>Ga0193753_10003862_pt1 | contig 10931 bp, 9 predicted proteins | sample H1c2metaG_FD_144925 | JGI IMG/M metagenome (GOLD analysis project Ga0193753, IMG submission 144925) | Soil microbial communities from a riparian zone of the East river system, Colorado, United States - H1c2 | ecosystem: Environmental > Terrestrial > Soil > Riparian zone | place: USA: East River... | reverse complement strand
TGTCGAACAACTGCGCGGTGAGGTTGCAGTCCCTGGGTGAAGCGCAGACAGCTCACGTTCAAATGCGGCTGTGTCAGCCACTCGTGGCGGGCTCGAAGCTACATATCCGGTGCCCGTCCTCGCCGCGAGGCTGCGCGCATCGTAATTGGCTTGCGCACGCAGGTGGACAGTGCCGACCAAGACATTCTCTCCAGCGTCTGCGGAATTCCGATACTCATTTGTCGCCATGCCTTGCATATTCGCCATCTCATCCTGTGCCGGTGCGGAGAACGACAATGTCCAGCGAAGCGCTCATGCCGCAATCGGCGGAAGCACCCACGACACGGCAACGCACGTTCATGCGCTATTTCACGGCGATCCTCATCGACCTGGTCGTGCTCAACCTGTTCGTCGAGTACTCCGGGAAAGTATTCATCGACACGTTCACGACGTCATTGCTGGCAGCCGTACTCCTGCAGGTGCTGCTGAAGTTGACCATCGCCCTCGAACACAAGGTCATGGACTGGTTCAAGGCGCGTGGCGGCGGCTTGATGACATTCCTCAAATATTTTGTTGCCTGGCTGATCCTGTTCGGGTCGAAGTTCGTCATCCTCGAGGTGCTGGCCCAGGTGTTGGGCGACAAGCTGCGGTTTGACGGCCGGTGGAACGGAATCGTGACTCTCATCGTCGTGATCATTGCGATGCTCATCGCCGAAGAGCTCATCGTGCGGCTCTATCGAAAACTGGGTGACAAAGCCAGCTGAGCTCCACCGGGTTCGGGGCTCGCAATCTGCGCTGGCCGGGGCGCCGCGCGCGCGGTACCGTGCGCCATTGTCAGGAGCCCCCTATGCACAATCGCCGCGATTTCGTCATCGGCACCGGCGCAGCGCTCGCCGTGAGCAATTTTCCCGCCGCCAACGCCGCCAACGCCGCCAACGCCGCCACTGACAAAGACATGACTGCCGGCACCCTGCTCGAAGCCATCACCGAAGAGCTGCTGGTCGACTACCCCGAGAGTGCGACACAGCTGGGCATCGACAATGGCGCGCGCGCCGCGCTGAAGTCGAAGCTGGGCGACCGCTCGGCCGCGGGGCAAAAAGCCATTGCGAAACGCGTGGCGCAGCGGCTCGATCGCCTCGAGGCCCTCGACACCTCTGCGCTGACGGGTGCGGCGCTGATCGACGTCGACGTCATGCGCACGGCTCACGAGTTTGCACTCGAAGGATTCGCCTTTCCGTACGGCGACGTGGCGCTGCTCAATTCCAACTGGTCGTGGCGCAATGCGCCGTACGTGGTGGCGCAGAACACGGGTTCATTCCTCGAAATCCCCGGCTTTCTGGACGAGCAGCATACGGTGGAGAGTCCTGCGGACGCGGATGCCTATCTCGCGCGCATGGAGGCCTACGCCGGCCAGCTCGATGGCGAGACGGCACGGCTGAAAAGCGCCGCGGCCCAGAAGGTGATCGCGCCGGATTTTCTGCTCGACAAGACGCTGAACCAGCTCAAGCTCGCGCGCAACGGCAACGTGGCCGACTGGTCGCTGGTCACTTCGCTTGCCAGGCGCACGAAAGACATGCCGGGAAATTACGCGACGCGTGCCGCGAAGCTGGCCACGGACAAGGTGGCGCCGGCGCTCGACCGCCAGATCGCCGAGCTCGAGGGGCATCGCAAACGCGCCAACGGCGATGCGGGCGTCTGGAAACTGCCGCGTGGCGATGAGTACTACGCCTGGGTTCTGCGTGCGGCAACGACCACGCGCATGACGCCCGAAGAAATCCACCAGCGCGGCCAGGAAGAACTGCGCTCGTTGCAGTCCGAGATGGACGCCATCCTCAAGAAGCAGGGCATGAGCCGGGGCACGGTCGGCGAACGCATGACCGCGCTCGGCAAACAGGAGCGTTTCCGTTTCGAGGAAAGCGATGCCGGCCGCGCGAAGCTCATGGCCTTTCTCAACGCGCGCGTGGCGGACATGCGCACGAGATTGCCGCGCGCCTTCGAGACGCTGGTGCCCGGAAACTTCGAGATCAAGCGCATGACGCCGGAGGTGGAGCCGGGCGCCCCGGCCGCGTATGGCGGGCCGGGCACCATCGACGGCAAGGTGCCCGGCAAGTTCTGGATCAACATGCACACCATGAGCGTGTTCACGACCTACAACACCCCGACGCTCACCTATCACGAGTCGCTTCCCGGCCATGTATGGCAGGGTGAATACACGTTCAAACTACCCCTGGCGCGCTCATTGCTCGCGTTCAACGCGTATTCGGAGGGCTGGGCGCTCTATGCCGAACAGCTCGCCAATGAGCTTGGCGTCTACGACGAAGATCCTTTCGGGCGCCTGGGGTATCTGCAGTCGATCGCTTTTCGGGCTTGCCGTCTCGTGGTCGACACGGGGTTGCATGCGAAACGCTGGACGCGCAAACAGGCCATCGACTGGTTTGCGAGCACCAACGGATCGAGCGTCGAAGAGGTCACCGGCGAGGTGGATAGATATTGTGCCTGGCCCGGCCAGGCCTGTGGATACAAGGTCGGGCACAGCGAGATCAATCGGCTGCGGGCCAAAGCCCAAAAGGCACTGGGCAAGCGTTTCAACTTCCGCAAGTTCAACGACGCGGTGGTGCTGGGGGGTGGCGTGCCCATGCTCACGCTGGCGCGCTCGATAGACGCTTTCATCGCGGCTAACTGAAGCCCCTTCGGGGGCGGTTGCTAGCCCCGGCATGCCCTATGATCCGCCGTCACGGTTTATTTTCGTGACGGTGCAACCCAAACGCTCCGAATCGCGTCTGCATTGGCTGGGGCTCCAAAAACATGATCAAACTGCAGGACGTCCATAAGTACTACCGCACCGGGGATCAGTCCCTGCACGTGCTCAAGGGCGTCGACCTGCACATCCGTGAAGGAGAGCTGGTGTCCATCATGGGCTCGTCGGGGTCGGGCAAGTCCACGCTGCTCAACATCCTGGGTGTGCTGGACGGCTTTGACCGCGGCAGCTATGTCCTGGCGGGGCACCCGGTCAGCAATCTGAAAGAGACCGAGGCGGCGCGGCTGCGCAACAAGCTGCTGGGGTTCGTCTTCCAGTCCTTCAACCTGCTGCCGTTCAAGAATGCCGCGGAAAACGTGGCGCTGCCGCTCTACTACCAGGGCGTGGGGCGCAAGGAACGCAACTATCGCGCGGAGAAGTTCCTGGACATGGTGGGCCTGTCCGATCGCACCACCTTCATGCCCAATCAGCTGTCGGGTGGTCAGAAGCAGCGTGTGGCCATCGCGCGGGCGCTGGTCGCCGATCCGAAAGTGATCCTGGCCGATGAGCCCACGGGTCAGCTGGATAGCAAGTCCACGGAGGAGATCGTCGCGCTGCTCAGGGACATTCATCGGCGCGGCAACACCATGGTCATCGTGACGCACGAACAGGACATCGCCGACCAGACCGAACGGCAGATCATCCTCAAGGACGGCGTGGTGTCGACCCAGAATTCGGCCGTCGCGGCCGAAGCGGCTAACTAGCCATGCTGGACGGCCTGCAGGAAATCCTGTTCACGCTGCGCAAGAACAAGCTGCGCACCGTGCTCACCGCATTCGGAGTGTTCTGGGGCATCTTCATGCTCGTGCTGTTGCTCGGCGCGGGTCGCGGCATGCAGAACGGCGTGTACGAGGATTTCGGGTCCGACGTGCTCGACTTCATGATCATCTGGACGGGTGACACCAGCGTGGCGTATCGCGGCATGGGGCCGGGACGCAAGATCCAGCTCAAGCTCGACGACATCGAGGCGCTCCGGCAGCAAGTCCCGGGCATCCGGCTGATCTCGCCCGAGCGATTCGTGGAGAGCGGCACCATCACCTACGAGCGCAAGAACAGCAACTCGCAGATCCTCGGCGTCCCCGACGAGTACTTCAGGGTCAAGGAAGACGTCCCGTTCAACTTCGGGCGCCGCATCAATCCGCTGGATCTCGACGAGACGCGGAAGGTCGTCGTGATCGGCACTGCGGTGGCCGATCGCCTGTTCGACAAGGGTGTCGACCCGGTGGGCAAGGAAATCCGCATCAAGGACGTGGTCATGAAGGTGGCCGGCGTCTTTTACGACAAGGGCGACCGAGGACAGAACTCCGAACGCGTGATCATTCCGCTGACCACCCTGGAAAAGATCTATGGCGGCGGCGAGATCACCAGCAACATCTGGGTGCGGCCGGAGCCGGGCGTCGACGGCTTCGAACTCGAAAAGAAGGTGCTCGAGGTGCTCAAGCGCCGGCACGATGTCTCTCCCGACGACAACCGCGGCATAGCCTCCTTCAACATGGCCGAGCCCATGAAGCGCGTCACCGGACTGTTCATCGGCATCGACGTATTCATCTGGTTCGTGGGCCTGGGAACGCTGATGGCCGGCATCGTCGGCATCAGCAACATCATGATCATCACGGTCAAGGAGCGCACCAGGGAGATTGGCATCCGCAAGGCGCTGGGTGCCACGCCCTTCACCATCGTGAGCACGTTGCTGCTCGAGTCCACGCTGGTGACGGGAATCGCCGGATACCTGGGGCTGGTGATCGGCGTGGGGCTGCTCGAGCTGGTGGCGTTCACGCTGCGCAGCACCGGTGCGAAGCTGCCGTACTTCGTCAATCCCGGCGTCGATTTCAGGCTGGCGATCACCGCGCTGCTGCTGCTGGTCGGCGTTGGCGTGCTCGCGGGCCTGATGCCGGCCCTGCGCGCCGCGCGCATCACGCCCACCGAAGCGATGAGAGCCGAATGATCGACATCGAGAAGTGGCGCGAGATCCTCAACACGCTGAGCCGGCACAAGCTGCGCACCGCGCTCACCGCGTTCGGCGTCTTCTGGGGCATCTTCATGCTCACCGTGTTGTTAGGCGCCGGCAAGGGCCTGGAGAACGGGGTGAACGAGGGCTTTCCGCGCGTCACCAATACGGTCTACATCTGGCAGCAGGGTACGACTCAAATACCGTATCAAGGCATGCCCATCGGGCGGCAGATTACGCTGAAGCCCGGCGACGTCGATGCCATCGCGCGAAACGTCGGAAGCGTGGGGTTCGTAACCGGCCAGAACTCGGTCGGTATCTGGGATGGCAGCGCGCCATACGTCGTGCATCACTCGAAGAACGGCGGCTTCAGCATCCAGGGCGCATTCGCCGGCATCGAAGATTTCAATTCGCTGCGCATCGTGCAGGGCCGCTCGATCAACGGACTCGATGAGCCGCAGCGCCGCAAGGTCGCGCTGATCGGCAAGAAGGTGCGCGAACAATTGTTCGCTGCGGACGAGAACCCGCTGGGCGAGGACATCACCATCAACGGCATCACCTTCCAGGTGATCGGTGAGTTCGTCTCCTTGCAGAACGGCAACCAGCAGCAGGAAGAACAGCGCATCTATATTCCGAACACCACGTTGCGGAATTCGTTCAACCAGACCGGCACCGTTGGCAGTTTCGTCATCGTTCCCAAGGCCGGAGTGCAATCGAGCCAAGCCGAGAGCGACACGAAGAATTACCTGGCGCAGATCAACAAGGTCTCACCGGACGACCACGGCGTGTTCGGCAGTTTCAATCTGCAGAACGAGCACGACAAGGTGCAGGGGCTGTTCACCGGCATCAAGTTCTTCAGCTGGCTCGTGGCCGTCGGAACCATCTTTGCGGGCGCCGTCGGCGTCGGCAACATCATGCTGATCGTCGTGAAAGAAAGAACTCGCGAGATCGGCCTTCGCAAGGCGTTGGGCGCGACGCCGGCTTCGATCGTCACGATGATCATGCAGGAGTCGCTGTTCATCACCGCGGTCGCCGGCTACAGCGGCCTGGTGGTGGGTGCGCTCCTGATCGGGTCGATCGCACAGATGATGCAGGCGAGCGGTGGCAAGGCAGGATTTTTCGGAACTCCGGAGGTCGAGTTCCAGACGGCCATCATCGCGCTGGTGATATTGGTGGCTTCAGGGCTGCTGGCTTCGTTGATGCCCGCGGCCAAGGCCGCCGCGGTGAACCCCATAGTGGCATTACAGGACGAGTAGAGAATGAAACGAATAATCAAGTTCCTCGTGCTGGGCGTGATCGCGGTGGTGTTCATCGGCACCTTTGTATTCCTGTACCGGAAATCGCAGGTGCAGCCGGTCGTCTTCAAGGTAGATAGTCCGGCGAAGATGGCCATCATCAAGAAGACGGTGGCCACGGGCAAGGTGATCCCGCGCCGCGAGGTCGAAGTCAAGGCGCAGGTCTCGGGCGTGGTCGAAAAGCTCTACGTGGCGGCCGGTCAACCCGTGAAGAAAGGCGCCATCATCGCGCGCATCTCGCTGCGTCCGAGCATGCTCAATGTCAGCGCGGCCGAGGCGCAGGTGCAGTCCGCGCGAATCAACCTGCGCAACCAGACGCTGGAGCTCGAGCGAAACAAGAAACTGCTGGCGCAGAAACTGATCTCCGACTCGGATTTCAACCTGGTCGCCACCAACTACGACCTGCAGAAAGAAGCGGTGTCGTCGGCCGAGGACACGTTGCTGTTGCTGAAAACGGGTTCATCGAAGAACTCTGGAAACGTGTCCAACATGATTCCCGCCACCATCGACGGCACGGTGCTCGACCTGCCATTCAAGGAAGGCGCGTTCATCCTGGAGTCCAGCACGTTTCAGTCGGGCACCACGCTCGCGACGCTGGCCGATATGAACGACATGATCTTCGAAGGCCTGGTCGATGAGTCCGAGGTGGGCAAGCTGCGACAGGGAATGGAATTGATCCTGAACGTCGGCGCGCTGGAAGGTAAGCCGTTCAAGGCGAAGCTCGAATACATCTCGCCGAAAGGCGTCACCGACCAGGGCACCATCAAGTTCACCATCCGCGCGGCGGTGCAGCTGGACAAGGACCTGTTCCTGCGTTCGAACTACAGCGCCAACGCCGACATCGTGCTCGACAAGCGCGACGATGTGCTGGCCATCAACGAAGGCAACCTGATCATCGAAGACAAGGCCACGTTCGTCGAAGTGGAGAAAGCGCCGCAGCAGTTCGAGAAGCGCGAGATCAAGACCGGTTTGTCCGATGGCATCAACATCGAAGTGGTCTCGGGTCTGAAGCCCGAAGAGAAGATAAAGCACCGCTGACAACATGCGGCTTGCCTATACATAGAAGCACAATGTATAAGGTCCCTACGTATGGACCTTGGCAAAGACCTGGTCGCCGCATCCGCCACACCGCTGGTGCTCGCGATCCTCGCGGAGGGCGACAGCTACGGCTACGCGATCATCAAGCGCGTGGCCACGCTGTCGGCCGGTCACCTGAAGTGGACCGACGGCATGCTCTATCCAGTGCTGCACCGGCTCGAGCGCCAGGGCCTCGTCTCCATGAAATGGGGCGAGTCGGACAGTGGACGCAAGCGCAAGTACTACCGCATCACGAAGTCCGGCCGGTTGCTGCTCGTCACGCAGCAGCAGCAGTGGCAGGTCGTGGATGAAACGTTGCGCGGCGTCTGGATCAAGGCATGAGCGGTGCAACGGAGGGTGTCCAATTGGAAGAGCAGATTGCACGCTGGCGCGAATACCTGCGCCGTAACCGGGCCATCGATTCGCCGGACGTGGCGGAACTCGAAGACCATCTGCGCAACCAGGTGGGAGAGCTCAGCAGTGCGGGCCTCACCGGCGACGAAGCCTTCCTGATCGCGGTCAAGCGTCTGGGAAGCCTCGACGCGCTGTCGCTCGAGTTCGGGCGCGAGCATACCGAACGACTCTGGAAGCAACTCGTCCTGCCAACCGACGCGGATCAATCGCGGGCGCAGGTACACGAAATGCTCGTCGTCCTGGTATTGGCCGTAGCCGCGGCGGTCGCCATCAAGCTCCCCGGCTTGTTTGGCCTGGGCTTCAATCAGAACGAAAATTTCTACGCTCGCAATCTCAGCCTGTTCGTGCTGCCGATACTCACCGGCTACTTCGCCTGGAAACGCAGGCTCGACGCCGTCACCTGCGTCTGGCTGTCGCTGGCGTTCGTCGGCGCGGGTCTCCTGGCGAATGTCTATCCGTTCTCGCGCCACAGCGACACGCTGGAGCTGACCGCGCTGCATATGCCGATCGCGTTGTGGCTCGTCGTCGGCATTGCCTATGTCGGAGGGCATTGGTCCGCGAACGGCGGTCGCATGAATTTCGTGCGGTTTTCCGGCGAGCTGTTCATCTATTACGTGTTGATAGCGCTCGGTGGCGGGGTGCTCACCGCCTTCACCATGATGATGTTCAAGGCCATCGGCCTCCAGGCCGGATGGCTTGCTTCCGACTGGCTGGTGCCCTGCGGTGGCGTGGCGGCGGTCATCGTCGGATCCTGGCTGGTGGAAGCCAAGCAGTCTGTCATCGAGAACATGGCGCCGGTATTGACCAAACTATTCACTCCGCTGTTCACGCTCGTGCTGCTGGCATTCCTCGCCACCATGGTGCTGACGGGCCGGGCCATTAGCGTGGAGCGCGACGTTTTGATCGCGTTCGACGTGCTGCTCGCGCTGGTCGTGGCTCTTACTCTCTATGCCGCCTCGGCGCGAGATGTGAACGCGCCGCCCGACATCTTCGACAAGCTGCAACTGACGTTGATGGTCAGCGCGCTGCTGGTGGATGCGCTGGCGCTGGCGGCGATCACCGCCCGCATTTCGGAATTCGGCTTCACTCCCAATCGCGTTGCGGCACTCGGTGAGAATCTCATCCTGCTGGTCAGCCTCGCGGGGTCAGCGTGGCTGTACGCGCAGTTCCTTCGCCACCGCGGTTCGTTTGCGGCAGTCGAGCACTGGCAGATCGCGTACCTGCCCGCGTACTCCGTTTGGGCGGCGCTGGTGGTCGCGTTGTTTCCGCCGCTGTTCGGTTACCGCTAGTCCGGCAGCGCGGACCTCGTCGGAAATTCCCTACTTTTGCGCAGCGCGTCAGTACCCGGGCGCGCCAGTGGTTAGGCCGAGCCCGACTTGTCGCCATTGGAAAGCCGGCGCAGAGTACGCCGCGCATCGTCTCACCAATGTCAGCAGGGAGTGCCGCCATGGTCACGCGCATCATCACCATCGTTTTCTTCATGCTTGCGCCGCTGGCGGCCAACGCCGACGCAGACCCGCGTACGCGCTTTCACATCGAGGACGCCACCATCGCGCAGCTGCAGGCCGCGATGGCCAGTGGCCGACTGACTTCCGAAGCGCTCACGCGTGCGTACATCGCGCGCATCCTTGCTTTCGACCAGGATGGCCCGGGCGTCAACTCGGTGATGGAACTGAATCCCGACGCCCTGGCTATGGCGCGTCACGCGGATGAGCAGCGCCGCAGGGGCAGGGTGCTCGGGCCCCTGCACGGCATTCCCGTTCTCCTCAAGGGCAACATCGACACCGGCGACCGCATGCAAACGACTGCCGGCTCGTTCGGTCTCGTCGGCGCCCCCGCGCCACGCGATTCCACGGTGGCTGCCAAGCTGCGGGCGGGCGGGGCCGTCATTCTCGGCAAGACGAATCTCTCCGAGTGGGCGAACTTTCGTTCGTTCAACTCGGTGAGTGGCTGGTCGGCCGTCGGCGGGCAAACCAACAATCCCTACGGCATCAATCGCAATCCTTGCGGTTCGAGCGCGGGTTCCGGCGCCGCGGCCACTGCGAATTTCGCGGCGGTCTCGCTCGGCACGGAGACGGACGGCAGCATCGTTTGCCCGGGCAATGCGAATGGAGTCGTTGGCATCAAGCCCACGGTGGGGCTCACCAGTCGGGCTGGCGTGGTGCCCATTTCGCACACGCAGGATACGGTGGGGCCGCATGGGCGCACGGTGGCCGACGCGGCGATTGCACTGTCGGTCATCCAGAGCCGCACAGCAGACGGGCGTGATGCCGCGACGGCAGGAGTGCCGCTCGGCTGGCAAGGCCGCGCGCGGCCCACGAACATCCCCGCCGACTACACGCAATTCCTGAATCGTGATGGCCTGCGTGGCGCGCGCCTGGGCCTCACGCGCTCTGGGCTGGAGTCCGCACCGGCCCAGGTCGGTGCCGCATTCGATGAGGTGCTGGAGGCGCTCGAGGCGGCGGGGGCCACGGTCATCGACCTGGATGCCGCCGGCTTCGAATTCGCGCCGGCTGACGGAGAGTTCCTCGTGCTCGTCTATGAGTTCCGCGACGACGTGCGCAACTATTTCGCGACGCGCACGCGCGTACCGCTCGCGGGCAAGACGCTGGTGGAAGCCATTGCGTTCAACGCAGCAAATGCCGACAAGGAGATGCCGTTCTTCGCGCAGGAGATCTTCGAGCTCGCGAACTCGCTCGCGCTCGGCGGAGATGCCCCGCAGCCCGCGTTCGACAACATGACGTACAACCAGGCACTGGAAATCGACCGGCTGTCAGGCGTGAATGGCATCGACAAGGCGCTCGCGGATTTCGATCTCGATGCGGTGATCGCGCCGACCGACAACCCGGCCTGGGCCACGGACCTGCTCTATGGCGACCGCTTCCTGTTCGGCAGCTCCGGCCTCGCGGCGGGTGCGGGTTATCCCATCGTGCAGGTGCCCGCGAGCCTGGTGTTCGGCGCGCCGCTCGGCATCAGCTTCTTCGGCACGGCTTTCAGTGAGCCCACGCTGATCAAGCTCGCCTCGGGTTTCGAGGCGGTGACGCAGGTGCGCGCACAGAATCCGCCCACCTTCGCGCTGATGCTGCCGGATGATCACATCGATGGCACGACGCTTCGAAAGCCGCGCACCGCGGCAAGACAACAGGGGAAGCAGCAGAAGGTGCCGGCGCAGGAAACGAAGTCCTGGCGCCCGCGACGCCTGTAGCTTATTGGCTAACCAGTCGCATGAGCTGCCCGCAGAGCCAGCCGCCGTAGGTTCCCAGGGCGTAGCCGAGGACCGCCAGCAGCACACCGACCGGAGCGAGCGAAGGGTGGAACGCCGCGGCGACCACGGGTGCGCTCGCGGCGCCGCCGATGTTCGCCTGGCTGGCGACGGCGAGAAAAAACGTGGGCGCCCGGATGAGACGCGCGACGACCAGCA
>Ga0193753_10003861_pt1 | contig 10931 bp, 9 predicted proteins | sample H1c2metaG_FD_144925 | JGI IMG/M metagenome (GOLD analysis project Ga0193753, IMG submission 144925) | Soil microbial communities from a riparian zone of the East river system, Colorado, United States - H1c2 | ecosystem: Environmental > Terrestrial > Soil > Riparian zone | place: USA: East River... | reverse complement strand
CAATCGACGCTCATATTCCCAAGCTGGACGTCGCCGGTTCGATCCCGGTCTCCCGCTCCATCTTTTCAATAACTTACACAGCATCGCCCTCTTGCAGAAAGCCACTTTTCGAGGTAATGGGGTCCGCGGACCTTCCGAACCCATTGAAAGGATTGGCTTAAAGGATTGACGTCCAGCGTGTCGGGCTGGCAGTCACTCAGCCAAGAGGCCGCTTGCGGTGCCTCACAAGGCTGGGACCCAGCTGAGTTTTGTCGACAATCACGGATTGCGAGAGGAGTGGTGCCTGCTGGCCTTTGCGGCCCATTGCTGTCTGTTGACCGGTTGTCCTGATCCTCGCCATTCTTATCCTGCAGTGACACTTGAACGATCAAGCAGGTTCTATTGAACTCCCAAGTATTCAGTGTTCGGTGCAATGGGCATACTTTGAGAATGGATCGATCGTGCCAAATGGCAGAAGGTGCAAAGGAGACCGTATGTCGGGAATCAAAGACAAAGTCGTCGTAATAACCGGCGCAAGCAGCGGAATTGGCCAGGCGACTGCGATGCTGCTCGCCGAGCGCGGGGCAAAGGTCGTGCTGGGAGCGCGTGGGCTTGATCGCCTGGAAGGTCTGGCGGCTCGCATCGGGGCATCGGGCGGCGAGGCTGCCTACGCACGCACGGACGTCAAGCGCCGGGAGGACGTTTCCAACCTGGTCGGGTTGGCAGTTGAGCGATACGGCAAGCTGGACGTTCTCGTCAATAACGCCGGCGTAGCGCCAATCTCTCTTCTCGACGAGCTCCGAGTCGACGACTGGGAGGAGATGATCGACGTCAACCTCAAAGGCGTTCTATACGGCATCGCCGCGGCGCTGCCCGTTTTCCGCCGGCAGGGTTTCGGACATTTCGTCAACGTCATTTCTACAGCCGGACTTCAAATCATACCGACCATGGCGGTCTATGCCGGCACGAAGAATGCGGTGCGCACCATCACTGAGACCTTGCGGCAGGAAGCCGGCGATAAGCTGCGTGTGACCGGTGTTTCGCCGGGATTTGTCCAGACGAACCTCGCGGATTCCATGACGAATCCGGGGGTCAAAGCCCAAATTGCCGAGCGGATGGAGAAGATGGCGATACCACCGGCAGCTGTTGCTCGCGCTATTGCGTTCGCCATAGAGCAGCCGGTTGAAGTTGATGTAAACGAGATCGTCATCCGTCCCACCGCGCAGGTCTGAAAGCCGCCGCGTTTCCCCGCGGCCGACGCTGTCGAGCTTCAGCACCCGCGTGGAGACTCTTTGCGGACGGCGGGATGGCGCAGGTTTGAGGAACGACTTACGAGATCCCTTTGCGCGAGGTTGACCGATCCATGCCCGCAAAGACGTTTTGGTATCGCTTAGGGGCCATCCCGTCGCGTCACTAGCTTTATGGACGACCTCGAACGAATACCCGTCCGGGTCAAATATATCGGCGGCATAGTATCCCGGATAGTATTCCAGTCGTGCCCGCGGTGAAATATTGTCCCTGGCGCCGGCGGATATTGCCGCCCTGTAGAATTCATCGACCTTGCCATTGTTTTCGGCCATGAACCCTCCAGTGAATGGACTCTGGATCAGGCTTCCCTTGCTTGATCCAGAAGAGCGCCCTCTTGCCATCGCCAAATCCCCACAGATCAGGATGATCGCCTTCGCCCTTGTAGGGTAGGAAGAACTTGATATCAAGAGGCTTCAAGGCCGCCTCATAGAACGCCAACGAACGTTCGATATTGCTGACAGTCAGAATCATGTGTTCGAGCATTGTTCTCTCCTTCAAATCACAAGGGCTTCGACGGCCTTTCACTATCGGGTACCGCATGGATCGCAAGCGGCGGTATGTTCATGCCCTCGGCCCGTACGGTCTGAGCGCGCCTCGGTTCCTCCATCCAAGCCACATCGGCGAAACGCTGCCATGAGTGATGGCTGCGTTCACTAGGCAACTACCTCGAACCCTCTGAATGCATCTGACGAGAGGCGACATCAAGAGCTCGGTCGATCAACGCCATTGTGGACTGAGCTATTGATTCAGCAGCTCAGGAGTGGATTCCGGATCTTCGAACACGGTTGATACCGTAAGATGCCGCCACTTCCCGGCCTCGCTTGCGCGCGCCGCTTCTGCCCGGTGCACACGCTTTTCCGCATCCACACCGAGGATCAAGCGGACTGGTACGTCATCGCTGTTCGCCAGTTGCACAATGACGTCCGCGATCTTGCGTGGGTCGCTTTCCGAACGTTCCTCGTGGCTTCGCAGCAGCTTGAGCATCGAGCCGACTGAGGCTTCGTAGTCCGGCAGCAGATCCGGCGCATTCTGCCCTGCCCGTCGCGCCCAGTTGGTCCGAATGCCGCCCGGCTCCAGAGTGCAGACCTTGACGCCGAACGGTGCGACCTCCATCGCCAGAGCGTCGCTGAAACCGCCCACGGCCCACTTGGCCGCGTGATATGGCGTATTGCCGCCGTACGCGATGCGGCCACCGACGGACGACATCTGAAAAAGGTGACCGCTCTTCTGCTTGCGCATTACCGGTATCGCGGCACGCGTTGTGTAAACCACGGCCGTATAAGCACGTGTCCACAATGGCCTGGAACTCCTCCGCGCTTATCTGCTCGAACGGCGCAATCTTTCCATAACCGGCATTGTTGACCAGCACATCCAGCCGCCCGAAGGTGTCTATCGCCAATGCACGGCTGCCTTTGCTGCGGTCGCTTCGCGCACTTCCAACTTAACGGGCTTCACCCGCTCACCGTACTGCGCCACCAGCGATGCCAGTTCTTCCGTGCGGCGCGCTCCGGCTACAACGTTGTCACCTGCCTCCAGTGCTGCTTCGGCGATGTTCCGCCCCAATCCGTTTCCGCTTCCCGTAATCAACCAAGTCTTCTGTGTCATTTTCTGGATCCTTTCTTGATTCATTCATGCTCGGACGAAATGCGAATTGCCCCTATGCCAGGATCTGGTCGCGCAGACCGCCGTAGCAGATTGCTCGCGGCATCGCCTTTGCATACATTTCGTAGGGAAATCCAAGTTCAATCACGCTTGCGTCGTCCAGCGTCTTCAATTGATCTGCTGAGAGCGTCAGTTCGAAGCTTGCGAGATTGTCCTGGAACTGAGATAGCTTCCGAGCGCCGATGATCGGAATGACCGGCATGGGTCGATGGCGAAGCCAAGCGAGCGCCACCTGTGCCATGCTGCGGCCGGTCTCATCGGACACACTTTTGACAGCGGCGACGACGCGGGCAGTGCGCTGTGGCTCCGGCATGAAGTCTTTCCCCATGTCGGTGTTCATGCGCGCCTGTTCGCCGGGCGAAACGGAGAGGCCGCCGTGGCCGTGATACTTGCCTGTCAGTACGCCGCCCGCCAACGGCGACCACGCCGTCACTCCGATGTTCAGCGCCTTCGCCATCGGGATCAGCTCGCGCTCGACCGTTCGTTCGATAAGGCTGTATTCAATCTGCAGCCCGACGAAGGGAGACCACCCACGCAACTGGGCGAGTGTATTCGCCTGAGCGATCCACCAGGCTGGCGCATCAGAGATGCCTGTGTAGAGTATCTTGCCGGCTCGAACCAGATCGTCGAGTCCTCGCATGACCTCTTCGACGGGCGTGATCCGATCCCAGATATGGACCCAATACAGGTCGATGTAGTCGGTCTTCAGCCGTTTGAGACTCGCCTCCACGGCCTGCATCATATTCTTGCGCTGGTTGCCGGCGGCGTTCGGGTCTGTGCCTGGAAAAGCGTTGGTGTATTTCGTGGCAAGCACTACGCTCTGGCGATGGCCCCCCATGAACTCGCCGAGGAACGATTCGCTCGTCCCGTTGGTGTAGATGTTGGCAGTGTCGATGAAGTTGCCCCCCGCGTCGCGGAAGGCATCATATACCTTCCGTGCCTCGTCCTTGGCCGTGCCCCAACCCCAGTCATCGCCGAAGGTCATAGTGCCGAGCGCTGCCTCCGAAACTCGAAGTCCGCTATTGCCCAAAAGTCGGTATTTCATATCAAGCTCCTTTGTTCCACGAATGTGTTGTCCTTTGCCTTCTATTGTTATGAATGCCTACGCACTCATTAATTATTCAAAAACATGACTAGCGGCGAGTAATCGCAGCCCACAGCATTTCAAATCCGCCGCTCCGGTACATTTCCGCCCTTTCCGGCTCCCGCGCCATAAAGTCCATCGTCATCTCTGCGAGGGCGATTAGCGTGGCTCCGATCAAAGTCTGCGGCATGTCTTTATAGATCTTTTGTGCCACCGCATCTTCCGTCATTTTCTGAAACTCGGTGAACGGTGTGGATCCCGCCTGCTTCGACTCCTTGGTCAGCCCACCCCAGACTTGAATCTGCTTGAGAACCTTTTGCTGGTCCGGGTTCGCTACGCCCCAGTGCACATAGCCATTCCAGGCGTGCTCCAATCGATGTCGCACGCTCTGTTTCCGCGGGAAGCCGGACATCATCGAATCCGCTAACTCTAACTTGAGCTCGCGATATAACGCGTTGATCAGCTCATCCTTCGTCTTGAAGTAGGTAAACAGAGAGCCTTCCGCAATCCCAGCCGCCCTCGTAATGGCTGCGGTGGGAGCACCGAGTCCCCGCTCCGCGAAAACCTGGGCCGCAGCTGAAAGGATCGCGTTACGTTTATCTTCGCTCTTCGGTTTCGCCATTAGATTAGCGGGACTTCTATAACTGAGTGTATACTCATCCATACTGGAGCGCAAGCGAGATCCGATATTTGGCGCGCCGGTTGAAGGTTCCGGCGGATACGTTCGTGGATCGTCGACGCGCTCACCCGCATGAAAATCGCGGTCGCCTTCAGCCGGAGACCATGCAGCTTGACCGGGGGGCGGATCGATCTTACTGAGGAGGCCGAGAGATTCCTAACTTATCCATCTTGTATGCAAGTGACGTCCTCTTGAGGCCCAGGCGAGCTGCCGCTCCACGAGCGCCTCCGACAACCCAATTGGTTTCGCGGAGCGCTCGCAGAATCTGCTCTCGCTCGGCTTGTTCCAATGCGTTTCCCCCGCTGAAGGCTGGGTCATTCAGAATTTCAGCCAACGGCACTCGCAGGGATGGGCCTGTGGATAGCAGGGCGGCCCGCTCCATCAGGTTCTGCAGTTCCCGGATGTTGCCCGGCCAGCTATAACGCGAGAGCGCGTCCATGGTTTCGTTGGGAATACTCTCGATTTGTTTTCCCATGCGCCGAGCGTACTTATTGGCGAAGTAGTGAACGAGAAGCGGAATGTCATCGCGCCGATCTCGCAGCGGAGGCACATCAATCGGAAACACGTTCAATCGATAGTAAAGATCACGTCGGAACTTCTTTTCGGCGACCAATTGGGAGAGGTTCGCGTTCGTAGCCGCCAATAAACGAACGTCGACGCGTTGAGTGCGGGTACTCCCCAGGCGCTCAAATTCCTGCTCCTGCAGAACTCTCAGAAGCTTGGGCTGTAATTCGAGCGGTATATCGCCGACCTCGTCCAGAAAGAGGGTTCCCTTGTGCGCCAGCTCGAATCTTCCGATCCTCTGGGCTATGGCGCCGGTGAATGATCCCTTCTCATGTCCAAACAATTCACTTTCCAGAAGGCCGAGAGGAATCGCGGCGCAGTTCACCTTCACAAACGCTTGACCCTTGCGAGAACTGAGATTGTGAATTGCGCGGGCGATCACTTCTTTGCCAGTACCCGTTTCGCCCTGTATAAGGACTGTCGAATCCGCCGGCGCAACGATTCGAACACTATCGAGCACAGCCTTCAGCGGTTGACTGTTTCCGATGATCTCTTCGAAATTGTGCTCAAGCCGAATCTCGTTTTCCAGATAGAACGTTTGCTCCGCCAGTCGATCCCTGGCCTCAGTTATTTGCTCGTAGTCCAAAGCATTTTCTACGCCGATGGCTATCTGCGTCGCGACCTGCGTAAGAAACCCGACGTCAGCCTGACTGAAGGCCGTCTCCTCCCTTCTGCCAAGTCCCAAAAGGCCGAGAAGGCGATTCCGGCTCACAAGTGGCACAAAACAACCGGTCTTGAGGCCCTCGGGAATGGCCGGTTCATCCTTCAGACCTAACTGAAGTACGTCCGAGGCGTTACCTATCCAAGGCTTTCCAGTACCAAGGACATAACCACCAAGCGACCCCTCCATCGAACAGTAATCCTCTCGAATGAATCCTTTCCCATCCGGAAAATCGAGCATGAAGGTTTGCATTCTGTTCCCGTCCAAGTCCGGAAGGAAGACGCCCACCAGATCGCATTGCATGACGCGCCGGACGCTTGCCGCGATAGCCCGCAGGAGATCGTGAAGCTGCAAATTTGAGACAACCTGACTGGTGGCATCGAGGAGCAACTGCAATCGGTCTTCGGCTTGTTTGCGCTTATCGATATCGGTAAGCAGCACGTACCAGCTGTTGACCTGACCTTTCGTGTCCCGCACCGGCAGAGCGCGAACCTGGAACCAGAGGTATACGCCATCGGCACGTCGGCAACGGTGCTCGATGTCGTAAGGAAGCCCGGTTTCAATGGAACTTGCAAACGCGGCTATCACGCGGGCGCGATCGTCGGGATGGACTACGTCGCTGGTCGCCCAGTTCTTCAACTCCTCCGTTGTCTTGCCAAAATATTCCAGCAACTGGCGGTTAAGACGTTGCACTTCGCCCGCCGCATTCATTGTGCACACAAGGCCTGGAATACTGTCGACGACCAGGCGCAAATTTTGTTCGCGCTCGCGAAGTCCTTCCTCAGCGCGCTTCAGATCTTCGATCTCGGTAGCAATGCCATACCAGCGAATTACGCGACCGACGGGATCTCTCAAGGGCTGCGCATTCGTTCGAAACCAGCAATAGATGTTATCGAATCGCCGCACACGTTGGTCAACATCGCATGGCTCGCCGGTTTCGATGGAATGCAGCCAAGCCTGTTTCGTTCTCTCAACATCCCGGGGATGGAGTACGTTAGCCCATCCAAATCCCACCAGGTCTTCGAGTCGTACCCCGGTGAAATCAAGAATGCGCTGATTCAGATATTCGATCTTTCCATCCGTCCCCGCATACCAGGCAAATGCGGGAATGCTGTCTACGATCAGGCGAAACCCTTCTTCGCTCGCGCGCAGGGCCTCCGTGGCATGTTGCGACGTGTCGAAGTTCATTGCGTCGTCCACTGCCAGCGCCACCTGGTTGGCGACGAGCGAGAGGAAGCCGACTTCCTCCTTGCTGTATGCGTCCGCCTCCACGCTGCCAAAAGCAAGGCCGCCGAGGCGCCGGTGCACCGTCGTCAAAGGAAGTGCGCACACCGAGCGAACTCCGCGGCTCCCGAGCATCGCGGTTACTGCCGGGAATCGCGTTTCGTCGTCCAGCTTGGCAATTATCAGAGGCTCTTGATGCTGATACACCCACCAGCTGAAGGTCTCTTCCGGCGCGAATCGGGGAGCCTGAAGGGGAAGACCTGGCTCTCCATACGACGTGGTCTCCATTTCATGTGTCTTCTCGTCGTAAATGCCGACACCCATGACATAGAAGTTCACCACCGAGCGCAACTCTCGTGCGAGAACACTGAAGAGTTCTTCTGAAGATCGAATCGAGATGAGGGTTTGAGAAACGCGCAGGAGCGCTTCGTACCTCTTGCTTCTCGCCGTTTCGGCCGCGCTTTGATCCATTCCGCTCATCACAAGTCCTGCAGCGAACACTTCGTCGACCAGAGGACCAGGGCACGGCTTGTTAACTGAAACTTGGCACGGAACCACGGCGGACCAGTCGCTTGCGACAGTTCACGTCTGCCTCAGCTCAAGGGTGCAGCGCTCGTCAGAATTTCGCGAATCCCCCAATAAATATACACCAGGATGGGCGCCGATTTCGTCGGGCGCTCAGAACCATTCAGAACTCGTTCTACGGCCGTCCGCGGTAGTGACGGACGTCTGGCAAGGCGAGCCAGATCTCTGGCCCCGAATGGTTGGTTTGGCGCATTAGGCTCCGCCCACCTCGACTTCTAAAAGCTGTTGTGACAAGCGGATGGGCGTACCTACTGGCTCGTGCTCCTTTGGTCCCTTAACTGCCATAAGCTTCCGCGCTGGCTCATCGAATCTTGTCCCAGTGATTTGTGAAGTTGGACAGCCGGGACCTTAAGGGACGCGAGGCCATCGGCACCAAATGTGATTGCTGGACTAGTCGGCATTCGCAGGTAAAAAGCGGATGCCTGGAAAACGTTGGGTTAGCTCCCGGCGCTTTCCGCAGGAGTCAAGGAAGAGCAGTGCTGAGGACATGAGCTTTTCGCCAGGCCGAGGAGCAGCGGTGGTCCTTACAGGGTCAATTGGTCTGCCAATGGGCTGCTGAATTCACGTCGGCCTGGCGAAAAGCTCATGTAGTGGGGGATATCCGCAAATGCATCGTGGAATTGATCGAGGTGACGTCGATCGACCGCAATGGCGAAGACGCCCTGTCGGAAATCATGAGCCACGGGGCGGAGTTCATCGCCAGCGACGTTTACACAAAACATCTTCTACAGAACTTGCGCGGCGAATTGGAGCGAAGCCGCGTGAAAGAAGAGCGAGGCGACGGTGGCAACCGGTCATGAAGTCGAGAGATACCGAATGGGCGCTAAGCGGCTCGATTATTCACCATCGGCTTCTGCGCCTGCTGGCATTTTCCGGATTTGAGGCGGCCGAGGTGAACGCACCAGAATACGACCTTGTTGTAATCGGCAGTGGCCCGGCCGGGCAGAAGGGTGCTATCGCTGCAGCGAAGGCGCGCAAGAGCGTCGCCGTAATCGACCGCATCGGGATGATCGGAGGCGTGAGCGTTCACACCGGCACGATACCCAGCAAAACGATACGTGAAGCCATCTTTCAGCTAAGCGGACTTGCTGTCAGCGCACTGTACGGCGCGGGGTCTCCAGGTCGGGTCGACATTTCTGTCGAAAATGTCTCCTCCCGTGTCAAAGCCATCGTCGCGCGAGAAACCGGGGTCGTTCAGGCGCAGCTCGAACGTAACGGGATTGTAGTCCATCCTGGGTGTGCGTCATTTCTGGACCCTCACACAGTGGAAGTTCAGGGCGGCGATGGCGAAGGGATCAGACTCAAAGGTCGTAAGATCCTGATTGCCTGTGGTACGCGGCCCGCGCACAGCCCGGACATTCCCTTTGACAACCATCGCATTGTGGACACCGATCACCTTGGCGATCTGGGTGGCCTGCCGAAAGAAATCATCGTAGTGGGAGCTGGCGTCGTGGGCCTGGAGTACGCATCCTTTATGACTGCCCTCGGTGCCGAGGTTACTTTGATCGACCAGCGGCCGGTTGTTCTGGAGTTCGTGGATCGGCAAATCGTCGAAGCGCTGTCGTATCACCTGCGCCAGCAAGGTCTCACATTTCGTCTCGCGGAAAAGGTGACGCAGGTTGGGATCGACCCCGGTCGCGGTCGTGTTTTTGCCCAATTGGAGAGCGGCAAGAGAGTGCAAGCTGACGCACTTGTTTATGCTGTCGGCCGCCAGGCCAATGGCGATCAACTCGATCTGGAAGTTGCCGGGTTAGCGACCGATTCGCGCGGCAAGGTGAAAGTAAACGAGTTCTTTCAAACTGACCTTCCGCATATCTATGCAGCCGGGGATGTAATCGGCTTTCCGGCACTTGCAAGCACTTCCATGGAACAGGGCCGCCTGGCGGTCTGCCATATGTTTGGAATTCCTTTTGAACACATGCCCAACCTTTTTCCCTACGGTATCTATACGATTCCGGAAATATCAATGGTTGGTCAGACCGAGGAAGCATTAACGGCGAACAAAATTCCATACGCGGTAGGAATCGCGAATTATTCTGAGTTGGCAAAGAGCATGATGCTGGGTGACGAGACTGGGATGCTCAAGCTGCTCTTTGATCCGGAAACGCACAAACTGTTGGGCGTGCATGCCTTGGGACAACGCGCGACCGAAATCATTCACATCGGTCAGGCCGTACTCTTCTACGGCGGGTCGGTGGAGTATTTCCACGACATGGTCTTCAACTACCCGACGCTCGCCGAAGCTTACAAAGTGGCTGCGTTCAACGGGCTGAATAGAGTCTGAGAAAACATGATCGACCGTCGCGAATTTCTGATGGCAGGTGGAACTCTCGCGTTTGCTGTGCCAGTGAGGGCCGCTCCACAGACCGCTCAAGGAGGAACTATGCAAACCAACAATACCGATCCGTTCTGGCCCGATAACGCTCGCCTGGTCATCTCAATCTCGATGCAGATGGAAGCCGGCGCTCAGCCCGAGAGCGGAGCCGAGAGCCCGATGCCGAAGATAGACCCAAAATACCCGGACATTGCCGCTACCAAATGGTACGAGTACGGTTTCAAGGAAGGCTTGCCGCGACTGCTGGACATGTTCGAGCGCCGAAAGGTAAAGGTGACCTCCCACATGGTGAGCGCCGCCGTCGAAAAGCACCAAGCGCTCGCGAAAGAAATTGTGCAGCGAAGCCACGAACCAGCCGGTCACGGCCAGACATGGGCGCCGCAGTATTCCATGAACTCGGAACAAGAGCGGAAGAGCTACATTGACTCGACCTCGACTATCGAGCGAGTCACAGGCGTGCGGCCCGTCGGCTTCAATGCGTTCTGGCTGCGGGGAACAACACAGACGCTTCAGATCCTGCAAGAGCTTGGCTACACCTACTACATCGACGACGTCAGCCGTGATGAGCCATTCCTTGTGACCGTTCGAAACAAGCCCTTTGCCGTGGTGCCTTACACGCTCCACATGAACGACATTGTGAACTACGAGGGACGGTACTTTAGCGGCGATGCATACGCAGGCGATCTGAAACGCGAGTTCGACGTGTTGTACGAAGAAGGCGAACATCGCCGCCGCATGATGTCGGTCAGCGCGCATGATCGGATTGCGGGTCGGCCCGCCCGCATGCGCGTGCTTGAGGATTTCATCCAGTATGCGCAGTCGCACCCCGGCGTCACCTTCATGCGCAAGG
>Ga0193753_10003860_pt1 | contig 10939 bp, 6 predicted proteins | sample H1c2metaG_FD_144925 | JGI IMG/M metagenome (GOLD analysis project Ga0193753, IMG submission 144925) | Soil microbial communities from a riparian zone of the East river system, Colorado, United States - H1c2 | ecosystem: Environmental > Terrestrial > Soil > Riparian zone | place: USA: East River... | reverse complement strand
TCGGTGGTGCCTCGGTAAACAGCCTGGAAAGAATAAAGACCATCGGCACCATCCTGGCGCCCTATGCGGATGAAAAATTGCTGGTGGTGATCTCCGCCATGGGCAAGACTACAAATGGGCTGGAGAGGGTAGTCGATTCATTTTTTGAAAAACGCCCCGATGAGGCGATCCTCCTTTTCGAACAGGTAAAGCAACAGCACCTCAATACGGCGAAATACCTTCTTGTCACAAACTACCTGGCCTGTGAAGCGCAATTGAAAGACTTCTTCACCGAGGTGGAATGGATGCTGCATGATAAGCCGGTGCGGGAATATGATTATTACTATGACCAGGTGGTTTGCGTGGGTGAACTTTTGTCTACGGCCATCGTGAGCCATTACCTCAACGAGGTAGGTATCTTCAACAAGTGGCTGGATGTGCGGGACATGATCCGTACGGATGATAATTTCCGCGATGCGACCATCGACTGGGATTTCACCAGTGCAAAGGTAGTTGGCACGGTGAACAGGGAATTCAATGATACATCCATCGTGCTTACACAGGGCTATATCGGGTCAACCGATGAGAACGAGAGTACAACGCTTGGCCGGGAAGGAAGCGACTATACGGCGGCCGTGTTCGCCAATATCCTGGACGCGGAAAGCCAGACCATTTGGAAGGATGTGGAGAGCGTGATGAATGCAGACCCCAAGCAATTCCCCGATGCGCAGCCGATACACGAACTCAACTACAACGAAGTGATCGAGATGGCCTACTATGGCGCACAGGTCATTCACCCAAAAACGATCAAGCCATTGCAGAATAAGGGCATTCCGCTCTATGTAAAATGCTTCCTCGATCCCACGCTGCCCGGTACGGTGATCCATGATCAGCAGTTGAAGTATCTTCCCCCGATCATCGTTCTCAAAGAAAAACAGGTGATGATCGAGTTGAGCTCAAAAGACTTCTCCTTCGTGGGTGAACACCATGTCGGCTATCTCTACAATCTCTTTGGTAAAATAAAAGTTAAGCCCAATCTCACGCAGAATGGCGCCATCAGTTTCCTTTGCGTACTTGACGATCATGCGGAGAAGATAGAAACACTCGCGCTGGAGGCCGCCACTGTATTCGACGTAAGCCTTGTGAGAAATCTTTCATTGCTCACTATCCGTCACTATACGGATGAACTATTCGGGAAGATGACCGAAGGGAAACAGGTGTTGCTGCGGCAACAGACGAGGGAGACGGTGCAGGCGCTGATGAAAACAATTTGACAGATGGGCCAATTTGGCAATTTGGTAATTTGATAATGGAGCGTGCTACGATTAGAGAAGGCACTTCTGATGAGGATCATTGTCAAATTACCAAATTGCCAAATTATCTAATTGGCCTCTACCGTAATAGTCTGTATCATCTTCTTCGGCACCGGCTTATCATGGAGTATGGCGGGTTGCCAGGTAGGCATCTTCTCCATCCGGTTGATGAGTTCGTCGTTGAAGTCATCGTCCTTCATTCCACGTAGTATTTTGAAGTTGGTGGGTGTGCCGTCCTGGTCGATGATGAATTCAACCTGCACGTAGGCCTTCTTCATTTCATCGGGAAGGAATTGAACCATGTCCTTGCCGAGCTGATCGAGGTATTTCATGAATGCATCGCCGCCGCCGGGGAACTGGGGCCATTGGTGAACGGCATCCACGAGACCCGTGATGTTGCGGGTACGATGCGGAACAGGATCTCTCTTAATAGGTTTATCCGGAACCAATTTCTTGGCCATGGCGCCACTCACGATGTATTCTCCTTTATCCGTTGTGAGGATCACCGGAAGCTGTTTGTATTTCTCGAAATAGTCGAATGCCTCTTCCAACCTGTCAGAGAATTTCTTCAGGGTCGGATCGTTCTTCGCCAGCACATTCAGGTAGTTCCTGCTCTTGGGCACATTGTACCGGATCGGGAAAATATGAACGGGAATATAATCCTGTCCCTGGCTTTTGGCATACGAGGCAAGGATGTATAATTCATCGATCTGGTCGTCGGTAATGGGAATACATCCTACCGTCACGCAGTTGCCATGAATATAGATCCCGCCTCCGGGACGAAGGGAATCGCTCAACAGGCGATCGGAGATGTTTGGGTAATTGAGGCCGAGCGACAAATAATAGTTGCTCCTTGGGTTGAATTCATTGATATAATAAAACCCCTCGGGCACCTGGTAGTCGCCCTCGAGACGTTTGGGGCCAAGTGTCCCGGCCAGCACACAGATCTTGTAGGTCTTGAATAATTTGAAGGCGTCTTTTACATCGTTCTTCACCCATACTTCCATCTTGCTATCGTACTTGAATGACCGGATGTAGATGTATTTTGCGGGCCAGTCCAGTTTCTTTTGGGCAAACTGTTTCTGCAGCGTGTCTTCCTTGCGCTTGAACGACTCATCCGGGTGCGCGAAGGTCTTTTGATAATCGATGAAGGAATTCCCGCCCTTGAAGGACGTCTGCGCTTCCGCGAACATCGCGGAACCAAAGAAGAAGACGAAAGCGGTGAGCAGGTTTTTCATTATCCAGTTTTACTCGGGCCCTGAAGGCCAGCGTAAAAATAAAAAAACAAATCCATAATGCCTCAACTAGTAAGTCTCACAATTAGTTAAATGTGCCAAAGCCAAAGCCAATTTGGTAATTTGATAATTTGGCAATGTGGCAATTAGGCGTGTTCCGATGCGAAATGACTCTTGTGTTGAAGTAATTGGCACATTGCCAAATTATCAAATTACCAAATTCTCCCATCGTACATTCACTAATTTAGCTAGAGATTCCCTCTCGCTTCCTGCTCTCTCTCAATGGCTTCAAAGAGCGCCTTGAAATTTCCCTTTCCAAAGCTCTTCGCGCCCTTGCGTTGAATGATCTCGAAGAAGAGGGTCGGGCGGTCTTCGACCGGCCTGGAGAACAACTGCAGCAAATAGCCTTCATTGTCGCGGTCAACGAGGATGCCCAGTTCGCTAAGCGGCCCGAGGTCTTCGTCGATATGGCCTACCCTTTCCAGGAGATCGTCATAGTAGGTAGAGGGAACCTTGAGAAATTCGACGCCGCGGCTCATCAGGTCCCTGACGGTGGCCACGATATCGCCGGTAGCCAGCGCCACATGCTGCACGCCCTCGCCGCCATAGAATTCGAGGTATTCTTCCACCTGTGATTTCTTCTTGCCTTCGGCGGGCTCATTGATCGGAAACTTTACGAAGCCATTGCCGCTGCTCATCACTTTACTCATGAGTGCGGAGTATTCGGTGGAGATGTCTTCATCGTCGAAGGTCAGGATATTCCTGAACCCCATCACATCCTCGTAGAATTTCACCCAGGGGTTCATTCCATTCCAATCCACATTGCCTACGCAATGATCGACATATAAAAGACCGGTGTCTTTCGTGCTGAAGTGCTCGTTTCCCCAGGCCCTGAATCCGGGCATGAAGGCTCCCTTGTAATCCTTTCGTTCTACAAAGAGGTGCACTGTATCCCCGTAGGTATGAATGCCACTTAGCACTACTCCACCGTTATCGTCGTGAAGGCGGGTAGGTTCCATATAGCTCTTCGCGCCTCGCTTCGTGGTCTCGGTCCAGGCGCTCGTCGCGTCATTCACTCTCAGGGCGAGCGCCTTCACGCCATCGCCGTGTTTATAGATATGATCTGCTATCTCATTGCCGGGACGGAGTGGCGTTGTGAGAAGGAAGGTGAGTTTGTTTTGGCGTATCGCGTAACTGGCGCGGTCTTTCTGACCCGTCTCGGGGCCGGCGTAGGCCAATGGCTGGAAGCCGAAGGCGCTGATATAATAATGGGCGGCCTGCTTTGCATTGCCGACATAGAATTCCACGTAGTCCGTTCCTTCCAACGGAAGGAAATCGGGTTCGGGTTGTTTAGCTGATTTCACTATACAAGAAATTAAGATTGATAAATTGAGAAGAGGTCAATGGAAATTGCATTGACAAGAGAAGCGTTCCTGTTACCAGGAAAGTAAACCGGCGGAGCCCATGGCCAGGGTCTCCATCAGCAGGTTGAAATCACCCCTTTGATCGGCGAAGGTTTTGTGAGGGAAATCGGGACGCATGGAGCAAAGATAGGAAGCAATTTAACAATTTGGTGATTTGATAATTCGGTAATTTGATAATTGAGCGTGCTCTGATCGGTAGTTATCTTTCTGATTGGAGCATTGTCAATTATCAAATTGCCAAATTATCAAATTGTTCAACTGTATATTTGCCCCATGAAAGTAGGTATCCTCGGCGGTGGCCAACTCGGCAGAATGTTGTTACAGGCGGCAGCCAATTACCCGGTAGAGACCTTTGTATTGGAGAATGATCCGGAATGTCCGGCCGCTCATCTTTGCGATCATTTCGTATTGGGAGACATCCGGAATTTCGACGACGTCTACGCCTTCGGCAAACAACTGGATGCACTCACCATCGAGATCGAGAACGTCAACACCGATGCCCTCGAGAAACTGGAAGCCGAGGGACTCCGCCTCTTTCCACGCCCTTCCGTACTCAAGACCATTAAGAATAAGATCCTTCAAAAGGAATATTACAAGAAACACGAGATCCCCAGCCCGGAATACAGAGTAACACAGAATCTCGCGGCGCTGAACGAGGCGGCGGATTTTCTACCGGCCGTTCACAAACTCGGCGAAGGCGGTTACGATGGCCGCGGCGTGCAGGTATTGAAGACGAAGGAAGATATCGGCAAGGGATTCGATGCACCTTCCATCCTGGAGAAGATGATCGTCATCCATAAGGAGATCGCACAACTTGTTGCCATCAATGAAAAAGGCGATACGGCCCTTTATCCTCCGGTGGAAATGGTATTCGATCCGCATCTCAACCTGCTGGACCATCAACTTTGTCCCGCTGCTATAGAAGAGAAGAGTCTCTGGAAAGTAGAGGCCATCGCACTGAGTGTGGCGCGCAATTTCGCTTCTCCCGGCATCTTCGCCATAGAAATGTTCATCGACAAGGAAGGGAATGTATTGGTAAATGAGACCGCCCCGCGGGTACACAACAGCGGGCATCATTCGATAGAGGCGCATTACAGTTCGCAGTTCGATATGCTTTGGCGTATCATTCTCCGGTATCCCTTGGGGAATACGGATGCCATTCTCCCTTCGATCATGGTCAATATCATCGGCGCCGAAGGTTTCAGCGGAGATGTGAAGTACGAAGGGCTTGAAGAAGTATTGAAGATCGACAACGCCTTCATTCATCTCTATGGAAAGAAGCAAACGAAGCCCGGCCGTAAGATGGGACATGTTACGATCATCAGTAAGGAGAGACAGGATCTCACCCACAAGGCTAATATAGTCAAGCACACATTAAAGCCGAAGAGCTGAAGAGGAATTTGATAATTTGGTAATTTGGCAATGTGCCAATGATCCTCAGTCCGAGCAGTTATTACTCATCGGAGCACGCTGCATTGTCAAATTGACAAATTATCAAATTACCAAATTAGAACTTGATCTGATTCGTCAGCCTCTTCAACTCTATCTCCGAAGATTTCGCGGCAAAGTTGAGATTGGTAAGTGTGAACGCCGCCTGTTCGAAACTTTCCTGCGCCTGTCTTAGTTCGAGAATGGTTGCCTGGCGTAGTTGAAAACGCAGCAGTGCGAGGTCTAATAATTTCTGCGCCAATTCCACATTCTTCTGTTGTGTTTCCAGTTGCTGAAGCGTAGACGTATACGACTGGTAGGTAGAGACCGCGCCCGCGTTATAGTCGCGGATAAGTATACTCCTCTCGAGGTCCGCATTCTTGACATTGATCTGCGCCACCCGCTGTTGTCGTTTATAGATGGATCCGTTATAGATGGGAATGCTTACCGTAAGTCCTCCAATGGGGCCCGAGCTCTGGTTCAATAGCACATTGCCCGCAGAGATCTGGTTGCGGCTGAAGTTGTAGCCCGCCGAGGCCCGCAGCGAAGGATAGCGTTGCGCGCCCACTTCCTTCACGATGAGTTCATTTATTCTTACCTGGTCCTGCGCCGCCTTCAGGTCTGCATTCTCTCCGAGATTGCTCAAGACATCTCCCAGTATCACATTCTTATCCACGAGTATCGTATCCTGTACGGTAATGGCGGAATCGGGACGGAGGCTCAATAGCCGGAGTAGTTCGGTCTTGGCCTGGTCTACGATGAGTAGCTGCGATTGCTTATTCTGCAATAATGTATTCAGGTCGAGCTGCGATTGGAAGAGATCGGAATTGTTGGCGAAGCCCGCGGTCTGTTGCGCCTTCACTATTTCAACCCGCTTCTCCGCAACATCGATCGATTGATCGATGGTCCTGATATAGGCTTGCTGCCGCACGATATCATAATAGCCCGTCATTACAGCCGCCATCGTATTCTGCACCTGAGCATTCACGTATTGCTCGCTCTGCGATTCCAATTGTTCCAGTCTTTTCTTTGTGGCCACTACGCGGTACCCGTTGTAGAGTAGCATACCCGCAGTTACATTGGCGGAAAGATTATTCGCAGCGGCGCCTTTGCGTTTGATGATGTCTCCCGTATTTAATTTCTGATTTACATCGGTCACCTGTTCGTTGTCGGACGCGGCGGCAGTAACGATTGGGAGACCTCCGGCGACACCAATATAATTATTGACGTTGCTGATCTCGAGATTATTCCTGACCACCTGTATATCCAAACTATTCTTCAGCGCGATATTGATGGCATCCTGCAGCAAAAGATTCTGCGAGAAGGAAGACCGTGCCGCGAGAGAAAGAAGCGATATGATAAGAAAACGTTTCATTAATAATTTATTATCCTTTTTGAACCGGTTGAGTCCCTTCAGTTGTTTCGGTAACGGCTTCATCTTCCTTCTTCACTTTATGTTTTCCCGAGATATAGGTGTACACGGCGGGAATCACAAAGAGGGTAAGTACCAGGGAGAACAGTATCCCGCAAACCACGACGATACCGAGGGGTACGCGACTCGCAGAAGAGGCGCCAAGACTTAATGCAATGGGCAGCGCTCCCAGTGAAGTGGCGAGGCTGGTCATGAGGATCGGCCGCAAACGTTGCGTTGCCGCATCTACCACAGCCTCCCTTTTCTCGAGACCATGCTCACGCCGCTTATTGGCGAACTCCACGATGAGGATACCGTTCTTGGTAACGAGGCCGATAAGCATGATCATGCCTATCTCCGAGAATATATTAAGCGTTTGATTAAACACCCACAGGCTCAGCAGGGCGCCCGCCAGGGCAAGCGGAACCGTGATCATGATGATCAATGGATCGAAGAAGCTCTCGAACTGTGCCGAAAGCACCAGGTAGATCAACACGAGGGCCAGCAGGAACGCAAACATGATATTGGAGGAACTTTCCGCATAGTCCCTGGATGGACCCGTTAAGGCGGTCTGGTATGTCTCGTCCAGCAATTTCGCTCCTACCTTCTGCATGGCTTCTATTCCATCGCCGATTGTATATCCTTCCGCTAACGACGCGGAGATGGTTGCGGCCTTGTACCTGTTGTAGTGATACAGGGTGGCTGGATTCGTACTCTCCTGGAGATGCACGACGGCATCGAGGGGAATATTCTGACCGGAGCTGTTGCGTACATATAGCTTATCGATGTCTCCCGGTTTATTGCGATCCGATCTCTCCACTTGTGCGATGACGGAATACTGGAAACCATTCTGGATATAATATGCGAGGCGTCCACCGCTGAATGCGGCCTGTATGGTGGCTATCACATCCTGCGTGGAAAGACCCAGGTCCTTGATCTTCATTCGATCCACGGTCAACTGCAACTCGGGACGGTTGAATTTCAAATTTACATCCACATTCGCAAACGTCTTATCCTTCCGTGCCTCTTCCAGGAATTGAGGAATGATGGCTCTCAACTTATCGAGGTCCTGGTTCTGCAATATGAACTGTACGGGGAGGCCTCCGCGTGAGCCCTGTCCTACTGCGATCGTCTGTTCCTGCACTGCGAAGATCCTCGCCTGGTTGAATCGCGATAGTTTCTTTTGCAGGTCATTGGCAATCTCATTCTGCGTACGGTTGCGGTCGGCTGGCGGGATCAGCCCGATACGGGGTTGCGAACTGTTGGCACTTCCACCGGATGGCGTGCGGGAGAACACGAAATCACGCTCGGCAACGGAATCGTAGAGGTAGTTCGATATACCATCCGCGATGGTCTGCATGGAGGAATAACTAGTTCCTTCCGGGGCAGTAGCACTGAAGCGGATATTGCTGCGGTCTTCCATTGGTGCCAATTCGCTCTTCAGTGTTCCAAATGCGAGCCAGATGATGATGCCGCAGACGCCCACGATCACCCATGCGATCCATCTCACACCTATGAAACTCTTCAGCAGGCGGCGGTAACCGGTCTCCATGCCATGGAAGAAGGGTTCCGTCTTGTTATAGAACCAGCCATGCCCCGATTTCTTCCGGTGCATGACAACATTGAGCACGGGCGTAATGGTAAGGGATACGAATGCGGAAACGAGCACGGCTGCCGCCAATGAGACTCCGAATTCCCGGAACAGCCGCCCGATGAACCCCTCCAGGAAGATCACGGGCAGGAAAACAATGGCCAGCGTGACGGACGTGGAGATGACGGCGAAGAATATTTCCTTACTTCCTTCTACGGCCGCCTTGCGTATCGGCATGCCTCCTTCCAACTTACTGAATATATTTTCGGTCACCACAATCCCATCATCCACCACGAGTCCCGTGGCGAGTACGATAGCAAGCAGCGTAAGGATATTGATGGAGAAGCCGGCGAGATACATGATGAAGAATGTGGCTACTAACGATATCGGGATATCGATGAGAGGACGAAGGGCAATGAGCCAATCGCGGAAGAAGAGAAATATCACGAGTACCACGAGTATGAACGAAATGAGGAGCGTCTCTTCCACTTCCGCAAGGGATTGCCGGATATTCTTCGTGTTATCGATCAACACCTTCAATTGTATGTCCGACTTGGAACCTTTTTCTATCTGCTCGATACGCTTATAGAACTCGTCCGTGATCTCGATATTATTGGCGCCGGGTTGGGGAACAATGGCGAGACCGACCGCATTAACACCGTTGTATTTCCAGCTTTGTTCCATTTGTTCGGGCGCGAGTTCGATCCGTGCCACATCGCTGAGGCGCACGATGCCGATGCTGTCTTCGCGGATGATGAGATCCCTGAACTGCTGTTCGGAGGTCAAACGTCCCAGCACGCGTATGGTGAGATCCGTATTGTTTCCGGAGATCTTGCCGGGCGGCAACTCCACGTTCTCGCTGTTCAGTGCCGTTCGTATATCGGAGAACGCTATATCATAGCCGTTCATCTTATCAGGGTTTAGCCAGATGCGCATGGAATACCGCTTCTGTCCGAAGATATTCACGGCGCTCACCTGGTTGATGGTCTGCAACTGTTGCTGCAATACATTCTCCGCATAATCGCTTAGTTCGAGCAGGCTCTTTGTCTGGCTCTGCACCGCGAGGATGAGGATGAAGTCGCTGTTTGCATCCGATTTTGAAACGACCGGCGCCGCATCGATGTCCTGGGGAAGACTTCGTGCCGCCTGGCTTACTTTATCGCGAACATCACTGGCGGCAGCTTCGAGATCAACGCCGAGGTTGAACTCCACGCTGATCTGGCTATTGCCCAGTGAACTGGATGAGGTGATGGTGCGTATGCCCGGTATGCCGTTGATCTGTTTCTCAAGGGGCTCGGTGATCTGGTTTTCGATGATATCCGCATTGGCGCCGGTATAGGAAGTGCTCACCGAAATAAGCGGCGGATCGATGGCAGGATAGTCCCTTACTGCAAGGAAGGTCAGTCCTATCACACCGAATAAAATGATAGCCAGGTTCATCACCGTGGCCAGGACTGGTCTCTTGAGGGATAATTCGGAAATATTCATGGATCAATCGGGCAATTTGAGAATGAAATTATTTACGGATAACCTGGTTCTGTGGTCAGTCGTTGGCCGAATTGACTGAATCGGATTTATTCTTGTCTGGCCCGGCTTCGGTACTGTCTGTATCGTCGTCCTGCGCAAGTTGCGCCAGTGTCTTCACGCTCCTGATCTTGAGGACTGCACCAGGGCGTGCAAAAAGTACGCCCGTTACAACAATGGAGTCGCCGGCTGAAATGCCTTTGACGATCTCGACATTATCCGCGGAGCGAAGGCCTGTGTATACATCGACAAACACGGCCTTTCCTTTCTTTACCACGATCAGCTGATTGTTCTTATCATCGGGAATGATCGTATTCGTGGGGACCATGATGGCTTTCTTATTAATAGCGCTGCTGCCGACGAAAACTTTTACGAAGGCGCCGGGATTGGGTACGGTCTTCTCGAGCACGGCCCTTACCGTGAGGTTGCGGGTCTGGGTATTGGCCTGTGGTTCCAGCGCGACGATGGTGGCTTTTTCCTGTACCTCGTTGGAGGCATCCACCTCCACATTAACGGTGCCCCCGACCTTGATGAGGTCGCTGTATTCTTCCGGCAGGGTGAAGTCGATCTTGGCCTTACCTAATTGCTGAACGGTGGCGATCACCGTGGCAGAGGTAACGTAGGCGCCGGGGCTTACCTGGCGGAGGCCGATGGTGCCGCTGAAAGGTGCGCGTATCACTGTTTTATCGATGAGTGTCTGTGTATAGGCGATATCGGCCTTGAGGCTATTGACCTGGTTGAGGGCGATATCATAATCGTTCTGATTGATGCCATTTACATCGAGCAACTGGTGAAGGCGTTGTTCGGTGGTGATGGCGAGGTCGAGTTGAACCTTGCTTTTTTGCAGGGTGGCGACGAGGTCGGCGCTGTTGATCCTGGCGAGGACGGTACCCTGGCTGACGTGTTTCCCCTCGGGAACGTTGAGATAGACGAGGCGGCCGCTGACTTCGGGGTGGAGTTCCACGGATTCATTGGCGATGACGGTGCCATTCGCTTCGATCGTATTGCTAATGTCCTGGAGGGAGGCGACCATT
>Ga0193753_10003858_pt1 | contig 10942 bp, 8 predicted proteins | sample H1c2metaG_FD_144925 | JGI IMG/M metagenome (GOLD analysis project Ga0193753, IMG submission 144925) | Soil microbial communities from a riparian zone of the East river system, Colorado, United States - H1c2 | ecosystem: Environmental > Terrestrial > Soil > Riparian zone | place: USA: East River... | reverse complement strand
AAGTAAAAGCCATTGTTTGCATGGGTTTGGACAACCGTAAAATTCATGAAGCATTTGGTAAAGACGTTGCGTTGATAGTAAATACAGTAAATGCTGCTGAAGCGGTACAGGCAGCATTTCATTTTGCTGAAAAAGGTGATGTGGTTTTACTTAGTCCTGCATGCGCCAGTTTTGATTTATTTAAAAACTATGAAGACAGGGGCAGGCAGTTTAAAGAAGCGGTTAGGGAGTTGTAATCGTAGGGGCCGGGCTTGCCCCGCCCTTTGGAGCGTAGCGACATAAATTAGTACACATTCGTAACCATTAGTAAATATTCGTGTGAGTGAGTTTGCAACCATAGAGAAAAATCCTTTCAAAGGCCTTGGTCAAAAAACCAAAGGTGATAAAGTGATCTGGGCAGCCGTAGTGTTACTGGCGCTCGTATCCCTGCTGGTTGTTTACAGCAGCACGGGCACACTCGCTTACAGGCTAAGCAAAAGCAACGAATCATACTTGTTTAAGCAGGTGGTTTTTATCGCCGTAGGCATAATGATAATTTACTTTTTACATAAAGTAAATTACAAACTGTACTCACAGATAGCCAGGGTATTGTTCATACTTTCTATACCATTGCTTATCTATACCTTATTTTTTGGCGTTCGTTTAAACGAAGGTAGCCGCTGGATCAGGTTACCCATCATACAAATGACGATACAAACATCTGATTTGGCCAAACTGGCTTTGTTTATGTACCTCAGCCGGCTGTTGAGTAAGAAGCAGGATGTAATCAAAGATTTTAAGAAGGGTTTTTTGCCGGTGATCATACCTGTTGGCCTTATATGTGTATTGATTGCGCCTGCTAACCTGTCTACCGCCCTGCTGATCGGCGCTACCAGTATGCTGATCATTTTTATTGGCCGGGTAAGTACCAAACACCTGCTGATGACAATTGGTGCGGCATTAATACCCGTAATAATACTGATTTCTGCCGCGGTTATTCATCATAAACAAAATAATGGTGAAATAATTAAATCAGAAACACGCTCAAGGTTGTTCAGCCGTGTAAGCACCTGGGTAAACCGGGTAGAAAATTTTATGTATGGCGGCGCTGATGCAGATGATGAAGATAATTACCAGGTTAACCAGGCAAAAATTGCCATAGCAAAAGGCGGGTGGGTAGGTGTTGGGCCCGGTAACAGCGAGCAACGGAATTTCCTGCCGCATCCGTACAGTGATTTTATTTTTGCCATTATTATAGAAGAGTATGGATTGATAGGCGGAATGTTTATAACGTTTATCTACCTTGTTTTTTTATACCGGTGTATCAGAATTTTCAGGCGTTGTCCGTATGCCTTCGGCGCATTCCTGGCACTGGCATTAAGTTTTACCCTTGTTATACAGGCGCTGGCCAATATGGCAGTAGCGGTAAACTTATTTCCCGTAACGGGGGTTACACTTCCTTTAATAAGTATGGGAGGCAGTTCATTCATTTTTACCTGTATTGCTATTGGTATTATACTGAGTGTGGCAACAAATGTAGAACAGCTGGAAGGTAAACCGGCACCTGTATTAATTGAAAACAATGATAATGATGACAAATAAAAAAATCATCATTGCAGGAGGCGGTACAGGCGGGCATATTTTTCCGGCCATCGCCATCGCCAATGCGCTAAAAGAAAAACAACCGGGTATCGAGATATTATTTGTGGGTGCCAAAGGAAAAATGGAAATGGAAAAAGTGCCGCAGGCTGGTTATCCCATTAGAGGAATTGATATAGCGGGATTAAACAGGAGTTCTTTGATAAGCAATATAGGATTGCCGTTGAAGCTGGTAAAAAGCTATTTCCAGGTACGCAGTATTATAGCTGATTTTATGCCTGATGCGGTACTGGGTGTAGGTGGCTATTCAAGTTTTCCGGTACTGCGTTTTGCGCAAAGCAAGGGTATACCTACCTGCATTCATGAAAGCAATTCATTTGCGGGTAAAAGCAATAAAATGCTGGGTGTAAAAGCTACTAAAATTTTTGTTGCAGGTGATGGAATGGAAAAATTTTTTCCCGCAGCCAGAATCCTTGTGACGGGCAACCCGGTTAGAAATAACATTGTAAACAGTACAGCAACAAGATCAGATGCCAGCATTTTTTTTGGCCTGGATCAAAATAAAAAGACTGTGCTGGTAACAGGCGGCAGCCTCGGAGCAAAGGGTATCAACGAGGCAATTGATTTGCATATTGATGAGTTTGAAAAGAATAATATACAACTGATATGGCAAACCGGTAAACCTTATCTGGCAAGGGCCAAAGAGATAACTGCAGGTAAAACCAATATTTGGGCAAATGATTTTATCGGGCAGATGGAGATGGCCTATGCAGCAGCAGATGCGGTGGTGTCAAGATCAGGAGCCATGTCAATTGCAGAATTATGTGTTGCTAAAAAACCCGTTGTATTTGTACCTTATCCTTTTGCTGCGGAAGACCACCAGACGGTAAATGCACAACACCTGGCAGATAAACAAGCTGGCCTGCTGGTAAAAGACAGTGAAGCAAAAGAAAAACTGGTGGATATGATAATTGGCCTTGTAAAAGATGAACAGCTGCAACAAATATTAAAAGGAAACATAGCAAAACTGGCCGTTACTGATGCTGATAAAAAGATTGCTGATGAGGTGCTGCTGTTGGTGAATAGGTTGAAAGGTTGATCAGTTGAATTGTAGGGGCGGACCTATGGGTCCGCCCGGAAATAGTGGCCTGTTTGTAAAAGCAATAGAAAAACAGGTTGATAGGTTGAAGCATTGAGATGTTGAATAGTAGGGATCTACTCACGCCTGACGTCTGACGCCTCACGATTAAAGATGGAACAAAATGGATGAAGCAAAATCATTATATGATCTTATCCGCTCCCCTTCAGGGGCTGGGGGTATCAACCCCCCTTCAGGGGCAGGTGGTAAAAAAGTCTATTTCATTGGCATTGGCGGTATTGGCATGAGTGCACTGGCCAGGTATTTTATGTCGAAGGGTTGGATAGTAAGCGGCTACGATAAAACAGCAACACCGCTTACAGGGAAACTGGAAACAGAAGGCATAGCAATACATTATGAAGATAATGTGACGCTGCTGCCAAAAGATGTGCAGCTGGTTGTGTACACACCCGCAGTACCAAAAGACCATAAAGAAATGGCCTGGTACAGGGAGCATGGAGCCGAAATGTTAAAACGGAGTGAGGTATTGGGCATTATCAGCAAAAGTTCTTTTAATATATGTATTGGCGGCACGCATGGCAAAACAACCATCACCACTATGATTGCGCATTTGCTGCGCGATACCGGCTATGGTTGCAATGCATTCCTGGGTGGTATTTCGGTCAATTACAATACTAATTTCTGGAGCAATGAACGCAATGTATGCGTTATTGAGGCCGATGAATATGACAGGAGTTTTTTGCAGCTGCACCCGGATATTGCCATCATCAGTTCTATGGATGCAGATCACCTGGATATCTATGGAACCGAAGAAGCATTGCAGGAGGCATTTGTGGCATTTGGATCAAAAGTAAAAAAGGGTGGGGTATTGATAAACAAGTTTGGTTTAAAGCGTGGCAGTGATTTAAAAGCAGACAGGCATTTTACTTATAGCCGGCAAAATGAAAGCGCTGATTCTTATGCCGCAAACGTGCGCATCATGAACGGCGGCTATACATTCGATGTGATGATGAAAGATAGTATGCTGGCTGATGTGGTATTGCATATGGGTGGCATGCACAATGTGGAAAATGCCGTAGCTGCCATTACCACAGCGCATTTGCTGGAGATTGATCATAAAAAAATTAAAGAAGCCCTGGCCTCTTTTAAAGGAATAAAAAGAAGGTTTGAATATATCATTGATCCTTCTTCTGGCGGAGAGGTGATATTTATTGATGATTACGCACATCACCCGGCAGAATTAAAAGCATTGATTACCGGGGCCAAAGCCTTATTTAGTGGAAAAAAGTGTACGGTTATTTTTCAGCCGCACCTGTATTCAAGAACAAAGGATCTGGCGGATGGGTTTGCTGAAAGCCTTGATTTGGCCGATGAAGTATTGTTGTTGCCCATATATCCCGCCCGTGAATTGCCGGTAGCAGGCGTAAGCAGTGATACCATTCTGAGCAGGATGAAAAATGAAAATAAAAGAATTGTAAGCAAAGACACATTACTGAAGTATATAAAAGAAAAATTTGTACCCGGTCTGAACATTGAATTTACGGAGGTATTGATAACAGCAGGAGCCGGGGATATTGATGCGCTGGTGCAGCCAATTAAAGAAATACTGGAAAAAAAATGAGTTTCAAAAACAATATCAAAAAAACACTTTTCCTGTCGCTGGCAATAGTGGCAGGTACTGGTTTACTGGTATTGCTGATTGCGGCCATTAATAAAAAAAACCACAAAATCTGCAATGGGGTAGAAATTGCAATTAATGGTAAGCGTGATGCATTTTTTTTAAACAGGCAGGACGTGATGAATATTATCACCCCTGATAAAAACAACCCACCCCGGGGCAAATTGCTGGCTTCTTTTGATCTTAAAAAAATAGAAGCCTCACTGAAACAAAATGTATGGATCAGGGATGTTCAATTGTTTTTTGATAATAATGGCGTGCTGCGCGTAACGGTTGAAGAACGGTTGCCGGTGGCAAGGATATTTACTGTTAACGGCAATAGCTTTTATATTGACAGCAGCGCTAAGCACCTTCCGGTGAGCAGCAGGATGGCGGTTAAATTGCCGGTTTACAGCAATTTTCCGGCAGACAAGGAAACATTGTATGGTGCAGACAGCATCCTGATGCAGCAGATTAAACAAATGAGCCCGTTTATTCTTGCCAATCCTTTCTGGATGGCGCAAATAGGACAAATAGATATTACACCTTACAGAACTTTTGAAATGATGCCGGTAATAGGCAAACATATGATTGCATTTGGCGATGGTACAGATTATGAACAAAAATTTCACCGGCTGTTTTTATTTTATCAGCAGGTGGGCGCTAAAGTTGGGCTTGACAAATACAGTATTATCAATGTGCAATACGATAAACAGGTAGTAGCAACCAGGAAGGGGCCAGCCGGCAAGATTGATTCATTACAGGCATTAAAGAATATCCAGAAACTGATCGATGCATCCAGGCAGTTACCATATGATACGGTATCCACAATGGTGGATAATAATATTGTTGCAAATGAAGCGCCTGCTCCAACTTTAACGATTTTAAAAGAACGCCAAAGAAATGCGGCGATGAAAGATTCGTTTAATAATGTTCCACCCTCATCCAATCCACCACCTTTGAAAAGCCGGGCAGTGCTGCCTCCTAAAAAAAACAAACCAAAAGCGGTAATGAAAAAACCGGGGTAATGCGGAAAAGAGCCGGAAAAAATTGACAAGCATTGGGCGTAATAAAACGTTAACAACTAAAAACTACATACATCTATGAACAACGAACAACTACATATAGGAGGTGATAAAAGTTCTGCAAAAATTGCCAGTGACAATGAGAACCCAATTATTGTGGGACTTGATATTGGCACAACAAAAATTGCCTGCATTGCAGGCCGTAAAAATGAATATGGCAAACTGGAAATAGTTGGGTTTGGCCGCGCCAACAGCAATGGTGTAAAGCATGGCCAGGTATTGAATATTGATGAAACCATTAAGGCCATCCGTGCAGCGCTTGATAACTGTATGGCTTCAAATACTGGTATTGAGTTTAAAGAAGTGTATGTTGGCATAGCAGGCCACCATATTAAAAGCCTGCAAACCCGTGGTGATATTGTGCGGCAGGATACCAATGAAGAGATAACACAACGCGAAATCGATCAACTGATTGCGGATCAGTTTAAAACCTATATTCCTGCAGGTGACCAAATCATAGATGTTATACCGCAGGAATTTACGGTTGATAATTTTCAGAACATACCTAACCCCATCGGTTACGGTGGTGTAAAAGTGGGCGCCAACTTTCATATTATAACAGGTGATAAAAACGCTATCCGCAATATTAACCGTGCGGTAGAAAAAAGTAATCTCATCACTAAAGATTTAGTACTGCAGCCACTGGCTTCTGCCAGCGCCGTTATGGGCCAGGAAGATCTGGAAGCAGGCGTTGCCATTGTAGACATCGGTGGTGGCACTACCGATCTGGCAGTTTTTTATGAAGGCATTTTAAAACATACTGCTGTTATTCCATTTGGAGGAGAAAATATAACCAATGACATAAAAACCGGGCTGGGGGTATTAAAAACACAGGCGGAGCAAATGAAGGTGCAATTTGGTTCAGCTTTGTCTAATGAAGCTAAATCAAATGCATTTATTACAATTCCGGGTTTGCGTGGTATGCCTGCTAAAGAAATCAGCGTAAAAAACCTTGCCAATATTGTACAGGCAAGGATGAGTGAAATAATGGATTTTGTTTCTTATCACCTTAAACAGGTGGGTATGGATAACCGCATGCTGAATGGCGGTATCGTGTTAACAGGCGGGGGATCACAATTAAAGCACCTCATACAATTAACAGAGTATGTAACTGGTTTAAATGCACGTATTGGGTTTCCTACAGAGCATTTGGCAGGCGGGCATATTGATGAACTGGCCAAGCCAACATATTCTACCTGTATTGGACTTATATTAAAAGGATACGATGATTATGAACACAACCGCAAACAATTTGAAACAGCCCATATAAAAGTAGAAGTGCCTGATACACTGAAACAGGTACAGCAGGAACTGCAGGAAGTGGATATAGAAGAAGCAATTGTAGCGGAGAAAATCAGCAACCGAAAAGGGATGAAAGATTTCTGGGGCAAGTTTAAAGACGGATTGATTGATCTTTTTAAGGAAGAAGAAGACAAACATCTGTAAATTTTAAATTTTGAATTATATATTTTAAATGCTGTTACGAATGACCGCAATTCAAAATTTAAAATTTATAATTCAAAATAATTGTACCAACCATTGATTAAATACCAGGCATGCGTTGTACCGAAACCATACAAGGCATGTTTAAAAAAATTCTGTAATTATGATACACTTTGATTTACCAAAAGAGAAATCATCTATTATTAAGGTAATAGGTGTTGGGGGCGGGGGCAGCAATGCAGTAAACCATATGTACAGTCAAAGTATCGAAGGCGTCAATTTTATTATTTGTAATACAGACGCGCAGGCCATTGCACAAAGCAACGTGCCTAATAAGATACAACTGGGGCCGCACCTCACACAGGGATTGGGCGCAGGCGCCAATCCTGCAATTGGTAAACAGGCTTGTGAAGAAAGCCTGGAAGAAATAAAACGCATCCTGGAAGTAAATACCAAAATGGCGTTCATAACCGTGGGCATGGGTGGTGGTACCGGTACCGGTGGCGGTCCTATCATTGCAAAAATTTGCCAGGACCTGGGTATACTTACGGTTGGTATTGTTACCACGCCTTTTTCTTATGAAGGAAGAAAGCGCCAGCTGCAGGCAGAAGAAGGTATTCAGGCCATGAAGCAATATGTAGATACCCTGCTGGTGATAAGCAATGATAAACTGCGCCACCAGTTTGGTAACCTAAAAATGAAAGAAGCGTTTGCGAAGGCAGACAATGTACTGGCAACCGCGGCTAAATGTATCACCGATGTTATCAACAGCACCGGCCAGATCAATGTTGACTTTGCAGATGTTTGCACCGTTATGAAAAACGGAGGCGTGGCAATTCTTGGCAATGCTGTTGCAGAGGGAGAAGACAGGGCGCAAAAAGCGATTGAAGAAGCGTTGAATTCACCATTGCTGAATGACAATGATATCAGCGGGGCCAAATGGATACTGATAAATATCAATTCTTCAGAAGGTGATCATGAATTCACTATGGATGAGGTAGAGATAATACAGAATTATTTACTGAGCCGTGCAGGTGAGGGAACAGATGTTATACTGGGACTGGGATATGATCCGGCACTGGGTAATAAGATAGGCATTACATTGATTGCTACCGGTTTTGAATACAAGGATCCTTTTACAAAACCAACCGCAAAAAAAGAAGCGCCAAAGAAAGAAGAAAAGATTGTAATGGTGCTGGAAACCAAAAAAGAAGAACCGGTTGTCAGCAAACAGTTTGCATTGCCGCTTGACGAGCGGATAGAAGATCCGGCAGATGATGTTATTCCTGCAGAAAAACAAATACTGGCACTTGTAAAAGATCAGCCTGAAGTGCCAGTTGCTTTAAACCAGGCACTGCAGCCTTTATTGAAGGAAGAGCCACCAGTAGCATCAAAATTGGTTACCGGGAACTTTACGAATAACAGCAACAGTAAAAATACTGTGGACAATCCAATGCATTCTGTGGAGAAGAAAGAAGAGCCGACATATATGGAGTTGGTATATTCGCAACCTTCAGCCGGTAATATTCCGTCTGCTGAAGTCTCTTCTGAAACCAAAAGCAAGCAAACAGTACCTGATTTAAATAGTTCTCCTGCATCTGCAGTGCGTGGAGGATACTTGGCCAAGCCTTCCAATATTTATGCCGAACCGCGGACGGCAGCTAATTCCTGCTCTCCTGATCAATTGACTCCACCTGTGAAACAACCCGTCTTGCAAGAGTTGCCAGTTGTGCCGTCGGTTCAAAAAGAAGAAGAACCTTCTTTCGACATGCAATTGGTGATCAAAGATGAAGTTTCTAAAGCGGCGGATGCGCCTCGGGCTCTACAGACTCAACATCCAGAATTGTTTTTTGCAGAAGACCCCGCGATGCGGGACGAAGCAGAGGAACAAAAACTTCGCGCTGCAGAACGAATACAGAAGTTACGTAATCTGTCGTTCAACGTAAATGCAGCCGATACCAACAATGAGTTTGAAACTGTGCCGGCCTACATCCGCCGCAATTTAGAATTGTACAATACAGTAAGTCCCGCAGAAAATTTTTACAGCAGCTTAGAAGTAAAAGCTGATGAAAAAAATACAGGTAAAATAAGCACCCTCAATACTTTTCTTGATGGGAAAAAATTAGATTAACCTCAGTTGTGTTTTATAGCAGTTTTTAGTTGTTGTATCCTTTAAAGGGATAGTTGTAAGCCCTCCCGGTTTTTATCCGGGAGGGCTTTTTTTTGCGGGCCGGCAGTTGATTACTATTTGGTCCCGCTCGTGCAGGTTGTCATTCACTTGTACAATAGAATGGTGAACTTTTAACACATATTCATGGCAAGCCTATTCAGCAGGGGCATATTCCAGTTTCATCAACCCTCTTTTTCCCCTGTATGCAAAGGGAATTAATGCAGTACCCGGTGCCAGGTTTTTAGCGTCCGGCATAAAATAATCGTAGTGCACGTCCACTATCATATCCTCTTCTTTGAAATTGCCTGCTGCGTTCATGCTAAAATGTGTAATGCCTTTTTTGCTGGCTCCATATTTTCTTGAACAGAAGAGATCTATTCCCTTGCCTGATTCAACAGTAAAAAAGTTGTCTAATTCCAGGTTTTTATTATTTCCCAGGTTTTCAATAATGGTATCTTTTAACCAATTGTTTTTTTCGTCTATAATTGTAATTTTCAGGGAGTTCGTTATATAAGGGCTGTACAGCATTGGTGCTGCGGTATTGGTGCTGTTTTGATTTTCTGTAAAATAATAATTAACCTTTTCTTTCTTATAAAGGCCTTTACTTAATATCAATACATTATTTTCCATTTCAAAGATGCGGAGAGGCAAATAGATTTCATTTTCAATGGTATTGGTAGGTTGTAAAAAAAGATGATTCAGGCCGGTTTGCGTAATATTTGTGTCAAGCCTTGCCAGCAGCATAAAAGATCCATTGTTATTTTTACCGGCGGGAGCCTGTTCTGATAATACCGACACAAGTATAGCCGTATCAGTTACAGTTACAAGAGGGTAATAAAATTTTTTATAGGCGGATCCCAATATGACTTGTGTTGATTTGCGGGTATTTATATTTATTTTTTTGATAAGGATTTTTTGATAATTGGCATCCGGTTTGAAATTTTCTCCGGGCAGGAAGGTAATATTGCCATCATTAACGGGGCCGGTTTTTGCGTTTTCAATATCCACGAAAAACATATTGTTATTTTTCCGGACCATTGTAAAATACCGGTTTTTTTCGTCTGTATTAGAAGAACTTGTCCATGTAACAGGCATATCTGAAACATCATTGATATTTCCATCCTGATCAACTTTCAGCAGCAGCCTTTTATCTGTATTGGAAATGCACACAATATTGGCGTAATAAAAATTGCTTTCATGCTTAAAGTCAATGGACCAGGAATTGATTTCTCCCAATTCAACTTTTTTTTCTTTTGTAAGATGCATGTCTGGTGAAAAAATATGGAGTGTGAGTGTAATGTTACTGAGGTTGCGATAGGGATATTCCGCAGATGCGCTCCATACATGGATATTGTTGCCGGTAATTCCGGCTACCTGCGCATTATAGCCGGTATAACCATCAGCATACTTTGCTTTTTGCGCGGCAGCTACAAATTGTATGCAGATCAAAACCAATAAAGGGGATATGGTTTTCAGATAATGCATGCGCTAAAGAAAGGAAAACCGGGTTAAAGCAGCGTTATTTTTTAAAATCATACTAACAGCAAACCGGGTTCGGAGGGCAACATACCAATTTATTTTGTTACGGTCATTGATACGGCCATTTTTATCTGTACTCAAATAATCTAGAAGTAAAAAAGACTATTCCATTGTAATGTGCCCGTCTGGCTTTGCTTTCCATAATGGCATCCACCGAAAGGTTGTTTTTCTCCTCTTCCAACTCAATCTTTAATGAACTGTTGATCTAACCTGGGTAGAAAACCAGTCAGCAAATTTCCATGAGCACCTGTCTCTATTCATCAGGCTGCATATTTAGCCAGCGAAAAAACAACAGTAACGCCATTGTTTTCTTCTGTTTCAAGACCAATATTTCCACCTGATTTCCTGGCTACATCAACAAAGTGTACAAG
>Ga0193753_10003857_pt1 | contig 10943 bp, 8 predicted proteins | sample H1c2metaG_FD_144925 | JGI IMG/M metagenome (GOLD analysis project Ga0193753, IMG submission 144925) | Soil microbial communities from a riparian zone of the East river system, Colorado, United States - H1c2 | ecosystem: Environmental > Terrestrial > Soil > Riparian zone | place: USA: East River... | reverse complement strand
ACTGCACGGCGAGAAACGAAAATGATTCGTGCGGCACCTGTCCATCCTGCCAGAAATACGACAAGCTTGTGCATCCCGATCTGCATCTCGTTTACCCGATTGCGCTCTCGAAAGATCTGCGCGTGAGCACAAAAGTGATCAAAGAATTCCGTGAAGCATTCCTGGAAGACCCGTACATCACACTGAACGATTGGTTCCTGAAACTGGATGCGGAAAACAAGCAACCGGTAATCGCCACAGAAGAGAGCGCCGAGATCCTGAAAAAACTTTCGCTCACCACGTTTGAAGGTGAATACAAGATCATGCTGATCTGGATGGCGGAAAAAATGAATCTCCAGGCTGCGAATAAACTTCTGAAAATTCTCGAAGAGCCACCGGACAAAACATTGTTTATTCTCGTTACGGAAAACGAAGACCAGTTGCTGCGGACTATTATTTCGCGCACACAGCTGGTAAAAATTCCGCGGCTGAGCGATGATGAATTACGCACTGCGCTGATTGAACATCACGAAGTGAACCCGGAGAATGCATCGCGCGTGGCTTTCCAGGCCGATGGCAGTTACAGCGCTGCAAAACATTTGCTCGAGAAAGACGAGCAGGCCATTTTCAACCTCCAGGTTTTTCAGAAATGGATGCGCGCCTGCCTCAAGTTCGATGCGCCCAAAGTGCTCGAATCAGTAGATGATTTTGCAACGGCCGGTCGCGAGCGTCAAAAACAATTTCTTTCGTACGCACTGGAAATGGTCCGCGAAAGCCTGCTCGTGAATTATGCAGACAGTTCCATGATCCGTATTGCCGGCGATGAAAAAGCTTTCGTGGTGAAATTTGCACCCTTTGTTCATGCGGCCAATGCATACCCGTTTATGGAGCAGGTTAACCTTGCATATCAGCACATTGAACGCAACGGCAGCGCCAAGATCATCTTCCTCGATTTGTCTTTTAAGGCCAACGAACTGCTAAACGTTCCGAATCCGGACACCGTAAAAGCCTGATTATCCACAACTAAGCGTTTACAACTGGGCGAATCACGAGGCTCAATAAACCGTATTTTTGGGGTTATACTAATTTAAAACCAGTTATGGCTTGCGGTGGATGTTCGAGTGGAAGAGGATGCAGTACGGCGACTTCGGGTAAAACCGATGAAAGCGGCGCAGGCAGCTCATGCAGTTCTGGTGGGTGTAATAAAATGAATGTCTTCGACTGGTTGTCGGACATGCAATTGCCACCCGGTCAAAAACCTTTTGACGTTGTTGAGATCCGGTTTAAAAATAACCGGAAAGAATTTTTCAGGAACGTCAATGATCTTGCATTGGGAACGGGCGATGTGGTAGCCGTGGAGTCTTCTCCGGGCCACGACATTGGAACAGTTTCTTTGGCGGGCGAACTGGTGAAATCGCAACTGAAGCGAAAAAATATCATGGCCAATGATCCGGCGATGAAAAAAGTATACCGCAAGGCGAAGCAAACGGATATCGACAAATGGATTGAATCGCAGGGGCTGGAGAAAAACACGCTGGTGAAATCGCGCGAGTTTGCGTTGCGTCTTGGTTTGCAGATGAAGATCGGCGATGTGGAATACCAGGGCGATAAAACAAAAGCAGTTTTCTACTACACCGCAGAAGACCGCGTCGATTTTCGTGAACTCATCAAAGTCATGGCCGAAGAATTCCGCGTGCGGATTGAAATGCGCCAGATCGGTGCGCGACAGGAAGCTGCGCGTCTCGGTGGAATCGGTTCCTGCGGAAGGGAATTGTGCTGCAGCACTTGGCTCACCGATTTCCGTTCAGTCACTACAAGCGCCGCACGTTACCAGCAACTTTCACTGAATCCGTTGAAGCTTGCGGGTCAGTGCGGAAAACTCAAATGCTGTTTGAATTACGAACTTGATTCGTACCTCGACGCATTGAAAAGTTTTCCGGAAGCGCAGGACATTGAAACCATTCGTGGCAAAGCACGCCACCAGAAAACAGATATTTTCAAAGGCGTGATGTTTTACACATTTGCCGATGAACCCGATCAGTTTATCCCTGTGCCGAATTACCGCGCCAAGGAGTTGATTGAAATGAACAAGCGCGGTGAAAAACCGGATGTGCTTGTTGTGGTTCAGAAACAAAAAGTAGAAGTGAAAGCGCCGGATTTTGAAAACGTGGTGGGCCAGGATAGCCTTACGCGTTTTGATAAACAGAAATCGGGCCGCAACAAAAAGAAAAAGGGACGTGGAACCGGCAATGCGACTGCGCTGAATGATCAGAATGCGAAGCCGCAGGATTCACCGCCGCAGCAGAACCGTCCTCCGCAGAATAAAGGGCCGCAGCAGAATCGTCCTCCGCAGAATAAGGGGCCACAACAAAACCGTCCTCCGCAGAATAAGGGGCCGCAGCAAAATCGTCCTCCGCAGAATAAAGGACCCCAGCCGAATCGTCCGCCGGGGCAACCGAATCCAAACAAAAACCAGTTGAACCCGAACCAGCGGAGCAACAACCGCAACCGCGGCAGGGGCAACAACCGTCCGAATAATAATCCAGCGCAGAACAATAACCCGCCAGCGCCGCCGTCTGTATAGTTCATGAGAGCCAGTTTCATTTGCATCGTTGTGCTTTCGCTTGTATTCGCCGGGTGCGATTCCAACCGCCTGTTCGAAGAGAACAAGGAAATTACCGAAGGCACCTGGGACATGAACCAGCGTGTGGTTTTTGAATTCGATGTGCCGGATACAATCACGAAATACAATCTCTATTTCAACGTTCGCAACACAGACGATTATCCGTTCAGCAACCTCTACATTTTTTCGCACATCAAATTTCCCAATGGGAAAACGGGTGTTGATACGGTAGAGCTTCCGCTGACGAATCCCGACGGCTCATGGATCGGAAACGGCCAGGGCGATATTCACGACTGCCAATTGATTTTTCGTAAAGGCGTGCGGTTCCCGGTTGCGGGAAAATACCACATTGAACTGGAGCAGGCGATGCGGATGGAGAAGCTTCCCGGTGTTAAAGATGTTGGGATAAGAATAGAAAGAGCCGAGTGACCAGACGGTTGATCAGTGCGCAGTATTTCAGTACGCAGTGCGCAGTCTCTATGAATTACCTACGCAAAATTGATGGTTCTCTTTCTTTAGCAAAACTCCTTGTAAAGTCAGTACGCAGTGCGCAGTAAATCAGTGCGCAGTCTCTATGACTTACCGACGCCAAATTTCCCCGGGTTGTTGATCATGTAGCCGATTAGTCGTCCACCTTCGTCCGCCAGCGATAACAGTGGATCAACTTCCTCTGCGGTCAGATATCCGCAGTCCCTTGCAAAGTCAAGCCATATTTGAGTTTCGCCCAATTCGGCGTCAGAGATCGACAACTTACACTCAAAATCTTTCGGATACTTTTTCTTGCGGTACGCTTCGCCGATATTAACGCATACCGATCGTGATGATCGCCTGATCTGATCAGTGAGTGAGTACTTTTCCTCAGGAGGAAATTTTTTCGAGATATGAAAAATCTTCATTGCCAATTCATACGACTTCTGGTACGCGGCAAGTGTTTTATGTGTTGGTTTCATGCTGCGAAACTAGATCGGAGTTTTGGCTGTAGCCGGTTGTTAAACGCTTGTATCCGGATGTAAACCCTTGTAAGCGTTTGTAGTCGTTTGTAAACGTTTGATTGCACACTTTGAGTGCGTATTTAACCAGATAATACCCTGTTTTTGCCGCTTTTTTGACCGCTTCCGTCACTGCGCACTGCGTACTGATCCACTGCGTACTATTTTTCCCTTAACTTTACTTTAACACCCCCAACCACATGAACCACCTCCGTTCGGTACTCCTCGTTTCTGCTGTTTTCGTTTTCTGCGCGATGTGCAAAAAAGATCCGCAGATACTTCCGTACAAAACAAAACACGTGGTGATTGTGGTCGTAGACGGAGCGCGCTACCAGGAAACCTGGGGCAACGGTGAGTTGACCTACATTCCGCACAGGGCGCAAATGAGCCTGGATGGTTCTGTATTGACGAACTTCCACAACAACGGGTATACATACACGAATGCAGGTCACGCCGCAATTACAACCGGGTACGACCAGGTGATCAATAATACCGGGAACGAATTACCCGATTACCCTTCATTTTTTCAGTACTGGCGAAAAGCCACCGGTGCGCCTGCAGAGAAAGCATGGATCATCACCACAAAAGATAAACTGAACGTGCTTTCCGATTGTGAAGACAGTTTGTGGACGGGACAATACAGACCCATGTACGATTGCGGTGTGAATGGACCTTATACGGGCTACCGTGAAGACTCCGTAACGTTCAATCACGCCATCAACATTTTTCAAACCTGGCATCCCGACCTCGTGCTGATCAACTTCAAAGAACCCGATGCAAGCGGGCATGCGAACAACTGGACGGGTTATCTCAACGGAATTGTTGCCACTGACGATTACATCGGGCGCCTTTGGGATTTCCTCCAGGCCGATCCGTATTACGCAGGTACAACAACGCTGTTTGTGACGAACGATCACGGCAGGCATAACGATAACGTGCAGGATGGTTTCGTCAGTCACGGCGACAATTGCGACGGCTGCCGGCACATCGAGCTTTTTGCCATTGGGCCCGACATCAAACAGAATTTTACATCGGATGAAGGATACGAACTGGCAGACCTTCCCAAAACCGTCAGCCAGATCATGCTGTTTCCAATGAGTTCAGGAAGCGGGCGCGTGATGCAGAAGATCCTGAAGTAAATCTGCAAGTCAAAAATAACCACGGAGGCACGGCGACACGGCGCATTACTTATCTGTTTCCCGCGTCGGCACGGCGAGGCAAATCGCTTCGCGATTTGATGCGTTACATCAATGTGTTTGTGTAACAACATCACGCAGTGATATTATCCAGTCGCTGTGCCGAAAAGAAACGCATAAACAAAAAGCACGCTGTGTCGCCGTGCCTCCGTGGTTATTTATATTTCAGTGTGATAATTATCCGAATTCTTCAATACGCGCTCATAAAGTTCGCTCCGCCCGGCTCATCAACGCACTTGTACCTCATGATGTTCCGCAGAAATTGCTCACTCATCATGCAAAGCACAACTTTCGGTTTTTCCTTCTGCACGATTTCCAGGTTGAGCTTGTGTTGCCAGTAATCCCAGATGAACGTGGTCCTTCCGAAATGAGACCCAAGCAGGCGTTGCATCAGGTTATTGGTATAACTGTCGCGGATCACCAAAAGCCCCGGCAACGCAGTATCTGTATTCTGGTAAGCAATTTCGTACTGGTAGCAGTAACTGAACCAGCTCGAATCGCACGGATAATTTTCCCTGTTGCGTTCGTGCACAATGGAATCGCCCGGTCCGTTCAGGAAGTAGAGCGTGTCTTTCCAGTAATCGCCCAGGCCCAGCATACCGCTGTAATCTCCGGCACGTTCTCCCTCGGTGTATTGAGAACGGTCAAGGTCAAACAACTTTCTGTTTGCTCCGTCGGTGTTCATCCAGTTTATGATCGAACGGTAAGCGAAGTACGTGCCATCATCGTTCCAATGACTGTCTGATCGCTGGTAAAGCAAACGCTCCGTTTTATGTGCACGCAAACTATCGAGAAGATACAGCACCGGAGCTTTGCATTCTGTCTTGCATCGATTCATGAAAGCTTCTACCGGAAGATTCTCCCGCTCTGCGCGATAAGCCGTCGGAAGATATTCCGGGTACAGCGAAGACTTCGCCGGGATGATCACCAGCCGGTATTCCGCCCCTGCTTCCCTGCAACGTTCGTAGCGGTAATTCAGTTCGGCAATGGTGGCCGTGATCATTTCATCCGTAAACGGTTTTATACCGAGAAGCGACTGCAGCTGATCGGTTCCGCCATATAGCCAGCCATGGGTTCCTACAGTAACCGCACTGGCGTCGGGCGATTTATTGAAGAACCTCGCGTCGCTGTAATTCAGCGTGAATATCGCCGAGTTCCGGTACGGAAAATGATCGTTGAAATAACTTTCGAATTGCGCCGGGTACGGATCGAGACGGGCAAGGTTGAATTCCGGTTTGGGCGCAGGCAGCCGGTTATCAAAAAACGGACGCGGATCTTCTGCATCTATGGTCCACAGTATACCGGGTACGACCAATATGATGCACACGGCAATGATGTAGACTATGCTGAATGTGCGCTTCATCAGAATTGAAAATAGATAAACGGATTATAACCTTGCTTCGTGAGATACAGCGTGCAAACGCATAGCAACACAAGCGTTCCTGCATATTCCACCGGCCGCCATACTTCAAGTGTCATTCTTCCGGGATTCCATTTCACCAGGCGTTGTGAAAAATCCTGGATCCAACCGGCCGAGAACAGTATGGCAACAATCAGCAGAAAAATAAAATCAGGTGTCAGGAAAGCGGAGAACGGTTGCATCGGTAACGCATCGCCGCCCGATCCAAACATTTTCGCAATGTACTGTCCGGCGAAACCGATGTCGGGCGATTTGAAAAACACCCAGGCGATCATCACCACGCCCAATGTGTAAATGCGGTTGACGATAAAAAGCTTCGGCAGAATATTTTTCAACGCCAGTCTTTCCATCACCAGGAAAAACCCGTGGAAAAGTCCCCAGACCACCATCGTCCACGATGCGCCATGCCACAACCCCGTGAGGAAAAAAACGATGAGGAGGTTGCGGTACGTGCGGAAGGTTCCGTCGCGGCTCCCTCCCAGCGGAATGTAAACGTAATCGCGGAACCACCGGCTGAGTGTCATGTGCCACCGGTGCCAGAAATCCTGGATGGATTTTGCGCGGTACGGAAAGTTGAAATTTTCGGGGAACGTAAATCCGAACATTTTGCCAAGGCCAATGGCCATATCGCTGTAACCCGAAAAGTCGCAGTAGATGTGCAGGGAATAACAGATAATTCCGAACCAGGCGAGCGGTGTATCGATCTGGTCGTGAGTGCTGCCGAAAATGATGTCTGCCGGGTACGCAAACGTATTCGAAAAAATTACTTTTTTGGTGAGACCGATCAGGAAGCGTTTCATTCCTTCGGCTACGCTTTGGGAATTCCATTGGCGTGTTGCAAACTGCGAAGCAATTTCGTGGTAGCGGATGATGGGCCCTGCGATAAGTTGCGGGAAGAAAACAATGTACAGTCCCATCGTGAAAATGTTCTTCTGCGGTTCCGAATCTTTCCGGTAGATGTCGGCCACATAACTGATGGAATGGAACGTGAAGAATGAAATTCCCGGGATCAGTTTGATCGCCGGAATTTTTACTGCAGGTACACCGGCCATGCCGAGCAAAGCGTTCAGGTTTTCGAAAATGAACGGCGTGTATTTGATCACACACAGCGCGAGAAGGTTGCCCGTTACACAGAGCATGAGCAACCGGCGCGATTTCTGTTTTTCCGGTGCGGCGTGAATGGCGCGGCCCATGAAATAGTTGAAAACGATAGACAGGATGACGATCAGCGAATAGCTGACGCCTCCCCACGCGTAGAACACGAGGCTGAAGAGCAGCAACACGTAGTTCTGGTAACGTTTACCCGCGGCCCATCCGAGCAGCAGCACGAGGGGCAAAAACGCATAAAGAAAGATCAGTGATGAAAACAGCATAGTGCGAAATGCGGGCTAAAATACGAATGATCTGCGGGATGGGCGTCATTGCTGGGGCAGCAGCGGTAGCGGCTCAGTTTGAAATCATGTGCCCAAATCGCTGGAATAGAAAACGGTTGAAACCGTTTGATAAACCCACAGTGTGCATTGCCGGGGGCTTAAGCCCCCGGCAATGCACAGCGATTGATCATTTAACCGCTTCAGCGGTTTTTCATCAGCATTACACTTATCTCCCCGAACACTACAGTTATTTCTTTCTCATCTGAGGTACCTGTTTTTCCGTAATTTTGACCAATGGCTGAAGAAAAATCATCAGAAAGAAATTCTGAAAAGGAATCCCCGAAGAAGAAAAGTAAACTGCGCAAGTACATCGTGCGGGTATTCTGGTTTCTTTTTCTCACACCAATTGTCAGTTTCATTGCGCTCATGCTGGGCATTGCATGGTTCTCTGATCTTCCCGATGTAGAAGAACTGCAGAACCCGGAAAGCAACCAGGCCACGGTGGTGTATTCTTCCGACGGAAAAGAACTCGGGCGTTTTTATGCAGAGAACCGCGTGAACGTACAGTATGGCGAGATCGACCAGGACGTGATCAATGCACTTGTTGCAACAGAAGATGAACGTTACTTCGAGCATTCCGGTATTGATGCGCGGAGTCTCGTTCGCGCGATTGTGAAAATGGGCAAAGGCGGCGGAGCATCGACCATTACGCAACAGCTCGCGAAAATGCAGTTTCACCAGGAAGAATCGCAAACGGCAAATTTTTTCGAACGCGTTTTCCAGAAACTGAAAGAGTGGATCATCGCTATCCGCCTTGAACGGTTGTACACGAAAGAAGAAATTCTCGCTTTGTACCTCAATAAGTTTGACTTTACGTACAATGCCGTTGGAATTAAATCATCTTCCAAAGTATATTTCAGTACAACGCCCGATTCGCTTGCTACGGAAGAGGCCGCCATGCTTGTAGGCATGTGCCAGAACCCATCGCGGTGGAACCCAATCCGTTTCCCGGAAAGTGCATTGAAACGCCGGAACGTTGTGCTGTACCAGATGGAGAAAAACGGTTTTCTCACGCGCGCCGAATACGATTCGCTCAAAGAAATTCCACTCAAGACGCGGTTCAATCCGGAAACGCATAACGAAGGACTTGCACCGTATTTCCGCCAGTACCTGCGCGACAAGTACATGAAAAAATGGTGCGCAGAACATCTTAAGCCGAACGGAGAACCGTATGATCTGTACCGCGACGGATTGAAGATTTACACCACGCTGGATTCGCGCATGCAGCTTTACGCGGAAGAATCCGTGACCCAGCACATGACTGACCTGCAGGACCAGTTCAATAAATCGCTTGCCAAGAAAAAGAACGCACCGTTTAGTTATAAGGTCAAGCAGGACGAGATCGCATCGATCATGAATTCGGCGAAACTCAGATCGGACCGTTACATACGCATGAAAAAAGGCGGTGCAAGCGAAGAAGAGATTGACAAATCATTCACTACGCGCATACCGATGTCTGTTTTCTCGTGGCATGGCGATATTGATACGGTGATGTCTCCAATGGATTCCATTCGCTATTACAAAGGGTTTCTGCAAACTGGTTTTATGGCTATGGAACCACAAACGGGTTACATCCGTGCTTGGGTAGGCGGAATTGATTTCCACCACTTCCAGTACGATCACGTGAAAGACAGCAGGCGACAGGTGGGTTCTACGTTCAAACCGTTTGTGTACGCATTGGCTATCCAGGAAGGATGGTCACCGTGCGACCAGATTCCGAATGTGAAAACGTGCATCACTACCGAGAGCAACGTGGAATGGTGTCCTGAAAATTCCGACAATAAGATGAACGGGCAAATGCTTACGTTGAAAAAAGCGCTCGCCAATTCGGTGAACTACATTACGGCCTACATCATGAAACAGTTTGGTCCGGCAGCAGTGGTGGAGTTTGCACGCAATGTAGGTATTACCAGTCCGCTCGACCCGGTTCCTTCGCTGTGTTTGGGAACAGCAGATATTTCGCTCTACGAAATGGTTGGGGCAACAAGTACGTTTGCCAACAAAGGAACCTGGATCGAACCCACGTTCATCACGCGGATTGAAGACCGCAACGGAAAAGTGCTGGAAGATTTTGTTCCGGATTCGCGCGAAGTACTCAGCGAAGAGAAAGCGTTTTTGATGGTGAACCTCATGGAAGGTGTGGTGTCGTCTGGAACGGGAGTGCGCTTGCGTTACAAGTACAAACTCACCACGGCCATCGCCGGAAAAACGGGAACCACGCAGAACAACTCCGACGGATGGTTTCTGGGTCTTACACCGGATCTTGCGGCAGGAGCGTGGGTAGGAGGTGAGGACCGTAGCGTTCACTTCGACAATACCAGCGAAGGACAAGGTGCGAGTATGGCCTTACCGATCTGGGCGTATTTCTTCCAGCGTGTTTACGCCGATAAAACCATCAAGATTTCCAAAGGTCCGTTTGAAAAACCCAAGCGGAAAATGCTGATCGATCTCGATTGCAGCAAATACGAGGACAAGGAATCAAACCCGATCTATGATCCGGGTTTTGATGATCCGTTGTTCGGGGAGGACTCGTAGGCGCTTCGTAATAGCCGCAAAGCCGCAGAGTGCGCAAAGGAATTCGCAAAGCTTTTTGAATTACCGCGAAGGGCGCCGCGGAACCAAAGAATCACTGCGTGATTTGTTTTTAATTTTACCGTGGACGCAGAGCACGAAGCTTTTAAGAGAGCAATGGTCGCGGAGCAGAAACTCTGCGACCATGGCTAACTCAAACATCAAAACTCCGCGCCTCTGCGCCGCGGTGAAATTTTCAGTCTCCAATTACGCCGCGATCCTCGCAGTTAAAATATTCCTTCGCGAAACCTTTGTGACCTCTGCGGCTTTGCGTCTATTGCCTTACATTTGTTCAAATTTCAGTGTATGAACAAAGTAGTAGCAAGCGCCGATGAAGCCATTCGCGACATCGCCGACGGTTCGGTTATTATGCTCGGCGGTTTTGGCCTCTGCGGTATCCCCGAAAATTCAATTTCCGCACTCATTCGCAAAGGCGTAAAAAATCTTACCTGCATTTCAAACAATGCCGGCGTCGACGATTTCGGTATCGGACTCATGCTGCAGACGCGGCAGGTGAAAAAAATGATCGCGTCCTACGTGGGAGAAAATGCGGAGTTCGAACGCCAGCTCCTGAGCGGAGAACTGGAAGTGGACCTGGTTCCGCAAGGAACTTTGGCTACGCGTTGCATGGCTGCGAAATACGGTATGCCTGCGGTGTGGCTGCGCGCAGGATTCGGAACAGAGATCCAGGAAGGCAAAGAAGTTCGTGAATTCGATTTCCAGGGAGAGAAG
>Ga0193753_10003856_pt1 | contig 10944 bp, 9 predicted proteins | sample H1c2metaG_FD_144925 | JGI IMG/M metagenome (GOLD analysis project Ga0193753, IMG submission 144925) | Soil microbial communities from a riparian zone of the East river system, Colorado, United States - H1c2 | ecosystem: Environmental > Terrestrial > Soil > Riparian zone | place: USA: East River... | reverse complement strand
TCGTCCGGTGAGATGTCGGCTGGGCGTTTTGTTGACGTTGGTCTTTCCGATTTGGAAGATGATTCATTCGGTCGAGATAGACAGGCAAGCCGAATTGCGAAGGCGCGGGATAAACCCGAAGCTGACAGCGGGGAGAAGAGCATGACTCTGCGAAAACGAGATTTCTTGGTGGCCGGGGCGAGTTTCGCGCTCGTCGGGACCGCCGCGGCCCAGCCGAGGCCATTACCTACCAATGGCCCTCCGGCCATTCCACGCCGCCGCGCGCGCACGAGGGTTCTTTTCCACACCCCGCCCGGCCTTCCCAATGCCCTGGCGGCAACGCCGGAAGGATTGTGGATCGGCGAACAGAAAATGTCCGGCGCGCTGGCTAAGCAATACAATGTGCCGGATGCAAAGGACCTGCACGAAGCGGCTTGGCTGGTAGACTGGAACGGCAAGCTGCTGAAGACGGTGATGACCCAGTCGCGCAACACCTCGGGGATGGCGGTCGGCGGCGGCTATATCTGGATGGGCGCCGAATTCGCCGCGCCCTATGACGGCATCTACCAGACCAGGATGGACGGCACCCTGGTCGCGCAACGACAGGTGCCGCTGGGCCCGCCGGAAGATGGCGGCGGCGTCCATGGCGCGCTGTGGCATGACGGAAAACTGTGGCTGCTGGCGAACCGCCTACACGCCATCCTGCGCATCGACCCGGTCACCTGGACGCCGGAATTCGAAATACCGCTCAGCAACGCGGCCGAGCGCTATCACGCCATTGCCTGGGACAATGGTTCGATCTGGGCGGTCAACGGCAACAACAGCAAGAGCTTCAAGGAAGCCACGCCGGGGCTGCACCGCTATGACGCTACCAGCGGCAAGCTGCTGGAGATCGTGGACTTTGAGGCCAGCTCGGCCGACCCGCACGGGCTGGCGATGCATGATGGCAAGCTCATCAGCTGCGACGCCGGAATTCATCCCGGCTGGCCCAACAATGACAGTCCCTATCACGGCACCGTGTTCGAGATCGAGTTTCTCTGACCTACGCCCAAGCTGCCGAGGAGATTTCCCCCATGTCTCGTGAACATGTGTTCCGCGCTGCCGCGATTGCAGCCTTTTTGGCTTGCACCGGCGCGGCGACGTCGGCACCTGACAGCGCACGGTTTGAAACGGAGCTTGGCCCCACCCCCATCAACCATGTCACCAAGGACCTGGTCACCGGGCACGGTTTCGCGACGGCGGCCCTGAACGGCAACCGCCTCGCCGTCAGCGCCACCTTCATCGGGCTGGCGACGCCGGCGACCGATGCCCATGTCATGATGGGCAGCGGCATCGGCATGTCGGGCGATCCGTTGCTGGACCTGACGGTATCGGCGGCAACCAGCGGCACTATCACTGGCGCCTTCACGCTGACACCCGCCCAATTAGCGGCGCTGCGCGCCGGCCGACTTTATTTACAGCTCAACAGCCAGAAGGCACCCGCGCCCGGCGGCAACCTCTGGGGCTGGCTGTTGCCGGAGCACCAGAAGGCCGGTCAGGACGAACCGCAGCTCGGCCCCTGGTTCCTGCCGCAGGGCGAGGGCCTGAAGGCCACCCACACCGGACGGCCATCGTAACAACAAGCAGAAAGTGGCGGTCTCGCCGCTGGGGATGGAATGTATGACACTATTGCGCAAAGGGATGTTGTCGGCGCTGGCGCTGGCCGCCACAGCTGCTGGACTCTGGGGCACGCGCGTCGCCGCGCAGACCGCGCCCGGCCCCTTCACCGCCACGCAGGCCAGCGAGGGACGCACCGCCTATGTCGCCAACTGCATGGCCTGCCACCAAGCCAACATGACGGGCGAAGGCGATGCGCTGGCGTTGGTGGGCAAGACCTTCATGGGGGCGTGGGGCAAGCGCACCACCAAGGAATTATTCGACACCATCCATACCTCCATGCCCTACGGCAATGGCGGCAGCCTGGATGTGAAGACCTACGCCGCCCTGACCGCCTTCATCCTGCAGTCCAATGGCGCCAAGGCGGGGGCCGAGCCTTTCACGCCGGCGACGGCGGTCAAGATCGACGTCATCGCGTCAGGCGCGGTACCATCCGACATTTCCGGCGGCATTAAGTCTGTCGCCAGCGCACCGGCGTCCGCCACGACGACAGGCGCGCGCGCCAGATCAGCCACCGATTATGGCGGGCCGCCACCCAGCGCCGACAATGGCGCGGGCATGATCCGCAGCTTCGGTCAGACCGTGGTCGGAGACATCCAGAATTATGCGCCGGTTACGGACGCGATGCTGAGCCATCCCGCCGATAGCGACTGGCTGATGGGCCGGCGCAACTATGCGGGCTGGAGTTACAGTCCCCTCAGCCAGATCAACAGCGGCAACGTCAAGAGCCTGCAGTTGCAATGGGTCTGGGCTATGAACGAGGGCGGCGCCAACGAGACCACGCCGCTTGTCCACAACGGCGTCATGTTTCTGGGCAACACCTACAACACTATCCAGGCGCTGGACGCCAAGACGGGCGAATTGTTGTGGGAGAACCGCGTCGGTCCAGCGCCGAGCCGTCCCAATTACGGCGGCATGCGCAGCATCGCGATATGGGGCGACAAGGTCTATTTCGCCGCCAACAATGCGGTGCTGCACGCGCTGGATGCCAAGAGCGGCAAGCTGGTATGGAGCACGCCATTGTCTGATCTTCCCGGTCGCAATAACACGAGCGGCGTCTTGGCGGTGCATGGCAAGATCATCACCGGCCTGACGGGCTGCGGCAGCATTCCCGTTAAGGAGCATTGCTATATCAGCGCCTATGACGCCCAGACCGGCAAGCGGCTGTGGAAGTTCGCTACCGTGGCGCTGAAGGGCCAACCCAACGGCGACAGCTGGGGCGGGTTGTCCGATGAGAAGCGGGCAGGCGCCGAGACCTGGATTCAGGGCAGTTACGATCCGGATCTCAATCTCACCTACTGGGGTACGGCGCAGGCCAAGCCGTGGCGGCGCGACTTGCGCGGCAGCGCCGATGGGGCAACAAACTATGCCAACTCGACCGTGGCGCTGAACGCCGATACGGGTGAGCTAAAATGGTTCTACAACCATGCGCCGGGCGAAAGCCTGGACCTGGACGAGGTGTTCGAACGCATCTTGATCGACCACGGCAGCCAGAAGACGGTGATGACCGTTGGCAAGGCCGGTATTCTCTGGAAGCTGGACCGCGTCACCGGCAAGTATATCGACTCGCGCGAGACCGTTTTCCAGAATGTGATGAGCACACAGAATCGGGTGACGGGCGAACCGCGTTATCGCCAGGATATCCAGGCGCAGAAGGTCGATCAGTGGCTATCGTCCTGTCCGGGACCGGAAGGCGGGCATGATTGGCAGGCAGCCAGCTATCACCAGCCCAGCGACACGCTGATCGTGCCGCTGAGCCAGAGCTGCGTGTTGATGCTGGGCAATGGGTCGCAGACCTATTTCGAGATGCCCGGCACCGAGCGCAACATGGGTCGGCTGTCAGCCTATGAAACCGCGACCATGAAGCCACTCTGGACCCTCCAGCAGCGCGCCCCCTTCCTCAGTGCGGTGCTATCGACCGGGGGTAATATCGCCTTTGTGGGCGACTATGACCGCCGCTTCCGGGCGGTGGACGTCAAGACCGGCAAGACACTGTGGATGTCGCGCTTGGGCACGACCGTGCAGGGCTATCCCATCTCGTTCAGCGTGGACGGGCGGCAGTACATCGCCGTCACCACTGGGCTTGGCGGCGGCAGTCCCGAAGACAAGCCCATGACGATGCTGAGCGGCGTTCATCGGCCCAACAATGGCCAGGCTCTGTACGTCTTCGCGCTGCCAGACGAAAAGTAGCGCCGGTTGCCTGCGACTGCCCCGCAGCCTTAGGCTGCCGTAAGCAAAAGGCATGATTATGGAAGCGCGAGGACGGGTGCGTTTGTGGTGGCTGCTGCCAATGCTGCTGATGGTGGTTCCGGCGCCCGGCTGGGCGGGTGCACGGGACGATGCGACGGCCGGCGCCTATCGCTGCGCCCCCGTCGGCGACCTGCGGCCCTGGCTGGACTGTTTCTATGGCGCGGCGCAACCCGTGCGAGCGAAGCTTGGCCTGCCGCCCGCGCCGGCCGCGCAGACGCGCATCGCCCTGGCGCCGCCCGCGGGCAATGCGCCACCTGGTGACTTGCGTCTGCGTGACGACGTGATGGCCACCGTGCTGCGCTGTTACGCTAAGCCGGAAGACCGTGCGTGGCTGGATTGCTATTACGGCGCCGCCGAGCCAGTCCGCGCGCTGCTGGGCCTGCCGGCGGGTCCGCAGCCCGCGCCTGTCGTTCCGCAATTTTCGCCGCGGATTATGCCTGCGCCGGTCCGGTCCGGCGAAGACCAGTTCGGATTGTCCGACGGTGCACCGGGCAGGCGTGTCGAGCAGATCACTTCGCGCATGACAGCCTATGAGTTCACCCGCTTCAAGATATTCACGGTCACGCTGGCCAACGGACAGGTCTGGCGTCAGCTATCAGGCGACATCAGCTATGCCCACTGGAACAAGCTGCCCGGCAGCTACGGTCGGGATGTCCTTCACGGCGCCTTCCGCAGCTTCAATCTCCAGGTGAAGGACATCCCGACCGTGTTCAAGGTCGAGCGCGTCCGTTAGGCGCAAAAGGCGAGCGATGCTGATTCACATTCCGACCGTTCTGACATGGGACCAGGTGGTGGCCTGCCGCGAGACTCTTCAGGCCGGCCGATGGCTGGATGGCCGGGCCAGCGCCGGCGCCGCAGCGGCGCTCGCCAAGAACAATCAAGAAGCCGACCTGACCGATCCGTCAGTACGAGGCTGCAGCGATTTCATCCTGAAAGCCCTGGCTGCCAACAAGAGCTTTGTGGCCACGGCGCTTCCCGCCCGATATTGCCCGCCATCCTTCAACCGCTATTCCGGCGGCCAGACGTATGACACCCACAATGACAGTGCGCTTATGGAATTCGCCAGCGCATCTTCTTCGGTTTGGGTGCGCACCGATCTCGCGGCCACGATCTTCCTGTCGGCGCCGCAGGACTATGACGGTGGCGAACTGGTGATCGAGGACACCTTCGGGCCAGCGCGCGTGAAACTGGCAGCTGGAGACATGGTGCTGTATCCGTCCTCCAGTCAGCACCGGGTCGAGCCGGTGACGCGCGGGTTGCGGCTGGCATCCTATTTCTGGATCCAAAGCCTGGTGCGCGACGACAACCAGCGGCGGCTGCTGCATGACCTGGATTCCGCCATCATGCAACTGAACACGGAAGCCCCAGGCTGCAAGGCCGCGGTGCGACTGCTGGGGCTGTACCACAATCTGCTGCGCATGTGGTCGGACACATGATGAATGGCCCGGCTTCGCTGCAGGATTTATTCGGCCTGGGCAATGCGTTCAAAGCCCAGGGTAAGCTGGACGAAGCCGTCGCCGCATACCGAGAGGCGCTGGCGCGCAGCCCGGATTTTCCCCCGGCGCTGTATAACCTGGGCGGTGCGCTGGCGGCGAAGGGGCTTCGCGAGCAAGCTATCGTGGCGCTGGCGCGCGCCGTCGCGGTCAAACCCGACTTTGTCCAGGCCCACAACAATCTCGGCATTCTGCTGTATGAAGCGGGCCAGTGGGAGGCGTCAGAGAATGCTTTCATCCAGGCTCTGACGCTGCAGCCGCAATTCGCCAAGGCCCACAACAATTTGGGCATGGTGCGCCGGAAGTGCGAGAAACCTGGCGAAGCCGAAGCATCCTTTCGCGCGGCGCTGCGGCTGGATCCAGGCTATTTCGAGGCGTATGACAATCTGGGCGCGCTGCTGCTGGAGCTGGGCCGCACCGATGAAGCTTTCGCCCAATTTATGCGCCGATCTGCGGTCGAGCAGGCGCCCCAACCTGGCCCCGCCAGCGCGCAGCGGCGCAAGCATGATGAGGAGCAGGCCGCCTATCGCGGGCGGCCGGCCGGAGCGCAGATTGAAATCGAAGGCGGCGAACGCATCGACGGCCTCGCCATCAATTTGGCCAACAACACCCGCGCCATCGATGCCGCCTGGAAAACCGCGCAGCCGCAACTTGTGGTGATTGATGATCTGCTGACGCCGGAAGCGCTGGAGGGCCTGCGCCGCTTCTGTCTTGGCTCAACCATCTGGCGCGAGAATTTCGACGGCTATCTGGGTGCGCGGCCGCAATCGGGCTTTGCTTGTCCGCTGCTGGCGCAGGTGGCGGAAGAATTCGCCAGCGCCTATCCGGCAATCTTCCAGGATAATCCTCTGCTGTTCGCCTGGGCGTTCAAGTACGAGCAGGGCCTGCGTGGCACCAAGGTGCATGCCGATTTCGCCGCCGTGAACGTCAATTTCTGGATCACGCCCGACGCGGCGAACCAGGACCCCGATACCGGCGGGCTGCTGGTGTGGGACGTCGCCGCGCCGCTCGACTGGGATTTCGCCAAATACAACGCCAATGACGACGCCATCCGCGATTTCCTGAAGCGCAACGGCGCGATGCCGACGCGCATTCCGTATCGCGCCAATCGGGCAGTGATCTTCGATTCTGACCTGTTTCATGAAACTGACACCATGGCGTTTCGGCCTGGCTATACTGACCGGCGCATCAATATCACGCTCCTGTATGGTAGCCGCACGAGGGGACCTTTACAGGAACTGTGATGGCTCGCGCCCGATCTCAGGAGATGAGATTTGGGTCGGGGGCTGTGTTGACAGCTTGTGACTCTTTCAGCTTTGTGGCCGCAATAAAAAGAAGAGGAGCGGCAATCAAATGACCTCGGACGTGGTTTGCTCCAGAGTGAAAGTCGCCGTCATCGGTTCGGGAAATATCGGCACGGACCTGATGATCAAGATTCTGCGGACATCGCGGAACCTGCAACTGGCAGTCCTGGTCGGCATCGATCGGGAGTCGGACGGCCTACAGCGCGCCGCACGTCTGGGGATTGCAACCACCGCCGACGGCATAACCGGACTGACCGGAATGTCCGACTGGCCGGACATCGGCATCGTGTTCGATGCCACCAGCGCCGCCGCCCACAAGATCAATAGCGACATATGCGCAGCCGCCGGCAAGGTGCTGGTCGATCTCACCCCGGCCGCCATCGGCCCCTATGTGATCCCGGTGGTCAATGGGGACGCACATCTGGGAGCCCCGAACGTCAACATGGTGACTTGCGGCGGACAGGCGACCATCCCTATCGTGGCAGCAGTCAGCCAGGTGGCGACCGTTCATTATGCGGAGATCGTGTCTTCCATCGCGTCGAAATCGGCGGGCCCCGGCACGCGCGCCAACATCGACGAATTCACCCAGACCACGGCGCGCGGCATCGAGACGGTAGGCGGAGCCTCCAAGGGCAAGGCCATCATCATCCTCAATCCGGCCGAACCGCCAGTGATGATGCGCGGCACGGTCTTCACTCTCTCGTCCGGCGCAACTGAGGACGAAATCGCGGCATCGGTGAATGCCATGGTGAAGAAGATCCAAGCCTATGTCCCCGGCTATCGCCTGAAGCAAAAGGTGCAGTTCGAGCGCTTCGGCTCCAATAATCCGGTCGTGATACCTGGTGTCGGCAGCTTCGAGGGCATTAAGACCTCGGTCTTCCTGGAGGTGGAGGGCGCGGCGCATTATCTGCCGGCCTATGCCGGCAATCTCGATATCATGACCTCGGCGGCGCTGGCCACGGCGGAAAAAATCGCCGCCAGCAAGCTGGCGAAAAGGCTGGTGGCGTGACCTTCTCTCCCGAAACCGGCCGGCTTTATATCCAGGATGTCACCCTGCGCGACGGCATGCATGCCATCCGCCACCGGTACAGCACCGACCATGTCGCCCGGATCGCTAGAGCGCTGGACGCGGCGGGAGTCGACGCCATCGAGGTGGCGCATGGCGACGGTCTCAGCGGCTCCTCCTTCAATTACGGCTTCGGTGCCCATACCGATTGGGACTGGATAGAAGCGGCAGGGCAGGTGATCAAGAAGGCCCGGCTGACCACGCTGCTCATTCCCGGCATTGGCACCCTGGAAGACTTGCACCGCGCCCATGACCTGGGGGTGACGTCGGTGCGGATTGCCACCCATTGCACCGAGGCCGACATTGCGCGACAGCATATCGGCTATGCCCGCAAGATCGGAATGGATGTCTCCGGCTTCCTGATGATGAGCCACATGTCCGAGCCGGAACCGTTGGCGCAGCAGGCCAAGCTGATGGAGGATTATGGCGTACAATGCGTCTATGTCACCGACAGCGGCGGCGCGCTGGACATGGACGGCTATCGCGCCCGGCTGGAGGCCTATGATCGCGTGCTGCGGCCGGAAACCGAACGCGGTGTGCATGCGCATCACAATCTGTCGCTGGGCGTCGCTAATTCCATCGTCGCGGCCCAGTGCGGCGCGGTGCGGATCGACGCCTCGCTGGCGGGCATGGGCGCCGGCGCAGGCAACGCTCCGCTGGAAGTGTTCATCGCTTCCGCCAGCCGCAAGGGCTGGCAGCATGGCTGCGACCTGTTCCAGTTGATGGATGCGGCCGAGGATCTGGTGCGGCCGCTGCAGGATCGCCCGGTGCGGGTGGATCGCGAGACGCTGTCGTTGGGCTATGCCGGGGTCTATTCCTCCTTCCTGCGCCACGCCGAAAAGGCGAGCCTCGACTATGGCGTGGACACCCGCGCCATCCTGGTGGAACTGGGACGCCGCCGTATGGTGGGCGGGCAGGAAGACATGATCACCGATGTGGCGCTGGACATTGCGAGCGGCAAGGTTGTTGCAATGTAACCGACAGAAGCAGCTGAAATCGGCGTCATAACTGGCTTGCCTGGATTCTGTACTTCATGAAACTATTTTCATAACAAGAATCTGTACTTCGTGAAACTATGCTCAAAACAAGAATGGGGCAGACAATGCTGTGGGATGGCAATGTTCACAAGTCTGCAAGGATGGCAAAGCCGACGGTAAGAACCGGGGACGCGCCAGCCAAAAAGAACAACCTTGTCCGGAAGACCTTTTCCATTCTCCGCGCCTTCCAGCATCCGGATGAATGGCTCACCAGCCAGGAACTGAGCAGGCGCGCGCGCATGCCCAAGGCGTCGGGCCACCGGCTTGTCCAGACTCTAGAGGAAGTCGGCGCTATTGTCCGCGGCCCACACGGGCGCTACCGGCTCGGCATGCTGCTGCTGTCATTGTCCAAGAATGTAGCGTCCAAGGAACTGTTGTGCGAGATCGGAACGCCAATCCTCAACGATCTGGCGGCGCGGCTCAATCTCACGGTGCATCTGGGCATGCTCGAAAACGGCATGGTCTTTTATGTGAAGAAGGTTTCGACCCCGACCTCCTTCCCCAGCCATACGCTGGCGGGTTCGCATCTCGAGGCCTATTGCTCGGGCCTGGGCAAGGTGTTGCTGGCGGCGCTGCACGAGGACGAATTGGAAAGCTTTATTCTGGAGGGCGACCTGGTGGCACTGACGCCCAACACCATCACCGAACGGGGCGCCCTGCGCCTGGAGCTGGAAAGGGTCCGCAGGCAGGGCTTCGCATTTGACGATTGCGAATCGCGCGCTGACACCCATTGCGTTGCGGTACCGTTGCATGACATGGACGGCAATGTCGTGGCCGCTATATCGGCAACCGGCGATGCGCACCTTCAGCCGCCGGAGCGGATACCTGCGATCTGCGACGAGCTTGCCGAAGCCGCGACGATATTCAGCAGCAGGCTCTGCCCCGGCGGCTGAAGGCCGCCTGCGCCATCGCGCCTGATGTCCACCGCCGCGCGGAGTGCATCTGCGAAGTCTCTCCGATTCTCACTTCCGCAGCGCATGCCGGCATCCCGTGCCGGGCAATCAATCTCGCCCCGTGAGATTTTTCGGCGCCGCCATTTTGACAATGGTTGGCTGCCTGCGGTTAGCATTTTCCGGACCGCAGTTAGAAAAGCGGCAGGCACAAAGGGGAGAAACGGCATGAACGGCTTTCGGCAGCAGCTCTTGGTTGGCGGGTCCTGGGCGGCCCTTGTTGCGGCAGCATCCTTTTATGCGCCCGCGGCGTGGGCCCAGGTAGCGGCCAATGCTTCGGCCGTAGAAGAAGTGACGGTCACTGGCACCAGCATTCGCGGCACCGCACCTGTCGGCTCGAACGTCATCACCGTGGACCAGCAGGCAATCCAGACCGCCGGCGCCAAGAATATGCAGGAATTGCTGAACACCATCCCGGCCCTCAGCACCGCCAACGCCCCGCCCCAGGGCACCAACAACAACTCCTTCTTCGCGCCGCAGATTCACCAGCTGGCCGGCTCGATCTCCAATTCCACCCTCGCAGTGGTGGACGGCATGCGGTTTGTCGGTGCGGGCGGCGACACCTTGGCCGATCCCAACATAATTCCCACCGTGGCGATCCAGCGCGTGGAAGTGCTGGCGGACGGCGCCTCCTCGATCTACGGCTCCGACGCGGTGTCCGGCGTGGTCAACTTCATCACCCGCAAGGACTACGAAGGCCTGCAGCTGGGTGTCGAGGCCGGCTTTGCCGACCAGTACAACACCACCTCCGGCTCGCTGTTGTGGGGTACCAAGTGGGACAAGGGCTCGGTGATGGTCGCCGGCGGCTACCTGTTCCAGAGCGAATTGCGCGGCAGCGCCCGGCGCCTCACGTCCATGGGCGACTACACCTCGATCGGCGGCACCAACTATACTAGCGTCTATGGCTGCCCTTCCGCCGCGATCATCGTGCCCGGCAATGCGGGCGTCTTCCTTTCCGCGGCCTCCACCACCACGGTCGCCAACACCCAGGCCACCAAGAACTGCAACATCCAGCCCTATGGCGATGTCCTGCCGCAGTCGGTGCGCCAGAATGTGCTGATGAAGGTCAACCAGGATTTCAGTGACCGGCTGAGCGCCACGGTGATGCTGGATTATAACGAGCTGAACGTCACCACGCGCCTGCAGCCCGGTCAGATCACCAACAACACCACAGTCTATGGCGCCACCTCCGGCAAGGGCGGCCAGATC
>Ga0193753_10003855_pt1 | contig 10946 bp, 1 predicted proteins | sample H1c2metaG_FD_144925 | JGI IMG/M metagenome (GOLD analysis project Ga0193753, IMG submission 144925) | Soil microbial communities from a riparian zone of the East river system, Colorado, United States - H1c2 | ecosystem: Environmental > Terrestrial > Soil > Riparian zone | place: USA: East River... | reverse complement strand
TGGCGATCACGCGTTGTCCGACGAAGCTGTTGCCCACCGCGGCAATCGTCTCGCCCGCCATGACGAGCACACAAAGCCCCGCGAATCCGAGCAAGATCGCACCGAGCCGCCCCTTATCGGCATGGAGGGCGGCGTTGAGGGTCGCGAGAAGCCATGCCGTGCCAAGGCCGCTCAGGATCCCCATCGCGGACGCCATGGTGGCGAGCGGCCAATAAGGCAAAATGAGGCGCAGCACTTCTCGCGCAAGGGACGGAACGGGGGGATTCTCGGCGTTCGTAGAAGAAGGAGACGCGGACATGAGGGATCCTTATGGCGCCTCGAGGAGGGCGCGGAGATCGGAAAGGAGCCGTTCGTGGGTCACGATCGACTCGTGGGTGGCGTCGACATCGACTTCGTATGCGATCGCCGATGTGAACGATTGCCAACTCGGTGCAGGGTCGGCGGCATTGGACGGAGCGGGGCTCGTGGCCGGATCGTGGCGATGGGTCGACCGCGTGGCGCGCCACACGCGAACGTCGGTGCGCATGGACGCGATGGTGTGGCGCGCGAGCAACTCTTCGTGTTGCACGAGTACGTCGAGAACCACGTCGAAGAGGTTCGCGTCCTCTCCCTGCTCGGCGGCGTCGCCCGCATCCTCGTCGCGACGGCAACGCCGCAGCTCGCGCTCGACCTCGGCGCGGTCCCCGCCTCCGGCGAACGCGGCGTTCGTGAGACTGCGGGCCAAGGTCGCACGATCCGTTGCGACCGCCGGGATGGCGGCGCGCGTGTCGACCAGAGCGACGAGTGCCACCGATTCACCGAGTCGCTCGAGCTCTCGGACCATCGCGGCGGCGATCCATCCACCGAGCGACCAGCCGAGGATGCAGTACGGCCCCGCCGGTTGAACGCGGCGCATGCGGCAGACGTATTCGCGCGCGAGGTCTTCGAGCGAGGTGGCGCGGAAGGTCGGGTCCGAGTAGCGCGGTGACTGGATGCCGTAGACGGTCGCGACGCCGGTGAGTGCCGCCGCGAGCGGTGCATAGGCGGACGCCGTCCCGTAGAGAGGGTGCACGCAGAAAAGGTTCCGCGACGCCGCACCCTCGTTGAGGCGAACGATGTTGGCGGGAAGGGCCGCGGCCCGCTCGAGGTGGTCCGCAAGGGCGGCCACCGTGCGCGAAACGAACATGGCCTCCATGGTAAAATTCGAGATCGCACGGCGCTTCGCGGCCGCTGCGACGCGAAGGACGGCAAGCGAGTCGCCACCCCACGTGAAAAAATCGTCCGTGATGCCGAGATCGTTCCGGTGGAGGACCTCTTGCCAAATGGCCAGGAGAGCCGCCTCGAGATCCGTCCGCGGAGCCGCGGCTTCGTGCGGGGATGCATCCTCCGGAAGAGGGAGCGCGCGTCGATCGTGCTTTCCGTTCGGGAGGAGCGGGAGAGCGTCGAGAACGACGATCGCGGATGGAACCATGTACGCTGGGAGGCTCGCTTGGAGCGCCCGCGAGATCGCCGCGGGCGCCGCGTCGCCGACCACGTAGCCGACGAGACGCGCATCGCCATCCCTGGCGCTTGGGACGAGCGCGGCCATGGCTTCGTGCACGCCGTCGATGCGACCGAGCGCGGTCTCGATGTCACCGAGCTCGATGCGATAGCCGCGGAGCTTGATCTGCGCGTCGACCCGGCCGAGGAACTCGACCACGCCCCCCTCGAGGAGACGACACACGTCGCCGGTGCGATAGACGCGCTCTCCGTATGCGAAGGGATCCGGCGCAAAACGTGCAGCAGTTGCACCCGCGCCCGCGCCCGCGCGCCCGAGGTAGCCTCGCGCGAGGGTTTCCCCGGCGACGCATAGCTCGCCGATCCCGTGGAGCGGAACCTCGCGTCCGTCCTGATCGAGCACGTACGCACGGCGGCTCGCCAGGGGCAGACCGATCGGCACCTGGGTGCGTTCGGCGTCGGCAGGAGACGTTTCATGCAGCATGCATGTAATCGTAGCCTCCGTCGGTCCGTACGTGTTGACCAGGCGAACGCGACCAAGTGCGCTCGTCTGCCACCGGCGGACTGCCTCCGGCGTGACCGCCTCACCGCCGATGGTGACGAGGCGGAGGTCCGGAAGCGGCTCTTCGATTTGCGCGATCGACTGCGTCCAATAAGCCGTCGGCAGATACATGACGTTCACGCGCTGGGTAGCGAGCGTGTCGTGCAACGCACCCCAATCCGGAAGGCCGGGACCGCGCATGCAGAGGCGCGCTCCCACGGCGAGCGCCGGGAAGATCTGCTCGGCGGATGCGTCGAAGTTGATCGTCGAGAACTGGTAAACGCAGTCCGACGCGGAGAGGCCGAACGCGTCGACATAGTCGAGGGCGTGTACGCCGAGCGCGCGATGGCTGATGCCGACACCCTTGGGTTGCCCCGTCGATCCCGACGTGAAGATCACGTACGCCAGTTGGTCCGGGTGCACGTGCCGGCGCAACGGCTCGTCCGAAACGGCATCGAGCTCCGAGAGGACGACGAGCGTCGAACCTTCGAGCGCCCGCGCCGCACGCTTTGCGCTTTCTGCATCGGCGACGACCCGCCGAATGCCGGCGCCGGTGACGATCGCGCGAAGGCGCTCTTCCGGGTAACTCGGGTCGAGCGGGACGTAGGCCGCACCCACCTTCCAGGTCCCAAGGCACGCCGCGATGAGCGCCGTCGATCGGTCCACGCATACCCCGATGCGTTCCCCTTGATCGGCGCCGATTTCGAGGAGTTTTCGGCCGATCCGATTCGCGAACCGTTCGAGCTCGTCGTAGGTGAGGCGCTCTCCTTCGCACGAGACGGCTTCGGCCTGCGGACGCGCGCGGGTCTGCTCGGCGATCCGTTCGCCCAGGGAGGAGACGGGCGCCCCCACCCCAACCCTCCCCCGGAGGGGGAGGGGGCTGATGGGCCCGGGCGTGGCGCTGTCCACTCGACCCATCTCTCGGGGGCGCAGGCGGACGTCGCCTACGAGGCGATCTCCGTCTGCCGCGAGCTGCTCGAGCACTTCGGCGTAGTGCTCGGAGAGGGCAAGGACACGCGATCGGGCTACTTTTTCGGGATCCCACGCCCATTCGAGTTTGAGCTCGGCATCGTTTGGGACGATCGTGAGGGTCAGCGGATAGTGCGTGCGATCGACCAGCTCGGAGTGCTCCATGACCAGACCGACGTCGCGATGGAGAAGCTCTTCGTCCGTCGGAAAATTCTCGAAGACCAGAAGGCTGTCGAAGAGCGCGTCGCCCGTCCGCTGGACCCAGCGCTGGAGCTCGTGGAGCGGAGTGTATTCGTATTGGCGGAGCTCACTCGAATCGTGCTGAAGCCGTTGCAGCCACGTGTCGAGCGATGCGTCGGGTGGCAGGTCGACGAGCACGGGCAAGCTGTTGATGAACGGACCGAGGATGCGATCGGACCCTTCGAGCTCCGGAGGCCGGCCCGAAACCGTGGCGCCGAAGATCGCCTGGCGGCGGTTCCCCATTCGTCCGAGAACGATGGCCCACGCGCCTTGGACGAGCGTATTCAACGTGACCTGACGGCGCTGCGCGCACGCGCGGAGTCGCTGGCTCAGCGAAGCTCCGAGGTATTGTTCGATCGGCCCGCCCGCTTCGAACGGCGCCACCGGACGCGAGGCCGCGAGCAAAACGGTCGCGGGATCGTCCGCCGTGCGAAATCGGGCTTCCCAGAACGCACGTGCGCTCGGGCGGGCTTGCAGCCACGCGAGGTAGTCGCGGTACGGCAGCGGGGCGGGAGGTTCGAAGGCCTCTCCGTGATAGCGGGCGCCGTATTCCGCAAGGATCTCCGCGAACAGCTGTTGCGCGCTCCAGCCATCGGAGAGCGCGTGATGGCTCGTGCGAAGCAAATCGTAGGCGCCGTCGGGACGCACGAAGACGTTGATCCGGAGAAGCGGCGCCTCGTCGATGGCGAAGCCGCGCGCGATGTCGGCTTCGCGCCAGACGGCGAGACGCGCTTCGTAGTCGTCTTCGTGGGTCCAGTCGTGCTCCGTGAAGGGGAGCGCCCCTTCGCGATGGACGACTTGCATCGCTTCCCCTCCGTGACGCCACTCGAAGTGCGTGCGAAGGATGTCGTGGCGCGCGACCGCGGAGTTCCAGGCGTCACGCAAGGAGGCCACATCGAGCCTGCCCCGCAGGGTCAAGCGAAGTTGGTTGATGTAGGCACCGCGCGATGGGTGGAGGAGGCTCTGGAAGATGAGCCCTTGCTGGATGGGCGTTGCCGGGTAGATGTCCTGGATGCGCGCCAACGGAAGATGCATCGCCTCGAGGGCTTCTTGCGTGAGGCCGGCGAAGGCAAAGTCCGAGGCGGTGGCCGTCGGCTCGGCGGATGCGCAGTGTGCCGCGAGGGCGCGCACCTTGGCGTCGAACGAAGCCACGAGATGCTCGACGGTCTTGGGATCGACGACGCCAGGGCTGTAGCGCCAGCTCATGGAAAGGGAGCCGTCGACCACCATTCCATTGAGCTCGAGGACGTGGGCGAGTTCACTGTCGGCGCTCATGGAATCGCCGGCGGCTTCGCGGGCGAAGCCGAATCGCCCTTCGGCGGGGAGCGTTTCACTGATGCGACCGAGGTAGTTGAAGCTGACCCACGGGCGAGGGAGCGTGCGGGCGCGGGCGTGGGTGGAGTCGTCGCCGAGGTATGCGAAAAGGCCCCAGTCGATGCCCTTGTTCGGGACGTTGCGGAGACGTTCTTTGACGGACTTCAACGCGCGGTCTTCGCCGGGTTCGGCGTCGAGCCATACGGGGTAGCGCGTGGTGAACCAGCCGATGGTGCGGCTGATGTCGACGTCACCCAAGACGTCCTCGCGGCCGTGTCCTTCGAGATCGACGAGGGCTCCGCGGTGGCCAGTCCACTCGGAGAGAGTCTGGGCCAGCGCGGTGAGGAGCACTTCGTCGATTCGCATCCGGTACGTCCGCGGGGCGGCTTGGAGGAGGACCTCGGTCGCATCGCGTGGGAGCTCCCAGTGCACCGCGCGACTGGCACCCCGGCGGCGATCTCCTTCGCCGAGCGGGGGCGGTTCGGCCCCTGCGGCGTTGGAGAGCATTTGCTCCCACCACCCGAACCGAGCGGCGGCGTCGTCGCGGCGTGCGTACTCGCGGAGTTGGACGGCCCAAACGCTCCACGGGGTGCTCGCGGAGGGGAAGCTCGGCGCTTCACCGCGCTCGGCTTGCACGTAGGCTTGCTCGATTTCCTCGAGCAGAATGCGCCACGAGACGCCATCGATCGCGAGGTGGTGCACGACGAGCAGAAGGCGCGCTTCGCCGTCAGGTAAGCGTACGTAGCCGGCACGGAGGAGGGGACCACGCTCGAGGTCGAGGCTTCGCTGCAAGCGCTCGCCCTCGGCTTCGAGTCGCGCGACCGCATCGGGCGCGTCGCGAAGGTCGAGGACCTCGACGATTGCGTTCGTCTCCTCGTCGGCCACGCGCTGGTGCCACGTAGCGCCTTCCAAGTCACGCGCAGCAAGATCGACATGTTCCAGTGCGCGGGACCGGATGGGTGCCGTTCGAAGAATCGCGCCTGAATCGGCGTCAGCGGCACGTCGCCCCGAATGGCACGCTGCTCTTCGCGCCGTACGCGCACCGGCCGCGCCACGCGCGCCGCCTGCTCGATCGTCGCCTGCTCGAACACCTGTTTCGGCGTCAGCTTCCAGCCCGCTTCCCGCGCCCGCGCGATGATCTGCAAGCTCAGGATCGAATCCCCTCCAAGCTCGAAGAAGTTCTCCGTCACTCCGATCTCTTCTCGCTTCAGCACCCCTTGCCAGATCTTCTGCAAGGTCGCTTCCACCTCCGTCCGCGCACGAACCTTCTCCGCACCCGCGCCCGGCGCCGACTCCGGCTCCGGAAGGCCTCGCCGATTCACCTTCCCGTTCGGCAACAGCGGCAGCGACTCCAGCACCACCAGCGCCGACGGAACCATGTACGACGGCAGCTTTTGCTCCGCCGCCTCACGAACCTCCCCCACCGATGCCGTCCCCGTCACATACCCCACCAACCGGCGCCCCTCGCCTTCCCCTTTCACCTCCGCAACCGCCTCGCGCACCCCCGCGCATCCACGCAGCGCCGCCTCCACCTCTCCAAGCTCGATCCGGTATCCACGCAGCTTGATCTGCGCGTCCGCGCGGCCCAGAAACTCCACCGTCCCGTCCGCGCGCTCTCGGCACACGTCCCCGCTTCGGTACACCCGGCCCCCCACCGCATTCGCATCCGGCACGAACCGCTCCGCCGTCAGCCCCGGCCTCTCCAAGTACCCCCGCGCCACGCTCGCCCCGCCGATGCACAACTCCCCCACTCCGCCCGCCGGCACCGCGTTCCCGGAGCCGTCCAGCACGTACGACGTTCGCCCTGGGAATGGCCGCCCGATCGGCACAATCGCCTCGCCCCCGTCTTCGAGCTTGGTCCCGTGACGGTGCGACGCCACCGTCGTCTCCGTCGGGCCGTACAGGTTGTCCAGACGAACACCCGACAACGGTCCCGCGAACCACCGCTTCAACGCATCGCCCGCCAGGCCCTCCCCTCCCACCGTCACCTGACGCAGGTGCGGCAGCTCCTCCGGCAAACGGTGCACCCACTGCTGCCAATACGCCGTCGACACACGCGCAAACGTCACCCGTTGCTCACGCAACGTTTTCGTCAACCTCTCCAGCTCCCACGCTTCTCTCCCCCGCATCACCGCGCGCCCTCCGCGCGTCAGTACCGGCAACAGCTCGTGCAGCGACACGTCGAAGTTGATCGTCGATGTAAACAGAACCCCATCGCTCGACCCGATCCCATACGTCCCCACGAAGTCGTCCACGTGCAGGCTCAGCGACCGGTGGCTGATCCCCACTCCCTTCGGTCGACCCGTCGAACCCGACGTGTAGATCACGTACGCCAACTGCTCCGGGTGCGGCGACGACCACGTCCCCTCCGAAGGCTCTCCGTCCACCTCGTCGACCCGCACCACCTCCAACTCCGAAAGCACCCCCGACAGCCGCGCCGACGTCGCCCCGTCGCACACCACCACGCGGATCCCCGACAGCATCTCGCGCAGGCGCTCTTCCGGGTACGTCGGGTCCAGCGGCACGAACGCTCCCCCCGCCTTCCACACCCCCAGCAATCCTGCTACCAGACCCGCCGACCGTTCCACGCACAGCCCCACCAGCTCGTCGCGCTTCACGCCGCGCTTCGACAAACCGTGTCCGATGCGGTTCGACCAGCTCTCCAATTCCGCGTAGCGCGTCGATTCCCCTTCGCACCACAACGCTTCCGACTCCGCATGCGCGCGCGCCGTGCGCGTCACCCGCTCCCCAACAGCGTCGAACGCGTACGACGGCGTCGCGTGCACACGGTTCGAAGGGGCGAGCGCGATCGCACCGAGGCACGTATCGCTCTCGGCGGATGCGAGCTGCGAAAGCACGCGGCCGTAGGCATCGGCGAGCGCCTCGGCCACGTCTCGCTCGATCCGTTCGCCGTCCCATTCCCACTCGACGCGCAACCCTGGATCGGCGTGCACGGTAAGGGTCAACGGATAGTGCGTGCGGTCGACCTTTTCGAGCGCCGTGACCTCGAGCGAAGCGTCCCCTTGGCGGAGAGCTTCGTGAATCGGGTAATTTTCGAACACGAGCAACGTGTCGAAAAGGCCGTCACTCGATCGCTTCGACCATTGCTGCACATCGCGCAGCGACGTGTGCTCGTATTGCCGCAGCTCCGCGTTGTGCGCCTGCAGCCGCCGGAGCCACGCAGGAACCGGCTCCTCGGCCGGAAGGTCGACCCAAACCGGTAAGCTGTTAATGAAGAGGCCGACCATCTGCTCGACCCCCGGCAGGCTTGCGGGCCGACCCGAGACCGTCACGCCGAAGACGACGTGACGGCGATTCCCGTAGCGGCTGAGCACGAGCGCCCATGCGCCTTGCGCGAGCGTGCTCGGGGTCACCCGCCATCGCCGGGCGCATTCTTTGAGCCGCGCGTCGAGGTGTGGGTCGAGCACGTGCGCAATCTTGTGCGAGCCGCGAACACCTGCGGCCGGACGGCGCAAGCTCCCCAGCAGCCCGACGGGATCCTCGGTTGCAGCAAGCCGCGAACGCCACCACGCTTCCGCGCTCGGTTGCTCGGACAGCCACGCCACATAGCGGCGAAATGGGACGGCAGGTACGCGATGGATGCTCTCCGGCGCACGGTAGGCCTCGAGCACCTCGCCGAGCACACGCGACGTACTCCAACCGTCGAGCAGCACGTGGTGAATCGTCCAAAGCAAGTCGTGCGCGCCATCCGGTCGCGGCGCGATGCGTACGCGCATGAGCGGCGCGCGATCGAGCGCGAAACCGCGCGCCAGATCCTCGGCCCTGAAGGCGGCGAAGCGCTTCTCGTAGTCCTCGGCATAGCTGGCGCCGCCGTCGTCGCCACCGCGCTTCGCGGCGTCATCGACGTCCACCTCGAACGACACGTTCGCGGCGCGCTCCACGACTTGGAGAGGTTCACCGCCATGGCGCCACTCGAACCGTGTGCGCAGGATATCGTGGCGCATCATCACGTGGCGCCATGCCATCTGGAGCGCTGCGATCCGCAGCGGGCCGCGGATCGTGAAGCGAAATTGGTCGACATAGAGCCCTTGCCGCCCCTCGCCGCGATCGTGGAGCGTGTGAAACAGGAGTCCTTGCTGCGCGGGCGTTGCCGGGTAGATATCCTCGGCGCCGAAGAGGCCGAGGGCGTCGACCTGGCGATCGGACAAACCCGCGAGCGGGAAGTCCGCCGCCGTTGCGCCGGGCGCCGCAGCGTTGCAGTGCAGGGCGAGCCGCCGAACATTGTCCTCGAAACGTCGCAACCAGCGATGCGCGGTCTCGGATGCGAGCATCTCCGGGGCGAAACGAAAGCGTACGGAGAGCAGGCCTCCTTGAACGAGGGAGCTCACATCGAGTGCGTGCGTTGGACGGAGGGAGGGCGAAGCCGCATTTCCAGCAGATTCGCGCGCGAACGAGAAGGCGTTCGACCCGACGAGCGTGCTGTCGAATCGCCCCAGATAGTTGAAGTTCACCCACGCGCGCGGAAGCGCACGGAGGGCCGCGCGCGTGGCATCGTCCGCCGCGTGCTTCAAGAGCCCGAAGTGCATCCCCTTGTTCGGAACCGCGCGCACCCTATTTTTTACGCCGACGAGCGCCGCGCCGTCGTCCTCGAGAGCCTCGAGCCACACCGGAAACTGCGTCGTAAACCATCCTACGGTCCGGCTCACGTCGACCTCGATGCCGACGTCTTCACGTCCGTGACCCTCGAGGTCGACGAGAACGCCGCCCCCCGGCTCGCCGAGCGTCTGCGCGAGCGCGGTAAGCAACACTTCATCGACGCGCATCCGATAGGCGCGCGGCGCCGCGGTCAGAAGCACTTCGGTCGTTTCGGCGTCGAGCTCGAAGGAAAGCTCCTCGACCGAACCGGAGCCACTGTCCGCGACCTCCGCGGGACGCGTCGCTTGACCGAGGGCATGTACGGCGGGCGCGAGCGCCGAGGTCCACCACGCGAGCTCCGCGCCCACGTCTTCGCGGCGCCCATAGGAAGCAAGAGCCGTGACCCAAGCCGTCCACGCCGTGCTCGGTGCAGGCAGCTGCACCGGCCCTCCGCGCACGGCCGCGGCGTACGCGATCTCGAGCTCCTCGAGCAGCACGCGCCACGACACACCATCCACGGCCAGATGGTGAATCACGAGCAAAAGCCGTCCCTCGTGGTCGCTCACCGGAAAATAGCCCGCTCGGAGCAGCGCCCCCTGGCCGATGTCGAGACTCGCGTGGAGGCGCTCCCCTTCTTCGTCGAGCCGCTCGGCCCAGCGCGCGCCTCGAAGATCGACCGTCGTGACCCATGGCCCGCGCGGCGCATCGTCTGCGTCCCCTCGTGACGCTTGCTGCGTCCATGCGCCGTTCGCGGCGCGGTGGAATCGAAGCCTCAGCGCGTCATGACGAAGCACCAACGTCTGCAGCGCCACTTCGAGCGCATCGGGCGAGAATTCGCCGCCCACCCGCAACAGAATCGACTGATTGTAGTGCGACTCTCCCTCGGGCGCGCGCTCGAAGAACGATGCCTGGATCGGCATGAGGGGCAGCTCCCCATCGGCCTCCGCACAAGCGAGGGCCGACGTGAAGGTCGCGACGCGCGCCAGATCAGCCACCGTCGGGTGTTCGAAAATCTGCTTCGGCGTCACCCGAATGCCGAGCGCGCGGGCACGGGCAACGATTTGCAGGCTCATGATCGAGTCGCCACCGACGTCGAAAAAGTTGTCGCCCGTGCCGAGCGCGCGCCCCGGAAGCACGGCCCCCCAAACGGCAAGGAGATGCCGCTCGAGATCCGTTTCCGGCGCGATGGGCCCCGGCGGGGCACGAAACTCGGGCTCTGGGAGCGCAGCGCGATCCACCTTCCCGGCCGCCCCGATTGGAAGCGCCGCGAGCCCGACAATGGCCGATGGAACCATATACGACGGCAGACGCCGCTCGAGCTCGCGGCGAACGCGCGCCTCGTCGACCTCGCCGACGACGTAACCGACGAGGCGCCGCGCGTGTCCTTCACCACGAACCACCACGACGGCCTCGCGCACCCCTTCGCAGCGGGCGAGCGCCGATTCGACTTCACCGAGCTCGATGCGGTAGCCGCGGAGTTTGATCTGATGATCGCGCCTTCCGAGAAACTCGAAAACGCCGCCCTCGAGGAGGCGGCAGATGTCGCCCGTGCGATAAACGCGCTCACCCCGCGCGACAGAGTCCGGCACGAAACGCGCGGCCGTCGCCCCCGGTCGCCCGAGGTATCCGCGCGCGAGGGTCTCACCGCCGACACATAGCTCGCCGACGCCATAGAGCGGCACGTCGTGCCCGTCCTCGCCCCGTAGGTATACGCGCCGCCGCGGCGACGCCGCTCCGATCGGAACCACCGCGCGTTCGCCGTCCGCGATCGTCGTATCGTGCACTGTACACGTGACGGTGATCTCGGTCG
>Ga0193753_10003854_pt1 | contig 10947 bp, 10 predicted proteins | sample H1c2metaG_FD_144925 | JGI IMG/M metagenome (GOLD analysis project Ga0193753, IMG submission 144925) | Soil microbial communities from a riparian zone of the East river system, Colorado, United States - H1c2 | ecosystem: Environmental > Terrestrial > Soil > Riparian zone | place: USA: East... | reverse complement strand
TTCGCGCGCAGACGCTCGTCCTGGGTCGCCACGCCGGTGGCGCAATTGTTGAGATGGCAGATACGCAGGTATTTGCAGCCGAGCGCGATCATCGGCGCGGTACCGAAGCCGAAACTCTCCGCGCCCAGCAACGCGGCCTTGACGACATCCAGACCGGTCTTCATGCCGCCGTCGGCCTGCACGATCACGCGATCGCGCAGATCGTTGGCCAGCAGGGCCTGCCGCGCTTCCGACAAACCCAGTTCCCACGGCGTGCCGGCATAACGGATCGACGACAACGGACTGGCACCGGTACCGCCGTCATGGCCGGAAATGGTGATCAGGTCGGCACCGGCCTTGGCCACGCCGGTCGCGATGGTGCCGACGCCGGCGTGCGAGACCAGCTTCACCGAGACCAGCGCTTCCGGGTTGACCTGCTTCAGGTCGAAGATCAGCTGCGCCAGGTCCTCGATCGAATAGATGTCGTGATGCGGCGGCGGCGAGATCAGGCCGATGCCGGGACGCGCGTATCGCAATCGCGCGATCAACTCGTTGACCTTGTGGCCGGGCAGCTGGCCGCCCTCGCCCGGCTTGGCGCCCTGCGCCATCTTGATCTGCAGCACCTCGGCGTTGACCAGGTACTCCGGGGTAACGCCGAAGCGGCCGGACGCGATCTGCTTGATCTTGGAAACCTTGTCGCTGCCGTAGCGCGCCGGGTCCTCGCCACCTTCGCCGGAATTGCTGCGGCCGCCTAGCCGGTTCATCGCGATCGCCAGCGCTTCGTGCGCTTCGGGCGACAGGGCGCCCAGGCTCATCGCGGCGGTGTCGAAACGCCTGACGATGGCGGCCACCGGTTCCACTTCATCCAGCGGGATGGGTTTCGCATTGGCCGTGTCGAGCGACAGCAGATCGCGCAACGCCGCCGGCGGACGCCGGTTCACCGTATCGGCGTAGCGCTGCCAGTCGGCGGCATCGCCGCTGCGCACCGCTTGCTGCAGCGACATGACCACGTCCGGATTGAACTGGTGGTACTCGCCTTCCGGCGTGTATTGCAGCAGTCCGCCGATCTCCGGCAGCGCGGCGTTGTCCCAGCCCAGCGCGGCCAGATGCGCGGCATCGGCCTGCAACGCATCGAAACCGGCGCCGCCGATCCGCGACGGCGTGCCGGTGAAGCACAGGTCGACGATCTCGCGATCCAGGCCGACGATCTCGAACAGTTGCGCGCCGCGATAGCTGCCGATGGTGCTGATGCCCATCTTGGAGATGATCTTCAGCAGCCCTTTCTTGACCCCGCGCCGGTAGCTGCGTCCGATCTGCGCGACCTCGCCGTGCTTGGTCTTGAGGATGCCGCGCACGCCCAGGTCGTGCAGCGTCTGGTAGGCCAGGTACGGATACACCGCGGTCGCGCCGAAGCCGATCAGGCAGGCGAAATGGTGCGGATCGCGCGTAGTGCCGGTTTCGACGATCAGGTTCGCCTCGCAACGCAGGCCGGTACGTACCAGGTGCTGATGCACCGCCCCGGTCGCCAGCAGCGCATGCAGCATCAGATGGTCGCGGCGCGGGCGGCGGTCGCTCAGGATCAGCAGCAGCACGCCGTCGCGCGCGGCGGCTTCGGCCTCGGCGCAGACGCGCAGCAAGGCCGCCTGCATGCCTTCGGCGGCGCCGAAGTTCAGGTCCAGATAGCGGTGCGAGCCATCGTAAGGCGCCGTCGACAGCAACTGGCGCAGCTTGCGTTGCGACAGCACCGGCGAATTCAGCATCACGTGGTGCACGTTGTCCGGGCCGTCGACGAACACGTTGCCCTCGCGACCGGAGCTGCGTGACCGCGACATCACGCAATCCTCGCGCAGCGGATCGATCGGCGGATTGGTCACCTGCGCGAACGCCTGGCGGAACCGGTCGTACAGCGGCCGCACGCGCTGCGACAGCGCCGCCATCGGCACGTCGTCGCCCATCGAGCCGATCGCCTCCTGCTCGGTCTCGGCCAGCGGGCGCAGCACCTGCTCGCGTTCTTCGCGGGTCAGCTGGAAAAGTTTCTGGAAGCCGGCGAGCGTGCCGTGGTCGAACGGTTCCGCGGTCAGGTTGGGATCGATCAGTTCGCTGTGCAGATAGGTCATGCCCTGCTTCAGCCAGCGCTTGTACGGCGCGCGCGCGCGGTTGACCGCATCTATCGCGTCGCTGTCCAGCAACTGCCCGGTGTGCAGGTCGGCGGCGATCATCTGCCCCGGACCCAGCTTGCCCTTGGCGACGACGTCGGCGACCGGCAGTTCCCACACGCCGGCCTCCGAAGCGATCATGAAATGCCGGTCGCGCGACAGCAGCCAGCGCGCCGGGCGCAGGCCGTTGCGGTCCAGCGTGCAGGCCGCATAGCGCCCATCGAAGACCACGATGCCGGCCGGCCCGTCCCACGGCTCGGTGTTGAGCGCGTAGTACTCGTAGAACGCGGCCAGGTCGGCGTCCTTGTATTCCAGCGATTGCGTCGCCGGCGGAATCAGGATGCGCATCGCCTTGAGCAGGTCCATGCCGCCGGCCTGCAGCAGTTCCAGCATGGAATCCAGGCTTTGCGAATCGGAACCGTCGATCTCGATCACCGGATCGAACTCGCGCGGATCCAGCGCGTCCGTGCGCCACCCCTGCGCGCGCGCCTGCGCCCAGCGGCGGTTGCCGGCGATGGTGTTGATCTCGCCGTTGTGCGCGAGCAGGCGGAACGGTTGCGCCAGCGACCAGCGCGAACTGGTGTTGGTCGAGAAACGCTGATGGAACACCACCGCGCTGCTGGCCAGTTCCGCGCGCTGCAGGTCCGGGTACAGCTGCGGCAGGCGCGACGGCAGCACCATGCCCTTGTAGCCGATGCTGCCGGCCGACAGGCTGACGATGTAGAAACCCGGCACCGTCTCGCGCAGGCGTTGTCCGGCGCGGCGCCGCGCCAGGTACAGCGCGTGCTGGAACGCGGCGGGTTCGGGACGCGCGCCGTCCACGTCCAGCGCCGGCACCACGAACACTTGCGCGATCCGCGGCAGCGCGCGTCGCGCGCTCGCGCCGCAAGCTTCGGCGTCGACGGGCACCGCGCGCCAACCCGCCACCGCCAACCCGACTTCGCGCATGGCTTGCGCAACGCCTGCGCGCGCGCGCGCAACGGCGTCGTCGTCGTGCGGCAGGAACACCAGTCCGGCCGCGTACTGCGCGCCGAGCGCGATGCCGGCTTCGTCGGCCAGCGTGCGCAGGAAGACATCGGGTTGTTTGATGAGCAGGCCGCAGCCGTCGCCGCTGAGGCCGTCGGCGGCGACGCCGCCGCGATGGGTCATGCGTCCCAGCGCTTCCAAGGCCTGGTCGACCAGGGCGCGGCTGGGGCGGTCGTCCAATTGCGCGATCAGGCCAAAGCCGCAGCTATCCCGCTCATCGCGGGAGTCGTACAAGCTGGCGTCGCGGGTATTGCGATCCATCCTGTCTCCGGTCGGCGGCGGCCGACTGTTTTCTAAAGCCTGTGGCGACGGTGGGCTACGGTTCGCTCGCGCGATCCGGCCTGCCTTTGCAAGGATGGTTCGACTAGAACACAATTTGTGCGTTGCGGCAATTCGTCCAGGTACGGTCTCGACTGCACGCGAAACCCGCGGGCAGCCTCATTCCATAAATTTACCCGGATTTATTGACCTCTAAATTAATCCGGGTATTATCTGCCCGCTGCCCCAGAGACGCGCCCCCATGCAAGCCGCCCCCGACACCCGCTGTACCGCCTTCGCCGGCCAGCACCGCATCGCCTCCGGCGAGTTGCGCCATGTCGCCCTGGTGGCGCAAAGGGCATCTGCGGCAGCCAATGCGCCGTCGGTGCTGATCTTCGACGACCGCAGCAGCCAGCCGATCGAGATCGACCTGCGCGGCACGCCCGCCGATCTGCTGAAACGGCTCGCCGACGTCTCCGAGCTGACCGCCCGCACGCCGGATCCGGCCGTGGCCGAGGCCGCGCCGCGCAAGGGCCCGGGCCGGCCGAAACTGGGCGTGGTCGCGCGCGAAGTCACGCTGCTGCCGCGGCACTGGCAGTGGCTGGCCACGCAGGCCGGCGGTGCCTCGGTAGCGCTGCGCAAACTGGTGGAGGAAGCGCGCCGCGCCCACGCCGGCAGCGACCGCAGGCGCGAAGCCCAGGAATCGGCCTATCGCTTCATGTCGGCGCTGGCCGGCGACGCGCCCGGCTTCGAAGAAGCGACGCGCGCGCTGTTCGCCGGCGACGCGGTCGCGTTCGAGGAACGCATCGCGGCCTGGCCGGAGGATGTGCGCGAGCATGTCGCCATGCTGGCTGCCGACGCATTGGCCTGATGGCGGCGTGGCGGCGCAGGCCTCATTATCGAAACGTCGGGTTTTGTCGAACGGGCCCGTTGTAAACCGACAAGAGTCAGAAGCAAATCTCCCCTGCCCCCTCTTTTTCTAAGAGGGGAACAGCAAGAGCTCGGTGGCGCGCGGCTTTCTCTCGTTCGATGAAGAGTTTTCCACTTTTCGACGAACAGAAAGAGGTTGCTGAAGCGTCACGACGATGCTCTGCTTTCTCCCCCTTTGAAAAAGGGGGACACAGGGGGATTTGCTGTTGGCGCGAACATCCCAATCATCGCGGACCCCAGTTTCCGGAGGCCCATGAACGCACCGACCCCTCCCCAAGCCCGTAAAGCCGCGCTCGTCTTCATCTTCATCACCGTGCTGATCGACATCCTCGCTTTCGGATTGATCATCCCGGTGCTGCCGCACCTGGTGCAGCAGTTCGTCGGCGGCAACATGGTCAGCGCTGCATACTGGGTCGGCATCTTCGGCACGATGTTCGCGTTGATCCAGTTCGTCACCGCGCCGATCCAGGGCACGCTGTCGGACCGGTACGGGCGACGCCCGGTGATCCTGCTGTCGTGCCTGGGCCTGGGCTTGGATTTCATCTTCATGGCATTGGCGCCTTCGCTGATGTGGTTGTTCGTGGGGCGGGTGATCTCGGCGATAACTTCCGCCAGCTTCACCACGGCCAATGCCTACATCGCCGATGTCACCGCGCCGGACAAGCGGGCGCAGGCTTTCGGCATGCTCGGCGCGGCGTTCGGGCTCGGCTTCATCGTCGGCCCGGTGCTCGGCGGCTGGCTCGGCGGCATCGACCTGCGTTATCCGTTCTGGGGCGCGGCCATCCTGGCGCTGTGCAATTTCGTCTATGGCTGGTTCGTGCTGCCCGAATCCCTGCCGCGCGAAAAGCGCACGCCGCGTTTCGACTGGGCGCACGCCAATCCGCTGGGTTCGCTGATGATGCTCAAGCGTTATCCGCAGGTGTTCGGGCTGGCCGCGGTGGTGCTGCTGATCAACCTTGCGCATTACGTGTACCCGAGCGTGTTCGTGCTGTACGCCGATTACCGTTACAGCTGGGGTCCGCAGGCGGTCGGCTGGGTGCTGGCGGTGGTCGGCGTTTTCAGCGTGATTGTCAACGTCCTGGTGGTGAAGCGTGCGGTCGCGGCGTTCGGCGAGCGCCGCACGCTGCTGATCGGGCTGCTGTTCGGCACGATCGGATTCGCGATCTACGGCCTGGCGCCGACCGGCAGCTGGTTCCTGGCCGGTATTCCGGTCATGGCGCTCTGGTCGCTGTCCATGCCGGCCACGCAGGCCCTGGTCACGCGCCAGGTCGGCGCCGATGCGCAGGGGCGGGTGCAGGGAGCCCTGACCAGTCTGGTCAGCCTGGCGGGCATCGTGGGTCCGGCGCTGTACACCAGCATATTCGCGATGTTCATCGGCGCGCGGGCGCCGATGCATGCGCCCGGTGCGCCGTTCCTGCTGGCCTGCGCGATCCTGCTGGCGGCGGGTCTGATCGCCTGGCGGTACGCGCGCACGCCGGTGCCGGCGCAAGCCGCGGCCGTGGCCGAATCGGCGTGAGCCGGTTATAGGAAGAAGGGCACATTTTCAATCGCGGTCCGGACGTCACAATGTCGGCCGACCACGGCCGTCCAGGAGTTCCGCCATGCGCTTGTTACCGCTGATCGCCGCCACGTTGCTCGCCAGCGCCTGCAGCAGCGTCGAATACAAGGACACCAACGCCACCGTCGACGCCAATCCGGAATGCCTCAACGCCGAAGGGCGGCCGGGCGAGGCCACCGCGCCATGGTGCAAGCGCGAGTTGAAGGCGGAGTTCAACACCGGCTCGGACAAGGGCGAGCAGATAGATTTCAGCGGCAAGAAAGACAAGGACGATTAGATCGTCGCCAAGCGGCTGCGGTTCACGACGATGAATCGTTCATCCGTACGGTTTTGCGGCATGCGTGCGGGTTGATGCCTGCATCACGCCCGCACGGGTAAGGTTTTCCTGTCGCCGGAGTTCTCGATCCTCCCTCCGGCGCCGACAGGAGAACCGACATGACCCCGAACAATCCCGAGCGCACGTCGCCGACCATCCTCGACGAGAACGCCGAGCGTGCTTACTGGCAAGGCCAATTCGACAAGGAACCCTATGTCGGGTTCGGCGATCGCTACGACGACTATGAAGCCGCCTACCAGGCCGGTTATCGCGGCTTCGAGCGGCATGCCGCCCGCGGTTTCGACCAGGCCGAACCCGATCTGCGCGCGGACTGGGAGCAAGGCAAGGGCGACACCCGCATGACCTGGGACAAGGTCAAGCATGCCGCCAGGGCGGCATGGCACCGCCTGGAGCGCGCGATGCCCGGCGATGCCGACCGCGACGGCCGCTAGAAAAGCGCTCGCGAACCGGCCGTTGCCGGTAGCGACCGCCGACGAGGGGGAAGGACGGGCCGCAGGTCCGTCCTTCTTTTTGCGCGGCGTTGACGCGCGCGTATCGAAGCTCCTGGCATGAACGGACCGGCCGCGAACGATACGACCAAGCTCGCCAAACGCGCCGCGGCCAGCGCCGGATTGCGCTATGTCAGCGACGCCGACCCCGGCATCGCGCGCCGCCGCGCCGGCAAGGGCTTCGGCTATCGCGCGCCGAACGGCAGCAGCATCCGCGATGCGAACACGCTCGCGCGGATCCGCAAGCTGGCGATACCGCCGGCGTACACCCAGGTCTGGATCTGCACGACCGCGCAGGGCCATCTGCAGGCCACCGGCCGCGATGCGCGCGGACGCAAGCAGTATCGCTACCACGCCGATTGGAGCGCCGTGCGCGGCGACGGCAAGTTCGACCGCATCGTCGCTTTCGGCAGCGCGTTGCCCAAACTGCGCCGCGCCCTGCGTCGCGACCTGAAACTGCCCGGGCTGCCGCGCGAGAAAGTGCTGGCGATCGTGGTCGCGTTGATGGCCGAAACCCTGGTACGCGTAGGCAACGACGCCTATGCGCGCAGCAACGGCTCGTTCGGGCTGACCACGCTGCGCAACCGCCATGTCGCCTTCCTGCGCGGCGGCCGCGCGCGGCTGAGTTTTCGCGGCAAGGGCGGGCAGGCGCAAGAAGTGGAACTGGACGACGCGCGGCTGGTGAAGCTGGTGCGCGCCTGCCAGCAGCTGCCGGGACAGGCCCTGTTCCAGTACGTCGACGACGACGGCAAGCGGCAACCGATCGACTCGGGCATGGTCAACGATTACCTGCGCGCGGCGATGGGCGAAGCTTTCACCGCCAAGGACTTCCGCACCTGGGGCGGCACATTGCTGGCCTTCCAGATATTCGCCGCCACCTCCTTGCCGGCGCCGGCACGCGGCGGCACGCCGAGCGAGCAGGCGCTGGCCGCTGCGCAGAACGCCGTGATCGGCGCGGTTGCGCACGCGCTCGGCAATACGGTGGCGGTCTGCCGCAAGGCCTATATCGATCCGGCGCTGTACGCGGCGTGGCGCGACGGAGGCTTGTCGCGTGCCGCCGGTGCCGCCAAGGGCGCGCGCCAGTGGGAACAGGCTGCGTTGAAGTTCCTCAGGCGCGCTCATCGCGCGCCTGCCAAACGCGGGCGGAAAAAATAAGCGCCTGCATCGCGGCGCGCAGCCAGTAAAAAGCCACCCCTTCCTGGGAAGGAGTGGCCTGATCGAGGGATCGCGTACGCAGGCCTATGAAGAGGGCGGCGTCGTCGTCTGCGGATCCTTCTGATCCTCAGGCGGCTGCGAATCCGCCGGCGGCGGCGTAGTGGCGGGTTCCGGCGACATGCCTTCAGTCGCAGGTGCCGGCTGATCGGCAGGCGGCGGCGTAGTGGTGTCGGCAGGCGGCGTTTCCGGCGCAGCCTCGGGGGTTGTTTCGGCAGGCGGCGGCGTGGTCGCGGCCGGATCGGTCTCGGGCTTGTTGCACGCCGTCAGCGACAAGGCGAAAGCCAAAGCAGCGAGGGGTATCGTGATGCGGGTCATGCGGACTCCTAACGGGGAAGTACGCATCGCAGCTTGCGTGGCGATGCGTAGGATCTCGTAAAGATTCGGCTAATAAAACGCTGGTCGCGAACTCTCATTCAAGTTCGCGCACGCCGCGTCCGGATCGTTGCCGATATCAACCGCAGCGCACGGCCGTGACCACGTTGGCTGCATCGACTTCGATGTTCACGCGATCTTCGCGGAAATCCATCGTCACCGCTTGCCCCGGCTTGATCACGCGCGACGAGCCTGAGCCGCTGTCGGCGACCACTTTATCCACGACTTCCTGGCTGGCGGTCTGGCCGATCGCCGATTGCGCGTTGGCGGCATCGCAACGCTTGGAAGCATCTGCGACCGGGGCAGTCGTCTGCGCGGGCGCGGCGGCATCCGCGGCGGCCGGGTCGTTGGCGGAGGACGGCGAGCTGGTGCATGCCGCCAGCAACAGCGTGAGTACGGCGGCGAAGGGCAGGGCGGTACGGAACATGGCGGATCTCCTGATAATGGCCGCGCTAGCGTGCGGCCCGGCCTGTGTGCGGCATGTTAACGGCCGTTCGGGCATACAGGGGCCGCTGGTGCGCGCGACGTCGACACCCTAGGAGGAACGCATGGCCCACACCGTCACTTTCAACTTGCCCAGGCGGACGCTCGGGCGCGAGGACGTGGAGTTCGTGGTCGAGAAGGATGGCGTGCGCTTCGGTACGCTGCTGGTATCAAAGGGTGCGGTGGAATGGCGGCCGACCAACAAGGTCTACCGGCGGCGTTTGCGCTGGGACCGCTTCGATCAGCTGATGCGCGAGAGCGGACGCAAGGTACGCGCCGGTTGAACGGAAAACCCTATTCACCGGCCAGCGAGCGCAATCGCGATCCGATCCTGCAGGTATTGCGCGGACGCTTTGCGGATCGTCGCAAGGTGCTGGAGATCGGCAGCGGCAACGGCCAGCACGCGGTGCATTTCGCCGCGGCGATGCCGTGGCTGGTATGGCAGTGCTCGGACGTGGCGGAGAACCTGCCGGGAATCGGGATATGGCTGGACGACGCCAGGCTCGCCAATACGCCGGCAGCGATCGAGTTGCAGATAGGAGAGGAAGTATCCGGGGCATTCGAGCAGCGATCTTCGGCTTTCGATGCGATCTTCTCCGCCAATACGCTGCACATCATGGGATGGACGCAGGTACAGGCGTTCTTCGCGACCGTCGGGCGCGTGCTCGGCGGCCACGGCATCCTGGTGGTGTACGGCCCGTTCAACTATGGCGGCGAGTACACCAGCGATAGCAACCGCGACTTCGATGGCTGGCTGAAGGCGCGGGACACGAACTCGGGCATCCGCGATTTCGAAGCGGTCGATGCCTTGGCGCGCGGCGCGGGGCTGCAGCTGGCGGAAGATGTGGCGATGCCGGCAAACAACCGATGCCTAGTATGGCAGAAGCCGTAGAGCGGAGCCTGTTGTTGCTCTTCGTAAGAGCGGCTTTAGCCGCGAGCTTTTGACACGACGTAGGAGCGGTAAAGCTCCGGCTAAAGCCGCTCCTACGAAAAAACAGGCCGTCAGCTGACGGCATTGCGCTTGGCCGCAGGCAATGCCGCACGGATCATCGCGTTGTATCCGACCGCCAGCACGCCGAATCCCGTTTCGGTGGGATGGATCTCGTCGTACCAGAACGACGCGTCGGCGGCGTCCGCGACCTGGCTGAAGTCGGCGAACGAGAACAGCGACGGGAAATCCGCCTTGCTCGGCGCCAGCACGCGGTCGCGGAAGCCGCGTACCAGCAGCAGGTCGGCGAAGCGTTGCACTTCTGCTTTCGAACCCAGCACCGGCTTCATCGCCGGCCACAGCCAGGGCCCGACGTTGCCGATCAGCGGCGCCGCCAGGCCCAGGTTCTTGATGCTGGTCCTGCCCGGTTCGCCGATCCTGCGCAGCGGCGCATAGCCGTGGCCGACGACGCGGAACGTGGGACTCACCCGGGACATCGCCGACAGCAGGATCGCGTAACGGTCGCGGATACCGTCGAACACGCGCGCATCGAGCAGTACCTGGAACGCCTGTGGGGCATCGAGCCGGGAAGCGCCGGCGAAGATCGCGGACAGGCGCTCGCCCAAGGCATCGTTGCCGCCGATGCTGAGGCACAACAGGTCGAACTCGCGCGATTTCAGGCGCTCCGCGTAGTTCTTGCATGCCGCGGGCGTCAACATCTTGGCGGCGGTCAGTCCCGGGCCGCCGAGACGCAGCGAGATGCCGGCGATGCGCGCGAAGCTGTTCCAGTACAGGTTCTTGTACAGCGGCGTGCTGAACCAGGAGTCGCCCCAGTAGGCGATCGCCGGACGCGTGCGCAGATACTCGCGCCAGGCGCGTCGTTCGCGGCTGCTGGGCGTGCCGGTCGCGCGCCGGACCTGGTCCCAGTTGTCGTAAATGCGTTTGAGCGCCATGGTCATGCCCTCCGTGAAGCGCTTCGCAGGAGCTGCCCAGTATCGCGCGGCCGTGAGTCGTACGCATTACGGTGAAGGCGCCTCGTGTCGCGACCCGGACCAGGGTGTGGAATCGCCCGGGCAGGCGGTCCAGACGCGGTGATGCCGGTCTCGACGCCATCGGCTTCGGCAGGGACGACGCGCTCGGGGTAAGGCGCGGTTTGTAAAACCATGTCATCGCGCACGCCGATCATGCCGAATGGCAGGGGTGCCGCCGGTGCAGGT
>Ga0193753_10003853_pt1 | contig 10948 bp, 7 predicted proteins | sample H1c2metaG_FD_144925 | JGI IMG/M metagenome (GOLD analysis project Ga0193753, IMG submission 144925) | Soil microbial communities from a riparian zone of the East river system, Colorado, United States - H1c2 | ecosystem: Environmental > Terrestrial > Soil > Riparian zone | place: USA: East River... | reverse complement strand
GAATGGATTTTGAACATTACTATGAAGGCATGCGGGAAGTAATGAAAGACGGGGAGTTTTTATATGCCAGCCTTATCCGGGATATACATTCCCAGGGCATTGTGCTGGGACATAAATATAAACTCCTGCGGATATCCTACACCATTTTTATGTTTACACTGATTATTTCCGTGCTTGCTTTTGGAATAGCCATTATTTTTTTCGGTTAAACAGTGCTGATGCATACACAATTTTTAAGCAGGGATCTCAGCTGGCTTTCATTCAACGGCAGGGTACTGGAAGAAGCCGGGCGTATAACTGTACCACTGATGGAACGGTTCAGGTTCCTGTCTATTTTCTCTTCTAACCTCGATGAGTTCTACAGGGTAAGGATGCCTTCCATGTTGTTGCTGCATGAGATAGAACCATCCGCCGATCCTGAAAATGCGGGTTTGCTGAAGCATGCCCGTACAATGATTCAGCAGCAGCAGCAAACATTTGGAATGATTCTCCGTACACAGCTGATTCCGGCCCTGTGTCAATATAATATTAATCTTATTTATAACCAGGTTTTGCCTGCTGCCATTGAACCACAATTAAAAGCGTATTTCCAGGCTGAGATAATGACATTCCTGCAAATAATTCAGCTCTCAGGGAAAAATGATTCTTTTTTTCCAAAAAGCAATGCATTGTACCTGGCAGTTATTTGTGAAAATGGCGGCAAGCCGGAAAAAATTTTTATTATCAGCATTCCGTCCGGTAAATTACCCAGGTTTTTTTCTGTTGTACACAATAGTATTCAATACATTGTTTTCCTGGATGATATTATCAAAAGATATTTACCGCTTTTATTTACGCGTTACAAAATTAAAGGCGCCTGGAACATTAAAATAACCCGTGATGCAGAGCTTGATCTTGCCGATGAATATGAAGGCGACCTGGCAGCGAAAATAGAAAAGCAACTGGCTAAACGCGATGATGGAAACGCAACACGTTTTTTATGTGAGCCCGGTATGGATGAACAACAACTTGAATGGCTGACAACAAAACTAAACCTGTCAAAAGAAAATATGGTTGAAGGGGGCAGTTATCATAACCTGAAAGATTTAAGCAGCATACCGGTTAAAAACGAATCATTGAATTATCCGGTGTTACCGCCTGTACAAACAAGTTTGGGTAACGATGACTCCATTTTTATGAATATGCTGCAAAAAGACAGCATCATACATACACCCTACCAGTCTTACAACCCGGTATTACGATTTTTTAATGAAGCAGCTACCGATGCAAGTGTAAAAGAAATTTATGTTACGCTGTACCGTGTGGCCGGCGATTCCCGTATTGTAAATGCCCTCATAACGGCCGCCAGTAATGGAAAAAAAGTGACTGTCTTTATTGAACTGAAGGCCCGGTTTGATGAAGAGAACAATATCCGCTGGTCAAAAAAAATGAAAGCCGCCGGTATCCTTATCATCAACAGTATACCGGCTTTGAAAGTGCATGCCAAGGTAGCCCTGGTAAAAAAGAAAAGCGGCGACCGTTTTCAGTATTTCGGATTGCTGGCGACCGGCAATTTGAATGAACTGACTGCCCGGTTTTATACGGACCACATTTTATTTACCACGCATTCCGGAATAGTGATGGAACTTGAATTGTTATTCCTCTTTCTTACCCGGCGCCGTAAGCCTGCCGGTAAGAAAGAGATACGTTTTAAACAACTGCTGGTAGCGCAATTTAATTTACAGGATCGGTTCCTTAAAATGATAGACAATGAAATCAATTATGCAAAACAGGGAAAACCGGCAGCCATCATTATTAAACTGAATAACCTGGAAGAGAAAACGCTTATCAGCAAATTATATGAAGCGTCCCAGGCAGGGGTAATTATTCAAATGATAGTAAGAAGCACTTGTTGCCTGAACCCCGGCATACCGGCTATGAGCGAAAATATTACCGTTACCAGGATAGTGGATCGCTACCTCGAACATGGCCGGGTATTTGTTTTTCACAACGCAGGCAATGAGCAGCTGTTCCTGGGTTCTGCCGACTGGATGAACAGGAATGTGCACCGGCGGATAGAAGTCTGCTTTCCGGTGTATGATGAAACAATCAAACATGAAATTATGGAAATCATTAACCTGCAGCTAAAAGACAATACTCAGGCGGTTACCATCAATGCGGCGCTTGACAATACGCCTGTTCCACAAACCGGTGTACCCATCCAATCACAGCCTGCTATTTACAATTTGCTAAACCAGCATCAAACTCTACAATTATGAGAAACCAGCCGGTAATAATGTTTTTGTTGTTAGTTCAAACCATCGCTGCATGTTCGCAGCCTGCAGAAAAAGTTGACCTGCCCGGGTATAACCTGTCGAAACCCGAGGTGTTTAAAATGCCTCCTGTACTGGATGAGATATCAGGTATCACCTTCCACAATGGCAACCCTGATACCATCTTCGCGGAACAGGATGAAGAAGGGAGGCTTTTTTATTTTCATCCGGGTGGTAAAGAAATCAAACATATCAAATTTGCAACAGCAGGAGATTATGAAGACCTGGCCATCTGCAATGGGCAGGTATTTCTGCTGCGCAGCAATGGCACTTTGTTTAATTTTCCGTTAGCAGGCATTGGCAACGCAGAAATTGAATCCACAGAACAGAAAGGCCTGCTTGAAAAAGGGGAATACGAAGCTTTGTATGCAGATGAAAACAATCACTCCCTCTATGTGTTATGTAAAAGCTGTCATGATGACAAAGGCGAAGAATTTGTAAGTGGTTATATATTTTCCGTAGGAGCAAACGGACAACTTTCACCCAGCGGCCAATTTTCGGTTGTAGAAAAAGCGACTGCTGATGCAGGAAAAAAAGGCAGGAAAAAATTCAGGCCCTCCGCAATGGCCCGGCATCCCATTACCCATCAATGGTATATTGTCTCTTCTGTCAATAAAATCCTGGTGGTTACAGATGAAAACTGGAGGGTGTTACAGACTTGTCCCCTTGGCCCCGGCCTGTTTAATCAACCGGAAGGGATAGCTTTTGACAAATCCGGCAACCTGTATATTTCCAATGAAATTGGAAATGCAGGAGACGCTACTATCCTGAAATTTGTGTACCGGAATAAAAAATAAGCTTTAAAAACAGAACATGATAATATTGACTATATAAACGAACCTTAAAAAATGAAAAAACTTTACCTGCTTTTTTACTGCCTCAGCGGTTGCCTCCTCCATGCAGCTGCACAGGACGATGTGCAATACAGGGTTATTCTCATTGGAGATGCGGGTGAAATTAACCCCACCCAGCAGGCCATCATTAAAGATGCTATCAGTAAATCAATACCAGGCAAAACAATTGCTTTGTTTTTGGGCGATAATATTTATCCCAGGGGGCTGGAATTACCGCCTGATAAAAAAGAAGCGGCGCTCAATATATTACGTTCACAATATGAAGGACTGCGCAAAAATGGGGTACCGGTATATTTTGTGCCCGGCAACCACGACTGGGACAAAAGCGGTCCGGCAGGTTATAAAAAAATGATGGAGACCAATACGTTTATTAATGCGCAGCTTGATTCCCTGCTGCAGGTCATTCCCGGAGATGCCTGCCCCGGTCCGTTTGAACTACCGGTTACCGATAACCTGGTAATTGTAGCCATGGATTCTGAATGGTGGTTGTATCCTTATAATAAACAAAGCGATAAATCTGACTGTCCCTGCAAAACCAAAAGGGATGTATTGGGCATGCTGAATGATATTGTACAACGCAACCGCAACAAGACAATTATTTTTGCTACACATCATCCATTTAATAGTTATGGCACCCACGGTGGCTATTATACTTTCAAAGAACATTTATTCCCGCTTACCGATCTTAATAAAAATCTGTACATACCATTGCCGGTTATCGGGTCATTGTATCCAATATTAAGAAAGACATTTCCGCCTGCAGAAGATTTGGGCAATGTTTTGTATAAAGACATGAAACAGTCAGTAGATGATGTCCTGAAAACGCATCCCAATGTTATTCATGTAGCCGGCCACGAACATACCCTGCAACTGATACAGGGCGATATACTGCAGGTGGTAAGTGGTGCAGGATGCAAAGAAACGCCTGTAAAAAAAGGAAAAGGAAGTCTTTATGCCGCAGACAGCAGCGGTTATGTACTGGCAGATGTTTTAAAAGACAATAGCATCCGCCTGCATTATTTTACGTATACTGATCAAAATATAAAAGAATCGTTTGTATACAACCGGCCCTATGCTCCACCCCTTGCTGCCGGATTATTTAAAGAAAGCGATATAACCACGGACAGTATACGTATCAAACTCATAACAGATTTTGATAAGGTAAGCAAACTGCACCGGGGTATGTTTGGTGAAAATTACCGGAAAATATGGGCTGTAGAAACCAGTTTTCCGGTGCTGCGCCTTTCAGCAACCAATTTGCAACCGACTGAATTGGGTGGTGGTATGCAAACACATTCTCTGCGCTTAGAGGATGCGGATAAAAAAGAATGGGTGTTCAGAAGCATTGATAAATTCCCGGATGCGCTTTTACCGCAGGTACTTAACCAAACACTGGCTTCAAACTTATTGCACGATAATGTTTCAGCCATTTTTCCGTATGCACCTTTAATGGTACCGGAATTTGCTAATGCCCTGGGTGTACCGCACAGCAATCCAAAAATTGTTTATGTGGCGCCCGATAAAAAGCTGGGTATATATAGCAGGGATTTTGCCAATAAGATTATGTTGCTGGAAGAAAGGGACCCGCTGGGTAAATCATCTTCCACCATAAAAATACAGCAGAAACTAAAAGAAGACAATGACAATGCTGTTGATCAGGAAGCATTTTTGACTGCGCGGTTACTGGATATATTTATAGGTGATTGGGACCGGCATGGCGACCAGTGGAGATGGGTGGATGAAGCCAAAGGAAAAGAAAAAAGATATAAACCGGTTCCACGCGACAGGGACCAGGTTTTTTATATCAACCAGGGGCTATTTCCTTTCATACTTGCACTGCCCTGGATAATGCCCAAGTTCCAGGGGTTTGGTGACCATATACGCGATATCAACACATTTTCTTTTAACGCCCGGAATATTGATGGCATTTTTACCAACCAGCTTTCTTATGATGATTGGGTAAAAAGCACGCAGCATGCAGCAGATGCCCTCAATGATTCGGTCATTGAAGCTGCTTTACAAAGGATGCCGGGAGGCGTATATGATGCAGCGCATGTAAAATTATCTGACCAGTTGAAAAAAAGAAGACAGGAACTGCTGCGGGTGATGCCGGATTACTACAGGTTCCTGAATAAGAATATTGATATTCTTTTTTCAGATAAAAATGAGCAGGTAAACATTACCGATACACTGGATGGCAAATTAAACCTGGCTGTTTTTAAGATTACTAAAAAGAACGAAACGGGGAAACTGCTCTATAACCGTGTTATAGATCCATCTGTTACCAAAGAACTGCATTTATATATGTATGGCGGAGAAGACAACATACATATTACAAACAACAGCTCGCCCGTCAAAATCAGGATTACAGGAGATGGTATTTCCGCGAAACAATACCAATTTGAGGGCAAAGCCAGGTACCTGAGAAAAATACATGTGTATGAAGGGGATTCAAGTGCTGTGTTCAGCGGTCAAACCAGGCCTGTTCACCTGCACCTTTCCAACGATGCTGATAATTCAGCAGTGAAATTAACTGACAGGTATAATAAAACCATACCGCTGCTGACGGCAGGATTTAATGCAGATGATGGATTAATATTGGGTGCCGGCATCAGGTGGATAAAACAGGGATTCAGGAAAACACCGTATGCAAGCACACAAGAATTTATTTTTGCCCATTCGTTTTCTACCGATGCTTTCCGCTTTGTATATAAGGGAGAATGGATAGATGTATTTGGCAAAACTGATCTAACATTAAATGCAAAAGCGTTTGCCCCTGATAACAAGCAGAATTTTTATGGCCGGGGCAATGCCTCCGAATTTGATAAAACAGGAAATTTCAAACGCTATTACAGGGCAAGATTTGACTACTATGAAGTAAATCCATCCTTCAGGTGGCGCAATGAAAAAGGTAGCAGTTTGTCACTCGGCCCTTCTTTTCAGTATTACCACATGGATCCAAATGACAATAAAGACCGTTTCATAGCCAATACTTCCTTATTGCATTCTTACGACAGCAGTACACTAGCGAATGATAAAACGCATGCCGGCATTGTTGCTGATTACACGTATGACAGCCGGAACAATATCCTGCTGCCCACGGCCGGCAGTTATATTAATTTCAAATTACAGGGTTATACCGGCTTAAACAGTTACTCAAAATCATATATGCAATTTACAGGGCAGATAGCCGTGTATAAAAATCTTGACAGAAAATCTAATTTTGTAATTGTTGACCGCATTGGCGGTGGTGTAACAGCGGGTAAGTCCGCTTTTTATCAATCATTATTTTTAGGCGGCCAGGATAATTTACAGGGTTACCGGCAATACCGTTTTGCGGGTGAGCACATGGCATACAATAATTTTGAAGCGCGGATCAAACTGGCCAACCTGGCATCTTATGTGTTACCAGGACAGCTGGGTCTTATTGGTTTTTATGATATAGGAAAGGTATGGCAGAAAGGATACAATGATAAGGTATGGCACCAGGGCGCCGGAGGTGGTATTTATTTCGCTCCCGCACAAATGCTGGTAGTGCAGCTGGTAGCTGGTAATGCAGGAGAAGGCTGGTATCCATATTTTACTTTAGGTTTCAGGTTTTGAGTTTTTTATTTTTAAGTAACAGATTATGAAGAAGGATGTATTACTGGTTAATCAATATGCCACGAAGGAAAATTCGGTTGAATCATTTGTTTGTTTTAAAAAGTTTATTGACTTCCTGGAAGAGCGGGTGAATACAGATACATCTGTCCGTTCACATTTTTTTAAATTTGTGCTGGATAAAATCCGCTCATATCCTGAACTCATAACAGGTATACCAGTTACAGAAGCAGCAAAATATGATGAGGTACTGGAGCTGGTTGCCAGCATTGTTTTTCCGCTGATAGAAGATGAAAACGAAATGATGTTCGGACTAACCAGTGGTATTTCGCCGGAAGTGTTTTATGCCAGCAATGCTTTTCACCGCCTGTTTGCATCCCGACCGGATGTGAATGGTAATAAATCATCATGGATAGTAAAAGAAAATGGCCGGGAATTACACCAGCAAATGCAATATGATTTGATTTTGCAGAAAGTATACGGATTTCAACTGCCACAAAAAAAGGAGATGATGCGCAGTTTCTTTAATCCCAATACCGGGCTTTACCAGTATTTCCGCGTAAATATTGACACACGTTTTGTTGAGGTAAAATTAAAAACAAAACCAAAAGCAGATACAATCAACGATAATACCATTGCCGCCTGTTTTGAATGTACCAATAGCTTTGAAGAAATTGAAAAGCTGGTGCCATTAAGCAATTTTTCATCCAGCGGCTTTTCCATCGTAACACTAACAGAAATTACCGAACAGCAGTCAATAGAACAATTGAGTAAAGTAAGCAATACCCTTGATAAAAAAAATGCCACCAGTGACTTTATTCATATTACCAGGCTATTGCAAACCATGCTGGGCAGCAGCCAGTACAGGTTTGGGATAATGCCATTTTTTACAGTAAATAACAGGGCAGCCCTGCTGTATGAAAATTTTCCGTACAGCCTGCTTGTAAAAGCTTCCTGGGATGCGGGTATACCCAAACCCGTTTTTTCGAGGTATATCAATCACTATTTAAAAGACCCGCGCTTTATTATTTACCAGTCATCTGATGACAAGAGCAAGAGCACATTGCCTGTACCATTGCAGGAGGCCCTTAAAGCAGCCGGCATGCATTATTATATACTGGCACCTGTTTATTTCCACGATACACTGGTTGGCATTATTGAAACCGGTGCTGCAGAAGGTGCAACCGTATTAAGTGATCTGCAGTTCGGAAAATTAAAACCGGCAATTCCTTACATAGCACAGCTGTTGAAATTAATGATTGACAAATTCAATATTTCCCTTGATGCCATTGTAAAAGATAAGTTCACCGTAATACAACCATCGGTACAGTGGAAGTTCAATGAAGTGGCCTGGCATTATTTCAGGAGCCGTGATATAGAACACAAGAACAGCGTACTGGAAAAAATTTCATTTAAAAATGTGTACCCGCTTTATGGCGCGGTAGATATCCGTAACTCCACCAATGAAAGAAACAAAGCCCTGCGCGAAGACTTACAAATGCAGCTTGAATTACTGATGGACCTGTTAAACTATTTGAAAAAAAATGGTTTGGGCGAAACAACATCAATAATAGAAACCAGCAGGCAATGGCTGGCCAAAATGACTTCCTATGTATCTGTTGAAGAAGAACTGCAATTCAATGAATTTTTATTTACAAAAGTGCATCCCCTGTTGTCATCGTTTACAGACTTGCCGGAACTGGTTACACAAAAAATAAGCGCCTATTTTAATACGGTTGATGAACAAAACGGCACGGTATTTAAAAAAAGACGGCAATTAGAAAATTCTATACGCCTTCTTAATAAAAGCATTGGAAAATATTTTGATGTATTTAAAGAAGAACTGCAAAATTATTACCCCTGTTATTTTGAAAAATTCAGAACAGACGGAACTGAATATGATATTTATATTGGCCAGTCAATTGCTCCTAAAATATCATTTTCACTCCGTGATGTTGAAAAGCTGCGGTTGTGGCAGGTAGAATCGATGGCAACCATTGCAAAACTTACCAATTCTTTATTACCACAACTGGAATACCCGCTCCTGACTACTCAATTGATCTTTGTAAATGCACGTACCATCGACATCAGTTTCCGTAACGATGAAAGGCGTTTTGATGTAGAAGGGACTTACAATATCCGCTATCATATTATTAAGAAACGGATTGACAAAGTAAATCTTTTAAACAGCACAGAAAGACTGACCCAGCCGGGCAAGATCGCCATCGTGTATTTTAATGAGAAAGATGCGGAAGAATACATCCGTTATATAAACCAGCTGCAGCAACAACAAATTTTATTAAATGACCTGGAGCACCTGGACCTGGAAGATCTGCAGGGTGTAGCAGGTTTAAAAGCATTAAGGGTAGGCGTTAGGCTTACCTGATGATAAGATGTTATTTAATTCACACAGCATAATTCCCACAAAAATAGTCACATCTTCCCGGCATATTTCCGTCTTAAGCTGGGCCACCCCGGGTTACTTTACATTTTATTGTGGTTGTAGTTTTAGGGTGACCCACCTTTTACAATCAGCGCTTCTTAAGGTGGGCCACCCAGGATTACTTTAAAAATCTTTCAGCGCCGTTGTTGGTGTTTTCACCAACAACAAATCTGCAGGAAGTATGCAGGTAGATTTTTTACTACATACTTATAAAAAGGAGAGCTTATATATTGCGTGGATTGATCTCATCCATCTTGTTGGCGAAAACACCAATAAGGGCGGCAATCTTCTTAAGGTGGGCCACCCAGGATTACTTTAAAAATCTTTGTACTATATTTATAATCATTTATATTAATTAACGATAACCATATCAAACCAGCCAAATGAAAGATTCCCAGTTTAACAGGCGCAAATTTATCAGGAATACTGCTAAAACAGCGGCCGGACTTGCATTTATGCCATTACTGTCCAAAGACGCTGCGGCTGCATATGCCGGCACAGAAAATAAAACAATGCAGGCGCCTGAAAAAATTTACACCGGGCCGCCACGTGTAAAATTTGCCGTAATTGGTATCAATCACGGTCATATAAATTCACAGGTAGATGCAGTGATACGGGGAGGTGGTGAATTTGTATCTTTTTATGCCAAAGAACCCGTGCTGGCCGATGCGTTTGCAAAAAAATATCCCCAGGTTAAAATAGCACGCAGTGAAAAAGAAATTCTTGAAGATAACAGCATACAACTTGTTTTGAGTTCCATCATTCCTGATGAAAGGGCCCCACTTGGTATACGTGTAATGCAGCATGGAAAAGATTATATGTCTGACAAGCCCGGCATCATTACCCTTGAGCAATTGGCGGAAGTTAAAAAAGTGCAGAAAGAAACCAAACGCATTTATTCCATCATGTACAGTGAAAGGTTTGAGAACAGGGGTACTGAAAAAGCAGGTGAACTGGCAAAGGCAGGTGCTATCGGCAAAGTAATACAAACCATTGGCCTGGGCGCACACCGTATGAGCACGGCCACCCGCCCGGATTGGTTTTTTGATCGCAAACGTTTTGGTGGAATTATTACAGACATCGGCTCACACCAGTTTGACCAATATTTATTTTTTACGGGTTCTACCAAAGCAGAAGTTGTTGCTTCACAGATTGGCAATGTAAATCATTCCCAATATCCATTGTTTGAAGATTTTGGTGATGTGATGTTGAGTGGAAATGGCGGTTCCGGTTACCTGAGGGTAGACTGGTTTACACCAGATGGATTGAATACCTGGGGAGATGGCAGACTAACTGTGCTCGGTACAGAAGGTTTTATGGAGGTACGCAAAAATGTTGATATAGCCGGGCGCCCGGGAGGCAATCATCTCTTTCTTGTTAATCAAAAAGAAACAAAATATATTGATTGTACCAATCAACCACTGCCCTATGGCGAACGGCTGGTGGATGACATCCTTAACAGAACGGAAACAGCCATGACACAGGAACATTGTTTTCTTGCAACTGAGCTTGCATTAAAGGCACAAAAAAATGCAAGGAGAATTGTTTAATAGAAAACCGAAGTTTTTAAAAACATTACTGTCCGGAGAGAAAAAATATATGTCTAAGCAAATGCAGATGCAGCCTGGTCTTTGAGGATCTAAAAGAAGCAGGGGCTTGCCTTTACTCAGACTGATACCAGTACCCTTTGAGATGCCTCGTTTTATCAACGGCATTTTAATTTTTACGGGTGTTGATGA
>Ga0193753_10003852_pt1 | contig 10952 bp, 7 predicted proteins | sample H1c2metaG_FD_144925 | JGI IMG/M metagenome (GOLD analysis project Ga0193753, IMG submission 144925) | Soil microbial communities from a riparian zone of the East river system, Colorado, United States - H1c2 | ecosystem: Environmental > Terrestrial > Soil > Riparian zone | place: USA: East River... | reverse complement strand
AAGAGACCCTGCCTACCGGCAGACAATCTGTGGCTGAAACGTACGCCAGTTCTGCAGAGCGGATCAGGCATTTGAGGTCTAACTTTTAACTTCTCTTCCTGTTCCCTTTTTTTCATGGTCTCCGACCAATTGTACAACATTCCAAACAGTAATTATGGACGCCATCACCAATGATGTAAACAAGATGCTGGTCATTCTTGGCATCGTAGCCGTTAGCCTGTTGGCCGTGTTATCGAAGGTAATCCAGAAGATAAAAGGCAGTTTCAAGCCTTATACTAAGGCCACCATCGGATATGCGTTGGTCTGTTTACTTCTTTTCAGCCTGATCGCCCTCACGGCTCATCCTGCTGTTTTCACCGAACCGATCCCTTTTCTGGTCTTTTACCAGCTCTTCTTTCTTTTCCTGGGTCTTGTTCATTATTATTTCATGCACCAGCTACTTCAATGGAGCGGTGATCAATCGGTGTTCTGGGCAGAAGCCCTTTTCACTACTGTCCTGGGTTTGCTGGGCAGCATTTGTTTTATGCTAGTGTACCGCTGGGTGAATAGAGATGGTCTATTTTATCTTATGTCTGCCAGTAGTATCTGCTTCATCATTCCCCTTTTCATCTTCCACACCTTCAGAAAGGCTGTTGATCTGCCTCCCAAGATAGTCAAGCAGTGGCGCTATCCATTTAATGAAGAGGTTGAAGACCCCGATGAAAGCAAGATGAAAAACCTCCTGGTCATCAGTTTCGAATTTCCCAAGCAGACCGGAGAACTACATATGACAAATTTCCGCGCCAAGGCCCCAACCGACATGGAGTTTGGAAGGCTGTTCTATTATTTTATCAACGACTACAACGAACGCCATCCCAACAGCAAGATCGAATACATAAGCAACTCCGGCGACGTACACGGCTGGACCTTCTTCAAGAAAATGCGATGGTACTCCTTCGCCACTCAATATATCGACACAGCAAAAACGATTTATATAAACAATATCAGGGAGAATGATGTCATCATCTGCCGCCGATCACTCAATTAAATCTGGGTTATGTCCGAAGAACAATATATGCCGGTAAACTGGACTGATGGAATGAAGATCAACAAGTCTCATTTTCTTCAACAGGACAACGCAGTTGGTTCACAACAGGTGCTCACTGCATCAGGACTGCTGAACGACTGTAATTATGGGCTGATGCCCTTTGCTGACCCGGGAAGTGGTGGATTCCGGCTTCATCTCAACGCGGATAATCAACAGCAGGTAACCCTGCGCCTGCAGCAATGCAAGGCGATTACCCGCGGCGGATACGCTTTTCAGGTCAGGGACAGTCACGGCATTCCCCAAAACCCGCTGGGAGTTATTATTCCCGACCTGGCCGTCCCATTTCATCAACTCAAAGGCAAGGCCGAACAGTTCTTTGTTGTACTGTCGGTGAATCCCTATGAGCGTATTCCTTACGGATTGTTAGACCCCCAGGAACTTCCTGCCCGTCTGCCATATTCCATACCCAGCTTTCAGCTTAGCCTGGTGCCTGCAGATGCGGGGTATAACAATATGGTGGGCATGTATCATCTTGCGATCGGCAAGTTGAAGGTCGAAGATCAGAGCGTGAATCTCGATGAAAACTATATCCCACCCTGCACAGCCGTGAACAGTCATACCGACCTCATTGCCATTCATGCTGGAATTGAACAGTTTTATACCCGCATGGAAAGCTATGCGCTTCAGATCATTCAAAAGATCCACCAGAAAAAACAGGTAAATGAATTGGCGGCTATCGTGCAGCAGCTTTGCGAAACCATCCTCATTCTGATGTCTTCACAGCTGGCTGAAATAAAAACCCTGTCGCTGAGTCAGCCACCGGTGTACATGGTCAACAAAGTCTCATCGCTTGCCCGACTATTCAAAAACACGCTTGATTATTTTATCGGTAGTGGTAAAGAGGAACTGATCAACTATTGTAATGAATGGTGTAGTGTAAGCCAGGTTGAACTGGAATCTGCAGTTACCAATCTTTCCAACCACCAGTACAATCATCTCGACGTCAATGCCAGCGTGGACAAGGTCCTGCAATTCACAAGAACAATATCCACTCTCTTTGGCAATCTTTCGCGCCTGGATTATATCGGCAAGAAGAAGGATGCCGGAATCTTTGTAAAAGAGAAAGCCCTAACCCATGATACCGACGAACAACCAGTAAAACGTAAGAGTTTTCTTGCCGACTGATCACCTCCTTTTTCAATGCAAAAATTTGCTATATGTCACATGTAATTAATTCCAACGAAAGAAATCATGCCTTCCTGAAGTTCATGTTTTTCTTCATCCTTACTGTAGTGCTCATCCTGAGCGCTGCCTACGTGAATTTTGAGGCTCTCCCCGAAACCAGGCTCAACCTGCTGGAACAGAAACTCGCGGTTCAGCGCTCCGAAGGGCAGGCCCAGCAACAATTCGTCACCCAGATGGAAGCTGCCAGGAACCTGCTGGATTCCCTTGATAAAGGCGGCAAGAACCAGACCCAGATTGATCTTTCACTCGTGGGAAAGTTAACAAATATGGAAAATCTCCGACAAAGAGACAGCAGCCTTAACGGAAAGTACAATGCGGTGATCCTGGACTCGTTCCTGGAATTGCAACGTCTGAAAAAAGAGATGGACAAGATGCGTGAACTGGCCCTTAAGGCGAGGGACATGGAAGCCAGGCTGAATGAGTGCGAGGCAACACTGGATAACTGGAGAAGCCGGCCCCAACCAATGATTGAACAATAATTTAATAAGTCTCTGAAAGAGCTGCACAGGTATGAAATCATTTATTTCTACAGCATTATTGCTTGCAACACTGCTCCTTCCCGCGTTCACCAGCATGGGAAGGGGCATTCCGCATGAGGGTGCTCCGATGGCCAATCGCAATCGTACCGGAGTTTCCGGTGACAAGCCGGTGATCGACCGCCTGAGTTCGGGTGACGAACAGAATATCAAAGCGAAGGCGCGAAAGGTGGTTGAGCGATTCATGAACCTGCTCAATACCATTGCCACCGGTCTTGACCTGGAAGTGCCGGAAACCGAACTTATTATCCGGAAAAGCTATCTGCCAGATGACTCCAGGATATTTTACGACAGCGCAGTGGTGGTGGTTGACGATCTTAGAAAAGTGGAGAAACTCTCAATGGCCAAGGAAAAGGCTGCCTACAGTTATCTCAGGGACTTTGAGATCTTTTACAACAAGAGTGAAACGGCTTCCGTCAACTTCAGCAATTTCGAATTGTCGAATGTAAAAAAAGCGAATTACCTATATATCAAAGTCAGTTATGATTGTCTCTTTGGCAACAAGTCAAAGATCTCGGATGAACCTTTTGCGCCCCAGAAGCGGGTAGCGGAGTTGCGGCTCGAAAAAATCAACAACAAGTGGAAAGCCTGGATCATTGATGTACATTTTCTTGATTCGGCCGACATCGCCGACGCTGGAAAGAATGATATCGTAATAGCAGACAGCCCCGAAACCACAGCCGACACGGCTAATGCCGAAACGGAACAAAATGAATTTACGATACCAGCCGCCAGAACAAACCTTGATCCCGAACAGAGGGAAGCCCTCCGTCGACGGAATGACAGCATCCGGACTTATATGGCATTCCGACATCTTGTCGACTCAGGCAAGCATTCTCTCAATACAGGGCAGTATATTCTTGCCTATCAATTCTTCAATGAAGCTGAGACCGTTACCAATGGTTCCTCGGGTCTGATCCGTCAGGGGGATATTGACTTTCTTCAGACAATGATCCAGGAAACCCGTAAGAATATTTCCGCTGCACACCGGAGCCCCGAGCAGGTTTTTTCGGATTACATGCAGGATGCCGTCAGGCATCGAAGTCAGCGTAGTTATGATAAGGCAATTGAAGATTACAATCATGCCCTGGAGCAAAAGCCGGGTGATTCGGCAGCGCTGAAATCCAAACGGTCACTGTCCTTGATTGTCAGTAACCTGGCGACTATGGAAGCTCGTTATACCACTGGAAAATATAAGGAAGCAATAAGCGAATACAATAGGGCTATCAAGGGAGATCCCGCGAATTCGGACTACTATATTGGCAGGGGTCAGTGTTACGAAAAGATCAGGGAACCAAAAAAGGCCATGAATGATTACAATAAGGCCATTTCACTTGATGGGAACTATCTCAGGGCCTACCAGGTAAAAGGAGATCTTCATGCCAAACAAGACGACATGGCGAATGCGCTGGCTGCCTATAAGATCTGTATTTCACTGGACAAAAAAGACATCAGGAGTATCATCAGAGTGGCTGAACTCAACGCAAAAATGAATAATATTCCCTCTGCTTTGACGGCCATTGACAAGGGCTTGCAGGAAAACGGCACCAGTGCACCATTGTACGCAATGAAGGCCGAGCTGCATCTCGATCTCAAACAACAGGCACAGGCCATCAGTGCTTACACTACCGCAGTTGAACTCGATTCCTCCCGGGCCCAGACCTTCATGGACCGAGCCCTTTGTTACATCCAGCTGAAACAGGTCGCCCTGGCAGCTGTCGACTTTGGTAAGGCCCGTGCCCTGGGTCTGTCTGAATCAGTGAATCAACAAACCAAGACGATTGCTGCTGATTATTTCAATGCCAGCAATAACAACATGGAAAAGGGATACAGTGATTCCGCGGTTACCTATATCAGTTATGCTGTCTTACTCGATCCGGCGAATCCCGCCTACCGGTTCCGGCAGGGGGAATGTTTCCTGGCAATCAGGGATAATGATAAAGCCATTGAGAACTTTACGGCTGCAATGGAACTTGATCCTGCGAATGAAGCTATTGTTCAGTCAAGGGGTCTCGCCTGGTATCAGAAAGGAGGCTATCAGCAGTCTATCGCAGATTTCAAACGGGTGATCAGTATCAATGTCCACCTGTCTGAGACTTACAAATACCTTGGAGATGCTTTCCTCAGGATCGGTGACCATGCCAGCGCAATCGCAAACTATGATGCTGCTTTGAAGGCAGGCAAATCCAGGAAACATGAGCTCAAAGACAGCCTTCGAGCCTCATTATACAATGGCAAGGGGGAAGCGTTTTATGCACTCGGCAAATATGACGTTGCCGTCGAAAACTTCGACAATGCGCTGGATATAAAGAAAAACGTTCCGGATATATATTTCAATCGGGGTATGACCAGGCTACAGCTCAGGAAGACTGAAGCCGCTGAAGAAGATCTGCTGAAATCCCTCAAACTCCGACCTGGGAATTCACGTTACAAGGCTAAACTTGCCGAAGTGTATTTCCAGCAGAAAAAATTTGACGCCGCACTTAACCTGTTGAACGAAGCCATTCCAAAGAAAACCCCGGATTCGGTCTGGATGCAACCATTGTACCTCAGGGGTAATTGCCTGGTACAAGTGAAGAATTATGCGGATGCCTTCAAGGATTTCAGTGTCGTGGCCAAATCCGGGTTGCAGGAGAACTTCCCTTCCCTGAATACCGATCTGGGTTTTGTTTACCTCGCATTCAATCAGCCTGACAGTGCGTTGGCGTATTTTTCTAAGGACAACAGGAATTCTTCAGACGCCATGAGTATGTACGGAACTGCCATTGTGTACACCCAAAAAGTTCGGTGGGACCAGGCATTCAATTACCTGGAAAGAGCGATGGCAACAAAGAAAATACCGAGGTCACAGTTTTCAGGTGACAACCGGATAAACGCGCTCAAGGCGGACAAGAGATACAAAAAGCTCATCAAAAAATATTATTAAGCTGTGCAAACTTTAGACAATGCGAATACTCCCTTTACTCATCTGGACCCTCATGTGGGGATCCGGTATCTTATCCGCGCAGGATAAGGTTTATTATAAGAAAAATAAAACCGACAACTGGAAGGTCACCGAGATCAATCCGCAATACATGAAAGCGGTTGACGCGGTCGATCCTGAACTTGGGTACTCAATTACACCTTCCAATGTGCTGTTTGTGTTCAACAAGGCCGGTGATTTCCTGGTCATTCCCGATATGTACGACAAGAAGAAAAACGTCGATCGGAATATTAAGAACTTTTTCAAAAAGGGAAAATCGGTATTCAACGACTACGACAAGATCATTACGGATGAGAACGAGATCATTATCTGTAATTATTTGTCGGATGATGCTAAGCGCGTCAACTACGTCGTTAACAAGAAAAACTTTTCTATTTCCAAAAGCGAAGTTGCACTGATTGTTTTTAAGTCCGGTGAACACAGGATCCTTACCTCATTTGAAAAAGCACACAAGGTGCTGAATGTGATACAGGATAAATACAGTGAGCTTGCCTTAACAAATTATGATGAAAAAACCGCGGTAAGCGACTCCGCGGTGGCGAGTAAAGATCCGGCTGCGGACTCAACAAATACGCCACCACTTGTGGGACCACCCGGTAAGTCCGGTTCAACCGGAGCAGCAACCAGCCAGGAACTGCCACCAGCCACGCTGTCCAAGCTCCAGGACAAGGCTAAAACCAACATCAGGCAATTGGGCGATTATATCCAAATGATCTGTCAGAAAGATTCAGATCCGGATGAAGTGTCCAAAACAATTGATCAGGCGCTGGCGCTTTTTGTTGACGATGCCAAAATCGAAGTGTCATCACTAAACCGAACCGATGTTATTCAATATAAAATAAAAGACTACCTGATCCGCCTTGGTATGTTGAAGTACGACAAGGTGATCATTCAATGGTCCAAAATTCAGTATACCAGCATGCTCAGGAAAGGGCCCGATGGGCTCTATTACGGAACCGTGGAGTTCGAACAAAGATTCCTTGGTGTTTCAGGAGACAACCAGACTTATGAAGACATTACGCGGAAGACAGTGGAAGTGGTATTGAGACCATATGAAAGGAATACCGGTGGTGGTACGACCATCGAGTGGGATGTTTTCCTGGGTGATATAGGCGTAACGGTTACCAAGCATGCGTAGGTTTGTATGAGAGTATTTCAACTTTGGATAGTCCTGTCGGCTGTGATGTTCACCAGTCATGTATACAGTCAGGATTTTGAATCGAATTCAAAACGGGAACTCAACTTTGCTTTCGAGGTCAAACAGATCGATGAATTCTTTGAACGATTTAACAACGACCAGCATTCTCTCCTGGCTTCCTATGTGAAGTTGAAATATCCCGAAATCGAAATAACACGTGTCTCCCTGCTGAAAAGTCTATTCAATGATGCAGGCAGGTCGCATCCTGATTCCATCCGGGACTTCTGCACACAGGTGGCCGATTCCGCCAATCCCGAATTTCTTGATTTCTATCGCGGTGAATGGTATGCCGAAGCCTTGTGTAAATTCAAACTCAATGGGGTGGTTACTGATGTTCCCGTGTTACTTAAAATTCAACAGGAAGCAAACGGTGGTGCTAAATGGGTGATCGTGAGTGCATATTCAAGGCGTCTCAGTGTTTCGACAGGACCCGTTGTTTTCCCGCTGAAGCAATCCTGCTGCAAATTCCTGAATCCGATGAGTCATGCAACAAATTTCATTTCCCTCTCTAGGGCCTTCCGTGATAAAACCAACCTTCCCGACTACCTGGCTCCCGGGTTCTTACGCGTCCCATCCTCCAAAGCCTTCATCCGGGCATTGTTAAATGATCAGCTTGAATATATGTATGTGAAGCAAATCAGGTATCATTTCCTGCAGATTGACGGATGGATATTCACGGTTGACCAATACAACAGGAACAGCGTTCACTCAGGGTGGCTGGTGAGTAAACTGATCAAGGCAAATGAATTTGGCAAACAGATATACCGGACTTCGCTCATTCGCAGAGGAAAGCCGACGGGCAGAAGCAGAAAATGAACAAGGAGTTTTAACTATTATGCAGTCTCGCGACAACAGCTTCTGTTTGGCGATAGATGGAATCCAGGTCATTTCCTGATTTATCACCTGGAATATAAAGAAAGTCCTCGCACGCATCCATAAGTTTTACAACAATGAACCTTTCTTCACCGGTCCACCCTCTTAATTCAAGGCCTTCAAGGATGCTGTTTCGCGTTAAGACGGTAGGTTTCAGGTTAAGCGCCTCGGAAAAACTGTTCCACAATAAGTCATTCAGCCGTTGACATGCACCCAGATCCCCTTGCTCAATCAATGGTTGGATCGCGAGTAGTTTTTCAACATAGACTGGAACAGTTAATTCAATGGGTGGTGCGGGAAATTTTTTCGCCGCTCTTCTTTTTCTGATGAAAATGATAACTGCCCCAAGCGAAGCCGTTAAGATGGCTATCGGTATCCATAGCAGGGGATTACGCTTTTTTGTTTGCCCGTTGGGCCCGGCAACAGGTTTTGATTTGATGAGGTTGCCGGTAACCGGAATCACCTGGATTCCGGATTGAATGGTCTGGTAGTTCTTTTGTTCGGGATCGAAATATGAAACGGAAAGTGCCGGGATCTTTAGCTTTCCCGGTTCATGGGGAATGATGGTATACTCGTAAACCCGTTCGGTCTCAAATTGTGGGTTAGCTTTTTCTTCCTTGTTGGTCTGCCGGGTATTAATTAGTTCAGCAGTGGAAGGAACTGAGATTACAGGAGCACCTGTACTCGCCAGATTTCCAAAGCCGGTGATCCTGGCCCTAAGTTTCACTGGATCTCCTGCTTTGATGAACTTCGTTAAGAACTCTGTTCTTATGCTGAATTTACCTATAGCGCCTTCGAATCCTGACGGCACATTCCCTGCCGGGAGTGGCTGAACATCGAGGGAAACAGGTAAGCTTAGGGATTTGATACTATCGGAGCGGACGGTGGATTCTTCCTCGTTGATTTCCCTGAGCAGATCATCCAATTCCCTTGGCGAATGTTTCTGATTTGATGCTTTTTTCGTCAATTGAAGTTTGTGGGCCATTTCCAGTTGAGTGACGGCAAGACGGCCCGCTACAAGCGGAATGGCAGTGCTTTTCCGGATGGTGTGCACCTGGAAGGAACGTCCTTTGTAAAGTTCGGTTGAAGGACTAAGGTCTGTAGATCCTGGCAAGGTCATCATACTGATACCAGGAGCGCTTAGTTCCCTGATCAGTTTTGAACTGCTGTTCAGGCATGAATAGAGTTTGTATGTGACCATCACCGGCTCGCCCACAAAACAGTTTGTTTTGCTAAGCTGAACCCTTACAAAGACATCCCTGCTGAACAAGCCGGGGCTGGATGCCTTATCAGTCGCAGGATGCACAGAAACCTGACTAAAAACTTTATGAGGAATAGAATCTTTTATTGTATTTTGGAGCGCGTTTAATTCGGAGCCCGTACCGGGGTTATTGAATGCAAATGCAGAGAACAGGAACAAGGGGTATGAATATTTTTGCAAAGAATTTCCCATAGCCGGCACTACCTGATGAAAGTGATTGAAGATTGTTCTGATAAATAACTGCTTACAGAAACCCGCTAAAGTTCCTCCAGGATTAGTCGGGGCATCCTACCTCCATGTAAACACAATACCCGGCGCTTTGATGATGTGCGGTTCAACTATAATTAACACTGATTTCTAAATTATTTAGCCTTGCCGATCCTGCTTATCATTTTCCTGATCCTCTTATTAATCATCATCATTATAACCCTGTTTATGTCTAGGAGCACTATTCCAACCGATCCAGAAGAAAATAAAGTTCCCAAATGGGAAGACCTGCTGCGCAGGCTACCCAAAAGGTATTCTACACTGGATTGCGACGGCGCAAACCAGCTAGTCTTGTATCAAAAGGGGCCGCTGGTCATTGAAAACATTCAAAAATGGATTGAGGAAGTGATCAGGGAAACGAAGAACAGGGATATCCATTTGGTGAGTGTGTGCGGTGAATGCAATCAGTCCTTGCTGGTTTTTTCAGGATCTGCAATTGAAGAATATATACACAGCCATATTTCCGGTGGTGGACCTGGCAACAAACGCAATGGTGGAACGGTCGCTGGCTGGCAGGATGAGGGAAAGGGATTCTTTTTCTCCTCCAATGTCAAGATCTGGTTGCCGAATGCGAAACTCAAGAGAGATGATACAAAGGACAGGAATACGCATGACGGGAAAAAATCTGACCCCCGGAAGGCCATTAAAGTCGCCGTCTTTGACACTGGTGTGATGCCCGAAGAAATCACGGACTATCTACTTGACGAACCGAATCCATGTATTCCCCTGGCCATACAGGGCTGGAATTTTACGGTTCCGAACAATCAGTTCAAGGACGATAATCCTGGTGAACATGGTAGTAATGTTACCCAATACGTAATTAACAAAGTTTTTAAGGAAGACAAGGCCGAGATCAGGGTCATACCGGTGAAAATACACAACAGTAATGGTAAGAGTGACCTTTACAGCATTCTTTGCGGACTCGCCTATGCTGCAAATCGCCACGTGAATATTATCAACGCAAGTTTTGGATATTTTGCACCCATAGAAACTGAAAAAGATGCGAAGGCTGCCGAAAACTATGGCGTCAACCTATTCCGGCAATTTATAAACGACCAGCTAGTTGCCAATAATATCATCCTTGTTGCAGCAGCAGGAAATGAGGCGGCGATGGAAGAGGTCCAATCGGATTTCAGAAATCTTTACCCGCTGCCCACAGACGTGAGAGACCTGGACCAGATCAGCTTTTATCCGGCCTCTTTTGCCAGGCAACCGCCCCTGAATCCGGATTTGAAACTGGTTGATGTTTCTGATTTTGTGATCGCCGTTACCACTGTTCTCCAGGATACAGGTGATGAAGTTAGCGAGCACCAGAATTATTCCAAAAATGTTGTCGACGTTGGCATAAGGGCCGACGTGGATAAGATTAAATTTCTAAACCCTCGTTACACCTTTCCCCCGCTGGAGGGTTCCTCATTCGCTACACCAAAGATGACCGGTTTAATCGCAGCTTATTATGAAGAATACAGGAGTGCTCCTCAAAAGAAAAACGTCATTGATACTTTAATTAAAATTGGAAAATTGCGGAATAATCAGAACGTTGCCGACCAGATCAGGAATGG
>Ga0193753_10003851_pt1 | contig 10955 bp, 9 predicted proteins | sample H1c2metaG_FD_144925 | JGI IMG/M metagenome (GOLD analysis project Ga0193753, IMG submission 144925) | Soil microbial communities from a riparian zone of the East river system, Colorado, United States - H1c2 | ecosystem: Environmental > Terrestrial > Soil > Riparian zone | place: USA: East River... | reverse complement strand
GTTGAAGGCAGGCAACGTTTCTCAGTGAATGCCCGCTTTGGCCAGGATTACCGAAACAACCTGCAGTCCATCAGACGCCTCCAGGTTCCCACTATGAAATTCGGACCGATTCCACTCGAAGCGGTGGCGGATATCAGTATTTCTGAAGGACCGCCGATGATTAATTCAGAAAATGCATTGCTAAGAGGTACTGTGTTGTTTAATGTAAGGGACCGGGATTTGGGAGGTACCGTTCAGGAGGCCCAAATAAAACTGGATCATATGCTCACCAAATTGCCAAAGGGATACTTCCTGGAATGGAGTGGCCAGTACGAAAACCTGATCCGGAGCGAAAAAACATTGAAACTGATCTTACCCGTTGTGGTATTGATCATTTTTATCTGTATGTATATGGCATTCCATTCGGCCAGGGAAGCATTCTTCAGCCTCATTTCCATTCCCTTCGCATTAATCGGCGGCGCCCTTATGGTATACTTCTGGGGCGTAAATCTTTCGGTTGCCGTTGCAGTGGGATTTATTGCCTTGTTTGGACTCGCTGTTGAAACCGGTATCGTCATGGTCATTTATCTCAACGATGCCATGCAACAACTGGTAGCAAAGAAGGGTAATTCACGGGAAACCATTACATCCAAAGACCTGCGGGAATCGGTAATCGCCGGAGCAGCCAAAAGGCTAAGGCCGAAGTTAATGACCGTATCGGTATCCCTTTTTGCACTGATACCCATCTTATGGAGTAGCGGTGTCGGCAGTGATGTGATGAAACCTATTGTGCTTCCGATGGTCGGAGGCGTACTTACATCCGCCACGCATATTTTGCTCGTAACACCCCTGATATTTTTAATGACCAAAGAATACGAACTCAGAAAATTCGGGAAGATAGATGTCCTGGATGCAAAAAAATAAAAAAATGAAAAAGGGAATACTAATACTTTTATTTTTATTTCACCGGCACGGTTACTCTCAAACAAAACTGACACTTGACAGTATTTTTTCCAGCATTGCTTATAACAATCCGCAGCTTAAAATGTACGATGCGCAGATTCGTTCACAGGATGCAGCGGCTGCGGGCGCAAGAAATTGGGAAGCGCCACAGTTGAGTACAGGATTTTGGATGACACCTTACAATCCCAATTTATGGAAAAGGCAGAGTAACGGATCCACCGGAATGGGACAGTATATGGTTTCGGTTGAACAGATGTTTCCAAACGGGAAAAAACAGGAGACAGAAGAAAAATATTTGCTGGCCGTGTCTTCAGTGGTAAAAGAAAATAAAAATGCAAGTCTGAACGAATTAAATGCGGCCGCCAAACAAAACTATTTTCAATGGCTGATTCTCAAAAAGAAACTGGATATTCTGGACCAGGACCAAAAGTTGCTGGATTTCATGATAAAAAACGCCGAACTCCGGTATCAAAATAATTTAGGAAAGGTAGGCGCCTATTACAAAGTCAAAGCATCGCTCGGAAATCTGGAAAATGCACGGATTCAGTTTGAGAATGAAATTGCTCAAAAAAGAATCATCCTGAATACGCTCATGAACCGGGATAAAGCAATTCAGTTCGATATTGATACCCTTTTTTCGATCAAAAATTATGATAGCCTTTTATTAGACAGCTCCTCGCTGATAAATGCCCGCAGTGATATCAGGGCCATTGAAAAAGATATTCAGTTAACCAGCCTGCAAAAAGAGGTTGAAAGGTCAAAACTAAAACCGGAATTTGGTGTCCGGTATGATAACATGTTTGGATTCGGAGGATCCCCCCTGCAATATTCTCTGATGGGTGTGGTAAAACTCCCCATGGCTAAATGGTCGTCGAAGTCTTCCAGGGCAAATGTAATAAGCCTGGACTGGAAGGCTGAAGCATTGAATCAACAAAAACAAATGATGATCAACACGGCAACCAGCATGTCCTATGGCCTGCAAACTGAAATGATCTCCAAACAGAAACAAATTAAAGTGTTCGAAAATAATATCATACCTGCTTTGCGCCGAAATTTTCAGTCACTTCTTTTAGCCTATGAACAGAATACGGAGGAGCTATTTACATTATACGATGCCTGGGAGACTTTAAATATTACGCAACTCGAATATCTGGATGAAGTAAAACAACTTCTGTTAGTGCAGGTTGAACTGGAAAGGATCAGAGAAGTAAAATAGAAATTATGAAAAGGAAATTTATTAAATATAATTTACTGTTCGTTGTACTGCTCGCTGGTTTTACCCTCCTGCTATTTTCCTGTAAAAACGACGGGGGGAAGGCGACGAAGATTATAAAAGTAAAAGAAGTATGGACCTGTTCCATGCATCCGGAAGTGATTCGGGATGGCCCGGGCAGCTGTCCCATTTGCGGGATGGATCTGATCAAAAAGGAAGAAAAAGCCACTCCCATCAAAGACATTCAGCTGGATGACCTGCTCCAACCCACTGATCAATTTGTTGTTTCGTCTATCCCGGTAACGGCGTTACAAAATGAAATAAAAGCGATGCCCATTGACGCATTGGGCACCGTAACATATGATACCCGCTATATCAATAGCATTTCTGCCAGGGTTTCGGGAAGAATTGAAAAACTTTATGTCCGGTACCGTTATCAACATATCCGCCAAGGAGAACGCATTATGGATATCTACAGTCCCGGGATTGCTACAGCACAACAGGAACTACTGTTCATGATAAAAAATGATCCCGCAAATCAGGGATTGATCCAGGCAGCGAAACAAAAGCTATTGCTACTGGGCATGAGTGAAGAACAATTGAATAAAGTAATTCTGACAAACAAACCTTCATCTACTGTGGCGGTGTATAGTAATTATAGTGGCCATCTCCATGAAGCAGGCAACAGTATGCCGGTCAGTAATACCAGCGAAGAAAAAAACGGTGGCTCAGGGGCCATGGAAGAACTTCCGGTGAAAGAAGGAATGTATGTTCAGCAGGGTCAAAACATCTTCCAGGTTTTTAATACTGACAATATCTGGGTAGTCCTGAATATTTTCCCTGAATCTCAGTTTTTGGTAAAAGCAGGTGATCCTGTAAAGATTTCTCCTGAAACGAATCCGTTGATGAGCATAGATGGTAAAATAGATTTTATCGAACCGGTTTATCGACAGGATAATAAGAATTTAACCGCCAGAGTTTATCTGAAAAATACAATGGGCATGATTCCAATTGGCGCTCAGGTTCGGGCACAGATATTTACCGGAAAAGAATTGACCAACTGGCTCCCAAAAGATGCTGTTCTTTCATTGGGTATGGATAAGGTTGTTTTTCTAAAAACCACCGGCGGATTTCAGGCCCATAAAGTTCAAACCGGTTCCAGTTACAAGGATTTGGTCCATATTGTTTCCGGATTAAAGCAAACAGATTCCGTTGCAGTCAATGGACAATACTTAGCAGATAGCGAAAGCTTCATCAAAATAAAACAATAACCATGAAATATATCCTGGCCATTGGTATGATATTTATTTTCGCAGCCTGCCAGACGAAAAATAAAGAGTCAGCTCAAACCAGCGACACGTATTATACCTGTTCCATGCATCCGCAGATTATGGAAGAGGGTCCGGGCAAATGTCCGATTTGTGGAATGACTCTGATAGCCGTAAAAAAAGATCAGGGACAGGTCGACAATACAATTATGCTGAGTGATCAGCAGGTGCAACTGGGCAACATCCGGATTGACACAATCGGCAAAGGCAAAATCGGGAATACCACAGTTTTAAATGCCACCCTTACAATTAATGAAACAAAAAGCTCAGCCATCAGCAGCCGGGTTGCCGGAAGAATAGATAAATTATATTTCAAAAATACGGGCGACTATATAAAAAAGGGAGAAAGGTTTTATGATTTATACAGTGAGGCTTTGAATAATGCCAAACAGGAATATATTCTTGCGCTTGAAAAAGCTGAGATTCTGGATCACTCCATTGTCGATTTCAAACAACTAATAGAAGGTGCCAGGAACAAACTATTGTTATGGGGAATGACTGCCGATCAGATCGTTTTATTGGCTAAAACAAAACAGGCGTCACCCACTACAACGTTTTATAGTCCGGCCAATGGAACCATTACATCTTTTGAAATCCACGAAGGAGAATACATCGCAGAAGGAGGAACCATTGTCAGGCTTTCAGATCTGTCCTCACTTTGGGCCCAGGCGCAGGTATACACATCCCAGTTATCTGATATTGATTATAAAGGCACAGCCATTGTTCAAATACCCGATCTTGGAAAAGAAATCCCTGGCCGGATTGAACTGGTAAATCCTGAAATCAACCCGGATACCCGGATTAACCTTGTCCGGGTCGCCATTCAAAACAAAGATGATCAATTAAAACCAGGCATGCTTGCCTCTGTTGTATTATCAAATCGTCCAAAGAATACCTTAACGCTACCCTCAAATGCAATACTAAGGAATGAACACGATAATATTATTTGGATACAGACCGGGCATAATACGTATAAAAGAGTTTCCGTAAAGACGGGTAAAGAAGACGGAGAAAATATTGAAATTATCTCGGGAATTAAACCGGGAGATATGATTGTCGTACATGGTGCATACCTTATCAATAGTGAATATATTTTCAGAAAAGGCACGAACCCGGAACATGCAATGAATAAAATGTAATATTAAATCGCCAGGAAATGGAACATACAGATCGTGAACACGCAGGTGCAATGTCTATGGAAACAGGACATAAAGGAATGAGTCACAACCATCATACCACGATGATCGCCGATTACCGGAGACGTTTTTATGTCGTTTTGGTTCTCACCTTACCGATTATGCTGCTGTCCGAAACCATTCAGCACTGGCTGAAAATTCAAATTCAGTTTCCCGGTTCAAACTATCTTATTCTTCTTTTGTCTTCAGTTGTTTTCTTTTATGGAGGATGGCCGTTTTTGAAGGGATGGATGGATGAAATGAAGAACTGGACCCCCGGCATGATGACATTAATCGGGTTTGCAATTACGGTTGCCTATATTTTTAGTGTCGCGACGGTACTTGGTCTCCAGGGTATGGATTTTTTTTGGGAGCTGGCGACCCTGATATTGATCATGCTCGTGGGACATTGGATTGAAATGAAGTCGGTTGCCGGTGCTTCACGCGAACTGGAATTGCTGGTCAAATTAATGCCCGATGATGCCCATCTGATTCACAGAGATATGGTGATGGATGTCAAAACCGATAGCCTGAAAGAAAATGATGTAGTATTAATCAAACCCGGAGAAAAAGTTGCTGCCGACGGAATTATTGTGGATGGAGAAAGTTATCTGAATGAAAGTTTGCTGACGGGAGAATCAAAACCTGTAGATAAGAAAAAGGGGGACAAAGTAATTGCAGGATCTATTAACGGAAACGGTGCTATAAGAATTTCTGTTTTACACAGCATAAAAGACTCATATCTGTCCCAGGTTATAAAGCTTGTTCATGATGCCGAGTTATCAAAATCCAAGACTCAACTTTTAGCTGACAAAGCAGCAAAATGGCTTACACTCATTGCTCTTGGATCGGGTATTACAACCTTTCTGGTTTGGTATTTTACTGGTAAGGGTATGGCATTCTCAATAGAAAGAATGGTGACGGTAATCGTTATTTGTTGTCCGCATGCCCTTGGTTTAGCAGTTCCTTTGGTAGTTGCCAAATCAACCGCTTTATCTGCTAAAAATGGATTACTCATTAAAAACAGAACAGCTTTCGAGAATGCAAGAAAAATTACAACCCTTGTATTTGACAAGACCGGTACGCTCACTATGGGCAAGTTCGCTGTTTCTAAAATTGTTGTTTTACAAAAGGAATTAAATGACGGCGACCTGATAAGTATGGCTGCTGCACTGGAACAAAATTCCGAACATCCAATTGCCACGGGGATTTTGCAAAAAGCGAAAGATCTTTCGGCACGAATTCAAGCCGTAGAAAACTTTAAAGCGATTACCGGTCAGGGAGTAGAGGCTACTATCGAAGACAAATCAGTTAAGGTTGTTAGTCCGGCATATTTAAAAAAGGAAAATATTCCAGATCCTTCGGATCATAGCACAGATGCCGCGGTAACCACCGTTTTCATATTAATCGATAATGTCCCGGCTGGCTATATATGTCTATCGGATTCCATCAGGCCAGAATCAGCCGAGGCCATAGAACTGCTGCATAAAAATCATATCAAATCTGTTTTACTGACAGGTGATAATAAACAGGTTGCTGAATCGGTCAGTAATGCGCTAAAGATAGATAGCTATTTTGCTGAAGTATTGCCACATCAGAAACTGGAGAAAATTAAGGAACTGCAATATAAAGGTGAATTTGTAGCCATGACCGGAGATGGGATAAATGATGCCCCTGCGCTTGCACAGGCAGATATTGGTATTGCTGTGGGTTCAGGCTCCGATATCGCTGCTGAAACCGCAGGAATAATCCTGGTTAACAGTAACCCGAAAGATATCGCCAATCTGATCATGTTTGGAAAAGCCACTTATCGGAAAATGATGCAGAATCTTGCCTGGGCAACCGGATATAATATACTTGCGTTACCATTGGCAGCTGGTGTGCTATACAATTATGGCATCTTGTTGAGTCCCGCGGCCGGAGCAGCATTGATGAGTATAAGCACATTGGTAGTAGCGATCAATGCCAGCATGTTGGAGGTAAAAAGTCGTGTAAATTAATCAGATGATGACACTGTTAATTTTATCTTCCGCGGCTTTTGTAAAATGAATGTTCTAAATATATAAGGCCAGGGAATAATGAAAAGGTCTAAAATCACGCCCCTTACCATAATATTTGTAAGTTCATGAGACGCAGGCAGTTGATTTGCGGCCCATATGGGGTATGCGACAATAATCGACCAAATCAGTTTATAAGTAAATTGTACCAATAACAAAGGAAGCATTTTCAGGGGATGAATGATGCCCAAAATGGCGAGTAAAGAAAAGGCCGCCCAAAAACTGTATGCAATACCTGGAATAGGTTCCCAGAGGCCCTTGTGAGCAAATATTTCACCCCACACCTGAAAACCCAATGCCACAAAATTCAGCGCATAATAAAATCGCAGCAAATAGAATCTGAATTTTGAAACACCCGTTGTTTGTTCAACTTTGAAAATGCTTTTAATATTCATTATAGGTTGTTGATATTCTTTATTATGTAATATGAAAATGCAAGAATAACGATTATTCAATGTTCTGAAAGCCCACATCAACAAACGGCTAATTATAGTAAACAAACTGCGCAATCAGGTCAATGACAAGAAAATTAAATATGCGTTATTGCGTCGACATAGATGATCCGCTCATAAAAATTTGTTTTAACTGATTATAAAATCAGGTAGGGCCTCATCAACTTCTATTAAGCCCTGTGAAATTCTGCGCTTACCGGAATAACCAGTGCACCTTTTTTAAAGTCTGAGAAATTTGCACCGGCAAATGTTTTAAAAAACCGGCTGAAGTGTGCAATGTCTAAAAAGCCCAAATCATAGGCGATCTCCTTCATGCCTGCACCTGAATATCGTCCCATTCTCGATCGCGGGATATCCCGTCGTAGCAGGAACCGTGCTAAGCGCCGTGAGTAAGACTACCATACCCGGGGATAAGTAATCTTATCCGGCAGGAATTAAAAAGCCTCCCTGTGCAAACGGGGATGATTGCAGTCACCACACATAAACCCCGGGTGACTATAATCGCTGAAAAGGGCTTCCGGGCAAAAAGGGGAAATCGAACCGACAGTCTGTTGTCAAATAAGCCGGATACCCAAATGCCTGAATTCATCGAGTTGACTATCATCGGTTGCAAGGTCAGTGATCATTCCGCTGATATCTTTCATATCACATACCTTATAGTGCTCGGTAGTATTGAGATTGGAACTGGTTACCAGGGCAAATGTTTTATTTGCATTTTTTAGCATACCCTGCTTTACTTCTCCGTCATTTTGAAAAACGGCGCTGATGCCAAGGTCCTTTTGAAGAGCACAGGTACCCATAAAATAAAGACTGGCGATATATTGTTTTACCTCGCTGCAGGTCTGACCACCCGTGTTGGTTGCCGTTTCACGATCGTGCATACCACCCAGTATGATCAGTTCTATATCCCTGAATTTCGAAATGATCGGAATCAGCGCCATATTATTCGTAACCAGCCTGAAACTGGAGTTGGCAGGAAGATGCGTGGCGATTGAACAAATGGTAGAACCCCCATCCATAAAAATCGTTTGCCCCTTCTTAATCAGCTGTTGCGCCTTTAAAGCAATCAGTTCTTTTTCTTCAGCTAAATAGCGGCTGCGATCCTGGAAACTCAGCGGGTTCTTAGACACAGAAATCGCGCCCCCGCGAACTTTAAACAACAAACCATTGTTGTGGAGTGACTCAATATCCCTCCTTACTGTGTCTTCGGAAATATCCAAATCTTCTGACAAGGTTTCATAAAAGACCTTGCCTTTTTTCTTTATAACCTTAAGAATATGATTAAACCGCTCTTCTTTTAACATCGTGGTTGAGTAAAAAATTGAATTCCTGGTTTTTATAGCAGGCCCATTGCATGCAGTTCATTTTTCAAATCTATTTTTTCCAGTACATGAATCGTTGCGAACCCCATTTCTTTTGCCGCCTGAATATTTTTCGCATTATCGTCAATGAACAGTGAGTTTTCAGCTTCCAGATGATAGCGTTCCAGCATGAGTTCAAAAATCTTCTTATCCGGCTTGATCAGTTTTTCCTCTCCTGAAATAACGATCCCGTCAAATAATGTAAAGAATGCGTATCGTTTGAAAACGATCGGGAAAGTTTCAGCCGACCAGTTCGTCAAACCATACAGCTTATATTTCTCCTTCAGTTTTTGTAAAAGGGCTGCATTTTGAGGAAAGTCCCCTTTTACCATTTTCTCCCATTGATCATAATATAACCGGATTTTCGCAGCATGCTCCGGGAACTCGTTTTGCAGAATCCGGGTTGCCTCTGCCAGTGACCGTCCTTTATCCTGCTGAAGATTCCAATCATCCGTACAAACCTTCTCAAGAAAATCTTCCATTTCTGCAGTTTCTTCAAATTCATCCCGATACATATATCTCGGATTCCAGTCGATCAAAACGCCTCCGAAGTCAAATATGATGGTATTGATATTGTTCATTGATCAGGCTGATATTTCCAGATAATTTCCCTCAGGGTCCAGGACAACCGATTCATAATAACCATCTCCCGTTGTTCTCGGTTCGCTAAAAATGGTGAAGTGGTCGTTTCTTAAACGTTCTGTCAGTTCGTTCACTTTATCCTTTCCTCCTACAGATATGGCAAAATGGGCAATGCCCATATTAAATCCGCGCTTACTGTTATCAGAAAGGATATCCGGTCGCGTCATTAATTCTAACCTTGTTTTACTTTCTCCGAATAAAATAAAATAAGCCTGGAACTGTGTTTTCGGGTTAATGTATTTCTCACCTGAACCCGTGTCGAAATATTTCAGGTAAAAACTTCGCATGAGTTCCAAATCCTGTACCCAGAGACCGAGATGTTCAATTTTCATGATGTTAACCGGTTAAAATGTAAATCTTATTCTGCGACGATTTTTCCCTGCATCGTTCCCCAGTGACCCGGAAAACTGCATATAAAATCATATACTCCTGGTTTAGGAATAATAAAATTCACCTGATCAGAATCCCCGGCATTCACCAGTCTGGTATGCGCGATGATTAATGAGTCCAAAGAGGATGGAACATATTGTTCTGCTTTTGCATTGTGCGCTACATCCGCAAAATCAGCCATATCAACACCGCTCTGTAAGATGACAACGTTGTGGGCCATGGAAGCAGCGGATTTTGTACCTGTATTTATTAAAATGAGACTGATTTTTTTCCCGGCCCTGACCCTGAACAATTCTTTATCAAAGCGCATATTCTCATTTGCCTTCAATTGAACGGTATCAGTAAATGCAAGCTTCTCAATACCGGGAACAGTTGTTTCTGTCTTTTCAGCTGGTAAACTTTCTTTGGAATTGCTTTTATTATCTGCACCCTGTCCGCAGGATAATAAAAATAATGTAGCTGCCAGCAGATATGCGTTTATTGTCATATTATATTTCAACATGGACTGAATTTACCCGGATCATAATTAATAATTGATAATTAATAATTGATAATTCTTTTGATTTTTATTTCTCTGAATGAAACCCCATTTGTCCAGTCCTGAACAGCAATATGCCCTTTGAAATGTGTTCCAAATTCAGGGTAATGACTCATGTTACTTGCAGCCACTGATTTTTTCCATTCATCGCTTTTCAAGTCAACCTGAACAGTTTGCACTCCATTCAGCCAGAACGTAAGCTTACCATTCTGCTGTTGAATACGTGACTGGTTCCATTCACCGGAATTTGGGATGGTCTTACTTGTATTGGGGATTACCCCGAAGATGGCAGCGGCTTTATGTGAGGAATCTTTGAGATAGTCGGGCTCTACATTTCTGTCATCCAGTAACTGATATTCCGGGCCGGTGGAAAAAGTGGTCCCCAGCTCCGGCCTTTCCTGTACGTCTACAAACACACCGCTATTACCGGCATGTGAAATTTTCCATTCAAAGGTCATGTCAAAATTTTCATACTCGTTATCTGTCACGAGATCTCCGTGTTTTACATTTTTTGCGTGCGGGTTGCATATCAGGTTGCCGCTGTCCACGGACCAGGCTGAAGGAATATCGCCCCTGTTAAACACATGCCATCCATTCATGGTTTTTCCGTCAAAAAGGAGCACCCATCCATCTTTTTTTTCCTGATCTGATATTGTATTGTGCTGGTCAGAATGACTTGAGCATGCCGACATACAAAATGCAAAAAAACCAACTATACAAATACTGAAAATGTTTACCTGCTTTTTCATAAATGGCTTATTAATGAATCCCGGCATGACGACCGTTTGCAATATTATGCAATATTGCAGATATTTGCAAAATACAATAATTTGATAAAAAGAGTAGTAATCTGAGGA
>Ga0193753_10003850_pt1 | contig 10955 bp, 8 predicted proteins | sample H1c2metaG_FD_144925 | JGI IMG/M metagenome (GOLD analysis project Ga0193753, IMG submission 144925) | Soil microbial communities from a riparian zone of the East river system, Colorado, United States - H1c2 | ecosystem: Environmental > Terrestrial > Soil > Riparian zone | place: USA: East River... | reverse complement strand
TCGTTGTACCCGCGGCGCTTCGCAATCCCATCGCCGATCCAGCGAATCACTCCGCCAACGAAAATCGCGAACGTCGTTTCAAGCGGCAGGTACATGCCGACTGCGACCAGCATCGGGCTTTTGACGCTCATGGCGATGAAGGCGAACCCGAGTAGGATGCCGACGAGAACCAGCGGCCAAGGCATATCGCCGCCAACGATTCCCTGCGCAAGCAAAGCCATCAAGCCGGCTTGCGGAGCGGAGAGCTGGCGATCGCCGAACCCTATGCCGCCGGCACGAATGTTTCCCTCGTGCAGCAGAACTAGCGGAAAGTACATGACCAGGCTCGCGACCACCACTGCTATGAGCTCGGCGATTTGAATATTGCGCGGCGTGCCGCCCAGGATGTAACCGACTTTGAAGTCCTGCAACAGCTCTCCCGCGACGGCGGAAGAGACACACACCACCGCAGCCACGCCCAGCACGGCCGCGACACCGCCCAACCCGGAGACGCCGAGGGACACCATCAATAGCGCCGCGATGAGCAAAGTAGAAAGAGTCAATCCGGAAACCGGGTTATTCGAAGAACCGATCAGCCCGCACAAGCTTCCCGAGATGGTGGCAAAGAAGAAACCCAGAATCAACATGACCACCGCCGCCACCAGGCCCGCCATGACCATATTCGACAGATAAATGTAAAGCGCGATCATCAGCAGGAAAACCGCGGCGATCAGCGCGACTACAACCTTAGAGCTCATGTAGCGCTCGGTGCGGCGCAGCGCGGCGCTTTCCGCGGCGGTCTGGTGCAACTCCGCGAAAGTGCGCTTCAAGCCGGCCGCCAGACTAGTGCGCATGCGAAAGAGCGTATAGCCCGCGCCGACGAGCATGCTCCCGACGGCGATCGGGCGAACAACATATCTCCAAACGGCGGCCGCCAAATCGTGCCAACCCTCTTGGGCCACGCCCGCCGGCAGGAAAGAATGCAGTTGCGGGCCAAGAAAGTAAATGAGCAGCGGCACGAGAAATCCCCAGGCCAGAACCCCACCAGCAAACTGGATCGCGGCCAGACGAGCTCCGATAACGTAGCCAACGCCAAGATACGCCGGACTCACGCTGGGCGCGGCGAAGCTGCTGATGCCGCCCGCCGGCAAAATATTATTGGTACCGGCCCCGCCCAGCCGGACACGGCTCGCTCCGAATTGGCCGATGCGCACCGGAAAATCGGCGTCCGCCGCGAATAGCCCGAATTTTCCGACTAAGAAGATCAAGCCGCCCACGGCGATGTTCCAGAACAGAAACTTGGCCGCTTGGGCGCCGCGCTGTCCCGCTTTGTGAATCTCGGAAGCGGCGACCGACTCCGGAAACGGAAGCTCCGGATCTTCCACCATGCCGCGCCGCACGAGCGAAATAAAAAGTACTCCCAGCACGCTGCCCACCAGAATCAGCGCCGAAGTTTTCCAATACGCCTCGCGGAATCCGAACGAAGACCAGGCATGCGAAATAAGAAAGGCAGGGATCGTAAAAATCGCGCCAGCCGCAACGCCTTCTCCAATAGACCCGCTGGTGCGCGCGATGTTCTCTTCGAGCAGAGACCCTTTCCAAGTCCGCAGCACCGCCATGCCGATAACCGCCGCCGGATACGTGGCCGCGACCGTAATGCCCGCGCGCAGGCCCAGATATGCATTCGCCGCTCCCAAGACGATCGTCATCGCCAGGCCCAGCAGCACCGCGCGCAGCGTAAGCTCGCGCATCTGCATGTGTTCGGGAACGAATGGTTGAAAGGGCTTCCCCTGCGTGCTCATAAATTGAGTGAGGTGTAGCCATTGTACGCGGCGTCAATGTCCGCTAGTGGACTGTCATAGTAAACACACCAAGGGCCTTGCATGAGAGAATCTTTCATCCACCGCACGTTCGGCCGCCAAGCCTTCGGGCTTGATCCCGGCGGCTATCACGCCGCGCGACCCGCATACCCCGACTGGGTGTTTGATGTTCTACGCGAGCGATGTGGTCTCGCGCCCAATGCGGTTGCATTCGAGATTGGAGCCGGGACGGGAACGGCGGCTCATCGTTTACTTGAGCTGGGCGCCAACCCTCTGGTTGCTGTAGAGCCCGATGATCGCCTCGCAGCCTTCCTTCGGAAGACCATTCCGGACAAGGCGCTCACAGTCGTCATTGCAACGTTTGAAGAAGCGGTGTTGCGAGAGGCCAGCTTTGATCTCGGTGTCAGCGCTACCGCCTTTCATTGGCTAAGCGAGGACCTTGCCTTGGCGAAAGCGGCCAAGCTGCTCCATCCGGGCGGTTGGTGGGCAATGGTCTGGAACGTGTTCGGCGATTCATATCGTCCCGATCCTTTCCACGAAGCAACAAAAATTCTTCTCAACGGTCCTTTGAGTCCCTCGGCGGGTAACGGCGATACGCCTTTCGCTCTCGATGCCGAGGCCAGGCTGGCGGCGCTGGAACGGACCCACGCATTCGACAGCGTTAAGCACCGAACCGGCGCATGGTCGCTCGTCCTCGATCCTGATCAAACTGTCGCCCTCTACGCGACCTATTCCAACGTCAACATCCGCCCGGACCGTGAGGCTGTACTTACCGAGCTGCGTCGGCTTGCACGCGACGAGTTCCACGGCCGCGTGACCCGCAACATGGTCACAAGCCTCTACGTTGCGCGACGTCGGTCTTAATGCTTCACAACCCACCGCGACGTCCGCTAGTTCCGCGGATTTACCGGCGGCCCCAGCTTCCGGCGCTCCAGCCTGGCCCACTGATACACGGCGTCTCGTTCGGCATCGGATAGCTTCGCCTTTGAATGCATGAGCGTGTATTGGGGCAGAGGCATCTCGCCGTTCTTTACGGCCGACGCGATGTCCGCAAGAAACCGGCGGCGTTCCTCGACGGAGTAGCGAGGCCAGTTGGACAGATTAAGACGATCGCGTCCGCGATGCACGTCTCGTTCGACAAGCCAAGAGAGAGGGGCTACGTGGCTATACCAAGGCCAAACCGTGCGGTTGGAATGGCAGTCGGCGCACGCGCGTTCGAGGACGCTCTCGACTGCTGCCGGAACGATTAGGTCATTTTTTGCGGCCTGCGAACTCGCGTCCGGTTGCCTTACCGATCCGAATGGATGGACGGCAGCGGAACAAATCGCGACTAAGAGCACGCCGATTGCGCCAAACCACCATTTCATTCAGCGGCTCGTTTCGTGAACCATCCCAGGAGCAAGAACGCGACCGGCAGGAGCCAAGCCGACGCCGGTTCGGGAGCTGCCGTGAACGTAACGTTGTCGATTGCAAAGTTCCACCCGTCCGCGTTGCTCGAAGAGATGTCAACTCTGCGGATACCAGCACCCAGCAGGGAAAATACTCTGGCTCCGGCCGCTCCCGCGGAAGGCAACGAGGCGCTGATCGAATCTCCGGCATCATCCGACACCGTATAGGTCGCAGTGTTGTCGCCGTTTGCGACAAACACGGCGAAACCGCTGATGGGCACGGCGAACTGAATCGTCAAAGGATTCGTTTCGCCGGAGCCGAATACCCCTTGCGTAGCGTAAAGACCGCTCTGATCGGAGGCCAAGCCGATTTCCGCGCCGCGCAGCTCGCCGCCACTAAATGTGGCGAGGCCGATGGTGAGCGGGGAATCGGGTATGCCGGTCAGGAATCCGCCTGCGTTCGCGGCTTGGGCTTCAAAGTCGACGGTCGCGGCAAAGGCCGGCGCCGCCATGAGGACAACCAGAATCAAAGTAAGTTTCATGGGAGTAGATTGTTGTTCAAAACGAATTCAGATACGCTGGCCCCGAGCTGCTGGCCGGCCGTAAGATCAAAGCGAAAATGTTGTCCAGCGTAGATGCGGCTGAAAGTTGCCTCCTGGGCGGCGTCTGAAAAAGCGCTGAAGGATCGATCGACGCCCGCGAAGACCTCCGACGTCACGTGAAAGCTGAACCGATCGCTTCCGAAAAAGGAAGCGAGGACCGTTGCCGCGGCGCTGCTGAGTGCGGCATGGGCTCCCGGATATGAGGGATCGGCCGCGGTATTTTTTGTTTCAGGTAGCCAAACGCTATTGTCAGTGCTTCGGATAGCCGTCACAGGCCGCCAGAATTTGTATGTGTACTTCGCCTCGTACATCGCGATGACCGTATCCGCCAACGATACGTTGAGAAGCGCGAAAAGACGGGCAGTCTGAGCCGTTGTCAGACCCTGCGCAACGGCTGCGGTCTGCGCGATTTCGTTCCAGTAGTTTTGGATGGCTCCGTTCCAGGCCCGCCGCCTGAGCTGTTGATCGACCGACGCCGCGGGACTGCGCGGAATGCCGAGCGATTCCACTTCATTGAAATCGTTCACATAGGTCTGACTCGTGAGCTCAGGCGGCGGGCCCGGGCGAAATTGGCTGGCGCTCATCAAAGCAAAAGGAGTGACTTGCGACCATCCCGTGAAGACCGCCGCCGGAAAGTTGGGCGGGGTCGATTGATAGGCGCCGGGCCGCATGTCAATCGCAAGCGGGGGCGCGGGATTCGCCGACCCATCGTTGGCGCGACTCGTCAGCACGCGATTGGCGGCCGCTTCCCCAATCCGGATAGCTTCCTCTTTGTCCGGCCCGTCGGGAATCGTAGATAGCGATTGCAGAAAGGCCGCGTCGAGAGTGGCCGCACTGGGGGGATAGAGGGCCACCAGAACGATGTGGGCCGCCGCAGCCGCGGCTGCTTCCGGGGAATTCGGGGAGCCCGTGACAGCGTCAAAGATGGCCGTGTGCAGAATAGCGAGATTGCGGGTCGGGTGGATGCTGGCGGGCTGTACGCCGGGTGTCCGCAAAAGCGTCAACAGAATTCGATTCCACTGGACAACCGTATTGACCTGTGCCCACGAAGTTGTCGAGAAGAGCGCGATAGCCAGAACAAGTTTTCGCATTACGATTCCTTTCTTAGAGCGATTTCAGGAAGGCAACCAGTTGCGCCTTCTGCGCCGCGGTGAGCGCGTTGTATCGTGCGATCACGCCTTGGGCCTCGCCACCGTGACGCTCGATCGCGTCCTCGACAGTCAACGAAACCAGGTCGTGCATGAATCGGGACCTGATGTGGAGTCCCCATAGAGGCGACGTTCGCAGCTTGTTGGCGGTATCCTGCGGACCCGCCTGCACAATGCCGTCACCGGTGCCCACGTCGTGCAGCAAGTAGTCTCCAAAAGGATGGATGATCTTGCTACCGAGCGCTTCCGGCACGCGATATTGCCCGCCGTTGATCAGAGTTCCGGCCCGCGCGGTGGTGAGCGTCTCCACATGGCAAGTGACGCAGCCCGTTGTTGTGAACAGATCGTGGCCTGCTTGCGCGTCCGGAGTGCTGGCCAAATCCGGATCGCGCGGCGGCGCCTTGGTTCCGCGAATGAACTGCGCGAAATGGTCGATGTTGGCTAAACCCAATGCGTCGGGGACGTCCTCTAGATCGGAAGTGGCTTTGCAAACGGGCGTGGTGTCGGTTGGCCGCAACCGGTTTGTCACGCCCATCTCGTTGAGGTAAGCGTCAGCGGCGAAGGAGAGAACGGTGGGCTGTTGATCTTTCCATCCGAACCTGCCGACGCGCATTTGCCCGGGGGCCTCGAGGATCGGAATCTGGATCGCCTCTCCGTGGATTAGGCCGTTGCTCTGAGCCGGCTGGTTGCGGGCGATGGCAAGAAGTGTATTGTCGTCGACGGCCTCTACGAATCCATCGCCCAGCGTGCTCAGGACCGCGCGCAACGCGCGAACGTTCTCGGTGACGGGCAGGTGCTCCACAGCCTGTTCGCAGATAGCACGGTCATTAATGAGGGACCGGCCGGTGATGGTGTTCTTTCCGCCATTAATTAAGATCGTTGGATTGACAAAGTTCCCGCTTGCATCGCGATGGCCCGCGCGCAGTTCTGTTATCTGGCTACCCGCGCCGGTAACGACATTTTGATGGCACTCGGCGCAAGCTGTTGCGTTATAGACCGGACCCAGGCCGGTACCCGCCTGACTCGGATCATGCTTGCGCTCAAATTGCGCCTGATCGAGTGCGAAATTGTCGCCGGCTGGTTCCGTGGCGCCATTACTGACGCTTTGGGATCCTGGATTGTCGGCCAGGGTCGGCGTGTCAAAGCCTGCGGGCGCTTCGGCGACCTGTTGGCCGACAAGCAACGCGGCGAGAACGGCTGAGAGAGCGAACGTTTTGCGGTGCATTCACGGAGCAGTACCCGATGCGCGCGCTCAAAATTCCCGGCAAAATTGTAAATGTTTCGTGAACGAACTTATTCGGAATAGAGCCGCGCAAATTCGCGCAACTCCGCCGCGTTCAGATCCGACACCGCCCAATACGTCAGACCCGCTTCCGGCCACTGAACAATGTTGAAGCCAGTTATCGCAAAAGTCGATAAGCGGCTTCCCGATTGCTTGGACGATGGCCAGACAAACAGATTGATCACATGTTGCCGGCGTCCGAAAACGAGTCCCGCGACTGCCCTGCCATCCAGGTAATCGAGCCGGCCGCCGGTAAGGACATAGCCTTGCGGAGCGAGGTCCTTGACCTTGGGCGAGAAATCGAGCTTGCCCGCAAACCAGGGCTTCACGGTATGTTGATCGGAAGACCGCACATCAATCAAATGGCCGGCCATGAGAGACCGTACGTGGCTCGATACAACTTCTTGCGCGATCACGTCCTGTCCCGCTTTGCCGGAATAGAAGGTGTTCGGCGCCAGCACGAAGACGAGCAGGAGCGCCGCGGCAAATCCGGCCGCTCCGGCGGAACCGATCCAGCCCCAGGGAGCGCGCCAGCGCTCGTGTGCGGCCGCCTTTCGGTGCAAGGCATGCTCGATCCGTGCGCGTAATTCTTCCGAGGCGCTGTAGTAAGGCGCATCCGCGCGCACACGCGTCCGCAACTGCAAATATTCAAATTGCCGCTCGGCGCAAGCGATACAGGTCTGGATGTGCCGCTCCACCTCGGCAGCCTGGGCCGCGTCCAATTCGCTATCGATGAACGGCGAGATGAGCTCGCGCGCGGACTCGCAGTTCATTGCCGGACCTCTCTTTTCAACCGAGAGGCGATGCATTCCTGAAGCCGGATACGGCCGCGCGACAGGCGCGACATCACAGTTCCCACAGGCACTGCCACCGCGGTAGCTACTTCTTTGTACGACATTTGCTCCAGTTCACGCAGAACAATCACCTCACGATATTCGTTCGGCAAGCCGTCGATGCAGGCACGCAGCGAGTGGATTTCGGATTTGCGCAAGGCCACCGACTCGGGATCTGGAGCGCCAGTGTCCAATGCATGCTTTCCTTCATCGAATTCGGCAGTCGCCGCTCGCCTGGGCGTTTGCGCCAAAGCGCTGCGGCACCTGTTGCGCACGATCGCGAGAAGCCAGGCCCGCGCATCTTCGCCATCGAACGAGTCGAAAAATCGAAACGCGCGAAGATAGGCGTCCTGCACGGCGTCCTCCGCATCGTGGTCGTTACGCATCAGCCAGCGCGCGAGATTGTAGGCGGCATTCAAATGCGGCATTACCACCTGTTCAAATCGCGGAAGCGTATCCGTGTCGGCCACTACTACACAATACCGGCCGGCAGTGCGAAAAATTCCCGGGAATATTTGCGCGGCCGGAACGGTATGGATGGACGAACATGATAAACAAACAAATAGATCGGCGCGGTTTTCTGGGCTGTATGGCATGGGCGGGCACGGGGATGCTGTATACGCTCTCTAGCGGCGTCGTTCGGGCGGATGCACTCGACGCCGCCAACGGTAGCCCCAGTTCCGGTTTTAGCTTCGTACAGATCAGCGATAGTCATATTGGCTTCAAGAAAGAGGCCAATAACGACGTAATTGGCACTCTGCAGGCGGCAATGGACAAGATTAACGGGCTCGAGCGCCAACCGGAGTTTATCTTCCATACGGGCGACATAAGCCACCTCTCCAAGCCCGAGGAGTGGGACGCGGCCGATTCCATTATTAGGACGGCCAAAGCGGGGAAAACGTTCTTTTTACCGGGCGAACACGATGTACTCACTGACAATGGAGCGTCTTACCTAGACCGCTATGGCAAGGCAACAAAAGGCGACGGCTGGTTTAGTTTTGATTCCAATGGCATGCATTTCGTAGCTCTGGTGAATGTCCTGAACCTCAAGGCCGGCGGTCTCGGCAACTTGGGGCGCGAGCAACTGGAGTGGCTGGAAAAAGATTTACGCACTCAGAAAAGCGATACACCCATCACGGTGTTCGCTCACGTGCCATTGTGGACGGTTTATCAGGAATGGGGCTGGGGAACGGACGACGGCTTGCAGGCGCTCGCGTATTTGAAAAGGTTCGGCTCGGTCAGCATCCTGAACGGACACATTCATCAGAATATCCAGAAAGTGGAAGGGAACATTACGTTTCATACCGCTTGCTCCACCGCCTTTCCCCAGCCGAAGCCGGGCGCCGCTCCGTCGCCTGGGCCGCTGAAATTGCCTGCCGATCAGCTTCGGCGCGCACTCGGTTTGACGAATGTCACCTATGTGCGAGGCAAGAACACGCTCGCCGTTATGGATTCAACTCTGGAATCAGGCGATTCGCAGACAGTCGAGGTGAAGATCGACAATTTCTCGTTCGACCCGAGCGCCCTAACGGTGCCGGTCGGCGCGAAAGTCACCTGGATCAACCATGACGACATTCCCCATACCGTGGTAAGCACAAAAAAGCTGTTCGCTTCCCCGGTCTTGGATACGGGCGAAAAGTTTTCGCATGTATTCGACGCGCCGGGCGAATACCCATACTACTGCTCTGTTCATCCCAAGATGACGGCCAAACTCGTTGCAAAACCGGCCTGACCCCGGCGCTATTCGGCGCGCAGCATCGCGACCGGATCGATTCGCACGGCGCGGATCACCGCCGGCAGCGCAGCCAGCAATGCCGCGGCGGCTATCGTCAGCGCCGGAAGCGCAAGGACGCGTAAATCCGTGGGCTTCACCTGATAGAGCAGCGACTCCAGGTAGCGTGCCGACGCCAAACCAAGCGCGACGCCCAAGACAGCTCCCGCTACCACCATCGCAAGGACATCGCCGGTTACTTGTCGCGCGACGTCACCGGCTTGCGCGCCTATCGCCATGCGAATTCCGATTTCGCGCCGCCGCTGCAGCACCGAGTAGTCGAGCACGCCATACAAGCCGACACCCGCAAGCAGCAGTGCGACAACTGCAAAAAACAGCGCCAGCGTGGCCAGCAGCCGTTCGCGCACAGTGCGCGATTGATTCAGCTCCGTCTGTGTGCGGACGTTGCTGACGCGGAATCCGGGCCGTGCGCGCGCCACTTCCTGACGCAAGATGGATGCAAGCGCAAGCGGATTGGGGCTAGACGTTCGTACGATAAACGTTCCCCTGCCTTTTGCTTGCAGTGCGCCCTGCGCGTCAATCGAACGAAACGGAACGGCCGCCGTTGGCCGGATGGGGAAGCGCATATCATCCCTGGAGCGCGCGTCGCGCATCAAGCCCACGATCTGAAAGCGCACACGCGTGCCCGCCGCTTCCATTTTCTCGAACGATTTTCCGATCGGATTCTCGCCGTTGAAGAATGTCTTCGCGAAAGTGTCGTTGACGATAGCCACGCCCGGAGACACGTCGCCCGCGCGGAAATCCCTGCCGTCGATCAAGGGAATCCTCATGGCGTCCATCCAGCCCGGCGATACGCTCAGAAAGTCGGAAAAGACCTCGGCCGGAGGCGCGCCGTTGATCGAAATAGAACTGTTCGCGCTCTCTCCGCTCAGCAATGGCCAGCCGATCAATGCGGCCTTCTCGATACCGGGCACTGTGCGCAGATGCTCGGCAACCTGATCCCATAGGGGTGCCGGTCGCGGGCGCTGCGTCAGCGCTTCGAGATTGAGAATCCGTTCGGCCGAAAAACCGGTTGGCTGATTCGACAACCGTTCGAACGTCGCGACAAACAGGCCTGCGACGAAAAGCACGAGAAAACAGAAGGCGACCTGTACCGCAATCAGCGTACGCATCAAGCGCCGCCGCGAGTGCGGATCTTCCCCGCCTTTGAGCGCGCTCGCCGGCTTCACTCGCGACGCCCGCAGTGCCGGCGCCAGGCCAAACAATAACGTTACGCCGCAGGCCAGCGCCAGGCCGAATCCGAATACCCGCCAATCCGCCGGAAGAGTCAGGCGTGCTGGGTTGTCCGACGGATTGATCATGCCCACAATCAATGGCGCCGACCACCACGCGAATAGCCCGCCGACGCCGGCCGCGAGGAACGCGAGCAAAGCGCTTTCTACCAGGACCAGTTGCACCAGCCGCCATCGTCCGGCGCCGATCGACACGCGCAGCGCCATCTCGCGCGCCCGCGCCGCCGCCTGGGCAGTCATCAAGTTTGCCACGTTGGCGCAGGCAATCAGCAGCACTAGCGCCACCAACACACCGAGGGCCACCAGCGAACGGCGGTAATCTCTCTGCATGTTCGAGCGGCCGGCGGACGCAGGCTCCAGCAACAGCTTCTCTTTGAAGAATTTCTCGAGACGTTGCTTGGGCATGGCCATGAAGCCCTTGGCCCGTTCCTCCTGGATCGCTCGAAAGATGGCGCGCAGCCTCTCGTGAACCGGTTCGGTGGCAACGCCCGGTTTCAGTTGCACCAATGTGCGGAGCCAGAAGTTGTTTGAGCTGGCGAGAGTGCGAGCGTTCTTCATCATCATGGGAAGGAAGATGTCCGTTACCGTACCTGTCTCGGTGCCGGTAAAGCGCTCCCCAGCCACGCCGACGATCTCGTAAAGGCCATCGCCCATGCGAAATGTGCGGCCAATCGCCCGCCGATCCTGCCCGAAGCGGCGCGTCCAGTAATCATAGGAAAGGACAGCCACGGGATGCCCGCCCGGCTCGAGGTCGTCGCTTTCCGTAAGCAGCCGCCCTGACGCCGGCCGGAGTCCCAGCGAACGAAACATCCACCCCGAAACGTATTGCTGATACGCTTTCTCCATTTCTTGATCCGAACTGTAAGTCAGATCCGTCCG
>Ga0193753_10003849_pt1 | contig 10956 bp, 8 predicted proteins | sample H1c2metaG_FD_144925 | JGI IMG/M metagenome (GOLD analysis project Ga0193753, IMG submission 144925) | Soil microbial communities from a riparian zone of the East river system, Colorado, United States - H1c2 | ecosystem: Environmental > Terrestrial > Soil > Riparian zone | place: USA: East River... | reverse complement strand
CGAGGCCGGCGCCATCGCCGACGGCTCGGTCGCCCTGGTGGTCACCTCGCCGCCCTACTTCGCCGGCAAGGAGTACGAGACCGCTGTCGGCGAGGGACACGTCCCGGAGTCGTACAAGACCTATCTGGACATGCTCGAAGCAGTGTTCAGGCAATGCGAACGCAAGCTAGAACCAGGCGGGCGGATCGCGGTGAACGTAGCGAACCTCGGTCGCAAACCGTTCAGGTCTCTGGCCTCGGATGTGACCGACAAGCTCCAGGAGATCGGCTTCCTGCTCCGGGGCGAGGTCGTCTGGGTGAAGGGCAAGGCAGCTGGGGGATCCTGCGCCTGGGGCACGTTCCAGCGGCCCGGCAACCCTGTGCTGCGCGACCTCAGCGAGCGTGTGATCATCGCCTCGAAAGGCCGGTTCGATCGCGCTCGAAGTGCTCGCGAGAGGGCGGCCGAAGGCCTCCCCTCGGTGGCGACGATCAGCGCAGACGAGTTCATGGACCTCACCACCGATGTCTGGGAGCTGGCTCCCGAGAGCGCGACACGTGTCGGTCATCCCGCTCCGTTCCCTGTCGAGCTTCCGAGGAAGCTGATCAACCTCTACACCTACAAAGGTGACCTGGTGCTCGACCCGTTCATGGGGTCCGGCACGACAGCGATAGCGGCCCTGAGGGCCGAGCGGGATTTCGTCGGGTTCGACACCGATGCTGCCTACGTCGAGCGTGCGCTCGAACGGGTGCGAGCGGAATCCGAGCGGCTTCGCGAGGATCTGGTGCCAAGGCATCCGGTGCATGTGCCGGCGACGCCTCGGGCCGAGGATGTCGATCTCGACTTCCAGTCGAGGGCAGTGAAGGAAGGCCGCAAGGCGAAGGACCTCGCGCTCTTGGTGATCGAGGACGCAGGGTTCGAGGACATCGAGAAAAACGTGAAAGTCGCCGCTGGGGTCGAGGTGAACTTCCGGGCCCGGGATCGAAACGGCGAACTGTGGCACTTCGACGTGTCTGGCGCTTTCTCCAGCAGTCGACCCGGGCTTCGCCGAACGGACACGCTGTGGAAGGCCCTGGGCAAGGCGAGCGTGCTCGCCGCGAGCGAGGTGCAGGTTCGTCTCGTCCTCCTGACGACGGACCAACCACCGCCGAGCAGCGCTGGTGGACGAGCCTTGGCAGCCGTACGCGGGAAGGGTGTTGGCAAGACGGTGTTCGATGTCGTCGAACTGCTTGACGAGATGGATCTCAAGCGTCTGCAAGAACACGCAGAGGGCATCGTCCGATGACCCTTGGAGATGCCGCCGTTCCTGGCGCCGTGAGGCGTGTGGCTATCGCTGTGACGCACGGTGAGAGCCCTCAGGTCGTGCTGGCCGCCGACGAGACCGTGCTCAACCGGGCGGTGGCGTTGTTCGTGGTGGCAGCGACGAGTCCGTCGATGATCGATCCTGCCTCGGTCGACGCGATCCGCACGGCACTGCTCGAAGAACGATGGTCAGACGCTGTCCTCATGTGGATGGATGCCACAGGGCAGGTGCTCGACGGATATCCCGACGAACCGGTCTGGAGCGACAAGCAGCTCGACGACGAGCGGGCGTCGATGGAACTAAGGCTCGCTCCAATCTTCAACGACTGAGGCAGCGAGCGGTGGCCGATCAGCGGACGACGATCACCGAGCTGGTGACAGGGCTCGGCACGTTGGGGTTCGACAACCTCGACGAGGCGCTGGCGGCGCGGCCGCCCGAGATGGTGAGCATGTCGCCCGAGCACTGGTGCCTGCTCGACGAACTGCACCGGGGCGGCGGCTTCCGGCACGAGTTCCTCGGTGCCTGGCAGAACGGGGTCGCCTTCCTCGACGCCGTCGAGGCGCTGCGGGGCCGTCGCCCGCTCACGGTCGAGTGGCGGGGGGCCCAGAAGCAGCCCGGCGACGAGCCGGTGCCGGCCGACCTGCGCATCGACCACGTGTTCCTCGTCAGCTGCAAGTACCTGTCCAACATCGTCACCAACACGTCGCCGACCACCGTGTTCGACCGGCTCCTCGCCGGGGGTCACGGCCAGGGCGGCCGTTCCGGCGACTGGTTCGCCGAGGTCGCTCCCGAGGCCTACGAGTCCCTCTACCGCGCCACCCGCGCCCACCTGGCCGCCCCGCCCACCGCCGCCACGCTCCCGCTCGCCGACCCACCGGCCACCGACGCCCTCGGCCAGGTGCCGTTGACCGGCGCCCACGTCTCGGCGTCGGCGGGTGAGCTGGCAGGGATGGCCGACGGATCGACCGGGCCCGCGCTGCCGAGCGGCGAGGTCGAGGCGGTCGACGACGGGCTGCCGAGCTCGGTGTGCGAGCTGACCGCGGCCGACCGGGCCCGGCTCCAGACACAGCTGGGGCGGGGTCGCTGGCCCGTGGCGTTGCGGCCCGCGGCCATCGCCTTCTCCACGGCGGTGGCCGAGGCGTCGGCCGCACGCTGGCGCCAGGCCCTGGACGGGGCCGACGTCGAGCGGGTGCTGTGGCGGCTGCTGCGCATCGGCGCCGCGCCCTACTTCGTGCTCGGCGCCTCGGCCGAGGGCACCCTGCGCCTGCGCATCGGCACCGCGTGGGACTGGCGCCAGCACTTCCGCATCGACGACGTCACCGTCACGCCCACCGCCCGCGAGCAGCCCGTCGTCCAGTGGGCGGTCACCGTCACCAACCGCCGCTCGCGGCAGTCGACCACCGTCGAGGGCCACGTCGAGATCCGCTGGAGCCACGGCAAGTTCGCCCAGCGTCCCGAGGCCAAGGTCTACCTCGACACCCCTCACCACCGGGTGCCCGGCTACTGGCCTCTCACCTGACGGCGTTCCCGAGGCGATGCGTCCCATCGACGGGACCCATCGCCTCGGGTCGACGAAAGGTCAGCCGGCGGCCTTCTGCAGGTTGGCGTCGAGGGCGTCGAGGAACTCGTCGGTGGTGAGCCACGGCGTGTCGCCGCCCACCAGCAGCGCCAGGTCCTTGGTCATCTGCCCACCTTCGACGGTCGCCACGCACACCTCTTCGAGGGTGGCGGCGAACGTGTCGAGCTCGGCGTTGCCGTCGATCTTGGCCCGGAACCGCAGCCCCCGCGTCCAGGCGAAGATCGAGGCGATCGGGTTGGTCGACGTCTTCTCGCCCTTCTGCCACTGCCGGTAGTGCCGGGTGACGGTGCCGTGCGCGGCCTCGGCCTCGCAGGTCTTGCCGTCCGGCGTCAGCAGCACCGACGTCATCAGCCCCAGCGAACCGAAGCCCTGGGCCACGATGTCCGACTGCACGTCGCCGTCGTAGTTCTTGCAGGCCCACACGTAGCCGCCCTCCCACTTGAGGGCCTGGGCGACCATGTCGTCGATGAGCCGGTGCTCGTAGGTGAGGCCGGCCGAGTCGAAGTCGGCCTTGAACTCGGCGTCGAACACCTCCTGGAACAGGTCCTTGAAGCGCCCGTCGTAGGCCTTGAGGATGGTGTTCTTGGTCGAGAGGTAGACCGGGTAGCCGCGGTCGAGGCCGTAGCGGAACGAGGCCCGGGCGAAGTCCCGGATCGAGTCGTCGTAGTTGTACATCCCCATGGCGATGCCGCCACCGGTGAACCTGGCCACCTCGAACTCCATCGGCTCGCCGACGTCGCAGTACAAGGCCACCGACTTCATGGTGACCGTGCCCGGCCCCGGCACCACGAAGTCGGTGGCCTTGTACTGGTCACCGTGGGCGTGACGCCCGATGATGATCGGCTTGGTCCAGCCCGGCACCAGCCGGGGCACGTTGGAGCAGATGATCGGCTCACGGAAGACGACGCCGCCGAGGATGTTGCGGATCGTGCCGTTGGGCGAGCGCCACATCTTCTTGAGGCCGAACTCCTCGACCCGGGCCTCGTCGGGCGTGATGGTGGCGCACTTCACGCCGACCCCGTGCTCGAGGATGGCCTTGGCCGAGTCGACGGTGATCTGGTCGTCGGTCTCGTCGCGCTTCTCGATCGACAGGTCGTAGTAGAGGAGCTCGACGTCGAGGTAGGGGAGGATGAGCTTGTCCTTGATGAACTGCCAGATGACCCGCGTCATCTCGTCGCCGTCGAGCTCGACGACGGGGTTGGCAACGGCGATCTTGGACATCGAAAGGAACCTCGCAGGTACAGCCGGGAGGGGCGTCAACTTGTATTGGACTTGTCCTAACCTAGTCAACGCGACGCAGGCGGGCTACCGGGCTAGAATCTGACGGATCGTCAGAAACTGCTGTCGGGGGTGCGCATGCTCGATCTCGTGATTCGTGGGGCGACCGTGGTGGACGGGACCGGTGCCCCACCGCGCACGGCCGACATCGCGGTCAAGGACGGCCGGGTCGTGGCCGTGGGCCGCGTCGGTCCCGACGAGGAGGCCACAGAGGCCTTCGACGCCACCGGGCTCGTCGTCACCCCCGGCTTCGTCGATCCCCACACCCACTACGACGCCCAGCTCTTCTGGGACCCGGCGGCCACGCCGTCCAACGTCCACGGGGTGACCTCGATCGTCGCCGGCAACTGCGGCTTCACCCTGGCCCCGCTGCGCGCCGACGACGCCGACTACGTGCGCCGCATGATGGCCAAGGTCGAGGGCATGCCGCTCGCCGCCCTCGAGCAGGGCGTCCCCTGGGGGTGGGAGAGCTTCGGCGAGTACCTGAGCCGGCTCGACGGCCGCATCGGGGTGAACGCCGGCTTCATGGTCGGCCACTGCGCGCTGCGCCGCTACGTCATGGGCGCCGACGCCACCGGGGGCAAGGCCAGCCCCGAGCAGCTCGACGCCATGGTCGAGCTCCTCCACGAGGCTCTCGCCGCCGGCGGCCTGGGCTTCTCCACCACCCTGTCGTCCACCCACAGCGACGGCGACGGCCACCCCGTCGCCTCCCGCCACGCCACCGAGGACGAGCTGCTGGCCCTGTGCCAGGCGGTCGGCGAGCACGAGGGAACCGTGCTGGAGGGTGCCTTCGAGGGGGGCCTCGACAAGTTCAGCGACGACGAGATCGAGCTGGTGGCGGCCATGAGCGTCGCCGCCGGTGGCCGCTCCATCAACTGGAACGTGCTCACCGTCGACTCGGCCGTCCCCGAGCGGGTGCCCCGCCAGCTGCAGGCCGCCGACACCGCCGCCGCCCAAGGTGGGCGGGTCGTGGCCCTCACCATGCCGGTGCTGGTGCCCATGAACATGAGCTTCGGCACGTTCTGCGCCCTGTACCTGATGCCCGGCTGGGGCGCGGTGCTGGGCCTGCCGGTCGACGAGAAGAAGGCGAAGCTGGCCGATCCCGAGGTGCGGGCCACGATGGCCGCCCAGGCCCAGAGCGAGGAGGCGGGGGTGTTCCGCCGCCTGGCCGACTGGGGCCGTTACGTCCTCGGCGACACCTACTCCGAGGCCAACGAGGGCCTCTCCGGCCGGCAGGTGGCCGAGATCGCCGCCGAGCGGGGCGACGCCGATCCCTTCGACACACTGCTCGACATCGTCGCCGCCGACGACTTCCGCACGGTGCTGTGGCCGATGCCCACCGACAACGACCCCGAGTCGTGGGCCATGCGCAGGGTCGCGTGGTCCGACCCGCGGGTGATGCTGGGCGGCAGCGACGCCGGCGCCCACCTCGACCGCATGTGCGGTGCGCCGTACACGACCCGCCTGCTCGCCGACTGCCTGCGGGGCCGCAAGCTGGCGTCGCTCGAACGGGCGGTGCAGATGCTGACCGACGAGCCGGCCCAGCTGTTCGGCCTGCGCGACCGGGGCCGCGTGGCCGAGGGCTACCACGCCGACCTGGTGGTGTTCGATCCCGAGACCGTCGGCTCGGGCCCGGCCCGCCTGGTGCACGACCTGCCGGGCGGCGCGGCCCGCCTCACCGCCGAGGCCGAGGGGGTGGTGCGGGTCTACGTGGCCGGCGTCGCCACCGTGGTCGACAACGAGGGCACGGGCGCCACCCCGGGCCAGATCATCCGCTCGGGCCAGGACACCCGCACCGTCTGACGGGGACGGGTCAGGCCTCGACGACGGTCTTCAGGCGTTCGAGCGACTGCTGGATGTTCGTGCGCATGTGCTCGTCGTGGGTGTCGAGGCCACCCAGGAACAGCTTGATGGCCAGCGCGGGCAGGAACGGCCGCGACTCCGGCAGGGCGCGCGACTCGGTGACGAGGGTGCCGTCACCGTCGGGCGACAGCCGGTAGGTCCAGCGGGTCCTGTTGTCGCGGGTCAGCCAGGCGAAGACCACGCCGGGCTCGGCCTCCTCCACGATGTTGCGGGTGAACCAGCGCTTCCAGCCCGAGCGGTTGAACCCCAGGAACCGGGCGCCGACGACCGGCCCGGTGGGCTTGCCCACCCAGCGCACCCGGTAGCACTCGGGGCTCCACTCGCGCAGGCGGTCCAGGTCGGAGACGACGTCCCACACCTGCTCGGGGGTGGCGTCCACGTGGATCGAGGCCGAGTCGACGGGCCCCGAGCTGGCAGGATCGGCAAGAGATCTGGCGGTCACGGAGGCGACGCTAGCCCTGCTCCGAGGTCTATTGACCGTAGAGTCAAGTCGCGGTCTAACGTCAATTGCGGAGTCCGCCGAAACCTCCAAGGGGGAAACATGGTGCAGGTCTACGACAAGCTCTTCATCGACGGTGCATGGGTGTCACCGTCGGGCACCGGGTCGATCGAGGTACTGAGCTCGGCCGACGAATCGGTCGTGGCCACGATCCCGAGAGGCAACGACGAGGACGTCAACAACGCCGTCGCCGCCGCCAAGGCCGCCTTCGAGTCGTGGTCGTCGACGCCGGTCGAGGAGCGTGCCAAGTACCTCGACCGCATCGCCGAGGGCCTCATGGCCCGCATGGACGAGATCGCCACCTACGTCAGCCAAGAAGTCGGCATGCCGAAGTCGCTCAGCACGCTGGTGCAGGTCGGCCTTCCGCTGGCCAGCTTCCAGGGCGCGGCGCAGGCCATCCAGAGCTACGCGTTCGAGGAGACGCTGGGCAACAGCCTGGTGGTGAAGGAGCCCGTGGGCGTGGTCGCGTCGATCACCCCGTGGAACTACCCGCTCCACCAGCTGTCCGCCAAGGTCGCCCCGGCGCTCGCCGCCGGCTGCACCGTCGTGGCCAAGCCGTCGCAGGTGGCGCCCATCAGCGCCTTCATCCTGGCCGAGATCATCGCCGACGTCGGTCTGCCGGCCGGCGTGTTCAACCTGGTCAGCGGGGCCGGCGCCGAGATCGGCGAGACGATCGCCACGCATCCCGACGTCGACATGGTGAGCTTCACCGGCTCGACCCGGGCCGGCCGGCGCGTCGCCGAGCTGGGTGCCCAGACCATCAAGCGGATCACGCTCGAGCTGGGTGGCAAGAGCGCCAACATCATCCTGGCCGACGCCGACCTCGAGCAGGCCGTCACCGACGGCATCGGCAAGTGCTACCTCAACTCGGGCCAGACCTGCAGTGCGCTCACCCGCATGCTGGTGCCGCGCGACAAGCTGGCCGAGGCCGAGGAGATCGCCGCCCGGGTGGCCGCCACCTACAAGGCCGGCGACCCGTTCGCCGCCGACACCCGCCTGGGCCCGCTGGCCTCGAAGGCCCAGCTCGACACGGTCCGGGGCTACATCCAGAAGGGCATCGACGAGGGCGCCACGCTGGTCACCGGGGGCGTCGAGTCGCCCGAGGGCCTGGACGAGGGCTACTACGTGCAGGCCACCGTCTTCTCCTCGGTCGACAACTCGATGACCATCGCCCAGGAGGAGATCTTCGGCCCGGTGCTGGTGATCATCCCGTTCGAGGACGAGGACGACGCCGTCCGCATCGCCAACGACTCGCCCTACGGCCTCAACGGTGGCGTGTGGTCGGCCGACAAAGAGCACGCCAAGGCCGTCGCCCGCCGCATCCGCACCGGCCAGGTCGAGATCAACGGCGGCTCGTTCAACGTGCAGGCGCCGTTCGGTGGCTACAAGCAGTCGGGCTACGGCCGTGAGCTCGGCCCCCACGGTCTCGACGAGTTCTTCGAGATCAAGTCGCTGCAGCTCTGACCGACTCGCTTCTGTCTTCGCTGAGCCCGGCATGGCCGGCTCGGCGAAGACAGAACGAGGTCATTCGGGCTGGAACAGCTCGATGCTGTCGACGAAGTCGTCCCGGTCGCCCTCGGGGACGCCCGGGTGCACTATGACCAGCCAGAACTGGCCGTGGCCGACGGCCCCCACCGCCACGGCCACGTCGCCGGCGGCGTTGGTGCACGACCCACCGGTCGCCGCCCCGTCGACCTGGCGCTCCTGCGGGGTGGACTCGCAGACCGGCACGCTCTCGATCTCGACCTGGGCCAGCAAGGTGGTGGCGGGCACCACGCCGGCCTCGAAGTTGGCGACCGTCGCCAGCAGCTGGCTCTCGGCGCCGCGCCACTCGGTGACCGGGTCGACGTCGCCCTGTCGCCAGTCGCGCGGCACCCGGTAGGCGATGCCCTGATCGTCCCGGACGAGCACCGTGTCGGTGGTGGGCCGCTGCAGGGCGAGGAACGTCGCCACGGCCGCCACGACCAGCGCCGCGGTGCCGGCCAGCAGGCGGTTGCGTCCCCGGGGCCGGTCGCGCCGGGTGAACGGCGCCGGAGGTCCCTGGTGCTGCGGCGGTGGCGGCCGGTGCCCGGGCGGCGCCGGGCGCTGCGCCTGCGGCTGCGGCGCCACCGGGGGAGGCGGCCGGTGCACCGCGGGGTGCAGGAGCGTGTCGTTCCTGGGCTCGATGACCGTCACCGGCGGCTCGCTCGGCCGCTGCGGCCCGCCCGGTGGGGAGTGCTGTCCCTGCTGGCCGGGCGATCCGGCGATAGCGGCCTGTGCTGCTCCCCGTTGCCCGGGTCCGCCTGGCTGGCCCGGTGCCCCCGGCCGGCCGGGCGATCCGGGGGCCGGGGCCCGGTCCGGTGCACCCGGCTGCCCGGGAGAACCGGCCGGCCGTTCGGCGGCGGTGGCGGTGGGGCGGTAGGGCTGAGTGGTGTCGCCGGAGGGGAGGGGCAGGTGGGCGGTGGTGCCCGCGCCGGCATCGAGCGCCCGCCGCAGCTCCTGGGCCAGGGCCGCGCCCGACGCCGGACGCCGGGCCGGGTCCTTGGCCAGCGCCCGCTCCATGAGCTCGTCGATGCCGGGGTGCCCGCAGCGGGGCACCGCCTGGTTGAGGTGGGCCATGAGCAGCGCCACGTACTCGTCGCCCGGGTAGGGCCGAGAGCCGGTCACCATCTCGTAGGCGACGCAGGCCAACGAGTACACGTCGGCCGGCGGGCCCGCGGAGCCGGGGCGCGACTGCTCGGGCGCCATGTAGGCCGCGGTGCCCAGCGCGCCGGTCGTGAACTGGCCCATGTTCTGGGCGGTGACGGCGATGCCGAAGTCGGCCAGCCAGGCCCGCCGGGGATCGTTCTCCTCCAGCAGGATGTTCGACGGCTTCACGTCGCGGTGCACGAGCCCGTGGGCGTGGGCGTGGTCGAGGGCCCCGCCGATCCGGGCCACCACGGCGACCACCTGGTCGGGCGACAGCCGGCGGTCGGCCCGCAGGGCGTCGTCGAGCGACCCGCCCTCGATGAGGCGCATGGCCATCCACAGGATCCCGTCGGTCTCCCCGGCGTCGTAGACGGGGACGACCGCAGGGTGGTCGAGGCTGGCGACGGTCTGGCCCTCCCGCACGAACCGGTGGGCGATCGTGGGGTTGTGGTGGGCCGAGGGGTCGACCACCTTGAGGGCGACGGTGCGCTCGAGCCCGGTGTCGACCGCCCGGTAGACCGTGGCGAAGCCGCCCGACCCGATCACCGAAACCAGCTTGTACCGGCCCAGCTCGCGGCCGATGTACGACGTGCCCACCACGAGTGGGAGCCTATGAGAGTGGGGCGGTACTGTCCGCCCGCCACCCTTTGCCGCGAGTTCAGGAGCAGAGCAGATGAAGGATCCCGTCCGCGTCGCCGTCACCGGAGCTGCTGGTCAGATCGGGTACGCGCTGCTCTTCCGGCTCGCCAGCGGGCGCATGCTCGGCCCCGACCAGCCCGTGATCCTGCAGCTGCTGGAGATCCCGCAGGCCGTCGGGGCGCTCGAGGGCGTGCGCATGGAGCTCGACGACTGCGCCTTCCCGCTGCTCGCCGACGTCGTCTGCACCGACCAGCCCACCCGGGCCTTCGAGGGCGCCAACTACGCCCTGCTGGTAGGGGCGATGCCCCGCAAGGACGGCATGGAGCGCGCCGACCTGCTCGAGGCCAACGGCAAGATCTTCACCGTGCAGGGCAAGGCGCTGTCCGACGCCGCGGCGGACGACATCCGGGTGCTGGTGGTGGGCAACCCGGCCAACACCAACGCCCTCATCGCCATGCACAACGCCCCGGCGATCGACAACGGGCGCTTCACGGCCATGACCCGGCTCGACCACAACCGCGCTCTCGCCCAGGTGGCGAAGAAGACGGGCGTGCCGGTGGCCGAGGTCACCCGCATGACGATCTGGGGCAACCACTCGGCCTCGCAGTACCCCGACGTGTTCCACGCCGAGGTGGCCGGCAAGTCGGCCTGGCAGGCCGTCGGCCAGGACCAGTCGTGGCTGGAGGACGAGTTCATCCCCACCGTGCAGCAGCGCGGCGCCGCCGTCATCAAGGCCCGGGGCCTGTCGTCGGCGGCCTCGGCGGCCAACGCCGCCATCGAGCACGTGCGCAGCTGGGCGCTCGGCACCCCCGAGGGCGACTGGGTGTCGATGGCCATCCCGTCCGACGGCAGCTACGGCGTGGCCGAGGGCCTGATGTCGTCGTTCCCGTGCACCTGCGTCGACGGCGAGTACCAGGTCGTGCAGGGCCTCGAGCTCGACGACTTCAGCCGGGCCCGCATCGACGCCTCCGTGGCCGAGCTGGCCGACGAGCGCGACGCCGTCTCGGGCCTCGGGCTCATCTGACTCGAACCTGCCCCCGAACGTGGACACATGGCGCCACGTTCGGGGGCAGGTTCGTCACTTGAGGAACTTGCTCGTCGTGTTGTCGGCCAGCACCTTGCCGCCGGTCTGGCAGGTGGGGCAGTAGTTGA
>Ga0193753_10003848_pt1 | contig 10956 bp, 11 predicted proteins | sample H1c2metaG_FD_144925 | JGI IMG/M metagenome (GOLD analysis project Ga0193753, IMG submission 144925) | Soil microbial communities from a riparian zone of the East river system, Colorado, United States - H1c2 | ecosystem: Environmental > Terrestrial > Soil > Riparian zone | place: USA: East... | reverse complement strand
ATCGAGCCGCCCTCGAGCGAGCCCTCGACCGAGGCCACCTCGGCGGCGCCGGCCTCGACGTCTTCTGGGACGAGCCATGGGACCCAGCCGATCCCCTCTACCGCCGCCCCGACGTCGTGGCCACGCCCCACATCGGCGGCTCCACCGAAGAGTGCCTCGACCGCGTCGCCGCGATCGTCGCCACCAACATCGCCCGCATCACCACCGGCGAGGAGCTCCTCCACCGGGTCGCCTGACCGAGCCAGCTGGCTCGGTCCCGATCCGACGCAGTAGTGCTAGATTCCGCTCACACGCGAGAGTGGCGAAACTGGTAGACGCGCGGGATTTAGGTTCCCGTGGGCAACACCCGTAGGGGTTCGAGTCCCCTCTCTCGCACCGATCGCGATGCGCGCGTCGGCGACCAGGACGGGGCGAACGGGCGCGACCTCGTCGAAAGCCGACTCGAGTGCGCACGACCATTGCTTCCCGGAGGGAGCCGTGGCCCTATCGCAGCGGGAGATGACGATGACGATCACAGATGTCGGCTTCCACGACGACGCGGCGGGCTTCTGGTCGCGCGAGTGTCCTTCCTGCGAGCGCACCTTCAAGGTCAAGCCGGACTCGAGCAATCCGAAGGCGGTCAAGTTCTGCCCCTACTGCGAACAACATGGGGAGGACTGCTGGGGGACGGCGGAGCAGGTCCGCTACATCGAGCGCTTCGAGGAGTACGCCGGGGCGCAGGCAGCCATCGCGCAGGGCAAGGAGAAGACGCGAACCCCTGCGGGTACGCGCGCCGAGCGCGCCGCCGTCAAGCCAAAGGCCCCCCGCACCGCCCCGGATCGCCCGACCGCCCCGGACGAGCCCGACAGCGACATGCCCACCGTCTGGTTCGACTGCTGCGAGGAGAGCGTCTGCCACGACGGAAACAGCACCGAGCTTCGCTGCCCCTTCTGCGGAGAGACCCCGGACTGACCTCGCCCCGGCGCCGGGCCATCCTTGGCGTCACGCGTCATCCACCCTGTCCCGCCTGCTCGGCCTGGAGTCAGCGCGACTGGATCCGGCGAAACGTCGTGGGCGAGTATCCGGTCCGACGACGGAAGGCCACCGCGAGGTGGCTGGAGCTGCTGAATCCCAGCCGCGCAGCGATCTGCTCACGGGCCGCCACACGGCTTCACGGCCAGGAGCCGCCAGCGGGCGCGACAGGACCGATTGTCCCGCTGAGGGAACAATCATTCCAGAACGCGCCATCTAGTCCGGCCAGAGCAACGGATCCACTCTCAAAGGCATCATGCTGGCACATCCGGTCGAGAAGCCTGTCCGCGGCATCATCCATCGCACCCACGGAAACCTGGGCGGTCCTGTAACCCGCCTCGTGAGCCCCTCCGACCTGGGCGAGCTCATCAAGCCGTTCGTGTTCCTCGACCGCTTCGACTTCGACGGGGGTGCGACCATGTCGATGGAGCACGGGTGGCACCCGCACTCGGGCATCGCCACGGTGACCGTGGTGCTCGACGGGTCGCTCCGCTACGCGGAGACGACCGGCAAGGCCGGTGTGCTGCCGGCCGGAAGCGTCGAGTGGATGCGGGCCGGAAACGGGGTGTGGCATACGGGCGCTCCAGGTCCAGAGCGCGTGAGGGGGTTCCAGCTCTGGGTCGCCCTGCCGCCCGCGCTCGAGAACGCCTCCAGCGCCAGTCACTACGTCATGCCCGAGGATGTGCCGGTCGAAGGTCCGGTGCGGGTGATCCTGGGCGCGCATGGCCGGGCCAGGAGCTCCATCGCGTCGCCTCCGATGAACTACCTCGTCGTGAGCCTGAAGGCCGGTGAGCGCTGGTCCCATCACCCGCCGACGGGACACACGGTCGCCTGGGTCGCCGTGCAGGACGGCGCGCTTCTGACTGGCTCGCGCATCCCCGGCGGGGAGATCGCGATCTTCGAGCCCTCGGAGCATTCGATCGACTTCGTCGCCGAGGGCAACACGACGTTCGTGCTCGGTTCGGCGGCCAGACATCCGCATGACCTCGTCCTCGGCAACTACTCCGTCCACACCAGCGCCGGGTCGTTGCGCCAGGGGGAGGCCGAGATTCGCCGCATCGGATCGAAGCTTCGAGCCGATGGCAAGCGAAGCTACGCGCTGCGGCAGTACTGAGGCGCGAGGCCCACGCGGAGATCGGCCCGGTTCCGTCAGCGGCGCACGCGACCCTGGCCGCGCTCACCGGCGGCGGCCGCGGCCCTTCCCATCGCGGAAGGCATGGCTCGAGTTGAGTTCGTCGGCCTGCCGATCGATCCTCGCTCCATGGATGTCTCGCCGCTCGCCGCGCCGGAGCCGACCTGAGCCGTGGCCACCGGGCTCGAGGCGCTGCGCGCCCACGCGATCGGTCACTCGCTGTTCGCGCCGACCACGCTGGGGCGCGCGATGGAGCGGCTCGGCTTCGTCCAGGCCGATCCAATCCGCGCGCCGGCGCGGGCCCAGGACCTCATCCTCGCCCAGCGGGTGCGCGGCTATCGCGCCGGCGACCTGGAGCGGCGGTACGACGCGCTCGACGTCGAGGAAGACTACCTCTACGCCTACGGCTTCCTCGCCCGTCGGGTGGCGCGCCTGGTCCACCCGCGCCGCTCGCGCGGCCTGGGCGCGCTCGAGCGGCGGGTCCTGGCCATCGTCCGCGAGCGCGGAACGATCCACCCGCGCGATCTGGCCGCCGAGCTGGGCGACCGCCGGGTGGTCAACGCGTGGGGCGGGCAGTCGAAGGCGACCACGCGGGCGCTCGACCGGCTGCACCACCGCGGCCACCTGCGCGTGGTCGGGCGGTCGGCGGGGATCCGGACCTACGGCGCGGCGACCGAGCGGCCCGTGGTGGCGGCGTCCGAGCGCCTGCGCGGCCTGTTGCGCGCGGTGGCCGAGGTGCTCGCGCCGGTGCCGGCGCGGACGCTGTCCTCCATCGCGGCGTATCTGACCGCGCGACTGCCCGCTCGGCCGGCGCACCGCGCGGCGATCGCAGCGCTGGTCGCGAGCGGCGAGCTCACCGCCGAGGTCATCGACGGCGTGCCCTACCTGTGGCCTCCGGGCGGCCGGCGCGCCGCGGTCGAGCGGCGGGTCCGCCTGCTCGCGCCGTTCGATCCGGTGGTGTGGGACCGGCGACGGTTCGAGCACATGTTCGGCTGGGCCTACCGCTTCGAGGCGTACACGCCGGTGGCCCGGCGGGTGCGCGGCTACTACGCGCTGCCGCTCCTGTGGGGCGATCGCGCGGTCGGCTGGGCCAACGCCGCGCCGCGCGGGGCGGGGCTCGACGTCGAGGTCGGCTTCGTCGCCGGGCGCCCGCGCGAGCGCGACTTCGGCCGCGAGCTCGACGCCGAGATCGAGCGGCTGCGGCGGATGGTCGGTCGCGCCGCGGAGTGAGCGCGCCGGGAGCTGGCCGTCGCATCCCGGAATGGATCGCCGCTGCCGGGCGTCGACATGGAGATGTCGTCACGCCTGTCGGCTGGTCTCGTTGCCGCGGCGTGGTTCTGCACGCCGGCGGCGCCTGCCCGGGCCGACATGGTGCGGGCCGCCGGCGATCGCGACCACGTCGTCGTGGTGCGGGACAACGAGGTCTGGCGGTCGCTCGACGGCGGTGCCCGGGAGGCGATCTCCCTGCCGCCCGACTCCTGGGCCCTCGACGCGCTTCCCGACCGGTCTGGTTCGCTCTGGATCGCGATCGGACCGGTCCCGCGGCAAGGGCCGGCCAGGCTCGCCCGCGTGGTCGCCGGGACCGAGATTGTCTGGCGCGAGATCCCCGGATCGAACGCCGCCGGCGATCTCCACCTGGTGCCGCGTCGCCGTGCGCCGCCCTTCATCGTCTCCGCCTCGGGCGCCTGGACGGCGTCCCCCGGCGGCGGCGCCACCCGCATCGCGACGTGGTCCGTCGACGGCTACGGCTTCTACGCGGCCACGGCGCGGGCGCGGGCCGACGGAGGGCTGACCGTCCTGGCGCCGACGTTCGATACCTGTGGCTCGGCCGACGTCCTCGAGGCGCTCGTCGAGCTTCGCGCGGGTGGAGGGCGGCTCACCACGCGCCGCTGGACCGGTCGTCGCCTCGGCCACCGGACCCCGGCGCTGGCGGCCGACGGGTCGATCTATCGCTGGTTCCGAGACGCCGGCGGCGCGTGTACCCTCGAGACCGCCTCCGACGCGAGCAGCGCGACGCGCGGGGAGGCCTGCGACGTGCTGGTCCGCCACAACGGCGAGCGCACGGTGGCGGTCGTCGATGACGGCGTCGTCGTCCGGCTCGTGCGGCGCAAGCCGGGCGCGCCGTCGAGGATCGACCTCGGCCACCTGGAGCGCACCGAACACGCCGTCGACGTCACCCCCGATCACCGGGGTGGCGCGCTCGTCTTGACGGCCGACGGGCGGGTCGTCCGTTTCAGCGGCGGGACCGGCCTGGCCCTGCCGATCTGATGGCTCGGTCGCGCGCTGGCCAGGCAGTCGAGCGGGCGGCCGTCGATGCGCGGCGGACCTCGATCACCAGCGCGGGCTCCTGCTCGGGCGGCTACCGCCAGGGGCAGGCCAATGCCTGGGGCCCCGTGGCTGCCTCCCGGCTTCCGAGCCAATGTCGCGGCCGACTGTCGCGCCGACGCCAACGCCCGCGCTGCCGTCGGACACGCTGCAACGACGCGGCGCAGGACTCCGGGCTGCGCTGCTCCTCCCGGCCGACGTGCAACATGGCCGGGCTGACGCGCGAGACACGATGAGATTCAACCTGTCCTCGCCGCGCGATTCGCGACGCTGGTCGGCCGTCCAGTTCGAGCGAGATGCGTCTTTCAACCCGCCATGCCGCGCGCGGAGCGGGCGACCCGGTGAAGGAGCCTGATCACCGCGCTCGACGGCGAGCGCGGCGGCGCCAGAAGATCGGAGCCAGCGCAGCGGCCATGGCGCCGGAGCTCGAGCAGCCACATCCTCCGTCGGCCGTGTCGACGCTGGGGCCGGGCACGGGGCCGGCGTCGACGGAGCGACACGCTGCCAGGCCGAGATCGGTGCACAGCTGGAGCCAGGCCAGCCCTGCGCACCTCTGCTGCACGGTCCCCGACGGGCACTCGAGCGGCGCGGTCACCCCGGATGCTCGCAGCACCGGCTGCCAGGTCATCGCGTCGGGCGACTTGCCGACCATGAACCCGTCCGGATCCCAGTTGGCGCCGCACGTGAACAGGGTGCCGTCTGCGCGCTCGTGTGCACACGCCATCTGCGGCTGCTGGGCCGGCTCCGTCCAGGTGACGCCGCCGTCGCTCGAGACGCGCACCCCTCCGTAGATCGTCCCCGCGATCACCGAGGAGCCGTCGCTGCGGACGACGAGCGCGCGAATCGAGCCGTCCATCGTCAGGACCTCGGTCCAGGTCGCGCCGCCGTCGGCCGACCGGTACAGGCCGTCCTCGGTCCCCCGCTCGGCGCGGACGAACACCAGGTCCGGCTCGGTGGGCGACACAGCCAGCAGACGGACCGAGCCGCTCTCGCCGGTCTCGATCGATTCGACCGGGAGATCGGTCCAGGAGGCGCCGCCGTCGTTCGACCGGATGAGCCTGGGCTCCGACGGCAAGATCCGCCCGGCCGCGTACAGGCGATCCGCGTTGCCCGGGGCCGCCCGGACCTCCGTCCACAGCACGCCCTCCACCGGCGGCGTGCTGGCAGTGAACGTGCGCCCGCCGTCAGTGCTGACCGCGATGTGACTGCTCACGCTGACGTCCGCCATCGCGGCCCAGACGCGACCGGCAGCGTCGATCTCGACGTCCTCGACGTGCGCCCCCGAGACCACACCGCCTACCGGCGCCCAGGAGCACCCGCCGTCGCGGCTGGCGACCAGTCCGGAGAACGACGTCGAGAACATGGCGCCGTCGGCGGCGATCTCGAGATCGGGCTCGAGACGATCGGAGTAGCCCAGCGCGTCCGGGCAGATCCAGCGGACCTCGCTCTCGCCCTCGTCCGGGGCGATCAACACGCCGAAAGTGGCGACGATGACCAGCGTCGTCGGATCGGAGGGATCGAACCGGAGGTCGTCACTCGCCGGCAGAGTTCCCGGGTGGGCGAACACAGCGCCGGGCAGCGCCACCGCGGCCACCAGGATCGATCCCGTGAGGGAGTGGGGGGCTGCCATCGTGGCTCTGGATGATAGCCGGGATGGCCCCGCCCGCGCTGCTTGACCGGACGATCGTCCCGGAGCAGCAGGCTCAGCCCGCCCGGAGCAACATCTTCAACTGCGAGCTCAATCGACCCTGGTATAGGTCAGATCGAGGTCCTTCTCCCACGTGGACCCGTCCTTCGACAGCTCACCCTTGCCAGCCATGGTCCGTCCATCTCGACTGATCGTGAGGCTGTAGCGCTGAGAGAGCTCGGGCGCCTCGCGCCACCATCGCAAGACGTCGCCCTGCATGCTGACCTGGTAGAGCCGGGAGACTCCGCGCTGGTCGTAGTAGATCATCACGTAGGTGCCCAGCTGGTCGTCACTGCCGATCATCGCCACCCCGGCCGGGATACCGACATCCTCTCGGATGCTCGAGCTCATGCGGAGAAACCAACCCGACTCGTCCCAGGCGAACGACGTCCTGCCGTGCAGGGTCTTCCCCGGGATCAGCCCGTGACTACCGACGGTGTCCCAGACCCCGATGAGCGGCTCGAGGACCTCGGTCGCAGCATTCAGCGGAAAGGCCGGACGCTTCTGCTCTGCCATGCGCATACGTTACACCGCCGTCTCTCTCGCGCGCGGCACTACCTGGGCGGCAGTCAGCACTTCTGTCCGACCTGCGGCACGCCCGTTCTTCGCACGGGGTACAAGGACCAGAGCGTGTCGGTGAACGCCCGATGCCTCGAAGGGGTCGATGTCTTCGAGCTGAAGACGGAGCGATTCGACGGCCGCAACCTGATGCCACCCGGGCCGATGGCGCCGCGCGTCTGAGCAGCGTGTCGGTGCTCGAAGCGCGCGGGCCGGTGTCATACTGAGTCGATGGCCAAGAGAGAGATCTCGCGATTCCCCACTCCCGCCCTCGAGGACCTGCCGGAGGACGTTCGCGAGCGCATCGTGCAGGTGCAGGAGAAGGCCGGCTTCGTGCCGAATGTCTTCCTGGTCCTGGCCCGCCGCCCGGACGAGTTCCGGGCCTTCTTCGCCTATCACGACGCGCTCATGCTGAAGGAGGGCGGCCTCAGCAAGGGAGAGCGCGAGATGATCGTCGTCGCCACCAGCGGCGCCAACCAGTGCCTGTATTGCGTCGTCGCGCATGGCGCGATCCTTCGCATCTACGAGAAGGACGCGCACATCGCCGATCAGCTGGCGGTCAACCATCGCCGGGCCGACCTCACACCGCGCCGGCGCGCGATGCTCGACTTCGCCATGAAGGTGGCGCTGCGCTCCGGCGAGGTCGACGACGCCGACTTCACGCGTCTTCGCGAGCACGGATTCACCGACGAGGACGCGTGGGACATCGCCGCCATCGCCGCCTTCTTCGCGATGAGCAACCGCCTCGCCAACGCGACGGGCATGCAGCCCAACGAGGACTTCTACCTGATGGGTCGAGAGCCGAGACGCACGTCGAGTCGCGGCTGATCAGGGCGCGACGCGCGCCGAGGGGAGCCTGGGCGCCGGGCGGTCGTCGAACGAGAATGGCGGGTACGGGTCGACCAGCGAGGCCTGGTAGGCGAGCAGGCGGATGCTCCAGCGCTGCAGCCCGGCCAGGAACCCGAACGCGCCGTCGCCGACCCGCTCGCTGACGAGCACGCTCAGGACCGCCCAGAGCCACACGAAGCTGCCCACGAAGGCGAGCACGCCGAGGAGCAGGGCGCTGGGCAACCCGATGAGCAGGCGCCACAGCGCCGACGACACGGTCGGCTGACCGGAGGGCTCGACATCGAGGTGCACCGTCTCCTCGGGCGAGTGGACCGGCAGGGTCTCGCTCGCCAGACCCAGCCACGCGAAGATCGCGGCGAACCAGCGCAGCGCTCGCACCACGCGGGGACCGTCTTCCTCGAGATAGGACGCTGCATCGCGCCCCGACAGGCGCGCGGCCGCGAAGACCGGCAGCGCGACGTACGCGGCCATGAAGAGGAGGCCGAGCGAGAGCCCGAGCATGCCCAGCACGACGAAGGCGAGCACGCGGACCAGGAGCTGAAGACGCGTGAAGCGCGCCGGCTTGTCGACGCTGTAGCGAACAGGGTATGCGTTCATGAGATCATCTCGATCTGCAAGGCGCGGTCCCGCCCCGCGAGAGTCGGCGCGGCTCCATCTCCGCGAAACATCGACCCGTCGCAGCGGATCATCGCTGTCGCATGTCGCATGTCGCACGTCCCTCGGTCCCGGGACCCGCGAGAAGGCGACCGCGACTCACTTGGCCAGCATGACCTCGGTGGACTTGATGACCACCTTGACCGCGTCCCCCTTCTTGAGCGAAGGACGCTCGGCAGAGCTCTTGGTGATGACCGAGGTCAGCTCCTGGTTCGATGTCAACCCGCCTTCGGTCGAGTCATCCGGATGCCCGTGCCTCGCGCCAGCCCTCCTGGCGCCGCGTCTCAGCGCGGCTCGCTGTCGGCCGGCGTGGGCGACGTCGGCGCCGCGGGGTCGCCCCGCACCGCGCGCGCGATCGCCGCTGGCGTGATCCCCTGAGTGCGCGCCAGCAGCAACGCGAGCGGGCCGAACATCGCCGCGGCGACCACCGCGAGATGTGCTCCTGCTGGCAGGGCGCCTGCGATGTGGTGGACGACGATGCCGATGACCATCGACGCCGCGACGCACAGCGGGATGCCGCCAACGCGGCGCAGATAGTCGGCGGCCCGCATGTCGATCGCCGCCAGGCCGATCATCGCCAGCACGGCGAACGCCAGCGGATAGCCGATCGCCCATGCGCAGGCCACCGACAGCATGCCGAGTCGATCGCCGAGTAGCTCGGCCGCCAGCCAGTACAGGGCTGGCAGCAGCACCGCCGCAACCGTCTGGTAGATGAGGGTGCGACCGGGGTAGCCCATGCCGTCGAGCAGCGGCGGCACCACGTAGCTCATGGCGCGGAACACTCCGACCACCGCGAGCACGGCGATGGCCGCCTCGGAGCCGGCGAACTTGTCGCCGAACACGGCGGCGTTGAGCTCGCTGGCAACGATGACGACGAACGCCAGGTAGCTCGTCACGGTCAGCAGGTTGAGCCGCGACAGCATCAAGAACTGGTCGACGAGCCGGGGGCGGTCGTACTTGAGGCGCGAGAACGCCACGAACGCCACGTCCTTGACCACCTCCGAGATGATGCGGACCGGCTCGAGCACCACCTCGTACGCCCACTTGTAGAGCCCGAGCGCGTGATCGCCGAAGTAGTAGCCGACGATCGGGTAATCGACGTTCGTGTAGAAGTAGAAAAGAATCTGGCTCCCGGACGCCTTGAGCCCGAACACGGCGTAGTCGAGCGCCTCGCGCAGGCGCAGCACGAACCGCGGCCGCCACGGGTGGCAGATCTGGGTGCCGATGCCGGTCACGGCGACGCGGCACGGATCACGGCCGCCGACAGGCCGAGATCGGTCGCCAGGTCCAGGATCGGGAACACCCACACTGCCTTGGTGGCGATGCCGTACTCGTCAGTCCGGATCCAGAACCGAAGGATGAGGATGATGGCGACGAAGTCGAGCAGCGACACCAGCGTGCTGGCCAGCCCGACCCAGGACAGGCCACGGTTGACTTCGCGCCGGATCGTCGCCCCATCCCCCACAGGCAGGATTGACTACTAACACGACTCCGGCTCGCGGCAGAAAATCGACGGGGTCGGTGAAACGGTGGAGGCCTGCCCCTCTCTACCTTCATGAGGCCCTCCTCCGGATCACGGATCGGGCTGCCCGATTTCGGGAGAGGCGGGTGAGGGGTTTCGAGCGGCTCGTACGTTCCTGCATCGGGGCACCGGCTCCGAGGTTCTGGCGCGACCACCGTGCGCCGGCGCCGCTCGGCGAGGAGGCTGATGCGGATCACATCGCTCGATGCTGTCATCGCCCAGGAGGGGAAGCCGGGCGGCGCCGCGCCAGCCGGCGTGGCCCGCACCGCCGCTCGTCCGGCGGCGATGGGCTCGATCCCCGGCCCGGAGCGAATGGTCCGGACCGAGGACATCCGCCGCGGGCTGGTGAAGGCGGTTGGCCGGGTCTGTCCACCCTGGCTGTCCGCCCATCGCGACGACCTGGTCCAGTCCGCGATGCTCCGCATCCTCGAGATCCGGAATCGAGACGAGGCGGACCGGACCTTCTCCGCGTCATATCTGAGGAAGGTCGCCCATGCGGTGCTGGTCGACGAGATCCGGAGGCTGCGCCACCGCTCGGAGGTCCCGCTGGCGGGTGATTCCGGGGCCGGCGGTGATGAGTGCGACGGACCCAGCCCGCGGGTCACGGATCCGGAACGCCGCCTTCAGGATCGGCAGCTCGGTCAGGTGATCGGGGAGTGTCTCCGCACCATCAAGACCGAGCGCCGCCAGGCGCTGGTCCTCTTTCTGGAGGGCCACTCGGTGCCCGAGGCGGCCCGGATCCTGGGCTGGGGTCACAAGAAGACCGAGAACGTGATCTTCCGCGGCCGCGCCGATCTTCGCCGCCGTCTGGAGCTCATGGGGGTCAAGCCATGAGAGACGATCGGTACAGCGACGAGGCGCTCCGGGCAGCCTTCCGGACGCTGGTCGACGAGGCCGAGGACCGGGGCGGCCCTGACGCCGGCCGCATCTGGGATGCGATCGACGGCTCCTCGCCGGCCGCCGAGCGTCGGAAGGTGGTCGATGAGATCGCGCAGCGGCCCGGTGCGGCCCTCTTCTGGCGGCTCGCCCGCGAGCTGCAGGCCGATCGGGAGCCGTCCGGCGAGCAGGACGCCGCGCCTCCCGCGCCGCAGGCGCGGCCGACCGTGGACCGACGACTGGTCAAGTACGCCGCGTGGGCGGCTGCCGCGGCCGTGGTGCTCGCGGTGGGAACCTGGGCCACCCGGCCGGGTCCGACGGCAGCGACGGAGACACCCAGTT
>Ga0193753_10003847_pt1 | contig 10958 bp, 8 predicted proteins | sample H1c2metaG_FD_144925 | JGI IMG/M metagenome (GOLD analysis project Ga0193753, IMG submission 144925) | Soil microbial communities from a riparian zone of the East river system, Colorado, United States - H1c2 | ecosystem: Environmental > Terrestrial > Soil > Riparian zone | place: USA: East River... | reverse complement strand
CTTCGAGATTCAGCGTAATCGCATCGGCGTTGTGCCGCCACGCCTCGGCCACTTTGGCCGCATCGCCCGCCGGCACCATCAGATTGGAACGCCGGACCAGAATATTCATTTTGGAAAGCCGTAAAGTTCTTGTGGATTGTTGACGAGAATGCGATTGCGCATGGCCTCGTCGGGAACCCATGGGGTGAGCAGGTCGAACAATACTGCGTCATCGGGTTTCACTTTCGGGCTCGGGTGCGGCCAGTCGCTGCCCCATACCAGACGCTCCGGCGCGGCTTTGACCAGGGCTTGCGCCACCTGCGTGGCATCCGCATACGTCGGCGGACCGACATTCGTGTTCATGTACGCACCGGAAATTTTAGCCCAGGCGCGGCGCTTGGCCAGCAAATCGAGAATGATAGCGTGAGAGGGATGTTTCACGCCTTGCTCAACGGGCGGCTTACCCAGGTGGTCGAATACCAACTGCGTTGGCAGGCGCCGCAGCATATCGGCGTGTTCGACAATCTTGTCGCAGGGCATGTTGAGCTGAATATGCCAGCCATAATTGGCTATACGTTTCGCCAGCGGCTCGATCATGTCGATGGATACCACCGCGGTGTGCGGATCGCCTACGGTAAAGCGTATGCCACGAATACCGGCCTCGTTGAGCTTGTTCAATTCGGCGTCCGTCACCGTGGGGAGCAGCACGCCAACACCGCGCGCGTTATCGATACCCAATTCTCTGATTGCATCGATGGTCACGGTGTTGTCGGTTGCGTAACAGCGCGGGGTTACGATAACCACGCGCTCAAAGCCGATACGTTTTTGCAAACGCCGGTAATCAGCCACAGTACTCCCCGCAATCGCGGGCGACGACGACGGATAGCGCGAGTCGTAGATGTGGATATGGCAATCGGCAGTTTTGGGCGGCGCCATGAGTTTCGGCGGTGCAGTGCCGGTGGAATTTGGTACTGCTTGTGTTACACCTTGCATAAATCCTCCGTTAATACGAAAAATTATTCGATACGCAGGCCCGCGGATTTCACGAGCTTGTCGTATTTCACCAAATCCCGTTTGATAAACGCGGCAAGTTCCGCGGGCGATCCGCCTATTACATCCACGCCTTGTGCGGCCATGCGCTCAATTGTCTCCGGCATGCGTAACACACGCACTACTTCGGTATGCAATTTCTCGATGACCACCGACGGCGTGCCGGCGGGTGCCAGCAACCCGTGCCACGCGGAATTTTCGAAACCGGGCAAAGCCGCTTCTGCCATCGTCGGAATATCCGGCGTCGCCCGCGAGCGCTGCAGGCTGGTCACCGCCAGCGCGCGCAAGCGGCCCGCTCGCACATGCGGCACCGTGCTCGGCATGGTGCCGAAATACATCGACACCTGTCCCGCCAGCAAATCGGTGACCGCCGCACCGCCGCCCTTGTAGGGCACATGCACAATGTCTATGCCGGCCATTACCCGAAACAGCTCGCCTGATAAATGATTGGAGCTGCCGATGCCCGCCGAGGCAAAGGTGAGTTCGCCGCGCCGCGACTTCGCCAGCGCGATCAAATCTTTCACGGAGCGCACGGGCAGCGAGGGATGCAGCGCAAGTATGTTCGGCGCGGTCGTCATCTGGCTGATCGGGGCGAAATCCTTCACCACGTCGTACGGCAGCTTCTTGAAGAAAACCGCGTTGACGGTATTCGGTACACCGCCGACCAGCAGCGTGTAACCGTCGGGCGCCGCGCGCGCTACCAGTTCGGAGCCAATGTTAGTACCGCCACCCGGACGGTTCTCGACGATGACCTGCTGGCCTATGGTTTCGGAAAGTTTTACCGCTACCACGCGCGCCACGAAATCGACGCCGCCGCCCGGCACATAGGGGGCGATGAAGCGGATGGGGCGGGCGGGGTAATTCTGTGCGTTGGCTATGGCTGCGGTACCCGCGTGCACCATCACACCAGCGATTACCGCCAGCGTGTATTCCAACCGTGAAAACCGCGGCATTGCCAGGCGCAACCTGGCCATTACTTGGGCGCCACCGTCGTCGCGGCCTGCACGCGTGCCACCGCTTGTTCTTTTTCACGGTCACGCGCCGCACACAATTCCGCCCATTCCAAAGCGCCGCGCGCGCGCTGCGCTTCGTAACCATCAATCACACGGCCTTCGACTTCCAGCCACGGTTCGTTGCTGGTCTGCAGGCGCTCGAACTGTTCAAGCACCCAGTGTGCGTCGCGCACATCAGCCTCTGAAGGCGTGTAGCCGACGTTATGCGATTCGACCACCGCCGGATTCAAACCGCCGCCGCCCAGTCGTATGCCGCATGCCCGCGCGGCCTCGGCCTGGCGTAGCGCGCGGTTGCCATCGCTTACACTACCGGTGGTGTTGGCAACGAACGGCGCCGCACGTACGCCCAAACCCAGTGCGCGCGCGGCTAACTGTGCTTCGCCCTTCAGATAAACAAATTGGTCGAAAGGGACGAACATTTCCACACCGAGATCGCGCGACATATCGTAGCCGCCGTTGGTGGCGCCGAATTCCCTGATGCGCGGACTGGCAGCGGCAATGTCATACACATTAGTCACCGCCACGGCGGTTTCAATGCCGGCGTCGATTTCGATGGTGCCGGGTGCGATGCCGCGCTCTTTTTCGAGGCGCGTAATGATGGCGTCGAGCTGGCGCACTTCATCGGCGGTTTCAGTTTTCGGATACTTGATGCGTTTCAAGCCTGGCCAAACCACTGCTTCGGTATCGGCCAGCATGTGTTCGTGATTAATGCGCGTAAAAGCCTCGGTGCCACCCTTGGACACATTGGGAATGGCATCTTTCACCAGCGTGCGCGCATAGGCTTTGCGGTTTTGCGGCACGGAGTCTTCCAGATCCAGCGTGACAAAATCACAGCCGCGCCGCCACGCATTGTCCACAAAGCGGGGTGTGACGATGGGCATGGTGAGTCCTGATCTACGAACTTTTTGCTGTGCCATGGGGGATATCTATGCGTAAACTTTGTTGAGCGATTCAATCTGATCTGCACGCAAACACAGCGAGCCCTTGAAGCCCGCGGCGCGTCCACGTTTTGCCGCCTGCAACGTATTTTCCACCGTCGAAAGCAATCCGCGGTCCGGCGCGCGCCACCACGCGCCTAACGGCGTCACACCTGCGGCGCGCGCAATGATGATCAGCCGTTCCATCAAATAAGGCATGAAATGAAATTCACCGGACGGCTCAGGCCGCAAATCCATCACCAGATCAGCGCGGCCAAGCGTTACGGCACGCACGCGCTGGCTGGCGTTGACGATTTCATAGGCATCCTGATTGCCGCGCGCGGTTTCCAGTGATGCCACAATCTCAATGGTGTTCTGCGTAAGGACTTGTTCTTTTTCCAATAAAATCAAATACTTATCTATATCATGCAGTTGCGATGGCGAATCGGCGCGTGACACCACTACCCCGCTCAACGCCTTGCAAACGCTGGCACGCAAATCAGCTTCGTGCGACGCATGTGTGGTTTGCACAAATACGCGTGGGCCGCCCGCTCGTACGCGCTCAACCGCCGCACGCACATTTTCGCGGGCTGCAGCCTTGTCTTTGTCTGCCACGAATTCAACCAGATCAAGCACCACGACATCGGCGCCCGCATGTGCCGCACGCTCCACATCGGCCGTCTTCGACATCGATACCACCAGCCACGAACGGCCTGGGCTATTGCTCACGCGGTGCTCCGTTGCAAAAATAGGGGATGCACAATGTTGTGTCCACGGGCTGGGGTTGTCAAGTTTGCCGGCAGATTCCCTGGCATTTGCAAGCCCGCTGACGGCGGCGTAGCATGTCCTTAGTCATTCGCGCGCCCGCGCAATCCACAGGAGACTCCCATGAGCGCTACTTTGTTTCACTTCTCATTCGCCGTCAGCGATCTCGATCAAGCCCGCAAGTTCTATGGCGAAATTCTGCAATGTCCTGAAGGCCGCAAGCTGAAAGGCCGCGTGGACTACAATTTCTTCGGTCATCACATTGTGGCGCATCTTGCACCGGATGACGTGGTAGGCGACAAAGGCCGCAAAATCGGCGGTGCGCTGTCCACGCCACTGCGTCACTTTGGCGTAGTGATGACGCTCGACGATTTCCAGAAAACCGCCAAGCGCGCGGAACAACTCGGCGCGACATGGATCAATAAGCCCAGCGTTACGCAGGCCGGCACGGTGCGCGAACAGATGCTGATGACGCTGAGCGACGGCTGCGGCAATGCTATCGAGTTCAAAGGACTCGCCGATATCGCCAATGTGTATGCGGTAAAAGAGAACGAAACGGCGATGGCTTAACCACAAGGGCGAGTAACCGGCGTTGCAGCGTTCAATCATCAGTTCGTTTCCACGCTCCCTTGCCTTGGTATTGCACTGGATTTTCCGCGCGGGCGTGCCCTGTTGCGGCGCCATGTTGTGCATCGCATGCCCTTTCCCGCCTGCGCGGGGAAGTCATGCAGAAAACATTTTGTAATCTCGGTTTTTACCGCCACCCTGGCCCACCGACAATCGCAGCACCACCGGAAAAGTATCGCACTCGTGAGCGCGCTAAACACGGCGGCGGAACGTGATCCCTTCATGAGGTCAGAAATTCGCGATGGCATGCACATCGAATGGGATGTTCCCATCAAAATGGACGACGGACTGCTGTTGCGTGCCGACATCTTTCGTCCGCTTGCGGAAGCTAAATATCCGGTCATCATGACGCATGGTCCTTATGCCAAGGGCCTTGCGTTTCAGGAAGGCTTCAGGAGCATGTGGGAGCGCATGGTTGCAGCCCATCCCGACGTGCCCGCCGGCTCCAGCAACAAATATCAGAACTGGGAAGTTGTCGATCCGGAAAAATGGGTGCCGGATGGCTATGTGTGCATACGCGTGGATTCGCGCGGCTCGGGGCGCTCGCCCGGCCGCATGGACGTATGGTCGCCGCGCGAGGCTAAAGATTTTTATGACTGCATTGAGTGGGCGGGCGTGCAGCCCTGGAGCAATGGCAAAGTCGGGCTCAACGGCATTTCTTATTACGCGATGAACCAGTGGCAGGTCGCGACGCTGCAGCCGCCGCACCTGTGCGCTATTTGTGTTTGGGAAGGTGCTGCTGATTTTTACCGCGACGTGTACCGGCACGGCGGCATCGTCAACATGATGCCGCTGCGATGGTATCCGCGCCAGGTCCTCAGCGTGCAGCATGGCGTTGGTGAGCGCGGCAAAAAGAGTGTTGTCACTGGAGAACTAGTGGCCGGCCCGGAGACACTGTCAGACGAAGAACTGGCACGCAATCGGGGTGACCTTGAAGCGGACGTGCTGGCGCACCCGCTCGATGACGATTATTACCAATCACGCTCGCCGGTTTGGGAAAAAATTACTGTGCCGCTGCTCTCGGCCAATAACTGGGGCGGCCAGGGACTGCATCCCCGTGGCAACACGGAAGGCTATTTGCGCGCGGCTTCAAAGCAGAAGTGGCTGGAGTGTCACGGTCTCGCGCATTGGCCGCATTTCTACACAGACTATGGCCGGCTGCTGCAGAAGAGATTTTTCGACTTTTTCCTAAAGAGTGAAAACAACGGTTGGGACAAACAACCGGCGGTGCAATTACAGGTGCGTCACCCTGGCGAGAAGTTCGTCGAGCGGCATGAGAACGAATGGCCGCTTGCACGCACGCAATGGACGAAGTTCTTTCTCGAACCTGGCGGTCGGCGTTTGCAACGTGAAACCGCGACAACTGAGATGGTTATCACCTACGACACCATGGGTGACGGCGTTACGTTTAATCTGCCGCGGCAAACCGAGCCGCTGGAGATCACCGGCCCCGTCGCCTGCAAGCTGTTTATTTCATCGGCCACCTGTGATGCCGACATTTTCGCCGTGTTGCGGGTGTATGACCCGGACGGTACTGAGGTGACCTTTCAGGGCGCACTCGATCCGCGCACGCCGGTGGGACAAGGCTGGCTGCGCGCATCGCATCGCAAGCTCGATCCGGTGCTGACCAAACCTTATCGGCCATACCACACGCATGACGAACTTGAGCCGTTGACGCCGGGTGAAATCTACGAGCTCGATGTCGAACTGTGGCCCACCTGTATCGTGGTGCCGGCGGGTTACCGCGTAGCGCTGACGATACGTGGCAAGGATTACGAATTTGATGGACCGCCCATCGAGATTCCACACGCGTTCTACCCGTTCACCGGTGTCGGACCCTTTTTTCATACACACCCGCAAGACCGTCCGCCGGCGATTTTTGAGACTATCAACACGCTGCATTTCGGCGCGGCGCAGCAGCCGTATCTGCTGTTGCCGGTCATTCCGCCGAGGTAAGTGATGCCAGTGCATCGCGCAGAGCAAGACAGTGTCACAATGCTGGCAGATATACTTTAAGGCTCTTATACGGTGTTCGATAATATGTTCAATAAAAACAAGAGCTTAGATTCTAAGGCGATCAAGGATCAGGAAATTTCGCCCGCCGCTGCGCATGATGAACAATCTGCGGCCGGCGTTTCTTCCGAAGAAATACAAGCGTGGCAAGAGCGCATACATGCGGCGGCGGCTGATGATGCGGCGCTGCTGCAACTCGCGCAGCAGGCGCCCACTGTGCCGTTAAAGCTCGTCGCGATAGAAGCCTTGATACAAGAGAACGCCTTGAAGCAGGCCATGCACGATTTTCGCGAGCACGACAAGCGCCTGTATCGTGCGGCGAAAACGCGCTGGGAAGCCGCCAGCGGCAAGCGCGTCGCTACGGAACAGGCTCATGCTCTGATCGCCGGTGCGCGTGCGTTGCTCGAACAGGAAATCATTCCCGTCAATCGTGTGGTTGAAATGGACCATGCATGGTCTGCGTTGAACAGCGAACTGCTCGCCGCGGCATTGCCGGCTGAGTTTGCGGCGTTGAGCGAACAACTGGGTATTCGTGTGCGTGCGCACGGTGAGCATGCGCAGACACTCGCGCGTTGGCTGAACAGCGTGGATACCGCCATGAATAAATTGCAATCCATGTTGCCTGGCGTGGCGCAAGGCGATATTCCGCCCACGGCGCCCGATGCCCTGGCGGTCAGTCTGCTGGAACTCGTGCAAGGCGTGCCGGTTGCTGAAGATGCACGCTGCATTGAAAAGACCGATGGCGCGAATCACCTGCTGGCACTGGCCTCGAGTGTGGTGGAGCGGGCGAAGTTTTTACAGTCATTGCCCGCTACGGGTGCGGCCGGCGAAGCCGATGAAAAGCGCATGATCGAACAGTGGCGTGAGTTTCCGGAAATCACCGATGGCGACTTGCACACAGTGCTCGCGCACCGCTTCGCGGACTGGCGCAATGCAAGCACGGGCGAGCGGCAACGTGAACATGATGCGCTGAGCGCACAGGATCGCGAACAGCGCGCGGAAAAAAATAAACAACGCATGGATGCGATACTGCGCGATATCGAAGCCGCGGAAACCGCTCAGACAGGCGGGCACGTGGCAGACCTGACACGTCTCCTGGGTGTGATCGACATGGCGCTCAAGCGGGGTCCGGTGAACGCTGCACTCGCCCAGCGTATCGAATCCTTGCGCCGCGAACAGCGGCGCCTGCACGACTGGCAGCGCTGGAGCGGCGCGCAGGGCCGCGAACAACTCGCAGCCGAGGCGCAGGTGCTGGCCGAAGCCGCAAAAGGCAAAGTTGGCATCAAGGCGCATGCCGAAGCCATCAACAAATTGCGCGAGCGCTGGAAAGAACTGGACAAGCTCGGCGGCGCATCCAGTCAAAGCGTGTGGCTGGCTTTTGATGGCGCGTTGGAAGCGGCTTTTGTGCCGGTGGCAGCACATCTGGAAAAACTCAAGCTCGCGCGCGTGGAGAATCTTGCCGCGCGCGAGAAAATCATCGAAACCTTGCGTGAGGCCGCAGTGAAGTTTTTCCCCATCGCGCAAGACGGCGCATCCCCGGCTGTCCAGCCCGACTGGCGTGCGGTATCCCACGCACTGGACGAAGCGCAGACCGCCTGGCGCAAACTCGGTCCGGTGGAGCACACCGTGCCGCGCAAGACACTGCAGGGTGAAAAGGCGATTACCACGCGATATGCAACCACTGTGCAGGCGCTTGAAGCCCCGCTGAAGCGCGCTTATGACGAGGCGCGTCAGCAACGCGAACAGCTTATTACCCAAGCCAAGGCGCTTGCGGCATCGGACGTCACCGCACGCGACGTGGTGGACAAGGTACGCAAGGTGCAAACCCAGTGGCAGGCCGTGGCGAAAAGCCTGCCGCTGCCGCGACGTGATGAGAACGCACTATGGGCTGCGTTCAAGACCGCGACCGATGGCATTTTTGCTGCGCGAGATGCCGCGCGCGCGACGAATGAAGCGGAATTCAGCGCGAAGCTGGCGGCGCGCCAGGAGATTATCGAGCGCGTGAAGGCGCTTTCCACCACCACGGCCACCGGTGAAATCAAACGTGCCATGGCGCAGGCCGATAGCGCATGGCGCGCCGCGCCTGAAGTGCCCAAATCACATGCCGCCAAACTGGAGGCGCATTATCGTGCCGCGCGCGACGCGGCTACGCAGCGCGTCGGCGAGCTAGCGGCGCAGGCTTCGCAAGCGCGCTACGATGCGCTGATCGCGAAAATAGCACTGTGCGAAGAACGCGAAATGCTGCTCGATGCCAGCGATTCCAATGGTACGTTGAGCGAGGAGCGGGCAGCGGATATGGAAGCACGCTGGCACGCCATTGAAAATTTCCCCGAGGCGTGGAAAGCCAAACTGGATGCGCGATTCGCGGGTGTGGCTTTACCCGCGGCGGCTGTGAAGGCAGGCAAAAATGCAGTCGAGGGTTTGCCCGAAATGCTGTTGAATCTCGAAGTCGCGTGCGGCATTGACAGTCCTGCTGAATTTCTCGCTGCTCGCCAACACCTGAAAATTCTTGCACTCAAGAACGCGATGGAAGGCCGTCAGGCTACCATGACCACGCCTGCCGATATCGAACGCTGGATGCTCGACGCTGCTGCGTATCCGCGCGCAGATGCGGCTTCGCGCGAGCGGCTTTTGAAAATCATCGCGGCAGTGCGGCGCCGGCGGTGACAACAGCGCCGGCGAATTTTAACTATAGGATTTTAAACAATGGTTATTCATCGTTGGCTGCTGTGGCTTTCGGTTTGTTCGCGGGGATAGCGCAAGCCCAAGTGAGCAAAAGCGCACCTTTTCCATCGAATAGCTGTTGCGGTGCGGGGTCTTCGTGAGTTTCGCCTGCTTGCGAATTTCCTTAAAGCCAGGCGGATAATTGCGCCCAGGGATCCCTGAATTTTCTGCTGATGATGGGTGCGCGCCGCACGCAGACCCCCGTTAGTACCCGGCCAGCCGCTTCAAAGCCGTGAGATCATCCAACAACGCCAATATTCCATGGCACAAACTCGTGATCTCCCAGCCCCAGCAATTCGCTCTTGGTTTTTTCGCCGGAAGCGGTGCGCAGCATGAGATCGAATATGCGCTGACCCATCTCGCGCAAACTGCAGGTACCGTCGAGTATTTCACCGCAGTTGATGTCCATGTCTTCGGACAGCCGCTTGTACATGGGCGTGTTGGTGGCAAGCTTGACCGAAGGCACTGGCTTGGCGCCGAACATCGAGCCGCGGCCGGTGGTGAACATGATCATGTTGGCGCCTCCCGCAATCTGGCCGGTGGCGGAGCACGGATCGAAGCCCGGTGTGTCCATGAACACAAATCCGTGTTGCGTCACCGGTTCCGCGTAACGATACACTTCCATCAGCGGCCCGGTGCCGCCTTTCATCGACGAGCCCAGTGATTTTTCGAGTATGTTCGCAAGCCCGCCGTGCTGATTGCCAGGGCTGACCACGCCGTTAATTTGCGTGTCGCGGCCCACGGTGTACACATCTTTCCACCAGCGGATGCGTTCAATCAGTTTTTCGCCAACTTCGCGATTGCGCGCGCGGCGCGTGAGCGTGTGCTCAACGCCGTAGATTTCAGGCGTCTCGGACAGTATCGCCGTGCCACCATGCTGGGTGAGGATGTCCATCGCCGCGCCCAGTGCCGGATTTGCGGTAATCGAAGAAAAGCCATCCGAACCGCCGCATTGCAGACCGATCATCAGGTGGCTCGCAGAGACGCGCTGGCGCTGGATGCGGTTCGCATCGGGCAGCATTTCCTTTACCGCGGCAATGCCGGCTTCGATGGTTTTGCGCGTGCCGCCGGTGTCTTGCATGGTGAAGAGATGCAGGCGGTCGCTGGCGTCGAGCTTTTGTTCTTTCATCAGCCCCTTGATTTGATTGCGTTCACAGCCGAGGCCCACGATCATCGATCCGGCGAGGTTGGCGTGGCGCGCGTAGCCCGCCATGGTGCGCCTTAGCAAATCCATCGGCTCGCCGGTCATTTCCATGCCGCAGCCGGTGTCGTGGGAGAACGCGGCGACGCCATCAATGTTGGGGTATTCGGCCAGCCGCTCCGGCGTAAAATATTCTGCGATCTTGTGCGCCACCGTTGCGGAACAGTTGACCGTGGACAATATGCCCACAAAATTGCGCGTGGCCACCTGACCGTTGCTGCGCACGATACCCATGAAGCTTGCACGTTCGGCTTCAGGCACCATTTGTACCGGCTTGAATTCTTCGGCGTAAGCGTAGTCGCGATCAAACTCGCGAAACAACATATTGTGCGAGTGCACGTAGCTGCCCGCTGCAATGTCGGTAGCGGCAAAACCGACGACCACGTTGTATTTCAATATCGGCTCGCCTTTGGGAATCGCGCGCGATGCGACTTTATGTCCGGCCTGTACCTGCCCGCGACAGGTGAGGCCGCCTTCGATCTTTGCACCCAATGCGAGATCGGTGCGCGCGATCACTATGTTGTCGGCATCGTGCAGACGTATGGTTTGTCCGCTAACGGTTTTTTCCTTGATTTCGATCATGGATGACCTCGGATGAGTGACAATCGCCGCACTGATTTTACAGTACACTGCACCCGCTACCGATGGAGAAAATAGTATGCGCTGCCT
>Ga0193753_10003846_pt1 | contig 10958 bp, 10 predicted proteins | sample H1c2metaG_FD_144925 | JGI IMG/M metagenome (GOLD analysis project Ga0193753, IMG submission 144925) | Soil microbial communities from a riparian zone of the East river system, Colorado, United States - H1c2 | ecosystem: Environmental > Terrestrial > Soil > Riparian zone | place: USA: East... | reverse complement strand
CTCGCGATCGTGCCGGGCTACACTCACTACAACTTTGGCCAGGGACCGGACATGGCGCGGACCATCGAGGCCTACCTGGACCAACCCACATCGAGCGCCACCCAGTTCACTCCGTAGCTCCGGCGTCACTCGTACTTGAGCGTGACCATCGGGTCGACCTGCGTGGCTCGTCGCGCGGGCAGAAGGCAGGCGAGCAGCATGACCGCGGTCAGGACCAGCGCGCTGGTGGCGAACGTCGCGGGATCGATCGCGCTCACGTGGAACAGCAGGCCCTCCATGAGCCGGGTGAGGACGATGGAGCCGACCAGGCCGAGCGCCACGCCGCACAGGCCCAGCTTCATGCCGTCGGTGACCACCATGCGCAGGACGTCGCCGCGTCGCGCTCCCAGCGCCATGCGGATGCCGATCTCGTGGGTGCGCTGCTTGACGGTGTAGCCCATCACGCCGTAGACGCCCACCGCGGCCAGGATCAGGGCGACGGCGCCGAACAGGCCGAGCAGCACCGTGTAGGTGCGCTGCCGCGCGATCGACTCGGTCATGACCTGGCGCATGGAGCGGATCTGCGACACCGGGATGTTGCGATCGGCCGCCCAGACCTGCGCCTGCACCGCCGCGACCTGGGCCAGCGGCTCGCCGGTCGTGCGCACGGTCAGGTACATCGAGCGCGACCACGCGTTCTGCGCGTGGGGCGTGTACATGGTCGCGTGTTGCTCCTTGCCCAGGCCGGTGTAGCTCACGTCGGCGGCCACGCCGATCACGGTCCACCACGGCGCGCGCGGGTCGTAGTCGCCGGTCTGGATGCGCTTGCCGATCGGGTCGGCGCCGGGGAACAGGCGGCGGGCCATGGTCTCGCTGATGATGAGGACGAGCGGCGATCCGTCGCGGTCGGCGTCGGTGAAGGCGCGGCCGGCGCGGAGCGCGATGCCCAGAGTGCGGAAGTAGTCGGGGCTGACCAGCACTTGATCGGCGACCGGCTGCGCCTGTCCGGGCGGCAGCGCCCGGCCCTCGACCGTGTACGGGTTGCTCATGCCCAGGAGGTTGGGCGGCAGGGCCATCGACAGCGCCGCGTGATTCACGCCGGGCAGCGAGCGCAGGCGGGCCAGGATCTGCTCCTGCATCGCCGCGGCCTGCTTGTCCTCGGGATAGGCGGCCTGGTTCAGCTCGATCCGCATGCTGAGGACGCCCTCCGGGTCGAACCCCGGGTCGACCTGCGACAGGTTGACGAAGCTGCGGATCATCAGCCCCGCGCCGGTCAGCAGCATCAGCGCCAGCGCACCCTCGGCGACCACGAGGAGGCCGCGCATGCGGTGGCGCGCGGCGCTCTCGACGCTGCTGCCGCCGCCCTCCTTGATGGCCACGTTCAGGTCGAGCCGCGACAGCTGCAGCGCCGGCGCCAGGCCGAACATCAGGCCGCTCAGGAGCGCGACGGCGAGGGTGAAGCCGAGCACCCAGCGGTCGACCGAGACCTCCTCGAGCCGCGGCAGATCGGACGGCGCCAGCCCATCGATGAGCTGCACCCCCCACAGCGCCAGCAGCAGGCCCAGGGCACCGCCGATCGACGCCAGCAGCATGCTCTCGGTCAAGAGCTGGCGCACGATGCGGCCGCGGCTGGCGCCCAGCGCGGCGCGCACCGCCAGCTCGCGCTCGCGCGTGGTGCCGCGGGCGAGCAGGAGGTTGGCCAGGTTGACCGATGCGATGAGCAGGACGAACAGGACGGCGCCGAACAGGACCAAGAGGGCGCGCTGCGACTCGCCGACGATCGACCCCTTGAGCGAGTCGACCAGCACCACGCCGAACGACGAGCTCGGGTACTGCTCGCCCACCTGCGCCGCGATCGCGCCGAGGTCCGCCTGGGCCTGCCGTTCGCTGACACCGGGCCGCAGCCGCGCGATGCAGCGCAGATAGTAGGGCGGGCGGCTCTGCGGCGGGTCGAACGTCATCGCCACCCAGACCTCGGCCTGGCCGGTCAGCGCGAAGCGAAAGTCGGCCGGCATGATGCCGATCACCGTGTACGCCTTGCCGTTGAGCCTGATCGGGCGCCCGACCGCGCCCGGATCGCCGCCCAGCCGCTGGCGCCAGAAGTGGTCGCTCACGACCACGACGTTCGGGCCGCCAGAGCGGTCATCACCGCGCGCGAACGTGCGCCCCTGCGCGGCGCCGACCTTCAGCACCTCGAAGAAGCCGGCGCTGACCCAGGCGCCAGGCACCTTCTGCGGCGGGCCCTGGCCGGCCAGGGCCAGGCCGTCGGCCGGCGAGTAGATCACGGCCAGGCCAGCCAGGGTGCGGTTGCGATCGCGCATCGCCAGGAAGTCGGCGTCGCCGATCGGGTTGTGCGTCTCGTCGGTCTCGAGGTTCTGCAGCGACACCCGCACCAGCCGGTCCGGCTCCGGGTGGGCCAGCGGGCGCAGCAGGACCGCGTTGACCACGCTGAAGATGGCGGTGTTGGCGCCGATGCCCAGGGCCAGCGTCACGACGGCGATGAGCGTGAGCGCGGGCGTCTTGCGCATCATGCGCGCGCCGTAGCGCAGGTCCTGGAGGATGTCCTCGATCAGGCGCACGCCGCGCGCCTCGCGGCACTCCTGCTTGGTGCGCGCCACGCCGCCGAAACCGACCAGCGCGGCCCGCCGCGCCTCGTCCGGCGACATGCCGCGGGCGAGGTTTCGCTCGGTCTCGCGCTCGAGGTGGTAGCGGAGCTCGTCGTCCAGCTCGTGCTCCATCTCCTGCTTGCGCCGCAGCGCCTGCCAGCGCCGCTGCATTCTCCGCATCCATCGCGGGGCCATCGCGCCTCCTTCAGGATCCCTGGAGGACCCGTGCCACCGCCCAGGTGAAGCGCTCCCATTCCTTCGACTCGGCGGCCAGCCGCTTCTTGCCAGCAGCGGTGAGCCGGTAGAACTTCGCCCGCCGGTTGTTCTCCGACTCGCCCCACTCCGATTCGATGAGATCCTGCGCCACGAGCCGGTGGAGCGCCGGATAGAGCGAGCCCTGGTTCACTCGCAGGACGTCCTCCGAGAGCTGCTGGATGCGCTGCGCGATGTCCCATCCGTGCATCGGCTTGCCCTGCAGCGTGTTGAGCACGAGCAGGTCGAGCGTGCCCTGCAAGAGGTCGATCTTGCGCTCTCCTGTAGACATTCTACAAAAGACATTCTGCCGTCTCTTGTAGAATGTCAACAGGAGAGAGGACGCCGCGACCGCGGCGCCGTCGCCGTAGTACCGTCCGGGCGATGGCGTCCTCGTCCCGGCGCGTCGTGGTCTCGGAGCTCGGCGAGGATCCGCTCGCCACGCTCGACCAGCACGTGCGGCTGGAGCCGGCCCTGCCGCCCGACCCGTCGCAACGTGCCCCGCACGAGGTCATCGTCGACGTGCGCAGCGCGGCGGTCGGCTGGGTCGACCTCCTCATGCTGAGCGGGCAGTACCAGCACGAGGCCCGCCCGCCGTACACCCCCGGGCTCGAGTACGCCGGCGAGGTGTCGTGGGCCGGGCCCGCGTCCGGGTTTCGACCCGGTGACCGCGTGGTGGTCGATCCCATCCTGGCCGGGCCGCGCTCGTCCGGCCCGTACCGGGCGTGGGGCGGCTTCGCGTCGCAGGCGGTCGCGCCGGGCGAGGCGGTGCACGGGATCCCGGGCGCCCTCTCGTTCGACCAGGCGGCCGGCCTGCTCGGCAGCTACGAGACCGCGTACCACTGCCTGGTCGCGCGCGGCCGGCTCCAGGCCGGCGAGACGATCCTCGTCCACGGCGCGTCCGGCTCGACCGGGCTGGCCGCGGTCCACATCGCGCGGCTGCTCGGCGCCACCGTGATCGCCACCGGCCGGTCCCCGGAAAAGCTCGCCGTGGTCCGCGAGCAGGGCGCCCATCACGTCATCGCGGGCGCCTCGTTCCGCGACGAGGTCAAGCAGCTGACCTCGGGCCGCGGCGTCGACGTCGTCTACGACCCGGTCGGCGGCGACATCTCGATCGAGTCACTCCGCTGCGTCCGGTTCGGAGCCCGCTTCCTCATCGTCGGCTGGGCCGCCACGCCCTTCGTCGCCGACGGCAAGGGCCGGCGCGGCGCCCCCCGCGCCAACCAGCTGCCGACCAACCTCGTCCTCATGAAGGGCCTCGACGTGCTCGGCTGCCCGACGGTCATCGCCACGGCCATGGATCCCACGCTGCGCGCCCCGCGACTGGCCCAGGTCCTGGCCTGGGCCGAGGCCGGCCAGATCGTCCCCTTCGTCTCCCACGTCTTCCCGCTCGATCGCTTCCAGGACGCCATGCGAGCCAAGTGGAGCGGCGAGGTGATCGGCGGCTGCGTCCTCCATCCCTGAGTCCTCGAGCGCGACGGGCGGTCCGGGCCGTGTGGGTCGGCCACGGCTCTGCTCCGACCTGACCGGTCGGATGAGCCGGATCGCCACAGGGGCGTTCGGCGTGTCGTGGCGGACTGCCGCACCCGGATCCTCGCGGGACCTCGACCAACCTGGCGATGTCCCGTGGCGGCACGGCAGTTGCTCTCGCGAGGGATCATGACCATGCGCGCCCCCGGGATCGCCGCCGTCGCTCTCGTCATGGTGAGCGGTGTGGCGCGGGCCGAGCACGGTGCCCCTGCCAGTTCCCCTCGTCGGTCGAGCGAGGACTCTGCCTGCAGGGCCCCCGCAGGGGCCCTTCTGTCCAATACCCAGGCGAACCAGGTCGCCGCCACGTACGCCGGGGAGGTGCAGCGCTGCTACTTCCGGCACGCCCTGGTCGAGTCCGCGGCCTCCGGACGCGTCCGCGTCGATCTCGATGTGAAGCGCGACGGCAAGGTCGAGCGCGTCCGGGTCGTCGCGCCCGGGATCTCGCGTCTCCACTTCGAGCGCTGCGTCGTCGCCCGTGCCCTCACCTGGCGGTTCCCCGCCTCCAGCGCTTCCACCGAGGTGAGGATGCCGTTCTGGTTTCAGGTCCCCCTCCGTCTCCGCGCCGCGCCCGGCCAGGCCGCGCGGCGATCGCCGCTACGCAGCTGTCGCGCTTCCGCGCAGCGCTGCTCGGCGGGCCGGTGAGCACGAGCACCGCGGCCGACTCCTTCATCACGCCGCCGCCCGGGTTCTCCACCTACGAGCTCCACGGGCACGCCGGTGTATAAGGTCAGCGTGACCGACGCGCGCGATGCGGTGGCCGAGGCCCTGGCGCTGAACAGGCGGCTGGCGGCAACTCTACTGGTGAAGAAGCAGGAGCTCGAGGCCGAGCTGGCCGCCGGGCCGCCGACCGATCGCGCCGCGCTCCTCGCCGCCGAGCTGGCGGACGTGGACGGTGAGTACCGCAACGCGCTCGCCGAGATCGCCGAGCTGCGCAAGCTGGGCGATCAGGCGCTGGTCAACGAGGCGCGCGCGGCGGCCGGCGAGGCGCTGCCGGGCGATCCGATGGCCACGACCCACGTGGAGCGGGCGCTGGCCGCCGCGCGCGAGCACATCCTCGAGCTGGACGCGCAGGCGAGCCTCGGCGCCGAGCCGGCCGAGCAGTCCGCGCCAGCGACCGCCGCGAAGAGCCGCGAGGAGGCCGACCGTGAGGCGCGCGCCGAGTTCGAGGCGCTGCGCGACCGGCGTGCTGCCGAACCGGCGCCGGAGCCCGGCCCGAAGCCGCGCCCCAAGAAGACGCTCTGATCGCCGGCGTCCTTGTTCGAGCGCCTCCAGGCGGCCGCCGGGTTCCACGACCGGCGGTTCTGCTCGTGGAGATCCCTGCGCATGGCGGGCAGAGTCATTATCATCCGGGCTACGTGCGCGGGCGCCCGTTCGGCAAGTAGCCCTCGATCGCCCGCATGGCCGGGTCGTCTGGATGTTCGAGCACGACGATCTGCTGGCCGATGCGCCCGCGCGCCGCCTCGCTGTTCTCGACCAGGTGACACGTCACCGTCCGCGTCCCACCACCGTCGCGCGGCAGCTCGATCTGCAACACCATCTGCGCGCCCCCGGTCTGGAACACCGCGCCGCCCGCCGGTGAGGAGTACGGCAGCGCGTCGCGCACGACCCCGACGTGCCGCACTCCGCGGGTCGCCAGATCGCGCGCCTGCTCTGCCATCTGCGCAAACGAGCGCGTGAATCCGCGCGACACCTGCACCAGCACCACACCGATTGCACCCGCGACTGTACCGAGCACGAAGCTCGGCACGCGCGCTCCCGCGCCGGTCGCGCCGACAAGGAACAGACTCACGGCCACTGCAATCATCAACGCGCCGAACATGAGCATGATCCGCACGCGGCGACCGTAGCACCGCAACCGCGAGCCCGCGCGCTGCCGGCGGGAATTCGGATCGGTGCGGCTCCATCGCGACAAGCCTCGACGGGAGGAATCTCGATCACTTGACGAGCCTGAGCCTCGGCCGCTCGCGCGGTAGCGGGTATGGGACCTCGCCGTCGGCGTAGCGTGAGCGATGGACGCGGTCGTGCCGTTCGGAGAGGTCCACAAGTCGTCGACCGCGGTAGGTGGGGTCAGGTCGCGCTTGGCCCCGCCCATCAGCGTCGCAGTCGGGAATTCTGTGAACGGTCGGTATCGTGCGGCCGGCCCGGCTGTAGCGCCTCGTGGTACGAGTCTATCGTGCCGCGCCTCGTCCTGCCGATCGCCCTCGCGCTCGCCTCCGCCCCGGCGTGTGCTCCGTCGCCCGGGCCACGGTCCGCTGCGCCGGGCCCCACGGTCCGCCGCGCCGACCCGACGCCGCCTCCCGGTCCTGGCGACGTCGCCGAGCCCGAGGAGGCTGCGGCGGCTGCGCCGGCGGCGGCTGCGCCGGCGGCGCTCGCGGCCGCGTGCGAGGGATCCGCGATCGATCTGCACGATGTGTTCGACGTCGGCGTGTGCCAGGTGGAGGGCAAGGGCGACAGGATCCCGCCCAGCGTCAAGCGCTCGATCGAGCCAGGTGTGATCACGGTGAGCGCGGGCAGGCCGGCGCGCGGAGCCATCCGGCTCGAGAACACCGGCTCGCAGCCGGCCGACGTCTTCCTGTCGCTTCCCTGCGAGCTCGACGATCAGGTTCGAACGTGGATCGAGGATCCGTCGAGCGGCAAGCCGGTCGACACCGACAAGCCGGAGTGCGAGGGCCGGTCCGCCAGCGGCTGCCTGGCCACGGTGCACCAGATCCGCATGCCGCCCGGCGGGACGGCGCGCTACCCGTTCGAGGCGGCGACCGCAGTCCGCGCGTGGGACGATCGGTGCGAGACCCATCGCGGCAAGGGTGCGGTCCCGCGCGGCCGCTACAAGCTGCGGGTGCGCGCCCTCTTCCTCGGCGCCGTCCTGGACGCCGACCTCGTCGTCCGCTGACCTCGCCCGCGCGCGGCGTCAGGCCCTGTGAGGAGCAACGCGTTGCGCGGCCGGTCGCCAGATGGCACCGAGCATCCATGCGATGGAGCATCGTGCCGGTCGTTCCTGTCGTCCTCGCCCTCGTCCTCGGGCTCGGCTGCGCCCGCCCCCCGCCGGCCTCGTCGGCGCCTGCCGCCGGCGCGTCGGCGCCGGACGGGAGCTCGCTGCGAGCAGCCACCCTCGAGTACAGCGGCACCCACCGCGGTGATCACCCCGACTGGCGCTACCAGCAGACGGTGACGATCGCGGCGGCCGAGCGCGCGGGCCGGCCGGTCTGGCGACGGACGTCCACGTTCGGCGCCGACGCGCCGATGTCCACCGTGCTGGAGATCGATCGAGCCACGATGGCGGCAGTCCACTCGGATCTGACGTGGAACGGCTCGACCGTCCGGCTGGACTTCAGGCCCGGCCGCACGAGCGGCCTCGTCGAGCACGAGGGCGCCCGCCGCCAGGTCGCGTACCGCCACACCGAGCCGGTCGTTCTGTCCGACGCGCTCGACCTCTACGTGGCCGCTCTCCCGCTCGCACCCGGATACGAGTCGCGCCTCTCGCTGCTCGACTTCTGGCTGCTCGACGATCATCCCCGGTACCAGACTCGCCCCTTCACGGTCCGCGTGGTGGAGGAGACGACGGTGACCGTCCCCGCCGGCTCTCTCCCGGTCTTCACCGTCGCCATCGATCCCGCCGACGGCGACGACAGGCTGCGCTCCACCTACCACGTCCTCAGGACTCGCCCCCACTACGCCGTCCGCATGGAGTACGTCGTGAACCCGGCGACCATCGGAGAGGAGAAGCGCAGCGTCGGCGTGGACGAGCTGGTCCGGTTCACCATCCAGCCGTCGGGCGCGGCCGCCCGGCCATGACGTTCGCCACGATCTGGCTGTTCGCCCGTCCCTCCGGGTCGACGGTCACGCCGGGCCGAAAACGAAAGAGCCCGGGTCCGCTTCCGGACCCGGGCGTCATCTCGTCTCTCTCCCGCTCAGGCCCGTCTCGAGGCCTGGCGGGCTTCTACTGGATCAGCAGGGGCCGTCGGGGCAGCAGTCGCCGAACTGCTGGCACGCCGTGTCGCAGAAGCAGCCGGCCGGGGCCTGGCCGCCGCACGCGTTGTTCTGCACGCAGCTCGCGGGATCCACCGGACCGCCGCCGCAGACCTGCTCGATGTCACCGCAGCAGTCGCCGAACTGCGTGCATTGATCATCGCACTGGCAGGAGGCGTTCGGATCGAACGTGCCGCAGCGACCCTCGCAGCTGCCGCCCGGGTTGGGGCCGCCGCCGTCGCAGGTGATGCCGACGTCCTCCCAGGACTGATCGATCGCGGCCAGCTCGTCGGCCGAGAAGCCGAGCGCGGTGGCGGCCGCAACGACGCCCTGGCAGCCCTGGTCGAACGTGGAGCCCTCGGTCCAGAAGCTGGCGTTGGCCTCGTACCACGCCTCACCGGCGCGGCGCACGCTGGCCTGGGTCGCGACGCCGTCCGGATCGCCGCTGGCCAGCCGCTTGGCGGTGCGGCAGAACGCCTTGTTCATGATGCCGCTCGAGAAGTGGACGTCCAGCCCCTCGAAGTAGTCGGCGATGTTGTCGATCGACGCGCCGTCGGCGGTCGGGTCGCACATGAAGCGGAGCGCCGCGTCCTGCTGGAAGATGTCGCGCCCGAGGTCGAAGTCGGCCGCGTCACCCTCGTTGAAGAACTCGGTGATCGTGCCGGCGATGTCCGAGAACGACTCGTTCATGCCGCCCGACTGCGACGCGTAGATCAGGTTCGAGTGGAACGTGGTGAAGCCGTGGTTGATCTCGTGGCCGACCACGTCGATGTCGCCCGAGAGCGGGAAGAACAGGCTGGCGCCGTCGCCGTAGGTCATCTGCTGCCCGTCCCAGAACGCGTTCTCGTAGTTGACGCTGTAGTGCACGCGGCTGAGGATCTGGAAGCCGTTGTCGTCGATCGAGTTGTGGCCGTACCACTCCTGCATCATGTTGAGCGTCTGCTCGGCGAAGCCGTGCGCGTCGTTGATCGGGGCGTCGCCGATCGGGTTGAGCGGCCCCGTCACGATGGTGCCGGTGCCGGAGGTGCCGCCGTTCATGTTGGTGGTGACCAGGCGCGCCGTGTTCATCGCGAACTGGCCGCCCGACGGCTCGACGTCGAGCTGATCGACCCACTGGCGCGAGACCTTCGGGTTGCCGCCCGGCCCCGACGCCTGATCGAGGCTGTCGATGCCGTTGAACTGGTACAGGATGTCACCGGTCGCGGCGTCGACGAAGTAGTTCCACAGACCCGGCTTGATGCCGGCCTGCAGCTCGGTGAAGAAGACGACGTGCCAGGCGGCGCGGGTGCTCTGCTTGCCCGGGTACGCGACCAGCTCCGTGGTCTCCCGCGAGTAGGCCAGACCGGCGACCGCGCTCTTGCCGAGTCCCGCCGAGTAGGTCGACTTGCCGATGGCGACCGCGTTCTGCGCCGAGATCGACGCGGTGGGCGCGACCACCTTCAATCCCTTGACCAGCGTGCCGCTCATGCCGAGGAAGCGGTTGTCGGCGCTGGCGTGCACCACGATGCCGGAGCCCCAGACTGGCAGCCCGTTGTGGACCTGTCGCATGCGCACGTGGAGCTGCTGGCCGCTCCCCTGGTGCACCTGTCGGACCTCGAAGTCGTCGAGCGACGACAGGCCGAGCTCACCGTCGTAGTTGCGCACGTACGAGAGCGCGGCGTCCTTGACGTCGCCGGTCAGCTGTGGCCGCTGGGTGTCGGCGATGTGAAACGCCTCCACCGACGGAACACTTTCGCGCGCGTCGACGGTGTCTTCTTCGTTCGAGCAGCCAACCGCCGAGACGGATGCAGCTGCTGCGAACAGGGCAATGATGCGTCCCAGTTTCATCGTGCACTCCTCCTGATGGGTTCCACGCGACAGGTCCGCGCGGACGACGATGAGCTGGCATCCGACGCGGAGGGGATCAAACGACAGGCTAACATCGCTCACTGAGGGACGCCCGGAAGTTGACCTCACTTCGCCTTTGTTCTTCGCGTGTTGCGATGTGGGATGGATTGCTGGCCCCTACCTGCAGACTGCCAGTTGGCGTTCGATGCTCGGATCCCGGAGGGGCGACTGGCATTCATGTTCGAATCGCAGGGTCGGCGACTGGCATTCATGCTCGAATCGCGGGGTCGGCCCATCAGCTCGGTCGAGCCGCTGGCTCGATCAAACTGGTTGTTTGCGAGGCACCCGTGCGGTCGGGGAAGCGGCTGGACGCCGGCGGCGCACATACGCTCGAGAGTGGCGGCGGCGCTCGTCGCGGTGCGTCGGCGCCGCCGATCAGGGGTCCCGGTTCCGGGACGGGCGTCCCGGGGCCGAGCACGCGGCCCGGCGATGACCCGCTCTCGTGCCGCCAGAGCGGCCCTCGTGACCCGGCCACGATCGTGCAGTCCTCCACGGATTCCGATGAGGATCCCGACGAAGACCACCCTCCTTCCACCACTGACACTCTGCGTTCTGGTCGCTGCGAGCTCTCTCGCCCGCGCGGAGTGCCCCGACATCGCGCCGTTCAAGGAGGCCAGGGAGATCGTCGGCGACCTCGGCCGCATCGTGGCTCCGTCCGGGATCCAGGAGTCTTACAAGGTCAGGATCGGCGGCGTCGATCAGTGGCTGAACGTGCGCGGGCAGGACCGGTCGAACCCG
>Ga0193753_10003845_pt1 | contig 10962 bp, 9 predicted proteins | sample H1c2metaG_FD_144925 | JGI IMG/M metagenome (GOLD analysis project Ga0193753, IMG submission 144925) | Soil microbial communities from a riparian zone of the East river system, Colorado, United States - H1c2 | ecosystem: Environmental > Terrestrial > Soil > Riparian zone | place: USA: East River... | reverse complement strand
CGCTTCATGCTGCATTATAACTTCCCCCCGTTCTCGGTCGGAGAAGTTGGCCGCATGACCGGTGTGGGACGCCGCGAGATCGGCCATGGCGCTCTCGCCTATCGCGCCATTGAAGCCGTTCTGCCAGGTGAGGACGAATCACCGTACACCCTCCGCGTCGTCTCGGACATCCTCGAGTCGAATGGCTCTTCCTCGATGGCCACTGTCTGCGGTGCGTCGCTTGCACTGATGCAGGCCGGTATCCCTATCAAGGGATCGGTCGCCGGCGTTGCCATGGGCCTCGTCAAGGAAGGCGACAACTACGCCATCCTTACCGATATTGCCGGTGCGGAAGACCACTATGGTGATATGGACTTCAAAGTTGCCGGTACGCGCAAGGGCATCACCGCTCTCCAGATGGACATCAAGATCATGGGCATCACACCGCAGATCATGCGCGAAGCCCTGGAGCAGGCCCGCCACGGCCGTCTCTTCTTGCTCGACACTATGGACGGCGTCATCGCTGGCGCGAACGAGGAGAAATCCCAGTTTGCCCCGCGCATCCACACCATCCAGATTCCCACCGACAAGATCCGTGATCTCATCGGACCCGGCGGCAAGGTTATCCGTGGCATCATCGACGCCACTGGCGTCAAGATCGATGTAGACGATACCGGACGCGTTAACGTCGCTTCCAGCGATGCTGACGGCCTGGCTCGTGCCATCCAGATGATCAGCGATCTCACCGCAGTCCCCGAGATCGGCAAGACCTACCTCGGCAAAGTGGTTCGCCTCGCGGAGTTCGGCGCCTTCGTCGAAATCTTCCCTGGCACCGACGGCCTCTTGCATGTCTCCGAGATCGCAGAGCATCGCGTCAAGGAGGTCAAGGACGAGCTCCGTGAAGGGGATCAGATCTTAGTCAAAGTCCTCGCAATCGAAGGCAACCGCATCAAGCTCTCCCGCAAGGCAGTCCTGCGTGAGCAGCGTGCGAAGCTCGGTCTTCCGGAGCCCGGTCAAATCGGTATCGACGCAGCCGGTTCTGAGGCTGGTGCACCGGTTGGGCGTGCGTCTAACTCCTCCGTTGAGGATGACGACTCTCCGCTCGAAGATGGCGAGGAGTTCGAAGATGATGTAGAAGATGCAGCGGACGAGCCAAACTTCAACCGGGCCGATGGGCAGGCTCCTGTCCAGGTCGGCAACCGTGCACCGGGTTCCAATGCACCGGCTGGCCCTGGGGGTCAACGCCGTCCTGGTGGAGGAAGGCGTCGCCGTAGCGGACGCCGTCCCGGCGGTTCAGGTTCGGGCGCACCACCACAGGGTGGCGGCAATCAGTAAGCATCCATCATTGCAATGCAGAGAGGCCGCGCACCAGCGCGGCCTCTCTGCATTGCAAGTAGCATGGTTGTTTCCCCGGTACGAAAGCAATGTTCCAATCTGACCGGAGAACGGCTGTGAGCAGGCGAACGCTGCTTGCAGTCTTCGTCTTCTTCTGCCTGCTGTCCTCGGTCGCGTGGCTTTTACCTGTCGGCGCGGTTGATACACTTCCTCCCCTTCAAAAGCAGAGTCTCCTCTATGCCATCACTGGCGTTGGCGCACTTCTGTTTGCAGGTCCGAAAATACTTGCAAGAGTGGGTCAGATTTCGTGGCTGCGCTTGGTGGCCGCAAGCGTCGTGCTCCTTGGCATACCTGCCGTTTACCTCGAGTGGTCGAGTGGCAGCATTCCGGCACTCAGCGCTTCCATCGTCTTTGCCATGGCTCCGCTCCTTGTTGTGCTTATCACCACCGCAAGTGGGGAAGAGCATAATGCACGGCAGATGTTTGCACCTGCCCTGGCTGGGGTAGGTGGGGTCCTGTTCCTGCTGCCGTTCAACCTTCCCGGCTCGCTGCATGGAGGACTGATGCTGGCCGGCCTCTTCGTCGTGGTGATCTTGGTGGCGCTTTCGAGCGTGTGGATCCATAGGCTGCTGCAGGGAGTTGAACTTGCGGATGCCGTTGCTGTCGCCTGTCTTTCTGATGCGGTATTTCTGTTCGCCTTCGGCTGGGTTGGTGAGCCGTTCGTCTGGGTGTGGAGCGCCTTGGCGTCCCTGGCTTCGATCTCCTCTTTGGCGGCCCTTATTCAGATCGTGTTACTTCTCTGGCTTTTGCGTGAGATGACGCCTGTTCGTTTTGGGGCCCGGTACCTGGTGATTCCTTTGCTCACCGTCCTGGAGGGATATATTTTGTTGCGACCTGGGTTGACTGTTCGGATGGGGGTGGGGGCACTCCTGCTGGCGGTCGGCGCGGTGCGAATAGTCTTCTCAGAGAACTCCGGTGACGAGGTTACCTTGTCATTGCAGTGATACTTTTCCGCGGGCTTCTTGCGAGGTAAACTGCGGTTAATGGCTGCTTCAATGTATATCGTCGTCGAAGGGGAAGACCCGGGCTTCGACATCTTTGTGAACGGACGTTCGCTGGCTCGAAACGAAGATGCGCTGGAACGGTTGGCGCTTCGCCTGGGAGTGCGGCCGCTGATCGAGTTTTTCTCCGCCGACGAGAACTCCATGTCCCTCCTGATCGAGGAGGGTGCCGGGAATCAGGAGCTGATGCGGAGGCTGCCCCCGCCGCAGTGGTACTCGCCGAGCGACGGTCTGGCGACCGTTACGGCGCTGGTGGACGCGTTGCAGGATGAGCCCCAGCAGCTGGGAACCGAAGGCGAACAGGTGCTCTCGGAGCTTCTGGAGTACTTTGAAGTGCTCGCCAAGACGAATGACCGGGGCTTGCGCTGGCATCTGGCCGTTAGCTGGCGGTGATGGTTCAGGAGGCACCCCCTCCCCCCATACTTCTATGTAAAGTATCTGTTTTCAATACTATAGCTGGGTAAGGTTGCGCTAAAGTCTTGCATTCAGATACTTTACGGGCAAAGTCTTGATTCCAAAAGAGAAAGGCCGCGCGTTGTCGTTGGCCTTTTTGATCTCTAGTTCTATTGTAATGAATCGGGTGGAACGAATCGGCGATTTTATGGGGTGGATGTTTCATCCATAAGCTGTTTATTTGGTTAGGTTTGCGTTGCAAGATGGGACTTGATTGGGGGTTTGGGGCTTGACAGGTAAAGCCGCGGCTCTTTTCGGTGAGGTTTAAAGCGCGCTTCCGTTCACAAGGGCGTGAGCAACTTCGGGCGGGATGACAGACAAAAGGACAAGCAAGGGCGAAATGCGGGGGTCTCTCGGCTACGGCGGCAAAGTGCGCCGCCTTCGGTCGAGATGACGACGGTTTTGGGGAAAAGGAAGGGTGTAAGCGCAAGTGCAACCGCAAGGGCAAGCGCAGGTGCTGGCTAGTGTCGCGTCTCGCTGGAGCCGGCGGCTTGCACGGGCAGGTCGCCTTCTGCGAGCTTGCGGTGGAAGAGGTCGAAGACCAGGCCGTAGAGGCTGTAGGCCAGCTCCGGGTCGTAGCGGAGGCCCTCGTCGCGCATGAAGGCATGGGCTCCGTTAACCTCGTGCCAGCTAAGGCGGATGCCCAGCTCATTGAGGCGGGCGAGGACGGTCATGCGACCTTCGGTGGGAATGTGGGGGTCCTGGCGGCCCCACATCATCAGGAGTTCGCCCTTGATCTCTGCCGCTCGCTGGAGAGAGTCATCGTGCATGCCCTCGCCGAGGCCTCCCTTATGGATGTCGGTGGCGTAGAAACAGGCGGTGGCGACCACGTCCGGGTTCATGGCAGCGCGGAAGGCGAGGTGGCCGCCGATGCAGATGCCCATTGCACCGATACGGCCAGTGCAGTCGGGGCGGGATTTGAGGTGGTCGATCGCGGCGCGGGCGTCGGCGTCGTAGCCTTTGAGGGTCTTCGTCGTCTTCAGGACGTTTCCGCGGTCGGAGCCTGCCTGGTCATAGGCGAGGATGGTGCCGGCGGGTTCGAACTCGTGGTAGATCTCGGGCATGGCGACGATGTAGCCGTGCCCGGCAAGCATGGCCGCGGTGCGGCGGATGGGTGCGGTGATCTGGAAGATCTCCGAGTAGAAGACGATTCCGGGGTAGCGCCCGGGTGCGGCTGGACGGACGATATGGGTGCGCATGGGGCCGTTGGGCGTGTCCAGCGTTACGTGCTCATCGTTGATGATGATCATGCTTCTCCTCGGTAGGTCTGTGCGGGTTTGGCGGAGAGAGGGGAGTTTCTATGTGGTTTAAATATAGCGTCTGTTGGGAGTGGCTTGAATGGGTCGCTATGCGGTGGTGATTTTTGGGGACGATTGTGGAGGGCGTTCTTTGGCAATGGCAACGGCGAAATGTAGGATTCTTCGGCTGCGGATTCATGAAGAGACCGTGGGGCCGCGGCTCAGGATGATGTTTGCTGGGGGAAGCGGGAACAAGCAACGGCAATATTGAGTCGTACGCCCTTCGGTCTGCACTCCGGCCTTCGGCAGAGCGGAGGCCGCTTCGCGGCGGGTTTATTTCGTGGGGCTGAAGCCCCACGCTCCCACCTAACGGCAAGTAAGTAACGACGAGGGCGAGAGCTAGCTGGGGAAGGGGATCCATTCCCACCCTTCGCAAAAGCGCGAAGGATGGGGCACCCAGGCGGTTGGGGTGGTTGAGGGGACGGCAAGAACAGGCAACAGCAAGTGCGAAATGCGGGGGTCTCTCCACTGCGCAGCTCACGGTGAGACTGTGAGTTGCTTCGGTCGAGATGACGGCCTTTGGGGGAAGAACGGTAAAAGCAATGACAAGAGCAAAGTAACAACAAAAGCAATGCAACATCAAAAGCAACGGCAAAAGCAACGGCAACGGCAACGCAACATCAAAAACAAAAGCATCGACAACGCAACGCAACACCAAAAGCAACGGCAACAAAAATAGCAAAGCAATGGCAACGGTAATGGCGAATGCGTGTCGATACGGCTTAAAGAGTTCTTAGTGCGATGACGCTGGCACTTTTGTCGGGTGCCTGTGGTGGAAGCGTGATCTGGAGTCCGGCTTCGGTCTGCTGGAAGGTGAGCGGCTGATTGTTGGCGAGCAGGCGTGCGGATAATACCTTTGGCTTGATGCCGCCGATCTGCAATGGGCCGGATGGCCAATCGAAGACGTGGATGAAGAGATTGCCTCGGCTTGCGGTGGTGCGGTAGCCCTGCTCTCCCTGGATGGGGCCGTAGGTGGTGCCATAGATAGACTCACCGTTGATGGTGATCCAGTCGCCGATGGCGCGGAGGCGCTCCTGAAACTCCGGCTGCACGATGCCATCGGGTTGCGGTCCGATATTGAGAAGGAAGTTGCCGCCTCGGCTGGTGACTTCGACGAGGCCGCGGATGAGGTCCTGTGCGGATTTGAAGTCACGGTCGTGCGCGTTGTAGGCCCAGGTCTGGTTGATGGTCATGCAGGTCTCCCAGAGCTGGAAGTTCGAAGGGGAGGGAACACCGTTGCGAAACTCCTTCTGGATGCTGGCGTCGGCGCCGCGCATGCGAACGTCTTTGGTGGGGATAGCTTTGGGGATGAACTGCTCGGGCGTGACGTAGTCCGCGGTGAGGCCGATGCGGTCGTTGACCAGGGTGGCCGGCTGCAGCTTGTGGATGAGGTCGAGGAAGCGCTGGCCATCGTATTTCTCCTGATGGTTGAGGCCGTCGAACCAGATGACCTTCACGTCTCCGTAGCGCGTGAGGAGTTCGGTGAGCTGGAGCTGCATGTAGTTGAGGTACGAGGACCACTCGGGACGTTCGGGTTGCCCGTTCCAGTTTTCACGCGCCAGCCTGGAGATATCTCGAAAGCCGGGGTGGTGCAGGTCTGGAGGGGAGTAGTAGAAGCCGAGCGGCATGGAGCGGCGAGCGCAGGCGTCGGAGAGCTGCTTGACGATGTCCTTGCCGTAGGGCGTGTTGGTGATCTTGTAGTCGGTGTAGGACGAGTCGAACATGCAGAAGCCGTCATGATGTTTGGTGGTGAAGACCATGTACTGCTGCCCGGCGGTGCGCGCAAGATCGATGAAGTGATCGGGGTCCCATTTGGTGGGGTTGAAGCGCTTGGGGAGGGCACGGTAGTCGGCCTCGGTGATGCCCCAGTGCTCCGGCCGCATGATGGGCCACGAGGCTTCGACGCTGGCGAGGGAGTAGGGGCCCCAGTGGATGAACATGCCGAATTTAGCGGCGCGGAACCATGCTGTGCGCTCGTCTTCGAGCTGTTCTCCGAAGGCAAAGTTGGGCAGAAGGCGAAGAGAGGCGGCGGTGAGGCCCGCTTTTAGAAGCTGACGGCGGTCGAACATATGAGCGCTCATTTTGCGAAACGGTACAGGTTTTGAGTTTCGGGTGTCAAGATGAATCAGGATGTGTGGCTGTTTAATCGAGATTATTATTTTCTGGGTTGAGCTGGTTGTTATTTATAAGCGCTTAATGTCCATCCAAATGAAAGACCTCTTCCATGGATGCCCACCATTCTCCTGCGGCGCGAGTTTGCAAGGGCTCCTGCATGGGATTCATGATGGACCACCACTCCTGGGTTTTGGGATCTGCGGCCATCTTCGCCATATCGGCTGCGAGGTCGTCTCCAAAGTATTCGAAGTAGCCAAAGAGAACGCCGTCGTGGAGGAAGATCGAATAGTTGCGAATGTTGCACTCGGAGATTTTGCGGAGCACGTCGGGCCAGACGGATCGGTGGTAGCGTATGTAGGCCGCCTCAGCTTCAGGCTTGAGGCGGATGGTGGTGGCGTGTCGTTGCATGCGTTTTTTCTCCTGGTGGAGGGGATATTGAGCGCTTATTTATTGCGTTGACGGGCTGATTGCTCTTGTTATAGGCTCTGGAGCGTTAGTATAAGCACTCATGCGCAAATCTAGTCAAACGAAAAAGGTGGTTAGGACTGTGGTCGCCGCGGGTGAGCCGCTGGTGAAACACGCGTTGGCGGAACGGCTGCGCTCGGAGATTGTGACGGGTGTGCTGCGTCCAGGGGTGCGGATCGTAGAGGGAACGTGGGCGCGAAAGATTGGAGTGGCGCAGGGCTCGATTCGCGAGGCCATCAACATACTCGCACAAGAGGGTTTTGTGACGAAGGCATCGGGGCGGAGCGCGAGGGTGGTGAGCCTGAGCGAAGAGGATGTGCTTCAGCTCTATGAGTTGCGCGGAGCCCTGGAGGGGCTGGCGGCTCGGCTGGCGGCTGAACGAAAGCCGGATACAACGAAGCTGGAGCAGGCCATCAGCACGATGAGGCGCGCGGCCAAGGAGGGCCGGTGCGACCAGTTGCTGGACGGCGATCTTGCGTTCCACCTGGAGCTTTGCCAGTTGTCGGGTAATGCCTATGTGCTGGAACATGCGCGGAGGGTCTTGTTGCCGTTCTTTGCCTTTGTGCGGATGAGGGTGATTGCGACGGGGCAGAGCACGTCGGCGTGGGGCCGAGATCTTGAAGCACACCAGCGGATCATCGAACTGCTTCGCGAAGGCGAGGGAGAGGTGGCCGAACAGTATATCCAGCGGGTGATGGCACGGTTTGCGGCGACTGCCTACGACAACTGGGAGAAGAAGTCTATGCCGGCAAAGCGGGCGAAACGGTGAGGCGAGGTGGATCGAGCAAGTGGGCGCCGGGTTCTATTTTTATGGAAGAGTGGCAATCAAATTTGGGAAGAGCTGCGTTGAGTAACCGACGATTGGGCTCGCAGGGGGACAGCGAATGGCAGTGTGTTCGGTAGACCGCATTTCGACGTTTGATGCGAGGTATCTTCTGCCGCCGGGGGCGGGAAGCGATGCGGTGCATACGGACCCTGCATACAGCCTTGCGGTGACACGGCTGGGATCGAGAGAGGGTGGTCTGTGCGGAACGGGATTTGCGCTGACGCTGGGGGAGGGAAATCGGCTGGTATGCGAGGCGATTGAGCTGCTGGCGAGGCCGCTGCAGGGCAGGCCGATTGAAGACCTGATGGCAGAGTTCGGGAGGGTGGCGCGGGAGATGGCCGACGATCCGATTCTGAGATGGCTGGGGCCGCATAAGGGTGTGGTGCATCTGGCGCTGGCTTCAATTACAAATGCGTGTTTCGACCTGTGGGCGAAGAGCAGAGGCGTTCCGCTATGGCGGTTGCTATTGGACCTGCAGCCGGAGGAGATGGTGCGGCTGCTGGACCTGAGTTATCTGGATGAGGTGCTGGACGAGAAGCAGGCAGTGGAACTTTTGCGCGGCCAGATGAGCTCGCGTGCCGGACGGGAGGAGATACTGCGCACGGGGTATCCGGGGTACGACACGTCGGTGGGATGGATGGCGTACGACGATGCCAAGGTGAGGGCGCTGACCGAGCAGGCGATCGGCAAAGGCTTCACCGCGTTCAAGCTGAAGGTGGGATCGCAGGACCACTCGCGGGACCTGAGGCGGGCAGAGATGCTGCGCGAGTGCGCGGGCGATACGGGGACGGTGATGTTCGACGTGAACCAGCAGTGGACGCTGCCCGTAGCTCGAACGATGTGCGGAGAGCTGGCCAAGCTGAGTCCGCTATGGATCGAGGAGCCGACCCACCCTGACGACCTGACGGCGCATGTGACGCTGGCTCGCGAGATCGATCCGGTGAAGATCGCGACGGGAGAGCATATTCCGAACCGGGTGGTCTTCAAGAACTTTATGCAAGCCGGAGCGATGCACTATGTGCAGGCGGATTGCACGCGGCTGGCGGGGGTGAGCGAGTTTCTGGCGGTGAGCCTGCTGGCGAGGAAGCTCAATCTGCCGGTGGTGCCGCATGTAGGAGACATGGGACAGGTGCATCAGCACCTGGTGATTGTGAACCACATTGCGATGGGGCATGAGCCGCTGTTCCTGGAGCATATCCCGCATTTGCGCAAGCACTTCGTCTTTCCGGCAGAGATCGATGTAGGCGACTATCGGACTCCGCAGAGCCCAGGGGCCTCGAGCGATCTGAAGGAGCTGTCAGAGCGGAACTGCGTATGAGCGGCTCGATGCTGGAGGGGATTGGGCTGACGATGCTTGCCGGAGCGATGTCGGGCAACTGCATGTTGCCGATGAAGTTTGCGCGGCGATGGAGATGGGAGAATGTGTGGCTCGTCTTCAGTATCGTGTCGCTGCTGATACTGCCGTGGCTGCTGGCATTCGCGCTGGTGAGCAGGCTGCTGGATGTGTATCGCGTGGTGCCGGCTGAGGTGATGGCACCGCCGTTGCTTTTTGGAGCGGGCTGGGGAGTGGCGCAGATTCTATTCGGTATCTCGGTTCGACGGCTTGGGCTGGGCGTTGGCTATGCGATTATCGTGGGGCTTGGCGCGGTGCTGGGTACGTTGGTGCCGCTGTTCGTGGGACAGAGAACGCTTGTCTCCCATGCTGCGCTGACGGAGATATTGGCGGGTGTGTTGGTGATGGTGTTGGGTATTGTGCTGACAGCCTGGGGCGGACAGGTAAGGGAGCGCGCGGGCCGGGTGGAGATGCTGGACGGGCCACAACAGCAAGGGTATATGGCGGCGATTCTGCTGGCGGTGCTATGCGGTGTGATGGCGCCCATGCTGAACTATGCGTTTGCATTTGGGCAAGGGCTAGCCGCTGAGGCGGTGCGGCTGGGGAATACGCAGGTCGCGGCGGCCTATGCGGTATGGCCGATTGCGCTGCTTGGCGGGTTGATTCCAAATGTGGTGTACAGTTTATATCTGCTGCGGCGGAATCGCAGTTGGGCGAGCTTCAGCGCGGGCGGCCCTGATGTTATGTGGGCGTCGCTGATGGGCGTATTGTGGATGGGGGCGTTTGCACTGTATGGCATGAGCGCGGTGTACCTGGGGGCGTTGGGGACGTCGATTGGATGGGGTTTGTTTCAGATCTTTATGATTATGACGGCGACGATGTCGGGGCTGTTGACGGCGGAGTGGAAGAGCGCTCCGCGAAGCGCAACTGTGCTACTGGGGATGGGGATGGCGGGGCTGATAGGGGCGACGCTGCTGCTGGCGCTGGGCAGCCGCTGAAGGAGAGTGCTGGCTGAATGAGCTGCTGGAGTATAGGAACGCGGGACACGGAACTAAAAGAGAGACGCATTAGTGCGTGTCTGGGGAGCGTACTGGTATTCCTGCTATTGAGCGGTGCAGCTATTGCTAGTGCGAGCGATGGACCAGCCGAGAGGCGAAGAGAAGAGGCAGAGCGGCTGCTGCAGAAGGGGCAGACCAAGGAGTCAATCGCGGCGTATCGTGCGGCGACTCTTGTCGACTCCAAGGACTGGAAGAGCTACTACGGGCTTGCTGTGGCCCTGGACCGCGAAGGTGCGGTTCGCGAAGAGCGTGTCGCGTTGAAGCGCGCGCTGCAATTGAATCCTTCTTTTGCGCCGGCACATAACCAGCTGGGCCTGTTGAGCATGAAGGAGGGGAAGAGCGCGGAGGCAGAAGAAGAACTGAAGCAGTCGATAGCGCTCGATCCGCATTATGCCGAGGCGAAGAACAATCTGGGCGTGCTGATGTGGCATACGGGAAAGAATGCCCAGGGGGAGGAGCTGTTTCGACAGGCGATCGCGGAGGATGCGCGATATGTGCAGGCGATGACGAATCTCGGGACGCTGCTGGCCAGCGAGAGGCGGCTTGCCGAGGCGGGAGAGGTGCTGCGGACCGCAGTCGAACTCGATCCCAAGAACGTAGACGCGCTGACGGAAGATGCGATGGTGCTTGTGCGGATGAATCGCAAGCCGGAGGCGGTGGAGGCGTTTCGCACGGCGGCGACGATTGAGCCGCAGCGCGCAGAGACGCATGTGAACCTGGGAATCGCACTGGCGGATACTGCGGACCTGGAGGGTGCTCTGAAGGAGTTTAACGAAGCTGTCCGATTGGCTCCGCAGAGTGCGATTGCCCACTACAACCGGGGCCGCGTGCTGGGAGATATGAACCGTGATGCAGAGGCAAAGACCGAGGTAGAGACGGCTGTGCGCCTGAATGGGGGCGATGCGGAGTGGTGGTCGACGTTAGGTGCCATGGCGCGAAAGACGGGCGATAAGGAAGAGTCGTTGCATGGGTTTCGCCGTGCGGTGGAGCTGGAGGAGAAGAGTGCGAAGCGTCGCTATGAGCTAGGCCAGGCGACACC
>Ga0193753_10003844_pt1 | contig 10965 bp, 8 predicted proteins | sample H1c2metaG_FD_144925 | JGI IMG/M metagenome (GOLD analysis project Ga0193753, IMG submission 144925) | Soil microbial communities from a riparian zone of the East river system, Colorado, United States - H1c2 | ecosystem: Environmental > Terrestrial > Soil > Riparian zone | place: USA: East River... | reverse complement strand
CGATCGGATCGATGTACTCGGCCTTGTAACGCGGCAACTCGGTCGGGCCCAGTTCGCCGTTGCTGGCGAGCGCGGCGCAATCACGACCCGGCAGGTCGTAGATCACCAGCTGGAAGACCATCGGCGTCGCGCCATTGGCCGCATCCTGCGTCAGCGCCTCGTTCAGGTGCTGCGCCAGGCCCATGCTGCCCGTGGTCGCCGAGCCGTTGCCGACGATGGCGCTGATGCGGTCGAACCAGACCGCGGTCGGCTGGTTGGCGATCGCGCTGCCGCCACCGGCTGCTGCCTGCGTACGCCACTGCGGATTGTTGTACACGCCGGCGCCCGAATACGGGTTGTCGACGCGGGTTCCCGGGTTGGTCGCGGCCGTGCGGTTCACGGTGATCGACGCGCCAGTGTAGTTAGTCGCCGCGGCCGCGAACGTGGAGGTCGCCGCCGTGGTGCCAGCCGCCGCCGTGAACGTCACGTTCACGCCCGTCGACCAGTTACCGGTGGTCAGCGTGACCGAGCTCGCGCTCGAGCTGATGGCCGTGCTGCCGCTGCGCGTCAGCGATACCACCACGTTGCCCGTGGGTGCCTGACCCAGCCGCACGTTCGACGTGCCCGTGCCGCCACTCGCGAGGTTCAGCGTCGCAGGATTCACCACGATGGTACGCGGCGAGGTGGAGCCCAACACCGTGAACGCAATCACCGCGGTCGATGCCGACAGTGTTGGCGAGCCGTTGTCGAACGCCGTGGCCTGCGCCGTGTGACTGCCGGCGGCGAGCGCAGGATTGGTGAAGCTGTAAGGCGATGTCGTGTCGGAGCTCACGAGAGCGCCGTCAACACGGAACTCAACGCGGCTCACCGAAACGTTGTCGCTGGCGGTGGCCGCAAGCGGTATCGTCGCACCGCTCGCGATCTGCTGGCCGCTCGTCGGGCTCGTCAGGCTCACGGTGGGCGGTGTGTTGGTCGGTGGCGTGCTGCCGCCGTTGCAGGCGGTTCCGTTCAGCGTGAACACCGTGGGAATGTTGTTGGTGCCGCTGAAGGTGCCATTGAAGCCCGCCGTGAAGGTGCCACCGCTGCCGATGCTCTGGTTCCAGGCGGCGTTGCTGGCGATCGTCAGAACCGCGCTGCCCGCGGGCTGGGTGAACGCAACGGGCCAGCCATTCTGCAATCGCTGTCCGTTCGGAAAGTTGACGAGCAGGGTCCAGCCATTGGTGATGGCGGGACCGTTGTTGGTGATGATGACGTTGGCGCCGAAGCCGTTACCGCCTTCCCAGGATTTCGTGTACGTGACCTGGCAGGAAGGGGTTTGCGCCGTGGCGACGCCTGTAGCTAGCCCCCAGAGGCAGACAGCGGCAGCCGTCCACGCGAGGCGGTTTCTAGTGATCCTCATGAATTCCATCTCCTTGGTTGTGTGCGCGTACAGCGTTCACCACTCCCCGCGGCAATCGCTGTTCGTCCTTGCTCTTCGTTCGATGAACAGACGGCGTTCACCATTCCTGGGTGAACGCCGTCTTTACTCGTCAGAACTGCCTGATCAGAAAGTCCCTGTCTGTGTGCGTGCCGAACCGCCGGTGGTGTAGTTCACCGTCCACGTATCGCCGGTAGTTGGATGTGCCGTGCCGTTCCCGCCCATCTGCGCCGCGAAGGTGCGCATGGTGGCCGCACCGAGCTGCTGGCCGGCGTTCAACGTCCAGGTGTACGTCACGGTCGAGGCAGTGCTCACGTTGGCTTGCGTGACCTGTCCACCCACCGTGTTGTAGGCGCCGCTGTAGCTCACGCCCGTGGTCCGCTGCACGACGATCGTCACGGTCATGGCCGTGATCGAGCTCGTGTTGGCGAGCCGCACCTGGATTTCGTTGTACCAGGGGCTGGCGCTGGCGACGGTCTTCGTCACCGTGACGCCACCGGTGTCTCCTCCACCCGTCGCCGCCGGCGTCGCACTCACCTGCGTCGAGATCGGGCTCTCGCCGCTCGCGTTGAGCGCGGTCACGACGTAGTAGTAAGGCGTGCCATTGGTGAGGCCGGTGTTGACGAACGACGTCGCCGTGGTATTCGCCGCGACGTTGGCGTACGGACCGCCGCTGGTCGTCGAGCGCTTCACGTTGTAGCCCGTAGCGCCGGACACCGCGTTCCAGGTGAGCGACACCTGTGCGTTGCCCGCCGTGCCCGCCAGGCCCGTGGGGGCTGATGGCACCGCACCGATCACGACCTGCAGGAACGCGCTGGCGAGGCTCGCCGACGTCAGCGAGTAGATGCGGTTGCTGGTGGCATTGGCCGCCGGCACCACCTGGTTCTGCGCATTGAGCACGCCGATGCGCACGTTGCCGTTGAGCGCATTCACCGCATTCGCGAGCGTCACCGGCCATTGCGTAGCGCCGGTATTCGCGGACGTGATGGTGATCGGCGTGGTGGGCCAGAACGCATCCTGCCCGGTGGTGGACACGGTGCGCACGTTGACGCGATCGCCCACGACGAGCGTGCGTGCATCCGCGGTCAATACGCCGAGATCCTGCCACTGCGTGGAGACGGCCGGTTGATGCAGGAATGTCTGTGATTCCGTGTCCGAGGAATTGCCGCTGGTCACGAGCAGGCTCACGGTGACATTTTCAGCCGCCGTGGGCACGTTGAGGTTCAACGTCGCCTGCGCGCTCATCGGATTGGTGATGGTGTACAGCGCCGGATTCGGGGCGGCCACGCTCCACGTGTAGGTCAGGTTGCTGCCGACCGAAGTGGTGCCATTCAGCGCGATCGAGCCCGAACCGGTAAAGGTGGCCGCGCTCGGCGTCCGCACGAAGTTGGCGGCGATGACGGGCGGCGGCGTGCCGGAGAACGAGGCGTCGATGCAGCCATGGAAACGCTCGAACGTGGGAGGTGTGCGGCCCCACTCGGCGTAGATCACGTGACGGCCGCTGCGCGACGGCACTGTGCACCGCGTGAGGAACGTGGCGTTCGCCTTGTCTGGCACGAGGTTCGGATTCGCATTCGGCGTCGCGTCGTTGTAGGCGAGGTCGCAGAAGGGTGCGTCTTCGAAATCGGCGAACGTCAGCGCGCGTCCCGTCTGCCACACGAAGCTGGACTTCGTGATCCAGTAGCGGAAGTCCGAGGTGTCCGAGAAATGCGGACCCCAGGAGATGCTCCAGGTGAAATTGCGCGGACCCGCCGTCATCGGCGTGGTCGGCCAGTCGATGGGCTGATCCCATACCGTGGCGCCGCCGTTCCAGGTCTCGGAGTTGAAACCGCAGACGTTGGTGCGTGTGCCCACGCCTGCGCGCCCGGTGGTGTGCGTGAGCACACTCATGAAACTGTAACCGGCGGTCGGTTCAATGCCTGGCGCGAAAAACGCTCCACCGCATACCGGGTATTGCGCGACGCCGTTTTGCACCTGGTCGGGCTTGGTCAATGCGCCGCAAAACCAGTTGCGTGCCGGCGGGTCCTGGACCAGGCCGTGCGCGAATGCGCCCTGGGCCAGGAACGCGAACACGCACAGAAACATTCCGCGAACTAAGTCGATCCTCATGGCAGCTCCCTCTGATCGTTCGAATCTTCGAAATCCATCGATGATGCGTGGGATCGGGAGCTAGGGCGGGATCTCCGTGTGCGGAGCCGCGTGCCGAGTGCGCGGCGATATCAGCCGCGAAAGATAACCTGCGTCCATACAAGTCCCCCTGATTGCCCGCACTCCAAGCGCGAGCGGGGGCGATGTTAGGCCCGCAGTCGGGCCATGCACAACTCGGGAGCACCGCAATCGGGTAGTTTGGACAGCGTTGTCAAGGCGGATTCCGACTAGCCGCACGCCCGAAAAGGCCAAGGTGGCCTGCGCGACTTTTTTGCACTGGCTGTCGGACACGCGTTGGCCGGTGACGTCAACGCGCGCCACCGGAAAATGTCTCGTCAAATCTCGATTTCAGTGGCCAGGACCACGACGCCGCGTGTCGGCATGTTGAAAAACTCGGCCGCCTGGGCGCTACGGCGCTGCAGGAACGCGAATGCGCGCGATTTCAACCCGGGAAACCCCGGCCGGGGACGCGCGCGAACGAGATGCCACCCGAGAAAGAACGATGAATCCTCCGCGAACACGTTCATGCCCTGGCGGCGCGCATTGCGCAGCGCTTCTCCTACATCGGGTGTCTCCATGAAGCCAAAACGCGCGCGCACGTCAAATACACCCGGCATCAGCTGTTCGTAAAGAACCCGGCACATGGGATCGACTCGCGGGACACGCTGGATTTCGATGTGCAGGATCACTATCTGTTCGTGGTGCACTTTGTTGTGCTCGAGATTGCGCAGCAGCGCGGTGGGCACGAAGCCGCTCTGGCTCACGAGGAACACCGCGGTGCCGGGCACCTTCGCCGCCGGCAGCAACAGCTCGGGCAGCTTCTTGATCGACACGGCACGGTCTTCGAGTTCGGCACGCAATTTCTGCCGGCCGTCACGCCAGGTGATGAACATGGCGAACATGACCGTGGCGAACGCCAGCGGCACCCAGCCGCCGCTCGCGATCTTGGTCACGCTGCCGACGAGAAACGCGGTGTCCACGAGCAGAAACAAGCCAAACAGCGGTACGACGCGCCACCACGACCAGTTCCACATCGAGCGGGCCACGAGAATGCCGAGCAGCGTGGTGACGTACATCGTGCCCATCACCGCCACACCGTAAGCCGAAGCCAGCGCGCTCGAGCTGCGGAAGGTGAGCACGAACAGGATCACGCAGACGAACAGGAACATGTTCGCCGCCGGCACGAAGATCTGGCCCTTGGCCTCGGCCGACGTTTGCAGCACGCGCACGCGCGGCAGCAGGTCGAGCTGCACCGCTTCGCGTGTCAGTGAGAATGCTCCGGAGATGACCGCCTGCGACGCGATCACCGTGGCCGCGGTGGACAGCAGCACGAGAAACGGCAGCGTGCCCTGCGGCGCGAGTGCATAGAAGGGGTTGGCAATGGCGCCGCTTGAGCTCAGCAGCAATGCGCCCTGGCCGAAGTAGTTGAGCACCAGCGCAGGCCACACGAGCACGAGCCAGCCGATGCGCACCGGCCGGCGGCCGAAATGGCCCATGTCGGCATACAAGGCTTCGCATCCGGTGACCGCGAGAATGACCGCGCCCAGGATCGCGAGCCCGATGGCCGGATGCGCGACTAACAAACTCAGCCCGTACAACGGATTGATGGCCAGCAGCACGGCGGGCGCGCGCGCGATGGCGAAGATGCCGAGCAGTGCGAGCGTCACGAACCATACGATCATGACTGGGCCAAACAGCCGGCCCACGCGATCCGTGCCGCGCCGCTGGATTGCAAAAAGAATGACGATGACGACCAGCGTGACCGGCAACACCGCCGACGCGAAGTCTGGATTGAGTAGCTCGAGCCCTTCGACGGCGCTCAGCACGGAGACGGCGGGCGTAATCAGGGCATCGCAATAGAACAGCGCCGTGCCGAGCACGCCCAGCGCCACGGCGTGGCGCACCCAGGGAGTTGCCGTGCCGAATTGCTTCTGCACCAGCGCGACGAGGGAGAGCACGCCACCTTCGCCCGCATTGTCCGCGCGCATGATCACGCCCACGTATTTCACGGTGACGACGATCGCGAGGCTCCAGAAGATGAGCGACAGCAGTCCGAGCACTTTCGCGCTTTCGCCCGGCAGATATTCGGCCGCGGAAAGCGAGCTGCCCAACGCGTAGAGCGGACTGGTGCCGATGTCACCGAAGACGACGCCGATGGCGCCAATGACTGCGGGACCGAGAGCTTTCTGAGCCGTCATAACGAAGGCGCGCATTCTAGTCCTGCAGCGCCGCAATTCGAGTTTTTTCGGGTACCCTCGCGCGTATGCCCGCGGAATTACACGAAACTTCGCTCATTGCACTGCTGGCCGTCGGCTTTGTGCTTGCTTTGTTGTTCGGGTTGGTGGCCAACATCCTCAAGGTGTCGCCCATTGTCGGCTACCTCGTCGCCGGCATCTGCGTGGGCCCATTCACGCCCGGATTCGTAGGTGATGCAGGCATCGCAAACCAGCTCGCGGAAATCGGCGTGATCCTGCTGATGTTCGGCGTCGGGCTGCACTTTTCGATCAAGGACCTGATGTCGGTGCGCTACATCGCGCTGCCCGGCGCGGTCGCACAGATCGTCACGGCCACCGCCATCGGCATGGGGATGGCGCACCTGCTCGGGTGGAATTTTGGCACCGGGCTCGTGTTCGGGCTCTCGCTGTCGGTGGCCAGCACCGTGGTGTTGCTGCGCGCGCTCGAGGAGCGCAATGCGTTGCAGTCTTCGGAAGGCAAGATTGCCGTCGGCTGGCTGATCGTCGAAGACCTGGCTATGGTATTGGCGCTGGTCATGTTACCCGCGCTCGCGGATACGCTGGGCGGTGACGCCAGCGCAGTCGATGCTCACACCGGGTCCGCGAACACCTGGCTTGCGCTCGCGATCACGCTCGCCAAGGTCGCCGGTTTCGTCGCGCTCTCGCTCGTGGTCGGCACCCGCGTCGTGCCCTGGCTGCTCAAGCGCGTGTCACGCACGGCGTCTCGCGAGCTGTTCACGCTGTGTGTTCTCGCGATTGCGCTCGGCATCGCCTACGGTTCTTCTGCCGCGTTTGGAGTGTCATTCGCGCTGGGTGCGTTCTTCGCCGGCGTCATCCTTTCCGAGTCCGAACTTGCCCACCAGGCCGGCAATGATTCGCTGCCGCTCAAGGACGCGTTCGCGGTGCTGTTCTTCGTTTCGGTGGGCATGTTGTTCGATCCCACGGTGCTGGTGCGCGAGCCACTGGCGGTGTTGTCCGTGCTGGCCATCATCATGGTCGGCAAGTCGTTGGCCGCATTCATCATCGTGCTCGCATTCCGGCATCCCGTGCGTACCGCGCTCACGGTGTCCGCGAGCCTGGCCCAGATCGGCGAGTTCTCGTTCATTCTCGTGAGCCTCGGAGCGGCGCTTGGGCTGCTGCCACCCGAAGGACGCGATCTGATCCTGGCGGGCGCGCTGCTCTCGATCGCGCTCAATCCCCTCACGTTCGCCAGCATCACTCCGCTCACGCGCTGGATCGAAGCACGCCCCAGACTGCTGCGCCTGCTCGAGAGACGTGGCGCCGATCGCCACCGCAATCCGGTCAGCAGCACCGCGGGCCTGAGCCATCACGCCATCCTCGTCGGCTACGGGCGCGTCGGCGGCGCCATCGGGCCGGTACTCAAGGAGCAGGGATTGTCCTTCGCCGTCATCGAGCGCGACCACCTCATGTTGAGCAGCGCGCAGGCGCAGGGCATTCCGACCATCGAAGGCGATGCCGCCGCGCCAGGAATTCTGAGCGCCGCGGGCGTCGATACGGCGCGCCTGCTCGTGGTGGCCACGCCCGACAGCTTCCTTGCGCGGCGCATCGTCGAGGTCGCGCGCGAATTGAATCCCGGCATCGATGTCGTGGTGCGCACGCACTCTGAACACGAGTTCAAGGCGCTGGAGGCGCTCGGCGCCGGGCGCGTGGTGATGGGCGAACGCGAGCTCGCGCGCGGCATGCTCGAGTACTCGTTGCGCAGCCTCGGGGTGCCGCGTGAACGTGCGCAGGCGCTGGCGGGGCGAGACGCGCAAGTGAATCCGGAAGGGACGTAACGCCTTTCATGCTGTCCCCCGCGGAATCCGAAGCGCTCTGGCTCAGTCTGTCCGTCGCGGCGCGCAGCGTCGCCTTCAATCTTCCGTTCGCCATCCTGGTCGCGTGGCTGCTCACGCGCACGCGCTTCGCGGGCCGCACGCTGTTCGACGCCTTCGTGCATTTGCCGCTGGTGCTGCCGCCCGTGGTCATTGGCTATCTACTGCTGGTGCTGTTCGGTGTGCGCGGCCCCATCGGCGGCTGGTTGTACGAGACCTTCGGCGTCCAGCTCGCGTTCACGAGCACCGGCGCCGCCCTGGCCACCGCCGTCATGTCCTTTCCACTGGTGGTGCGCGCCATCCGCATCTCGCTCGAGAATGTCGACCTCGGCCTCGAAGAAGCCGCGCGCTCTCTCGGCGCCGGCCCTTTCGACCGGTTCGTCTCGATCACGCTGCCGCTGATCGCGCCCGGCATTCTCGCCGGCGCCGTCACGGCGTTCGCGGCGGGGCTCGGTGAGTTCGGCGCGGTCATCACATTCGCGGCCAACATCCCCGGCGAGACGCGCACCCTGCCGCTCGCGCTGTACACCGCGTTGCAGACGCCGGATGGCGACGCACTCGCCGCACGTCTCGCCATGATTTCGCTGTCGCTCGGTCTCGCCGGCCTGCTGGTCTCCGAGTTCCTGAGCCGCCTGCTGCGTCGCAGGCTGGGCCGCTGATGCTGCGCGTCGAGCTCAAGAAACGGCGCGGTGCCTTCTCGCTCGACGCGACGTTCTGCGCGCCGACTCCCGGGGTCACCGCACTCTTCGGGAGATCGGGATGTGGCAAGTCCACGCTCATATCGCTGATCGCCGGCCTCCTGTTGCCCGACGCCGGACGAATCGTGCTCGACGACGACGTGCTGTTCGATGCCGGGCGCCACTGGTCCGTGGATGCACGTCATCGGCGCATCGGCGTGGTATTCCAGGACGCAAGGTTGTTCCCGCATCTGACGGTGCGCGGCAACCTCGACTACGGTGCGCACCGGGTGGCGCGCGAAACGCCGCGCCCCGTGGCTTTCGACGACGTCGTGAATTTGTTGGGCCTGGAGGGGCTGCTCGGCCGCCGCCCGCACGAACTGTCCGGCGGTGAGAAGCAGCGCGTCGCATTCGGCCGGGCGCTGCTTGCGCAGCCTCGCCTGCTGCTGCTCGATGAGCCGCTGGCTTCTCTCGACCTGGCGCGGCGCGAGGAAGTGTTGCCGTATCTCGAAAAACTGCGCGACGCATTCGCGATTCCCATCGTCTACGTGAGTCACCAGTTCGACGAGGTCCTGCGGCTGGCGACGCGCGTGGTGCTGCTCGAGGGTGGTCGCACGGCGGCGGACGGCGACATCGCGACGGTGAGCCGCGATCCACAGTTGCGCGCCATCGTGGGACCCGACTCGGTGGGCGCGGTGCTCGCAGGGTTCGTCGAGCGTCTTGACGCAACCGGGCTTGCGGTGCTGCGCGTGGGCGACGCCGAGCTCAGCGTGGAGCTCGAAGGCGCCGCGATGAATCAGCGAATCCAGATCCAGGTGTTGGCGCGCGACGTCATCGTCGCCTCCGAACGTCCTTCGGGACTCTCGGTGCGCAACGTGGTGGCGGCGCGCGTGATCTCGGTGACGCCCGACGTCGGGCGTGCCGTGCTCGTCGAGCTCGACATCGGCCGCACGGCGACATTGCTGGCACGCATCACCGCGCGTGCATCGGAAGAATTGGGGCTATCGGCGGACAAGCAGGTGTGGGCGCTCATAAAGGCGGCCTCCTTGCGCGGGCACGTGTTCAGCGTGCCAGCGCGTTGATGACGGGCTGATATTCGAAGGTCGCGCTCAAGCCGAGCACGACGACGACGGCGGCAAGGGCAAAGCCCAGGTTGCGAACGAATTTCTCGATACCCATGATTGCTACTCCTGACTGGTTGATTGAGAACAGGAGTGCATCGTGGGCGCCGCGCCCACGACTAACAAACGCGATGCCTGAATGCGGCATCAACAAAACTAAAGCAAACTATTGGTCGCCTATCCCTTCCTGGGGATGCTTTTTGCGGCGCTCTTTTGGACACTGCCCGTGAACAGGTCATGCGGCTTCGGGAAGCTCCCGGCCATGTCGAAGATCCAGTCGCGGAAGCGCTTGACCTTGGGCATCACGAGATAGGGCTCGGGGCATACGAAGAAATACGAGAACCGGAACGGCAGCAGTGCGTCTCCGGCGAGCACCACGCGTCCCTGCTCGAGCGAACGTTGCACCAGCGACCACCGTGCGAGCGCGAATCCAATACCCTCTTCCGCGGCGGCAATCACGCCCGCCGAGTCGTCGATGATGGGCGCGCGTGCCAGCCAATTGCCTTCCTGGCCTTTTTCGATCCACGCCTGCCAGGGCTCGTCCATGCTGCCCAACAGCGGAAAATTCTGCAGGTCTTCACCGCGCGGCACCGGCCCGTATTTCGCCAGCAGACCCGGCGAGGAAATCGGGATGACCCATTCGTCGAGCAGCTTTTCCACGTGCAGGCCGGGCCATCTGCCGAGGCCCATGCGGATGGCAACGTGCATCTCGGAACGCGAGAAATCCACCGGGTCGCGGCCGGTGTGGAAACGCAGCTCGACCCCGGTGTCGAGCTCATTGAAGGTGCCAATGCGTGGCAGCAACCATCGCTGCAGGAAAGACGACAACAGCGTGATCTGCAATGGACCTTCGGCACGATGTTGCTTGAGGTGCTGCATCGAGGCCTCGAGCTCGTCGAGCCCGCGCCGGACGCCGGGCAACAGCTGTTGCCCCTCGGCCGTGAGTTCGATGCGCCGCCCGGCGCGCTTGAAAAGCTGCACCTGCAGATAGTCCTCCAGCGATTTGACCTGCTGGCTGACCGCGGCGGGGGTGACGTGCAGCGCCTCGGCGGCATCCGCGAAAGACAACCGCGAAGCCACGGCCTCGAAAACTCGCAAGGCATTGAGCGGCAGCCGGGCATAGGCAGCGGTCACGACAGTTTTCCTTATGCACGCTTCAGTTAGCGCGTTTGTTCGTGGCGGCACTGTAGCGCAAATTGTAAACGCAACTTCAGCACCGGAGACAGTCAAATGAGCACTCACAACCACCTTCCCCGTACGGTCGCCGCCAGCCTGGACGCACGCCTCGCCCCTTTTCACGGTGTCGAACCGCGGTCGGTGCTCGAGGATCTCGACGTCGAAATCTCGCGGGCCGTGGAGCCGCGCCAGCAGGAGCCTGTCCAGCGCCTCTCTCTCATCAACGATCTCAAGCTCTTGTTTGCCGCCCTTGGCGCGGGTGGGAGCGTCGTACCCCTCGGTGACAACAGCCGCACGGCGCGCCTCCTTGCCCAGTACGCGGCGGCGCTGCGCAACCATTGAGCAGGGTTTTCATATGGCTATAACCAAATGGACTTGGGC
>Ga0193753_10003843_pt1 | contig 10967 bp, 10 predicted proteins | sample H1c2metaG_FD_144925 | JGI IMG/M metagenome (GOLD analysis project Ga0193753, IMG submission 144925) | Soil microbial communities from a riparian zone of the East river system, Colorado, United States - H1c2 | ecosystem: Environmental > Terrestrial > Soil > Riparian zone | place: USA: East... | reverse complement strand
GACTCGGGCGCACTTGAGCGGTTTGTGAGAAGCACAGCAAACGACAAGATGTTGTTTGCTCCAGGTACGGACATGCAGTATAGCAACACAGCCTTTGAGACCTTGGGGGATGTGATTGCAAAAGTATCGGGAATGTCCTTTGAAACGTATGTGCGCAAGAACATCCTGGACCAGCTGGAAATGAACGTCACTAGCTTTTTCTATCTCGAAATACCCGATTCACTTCGGGTGAATGGTCATCAATGGGCTGGCAAACCAATCGTCAGCAAACATTATCCCTACAACCGAATGCATGGACCCAGTAGCACGCTCAACTCGAATGTGCTGGAGATGACTCATTATGCATTCGCGCATCTGCATCGCGGGGCATACAAGAACAAACGAATCCTCGCTGACGCAACATATGATGTTTGGTGGAAGAACTCCGTCAATCTTGAGAATAAATCAAAGATTGGTCTTGCCTGGTGGCTGCTCGAACGCAACGGAGTAAAAATGATGAGTCACTCAGGTGGCGACACAGGTTTCCGCAGCTTCTTTTTGCTTGTTCCTGAAAAAAATATTTCCATCATGTTGGTTGGCAACTACGAGCTGTTGCGCACGTATGATCTGGCTACGTCCCTGTTAGATATTATTATGGACATCGAACCGCTACCGGCAAGGCAACAAGTCGGATTCAAGTTTGCCGAAGTGATGAAGGCAGAAGGGATTGATGCAGCCAAGGCATTTTTTACAAAGACCAGTGCCGATTCAGTGCAGCGTAAGCATTACCTCTGGGAAGAAGATGATGGCGCTTTTGCCTACCCCGGACATCTGTTAATGGAACAGGAGATGTACGCTGACGCTATCGAACTTTTCAAATTCAATTTATTGCAATTTCCAAATTCAGGTTGGGCAAATGCTCATTTGGCAACAGGGTACGCCAAGTCAGGCGACAAGGAATCAGCAAGACAATATTATAAAAAGGCGATGGCACTATTGCCCGAAGAAAAATCTTTCAAGGAAGAACTTGACGAACTTGGAAGGTAGGGTTGTCATGGCATATGATCCAGGTCACTCATCCGAACTCAAGCCAGAGACAAATAATAGAAAACTAATTGGTGCACTGACCAACCAGCAATAGCAATTATATACGGATAGTACTTCTTTCCGTTCACATATGAAAGATACTGAGTGCACTATGAATTGCGGCTCTTGTATGCGACAATTTCGCAAATATATATTGGGTAGCTGGCGTTATGAGAGGGTTTGTTGAGCTTCTCGATTCGACCTACATCGTGTTTTGGGTCACGTATGCCGGCCAGGATCCTGTAAAGTTCATGGACAAGTATCGTGACGGCGTGGAATTACTGCATGCCAAGAACATCGCAGGTCATGTATCGACGGGTGTCTTTACGGGCGCTGATTTAAATCCTGCCGACATGCCGGCCAATAATTGGGTGCCTCTCGGCAAAGGTAAGATCGATTACAAATCTGTTTTTCAGAAAGGCCACGAGATCGGTGTGAAATGGTAACCCTGACCTCATCACATCATTCATTCAGCCGTATGCTCGGCGTTCAAAGTGGTGCGATTGGAATTGAAAAATGAGGTAATGAGGTCCGGTACTTAGGAGGCGTCCATGCTACTGAGGTGATGAGGTTCGGCAGCGTGTTCGCCTCGAGTTGCAAATAAGATTGAAGGCCGCTTTGTGAACCTTTGAAAGGCGAATGTAAAGAACTACTTTACTATTAACCTTTAATCATCGCCCTCACGCGTTTCCATCGCAAAACAGTACCATGATCCGATGCAACAAACCTCATCACCTCAGTAGCACGGTGTCACCCTCCACTACCCTAACCTCATTACCTCATTCAATGAGCCCCACACGCAGCTTTCAAAGTGATGTGATTTAAATGTACATATCTTTGGTATCATGAGACGATGGATCGTCATTGGGACAATAGCAATCTTCGCGTTTGCCGCAGCGAGGGTGGTATTTGTTACAACCAAGAATGTTGACGAGGACATGACCGAGTACGTGAGGGGTCTTAAATATGACTTTTCCGCGGTGATTGATTCAGTGATCGTCGAGAATGAATCAAAAGGTATTGGTTGGATAGTTTGCAGAAGTCTATCTGGAGACGTAGACCTGACTGTTGAAGACAGTCTGCAAGCTCGACTGAAAACTCACAAGCGGATTCGATTTCTGCATCCTGGGGATCGTGGACAATTCAAGATATTCAAAGGAGGAATACGTGACTACATGGTAAATGACAGTGTTGTGATCAATTCTAATATTGACAGATTCGCAGTTTATCGAAATGGAGATATTGTAGTTGACACGAAGGTTAGCCAATCGACCGTAATGAAAGTATCATTTGCTTTCTGGCTGCCAGATTAGCTTCCGACTGGTGGATGTTTGCAGCGGCAGGTGTAACGACATTGGCAATCGCCTGCTGTGTCGTCCTGTATCATGGCTGGAGAGCGGCTATTGAAAATCCCATAGTTCGTCTAAGAGATGAATAGCCTTTTACCTCAAGTCGTCATTTTGAATGACAGTAAAAGAGCGATTGAATGTTGAGGTGTAGCGCTTTATCTTGTGACCATATCAATGAGACGACATGCTCAGAAAGTTAATCAAAGGATTTGTTGCAGTACTAGTTATCAGTATAGCGGCATTTGTGTCCTATACCTATCTCAGTGTTGACGGCCGCGTCAAGGTTGACAAGCGACAAATCCCTTTTACCAATAGTTCAGTTGTTGTAAGGCTGGATTCCCTCATTCTTTCGCCAGACTCTATCAAAGGGTATGTTACGTCTTTAATAAAAAAAGGCAATGTTCAGGGGCTCGCAGTTTCAATCATTAATAATAACAAGTTGGTCTTTCAGGATTATTTCGGAAGCAGGAATGTCCAGAAGAATGAATTATTCCATCCCGGAGTGATCTGGTATGGCGCATCGTTGAGCAAGCCCGTGTTTGCAGACATCGTGCTTCAGTTAACGGAGGATAAGCTATTGAATCTTGATACGCCTCTCTATAGGTATTTAAAGAAACCACTACCAGAATATCATATCAGCCTGTTTGAGCATCTCTTGAGGTCTCAGAAACTTGACTATGAAGATCTGAAAATGGATGACAGGTATAAAAAAATAACAGCTAGAATGTGCCTTTCGCACACCACAGGTCTTCCGAACTGGCGCTGGCTTGAACCCGACGGAAAACTTAAGATCAAATTTGAACCAGGCAGTCGTTACGCATATTCTGGTGAGGGAATGTTTCTTTTGCAATTTGTAATCGAAAAATTGCTTAGTAAAGACCTTGAGGAGATCGCTACCGAGAGGGAATTTCTCCCCTATGGTATGACCACCAGCAGTTTTGTCTGGCAGCACGCGTATGAAGGCAATTATGCAGTTGGGCATGATGCTTCATCCAACAACCTGCGGATACCGAAGTCTAACACTTCCCGTGGACCAGGGTCTCTTTCCACAACACTTGAAGAATACACGATTTTTTTTCAAAGGATACTCAAGCAGGACCTTCCACGATATAAGGATCTAATAACACCACAGATACGCATATTTTCGCGTCAGCAGTTTGGGCCCAACGCTGACGTGACGACAACTAAAAATGATTCCATTAATTTAAGTTATGGTCTGGGATTCGGTTTGTATGACAGTCAGTATGGACGTGCATTCTTCAAGGAAGGGCACCTTGATGGCTGGCAGCATTATAGCGTCGGCTTTCCGGAACACGGATTTGGACTTGTATTGATGTCGAACAGCAACCAGGCAGAAGGGATCTTTAAGGAATTAATTGAATTTCTTACCGGCAATAAAAGTACTCCATGGTACTGGGAAGGCTACATCCCATATGATCAAAATTGATTAGCTGGTGAAACTTAAAATGTGCTATAACCACAGCATCACAAGTAATGCACGTTGGGAATAACTATTTCCTTCGGCCAATACGAAGGCCTTGTGGTGGTCTGATATAAAGTTCGAACGTTGCAGCCCACCCTGAATTCCTTATTGCTTCAATATTTTCGGGAAGGTGACAACTCAGATTCTGTCTGTACCCTGCGAACAACTCCGCACCGATAAAACGGTTGAATTGCTTGTTGTACGCCACACCCATATCGACGTCAATCCGGCGAAATAGGGCTAAGTTATCAGAAGCGGGATCATTAATAAAATACGAACGGGTGTTGGCTTCAGCCTTGACATACAGAATATCACTAGACGTGAAATTGTGACGCCATGCGATCTTGTGAGGCAAGCTCACCTCAATTCCGTTTTTAGCAGAGAAATTGTAATTGTAAATAAACACCGGAAGAACTAGGAAGGAATTGCTCTTATTCACCATGATTCCAAATCCAATCTCCTTATTCAGCGACTTTTTCATCAGGTAGTGAGACGAGAATGTATAAGTCAGCGGAATCCGGCCACTCGAATTGCCACTGAGGTCTCCGCTTTGGCTCACATTTAGCGTGTTGATAAGCCACGACGTACTGTCTAGTTTTATGAAGGATTTTACATCGACACCAATCGACCGGAGTCTCCAGTTTGAAATCCGGTCCGTGGGGTCAGTTTCGACGCCCTTTAATTCCAGGTTCTCGGTGCGATAATGAGGTGCGACAGCGAGGGCGAATCCGGGTTTAATCACGACCGGAAGCCATAACTTAAAATAAGTATCTTCTTGGGTATAGGTTCTGGCATTGGAATTCAACGATTGATATATCCGGCCAGGCGCATGCGTGTACTTGACTGTGATCCACTTCATGGGTGCCATCCCGGAGAGGCCCGGCTTTAGATCCTGGGCATTTGCGGTGAATACGCAAATGAGAAGCGGGACGAATATTAGACTTAATGCGGTGCGCACAGGTGTGAGGATAGTGTTATTTACCTACAATTTTGAAGCCGGGTTGGAACTACTTCTGGTTTTGTCTTCAAATAAACGAAAGCATTCTGGAGAAATTCTGGAGGATTGGGAAGGTAAGTCCGGTGCAGACGAAGTGCTGGTCACAGGAACCATTTACTACACCGACGATAAAAGAGACATTGCCTCGGAAGGAAGTTTTATCTTCAGTCGCGCCGACAATACAACATTCCATCCGGCACATCACACACGATAGCTGACGTAAAAGGCAAGGGTCACTACATCGGCACAGTATTGATGGCGCAGGGTCTCGAAGACGGGAACACTGGCTTCTTCGAAGGCGATGATCGCGCTACGATCGACGGAAAACTGAAACTGCATGGCACAGGTTCGGAAGACTATTTTAATGGAGGCTGGTATGCCATCATGGACCGTTGGGACCGAGGTATCAGCCTCCCCATACATGGCTCTCTCGATTACGATCTGATGAGGTCTCGCACGGGTGGATACCGGTTCTATCTGTCCGACAAATTGAATTTCAATCAATCCTTCCAACTGACTATAGAGCACCAACCCGAGGCAAAAAACAACGTGAAGGCTGTGCCAACAAAGATTCCGGCCCCTTCAGCATCTGGCAACGTTCGTCACGAATCTCGGAATGGATTTCGGCGGAGAATGACATGCCAGCAACTGGTGGAAAGATCATTGCCGCCGGCGAGATCGAAATCACTGATGACATCAAGACAATTACCATTCGAAAAAAATCGGCTGATACGGCCGTGCGCATCTTCAGTTTGCAGTTTGAAAGGATTGAATGATCTCCAGGACAAGCGTCACGTTGCCAAGTCCCCAGGTAACACCCGAGTAAATACTACACGACGCTCAACCCTGCGAAGTCAATCTCATTCTATATCATTTTCGTCTTTCGAAATGGAAACAGGAAAAACAGTTGGGAAAATCGTTGTGGTACTTGAGCAGGGTCTATCATGACCTGCCTACATAATAATAATCAGAGTCCAAACACTTGTGCATTCAATAACCTACCAACAAAGACCTATTCGCACTGATAGCCGTATGTAATTATATTGGTTATCTGATACTGCGTATACGTTTCGGTTCTCTTTAAAGGATAGCCTTTGTCATTAAACTCGTAAACGTAGGTGATCGATTCACCATTGGTGAATTCCACGTTGCTTGCTGTGCGATAAACGGGAAGTCCTCCAAGCACCCAATACTTCTTAAGCGCGGCGGGAAGTGCAGCAGTTGCCGCATCATGGTTACTGTAAGTGTAGATCGCAGTACCTTCGAGATTTCCGCTGGCGTTAAACGTTCTTATTACTGCAGGATCCTTGCCGGATTCCTTGGTATATTCAAGCTTTTGAAATCTGTCGTTTACCAAAGTAGTTCCATTGTCAGTATAATCTTGTATCAGCACGAGGTTCCCATTATCGTATTCGAACTCGAACTTGTCCCTCAACGTTACACCGTTAAATCTTTCTTGCTTAATTATTACTTCTCCTGAATAGGTGAATACGTCTTTACCCTGCGGGCCATTCATTTCAACAATTTTTCCCTCGTCGTCATACACAAAACTTGTTGTTCCGGTATTCGGTTCATATCCAACAAATGTAAACGTTGATTCCAGGCTTGTGATTTGGTTTTGGTCATAGGTAAAACTGTAATCACGCAGGTCTCCGTTGGGCTGAATCCAGTGAGAAGAAATTAAAAGGCAGCGTGGGTCTTCTGAAGGGCTTGGATCGTCTGAATCGTTGCAGGCGACCATAAATATCATGGCCGTTATCGACCAGATCATCATATTTGAACGTGTTTTTCCCATAACGTGGTTTGTAGCAACCTAAATACGCCAAACATGTCATCGGGTAACCAGCCCCTACCCACACCGTTTCCGGGTCCATCAGCAGATCGTATGCCGAGCCTTGGTTAGTCTCAAACCCTATTCCCCTTCTACAACCAATACCCAATCTTCACCATTCTTCGGGGAAATACGCTGGACGCTTTTGCTACTCACCACAAACGTTGGCTCTTTCTTACCAGTGCTTGGGTTAAACCAGCTGCACTTAAAATTTGTGCCTGACAGATAATTGAAATCAACATAGATCGATTGTATCTCAGGTAGGTAGGATACCATGAGTTTTTTATCACTACTAACTGCCGTCGTTACATAATTCGCTTTCGAATAGTCCCCATAGCCTGAGACAACAGCCTGATGACGGACATCCGGAACCAATGTCCACCACTTGATTTGTTCAAAGAACTTTATGAAATATCCCATATGAGTCGCACCTGGATATCGCATGATGTCCCTCCAATTTGCAGGGAAATTCCAAATATCCGAACCGTACGAATGCCCTGCGCCCCCGCACAACATCGTCCAATACGCCTGACGCCTAACGATCTGCGGTGTTCCCATATCATTTTCAATGATGCCTGAACCCTCGTATTGAGATTCGCCAAGTACAAAAGGCATGATGTCCGACTTAGACCATTCACGCAAGGCTGCTTCATAAACGTGGGGAATGAGATCATGGACTACCCAGTCAGTCGGCTTTTCACGCCAATACGTGTAGATAAAACTAAACCCCAGCCACGGAGAATATTGAAACAGATCTGTGCTTGAATGAGGAGCAGAGGCATGATAAGTTAATAATTGATGCTTGGGCGCAGATTCATAAAGGCCTTCAGCAAATGCCACCAGACTTAAACGATCGCCCCTGGGATCATTGTCCCCTCCCATCATCCAAAAAAGATTCTTGAATCCCGAAAACTTCTTTCCGAGGTATGTGCCGTATGACCTGTTTTTATCAACACCATTTTTTTGGATCGGTTTCTCGGGCGTGTTTCCGAACCCTTCCTTGCAGCACCCCAGCCAGGGTTGTGCCATGACGATCAGCAAACCCAGTGAGTCAGCCTTCTTTAATACTTCAACAATGTGGTTGTGATACTTTTCATTTGGTCTGGAAAAGTCAACGTCGCCATCAAAGGGTATGTTTCCATAGCGGTTTTTTTGGTCTGCCGACATTGCCAACTGTACCTGGATTGTGTTGAATCCCTGAGCCTTGCGAAATGCGAGATACTCGACTGCTTCAGCCGTAGTAAGCGTTATGAAAATCTGCCACCCTGTGTCGGCATGATAGAGAAAAGGTTTATCCTGTTGCGTTGTGAAGTATCTTCTGTTTTCACTGATTTTGAGTGGAAATATACTTTGGCTGTGGGCGGACAGCGTGACGACGAAGAGTAAGAGAGAGAAAGATTTTTTCATTCTTAATTTATCCTTTATACATCGATCAAACAAATAGCAACATTCTCGCACCGTTCTTCCGGTAACGAAGATAAGTCTTTCATGTCTATTTGATGTGGAAGCAGAGTTATTCGCCGCGGGATTTCTATGATTCCTGTGTCGTGGCAGAGTGACCCGTCTCGGGCACTCTGCGTTTGGCCGCACACACCCTCATCGCTGCACTTCTGTCAACACTACAATCACCATTGCGTGCTGCTTCGGTTTGAATTGTGCTGAAAGCTTCTACCTCGATCACGCAGAGTGCCCGCCGCGGCGGGTCACTCTGCTACGACATCAGGCAACTTTATGCTTTTGCATTTCATGATTTCAGTTCACTATGCTTCGCTAAGGCCGCCAATCCTCCCATCGCGCCAAGGTTCATCGAGTCTAACGCCGAGCTTGGAACGATCACCATGGACCCTTTTTCTTTTAGTCCTTCAAAAAGCATATTCATGCCACGAAGGTGTAAGGCAACAGGGTTGTCTCTGTAGAGCTCACTTGCTTTTGCAAACTTCTCGGCGATTTCGGTCTCGGCCGTACCCAGGATCACCCTTGCTCTACGCTCTCTTTCCGCCTGGGCTTCTTTGCTCATGGCATCTGCCAATCCTGGTGGGATTATGATGTCTTTGATGCCCACGTTCTGAACTGTTATACCCCAGGGGTTTGTGTGGCCGTCAAGCGCTTTCTGAAGTCCTTCCGCGATCTTGTCTCTTTCTTGTAACAGATCTGATAATTCGTTTTTACCGATAATGTCCCGTAATCCCGTCTGAGCAATGTATGATATCGCTGTAACATAGTCCTGAACCTCCAGCGCCGATTTTTCGACGTCCCAAACCGTCCAATAGACTACTGCGTCAACATTAACCGGCACTGTATCTTTTGTCAGTGTTTGCTCGGCTTTGAATTCCGTCACCCGGATACGCTGATCGATGTAATCAGCGACCTGATCAAAAATAGGAATGATAAAAAACAGACCTGGTCCTTTCAGTCCTTTGTACTTACCCATTCGCAAAACCACTGCTCTCTCCCACTGGTCCGCGATGCGGATGGAGCTTGCAATAATGACAGATGCGATGAGGAAGACCACCAGGATGATCGGTTCCAGATTCAGGAAATAGTACAACCCGACGGATACTGCTACCAATAGTACCAGTGCCAAAACAAGGATCGGATTAATGGATTCTTTCTTCGTGGTTGTTTTCATTTTTTCTTGCGCTTTTGAAGTTCATTAATAATATTATCCGGTTGAAAGCCGTAGCTACCGGCAATGCTTACGAACTCATCACAGATCTCCTGCAACTTCTTTTTCATTTCCGAACCAGGAAGCTGTATATCGGAGGTGCTAATGAAGGTGCCTGTACCTTGTTGTGTTTCCAACACGTTCAGGATCTCGAGTTCTTTGTATGCCTTGGCTACTGTATTCAGATTGACCTTGAGGTCGACCGCCAGGGAACGGACTGTTGGCAATTGCTCTCCTACTTTCAGATTGCCTTTGGCGATTCCAAATTTTATCTGGTCAATGATCTGACGATAGAATGGAACGCCGGTTTTCGGGTCTAAAATAAACCTGATCATGATCTATTGTACTATATGTATAGTACAATATAACACTAATTCATGGAATTGCAAATCACAACAGAATAAATTTCATCGCGGAATTTCGCTGCGTTCTCAGCGTGGATTTCCTTTGCGTCCTCTGCGATTAAAAACTCACTTGCAAGTCATTCCGGGGTAAAATAAAATGCGGAAGCGCAGAGGACGCGGAGGAAATGCGCAGAGATATTATATTTCGCAGGGAAAATCTAATTTTCTATCCAATCCAGGGCATCCTGAATAATGCTTTCATTGGAAGAAGTGACATCCGGTGTAACTGGAATGCCAAATAAGTTCTTGTTTCTGTCCGCCAGGTACACAGTGGTCAAATATAAAGTTGAGTTGTCGCTCAGGTTAAATGCCTGATTACCTGTAGTAGCGCCGCAGGTAGACGCTCCAAAACTTTTTGTATTTTCTCTTCCTATGAAAGATATGGCGATAACTTCTCCGGAACTGGCGACACCATTGTCTAACAGTACCGCTACTTTTGGTTGAGGTACAATAAGGTGGTATGTATTCGTAACGTGCGTGATGACAATTCCTTCGGATACAGCGCTACCATTGAGAAAACCCCACGACGATTCATTGTCATCGGGATCAATAAAATATCCAGCCGTGCCTTCGCCAAGGATCGGCCCGATCCCTGCCACCATCGGCCACATGTTGCCCCCCGTGTTGCCTCTTAAGTCGACGATCCAACCTGTTATTTCCGCTTTGTCCTGCGCTCTTATTTGATCCTGGATCTCCTGGGCAAATGCAAGTCCAGCGGCATCGTCGGCAGCCCCAGAGTAAGAGTTCACCTTAACGTATCCGATATCCGATGGAAGAGCAGGTTTTACAATGGCCTGCACGTTGCATTGCAATGCACCAGCGCTAATACTTCCCCCACTGGACGTCACATAAAAGCTGTGATTGTCGCCCAGCATTTTAAGCGCCTCCGTTATTGCAGGATAAGTTTCGGCGATGGTCGTTGCACCGGTTGCTTTTTCAAACACCTTGCTTCTGAAATCCGGCCAGTCAATTGTCTTCCTGTTTATGGAATGTTCTTCCATGATATCGAGGACCTCATTCAGAAAATCCTCGGCTTGAGCACCTACTGAGGGCGCAGGATCTTTATCGTGACAACCAATCAGGGTGACAAATAGAAGGGCGTAGGCAAACAGACTGTTTTTCATAGGAATTTCAGACCTCAAAATAGCAAATTTTAAGCCATCAAGGTGGTGG
>Ga0193753_10003842_pt1 | contig 10968 bp, 5 predicted proteins | sample H1c2metaG_FD_144925 | JGI IMG/M metagenome (GOLD analysis project Ga0193753, IMG submission 144925) | Soil microbial communities from a riparian zone of the East river system, Colorado, United States - H1c2 | ecosystem: Environmental > Terrestrial > Soil > Riparian zone | place: USA: East River... | reverse complement strand
CTCAGGAGATCGCAGGCAATGGAAAGGTGGAAGGGCTGCAATTCACTGATGGTTCTTTCCTGCCACTCGAAATGGTCGTGATCTCTGCTGGTATAAGGCCGCGCGATGAAGTCGCCAAGGTGAGTGGTATCAATGTCCATACACGAGGCGGTGTGATTGTAAATGATCTTTTACAAACTAACGACCGGCACATTTTTGCTATAGGAGAAGTCGCTATCCATAACAATATGGTTTATGGACTCGTGGCGCCAGGTTATGAAATGGCGGACATCGTCGTCCGTCAGTTGTGCGGCGACGTATCGAAGCAATTTAACGGCGTCGACATGTCCACTAAGCTAAAGCTCCTGGGAGTAGATGTGGGTAGCTTTGGTGACGCGTTTGGCGAAACCCCTGATTGCATTCCCATTGCTTTCCAGGACAAGCACAACGGTGTGTATAAGCGCATCAACATTTCCGCCGACGGGAAACAGCTGCTGGGCGGTATCCTCGTGGGAGATGCCTCCCAATACAACCTGTTACATCAGATGGTGATCAATAAGATTGCACTACCGGATCATCCACAGTCACTCATCATAGGATCACCAACTAAAGGGGATAACACTGACGTTGCCGGTGTAAAAGGCTTGCCTGCTACAGCGCAGATCTGCGCCTGCGAAAATATTTGCAAAGGCGACCTGGTGCATGAGATCACCGAGCGCGGCGTGAAGAGTCTCGACGAATTGAAAAAATCCACGAAAGCCTGTACAGGTTGTGGGGGATGTACTCCGATGGTAAATGACATCCTGAAGACGACACTGGAGTCGATCGGTATTAAAGTCAAAAAAACATTGTGCGAGCATTTCGCCTATACACGGCAGGAGCTGTACGATATCATCAAGGTAAAAGGATTGAAAACCTATGAGCACGTACTCGACCTTTATGGTAAAGGAGATGGCTGTGAGCTGTGCAAGCCAGCCATTGCTTCACTACTCGCCAGCATCTGGAATGATCTGATTCTTTCGCAGGCGAATATCCAGGACACCAATGATAAATACCTGGCCAACATTCAGCGCGGAGGGACATATTCGGTCGTGCCGCGAATAGCCGGTGGTGAGATCACGCCAGAAAAGTTAATCGCCATCGGTAGAATCGCGAAACGCTATAACCTGTATACGAAAATAACAGGCGGACAACGCATCGACATGTTTGGTGCTCGCATAGATCAGCTTCCCATGATATGGGAAGAGCTGATTGCCGAAGGCTTCGAAAGCGGTCACGCGTATGGTAAAGCCTTGCGCACCATCAAAAGTTGTGTAGGCTCCACGTGGTGCAGGTTTGGTGTTCAGGACTCTGTCGCCTTTGCCATTTTCATTGAGGACCGTTATAAAGGCTTAAGGGCTCCGCATAAATTGAAAGGCGCCGTATCAGGTTGTATACGGGAATGTGCAGAAGCGCAATCAAAGGACTTTGGCATAATTGCCACAGAAAAAGGCTGGAATCTTTTTGTCTGCGGAAATGGCGGTTCACGTCCACAGCACGCGAAGCTCTTAGTAACAGATGTGGATACACAAACATGCATCAAACTTATAGACAGATTCCTGATGTATTACATCAAGACCGCAGATCCTCTTACACGCACAGCCACGTGGCTCAATAATATGGAAGGCGGATTGGAATATCTGCGCGATGTCATCGTCAATGATGCGTTAGGGATCGGTGAGGCATTGGAAACCGATATGAAAGAACTTATCGCCAATTACCATTGCGAATGGAAAAAAGTGGTTGAGAGTCCCGAACTGCGCGCACAATTCAAACACTTCATCAACGAAGAAACCAATGATGAAACATTATCATTTGTGGAAATGCGCGGACAGAAATTTCCACAAGACTGGAATAAAAAATAACATGACTATGGAATCATCCCACAACACAAGATCAATGCCTTCGCCGGATACCGATGAAATTAAAGTTTGGTTCAAGGCAGCGCGTGAAACGGACTTCCCTGAAAATGCCGGAGCATGCATAAAATATAAAGACCAGCAAGTTGCAGTCTTCAATTTTTCACGACGCAAGGAATGGTATGCCTGCCAGAATTTATGTCCCCATAAAATGCAAATGGTATTATCGCGGGGAATAATCGGCACTGCAAAAGAGGAACCCAAGGTTGCATGCCCCTTTCATAAAAAGACATTTTCTCTTCGCAATGGTACTTGCCTTAATGGTGAAGAAGAAGCCTTGGCTGTATTTCCCGTGAAGGTCCATGAAGGCTTTGTTTATATCGGGTTCGCTGGCTAAGATCCTCGAACGTCTAAGTAGAATTTAGGTTAGTTGATTAGGTAGAGCAATGCCATCGGTGACGGCGGCATTTTTCTTTATTACTAGGTTTAAACCCGTTATTTCTACGTATGGGATAATTTTTGCGTAATTTGCTACGTAAATGCCTTTAAATACCGAACCAAATTCGAATTCTGCGCTCAAGTTCCGTCATCTGGGAACCTGGTATAGCCTCGCGCTCAGCGCTATTGCCATAGTTTCCATCGTCGGCCAAGTGCTCATTCAGCGTCATCTGCGAGATCAATTCAGTGATTCTCAGGTTGTGAATATTGCGGGCCGGCAAAGGATGCTTAGCCAAAAGATCACGAAGAATGTATTATTCCTCAAGGACGATCAGCCGGCCGCTGAGCGGGATCAGATTTTCAACGAGCTCGAGCAAGCCACTTCCCTCTGGAGAACGTCACAATTGGGACTGCAGCTTGGAAACGATAGCCTACACCTCCCATCCGTCAACAGTGAAAGAATCGTTGCTCTCTTCCAAAAGATCGAGCAGCCTTTTTCTTCAATCTATAACAGTGCCCTTCATATTATCTCCAACCTGAGCCGGGATAAGCTTGCTCCAGTGACAGTCCTGGAGGCTGACATTCGTATCATTCATAATCAAGAGGCCAGATTCCTTTCGGGGATGGACGCAATTGTGAGGCAGTACGCACTGGAAGCCAATGAGAAGATTGACTCGCTCAGAACAATGGAGTATTTTCTTTTTTTTATTTCACTCTTCGTGATAACCATGGAGGTACTGTTCATATTTCGTCCGACAGCGATCCAGGTGAGCAAGACCGTTAAAAAGCTGAGAGCGTCAGAGAGAAATTCCAGGAAGTTGTTGAAGGAGGTAGGTGCTCTGTATACTTCACTTGAGAAATCTTACGAACAACTGTCGGTGATCAATCAACCCGTCGAGAACCCACGCCTCTACGCTAAAGCCGACAAGGGAGGAAACGTCACCTACATCTCTGACACATTCATGCTCTTAGCCGGCAATACCATCGCAGATAAGGCACACAGGTTAAGTGATCTCTTTCCGGGAATTCCGGAGCCCAATGATTGGATGGACGAAGTAGTCGAAACAGTTTCTGAGGAAAACGAGTGGAAAGGAGAGCTTAAGTTTCAAGGTTCTGGCGCCAAAGAGTATTGGGTAGATCTCATCATTCAACCGGTCTATCAGGGACAAGATCAAGTGGAGGAGCTGCTGGTGATGGGGTCCAACATGACGCATCGAAAGCATGCGGAACATAATATGAACCGAAAGAACCGGGCGGAAATTGAAAAGATGGTCAATCAGCAAAAATTCAGATCAGTGCTGATACTCGAAGGGCAGGAAGAAGAACGGAAGCGCATCGCCATGGACATTCACGACGGCATAGGACAAATGCTTACGTCATTAAAATATCAGATCGAATCCATCGATCTAAAAATGACTGACACCGCGAATAAGAAAATTGCAGAAGTGGATCACCTCATCAAAGACATTATTAAAGAGGTACGGAGAGTCACCTTTAATTTGAAGCCGACAGTACTGGGAGACTTGCAGGCTGCCCTGCACGTTTTCATCCAGGAGATCTCAAAGCTGACGGACATTAAGTTGAACTTTAAAACCTCGGGAACACTCGAACGGCTTCCTCAAAAAATTGAGAACAACATATTCCGCATCATTCAGGAGGCGATCAACAACGCTATCAAGTATTCTGGTGCTGAAAAAATAGACGTAGTATTACAGCACACTGATGCTACGCTGCTGCTGGTCGTAAAAGATGAGGGAAGAGGATTTGATCCCAAGCTCGTGGAAGCGCGCAACACCAACATTGAATCTGGCCGGGGTTTTTTCAACATGTATGAACGCACTGGCTATATTAATGGCAAGTTGGACATTCAGTCAGGACCGGGGGAGGGGACGACGGTGGCGTTGAGTGTGCCGCTATCACATCAATATGAATTATGAATTATGAATTATGAATTAATCCCCGCGATCCGTGATAAATATAGTTTTAGCTGATGACCATGTGCTGGTTCGCAATGGCATCAAAGCAATGCTCGAGTCGGAAACAGACATCCATGTTGTTGGAGAGGCTGGGGATGGTCTTGAGGCGCTCGCATCAGCTAAGGCGTTGAAGCCAGATATTCTCGTGCTGGACATTCGCATGCCAAACATGACGGGACTTGAAGCTGCGGCAAAGCTGAAAAGTTACGCGCCCGAAACGAAGGCAGTGATCCTCAGCATGCACGATTCTGAGGAATATGTTTTGCAAGCCCTGGATGCCGGTGCATACGGCTACTTGTTAAAAGACACCGACAAGAATGAATTCATCAAGGCCCTGAAACAGATCTATGCCGGAAACAAATATTTCAGCGGTGGCGTGTCTAACGTATTGGCTAATCGCCTGCTTCACGTCGAACCTTACGCCAGATCAGCGGCAATGAAGGAGGATCCCTATCATTTGACGAGGAGAGAAAAGGAACTTCTTAGGATGGTCATCGACGGCAAGCACAATAAAGAGATTGCTGAATCGCTTGGCAAGAGTGTCAGGACAATAGAGACTCATCGCTTTAATATCATGAAGAAGTTAAATGTGAATAACGCGGTTGACATGGTCAACAAGACCATTAAGGAAAATTTAGTTTAACTACGTAGTTTCCGCAATCGTTTTTCTGCAATAGTTAGCCATTCAGAGATTAAATACGTAATAATACGTACTTAATTACGCAAAATATACTATGTTTAATACGTAATAAATTACGTATTAGCATGAAAACCCAACTCGCTTCCAAAATCCAGCTGACTGATTTCAAAAGTGTGCCAATGCGCACTTTCCACCTCACGTGGATCACCTTTTTCGTTTGTTTCTTCGGATGGTTTGGCATTGCTCCACTGATGCCCATTGTACGGGAAGACCTAGGTCTTACTAAAGGGCAGATCGGTAATATTATCATCGCCTCCGTCGCCATCACCATCTTCGCCCGCCTGCTCTTTGGCTGGCTCTGCGATAAGATCGGTCCGCGCATCTCATACACGATCTTGCTGTTGGCTGGCTCATTGCCTGTCATGCTCATAGGCTTCAGCAACAGCTATGAATCGTTCCTTCTTTTTCGTCTGGCGATCGGTGCCATTGGAGCATCCTTTGTGATAACGCAATATCACACCTCGGTGATGTTCACATCCAACGTGGTGGGTACAGCAAATGCTACCGCTGCCGGATGGGGAAATATGGGCGGAGGAGTAACACTGATCGTCATGCCACTTATCTTCGGCGCCTTTACGGCACTTGGATATGTCGACGCAGATGCATGGCGCTATAGCATGGTAATCCCGGGCCTGGCACTTTTTATTATGGGCTTTGTATACTACTTCTTCACCCAGGATACGCCAGAAGGAAATATCCGTGATCTCAGAAAAGATAAATCACAACGTGAAACAAGATCTGATGCAAGCGAAAACTTTTGGAGCGTTTGCAAGGACTACAGGGTGTGGACGCTGTTCCTTGCTTACGGTGCATGCTTCGGCATAGAAATCACCATCGATAATATTGCTACCCTCTATTTCGTCGATAATTTTCACCTCGGTCTTAAGGAAGCTGGTGTCATCGCTGGATTGTTTGGTATGATGAACATCTTTGCCCGGGCCTTAGGCGGGATCTTCGGCGATAAGGCTGGCAGGAAATTCGGCCTCAAAGGCCGCATCATCACCCTCAGTGCTTTTCTTCTAATGGAAGGACTGGGCCTAATGCTGTTCTCTACCGTTAATGCGCTCCCCTGGGCAATTGCAGTTATGCTGGGCTTTGCTTTGTTCCTTAAGATGTCCAATGGAGCTACGTACTCAGTAGTCCCTTTTATCAATAAGCGGGCGATCGGTATGGTCTCAGGGGTTGTCGGCGCTGGAGGTAATGTCGGCGCGGTGCTGGCAGGATTCTTATTTAAGTCAGAAGAAATCTCCTACCGGGAGAGTCTATTTATAATTGGAGTCGTGGTTGTCGGCGTATCCGTCATTTCTTTTCTGCTTAGCCTTCAAAAGTTTACCCGTCCCGTCTTGCAAACAGAGCTACAGCCTGCATACGAAAACATAAGAGGCTAACGACGATGAAAAAAATATACACGGCTTTACTGGTCTTATGCCTTTGCATTTTTACGGTATTGTTAGCCAATGCACAACTATCGATCTCAGGTCAAATGAGAACAAGGACCGAGCTGCGAGATGGACAGGGTGCACCATCAGTCAAAGATACCGTTCCAGCATTTTTCACATCACAGCGAACACGGCTCAATGTGGGTTACGCCGGCTATCGTTTCAAAGTGTACGCGTCGTTGCAGGATGTGAGGGTGTGGGGACAGGATGCGTCATCCATTAATAGAACGACTGGCGATGCATTCGATGGCTTCATGGTGCATGAAGCCTGGGGAGAGATCAGCCTCGTAGATACCGGCAAGGTGATCAAGAATTTTACGCTCAAGGTCGGTAGACAGGAATTGGTTTACGATGATGTGCGTTTGCTCGGAAATCTGGACTGGCTACAGCAGGCCCGGCGGCATGACGCCGCACTTATCAAGTTTGACCATAAAGGATGGACAGCCCATGCAGGATTTGCCTACAACCAAAATGCGGAACGCAAGTCAAACGTCATTTACAACGGTGTGCCTGCTGCCTATGCAGCAGGCACAAATGGCATTGGAGCATTATACAAGTCGATGCAATTTCTTTATGCCGCCAGAAAGCTGAAGGTTGGTACGGTATCGTTTTTATTCTTTAAAGATGATTTCAGCAAATTTCACTTTGCGGCGAATGATGTTGAAAAGAAAACACCCATCTATGATAAATCCGCATGGAGCCGCTATACGGTGGGAAGTCACTTTTTAGGAAATGTATTGCAAAAAGTTGCAGTGACAGCGGACGCATTCTATCAGACTGGTCATTATAGAGAGGGTACCGTTCTCAATGAATACCTGCTATCACTTTCGGCATTGTATTCAGTAAACGCCAAATTCAGCCTCGGCCCCGGTGTTGACATCACCTCGGGTAATAATGGCTCGGATCCGTCCAGGAAGTATCAACGCTTCGATCCATTGTATGGAACGCCGCATAAATTCTGGGGTTCAATGGACTACTTCTATGTGGCGGATGGCTTTGGTGCCAATGGCTTGATCGATGCCTATCTCAAAACCCGCTACAAGGTGGGTAATAACCTGACCATGTCGCTCGATGCACATCAGTTCGTGCTTCCCAATTCCGTGACCAGTGAATCAGGTGAACTGCTCAGCAAGCAGCTTGGAACAGAGATTGACCTGACCACTAACTGGATGCTCACAAAAATAATCACCATAGAAGGAGGATATTCTCTCATGGCCTCAACGTCAACATTGACATCCATGCATGTTAAGAATATAAAAAACGCAGACAGGTTTTCACAGTGGGCCTACCTGATGATCTCCATTAAACCGGAGTCGGTCATAAGCAAAAAGTAAGATGCTCAAAAGGTTCGTTAAAGAGGTGTTTAAATGACTAACGGTATCCAAAACAGCTATAAGACGACGTGCTCCTACTGCGGTGTTGGATGTGGCATGGTCATCACAAAAGATCGTAAGGACAATCTTATTCTCGAAGGCGATAAAGATCATCCGGTTAATCACGGCATGCTATGTTCTAAGGGAATGAATTTGCAGCATACAATGCAAGACCGACAAGACCGGCTGTTATATCCTGAAATGAGGAGCAGTAAAAGCCACCCCCTTCAACGCGTGTCATGGACAAAGGCCATACAGCGCGCAGCCGCCGTATTCACCTCCATCATTAAAACTCACGGTCCTGATTCGGTAGGATTCTATGTTTCGGGTCAATGTCTTACTGAAGAATACTACGTAGCAAACAAGCTTGTTAAGGGGTTTCTAGGGACCAATAATATCGACACCAATTCCAGGTTGTGCATGAGCAGCGCCGTTGCGGCCTATACGTACATGCTGGGTGAAGATGCTGTTCCAGTATCATATGCAGATATCGAACTGGCAGATTGCTTCTTGATTGCGGGTGCCAATCCTGCCTGGTGTCACCCTATTCTCTTTCGGCGCATTGAAGCACATAAGCAAAGTCACCCTGACGTTAAGCTGATTATTGTCGACCCACGCAAAACACAATCTTGCGCTAATGCTGACTTGCACTTACAAATTACGCCAGGTACGGATATACTTTTATATAACGCCATTGCCAGGATCCTCATCGAGAACGGAGACGTCGACTACGAATTTATTACCAAACACACGGAGGCGTTTGAAGCGTATCGAACGTCTGTATTCACGTATACCGTCAGCGAATCAGCGTTGCGTTGTGGTGTCAGCGAAAGCGACATCGCGTTAGCAGCTTCTTACATTGCTGCATCAAAAGGATTTCTTACCCTTTGGGCAATGGGACTTAACCAAAGCGTCATTGGCGTCAAAAAGAATTTCGCGTTGATTAGCCTCAATCTTATTACAGGACATATCGGGAAGCCGGGTTCAGGTCCATTCTCACTAACTGGTCAGCCGAATGCGATGGGTGGAAGGGAAGTTGGGGGGCTAGCGACAATGCTTGCTGCGCATCGCTCTATAGCCAATCCGCAACATAGAAAGGAAGTCTCAGATTTCTGGGGTGTAAATACCATATCTGATAAGCCAGGCTTCACTGCAACCGAGATGATCGAAGCCTTGGAACGCGGCAACCTGAAGGCTATTTGGATAATATGTACAAATCCAATGGTTAGCCTTCCTGACCTTAAGCGCGCCGAAGCAGCGATGAAGAAGGCGCGCTTTGTTGTGGTCCAGGATATTTCGCGACGATCTGACACGCTTCAGTTTGCCGACCTCATTCTTCCCGCCGCAGGACACTTTGAAAAAGAAGGAACGATGACAAATTCAGAACGAAGAATCAGTCACCTTGAGCGCATTATTAATCCACCGGGTGAAGCGCTGCCCGATGCAGACATATTGTGCAGGTTCGCTCAAGCCATGGGATTTCACGGATTTGACTTCAAATCACCCGAAGAGATATTCGCAGAGCATGCGCGCCTTACAAAAGGGACCCACATAGACATCACAGGCTTATCATACAAACGGCTAAGAGAGGAAGGTCCAATGCAATGGCCTGTACCTGAAACAACTCATCCCGGCACAGCGCGCCTATTTACCGATCGCACTTTTTTCACTGTCACAGGCAGGGCCAAATTCTATCCGCTCGAAAACACAGAGAACCTCTCCGATCCCATTGACGCAGATCATCCCCTTGTGCTAACAACGGGGAGGATACGCGACCAATGGCACACCATGACCAAGACAGGAAAGGTTAACAGGCTTCGTCAGCATATCGATAAACCGTTTCTTGAAATACATTCCAAGGATGCTGCAGCAAGAAACATTCGCGACGGGCATCCGGTGATCGTTACCAATTCGCGCGGAGTGGCACGGGTTTGCGCTAAGGTTACTGATGACATAAAACCCGGTGTAGTATTCATGCCCATGCATTGGGGACGAACAATGACGAACGATATGGCGCGTGCCAATAACGTTACGAGTTTACGCGTAGACCCGATCTCTAAAGAACCCGACTTCAAATTTTCTGCGGTTGAAGTAACAGCGTATCGCAAGCCTGTGGAAAGGATCATTGTTGTAGGTGCTGGCGCAGCTGCCTACCGTTTTCTCTGCACTTATCGCTCATTGAACATGACGGATAGTATTGTGGTGATATCCAAAGAAAAGGATCCATTCTACAACCGCGTGCTGCTTCCGGAATATGTAAACGATACGCTTTCGTGGCAGCGGCTTCAAAAATTTCAGGATGGTGAGTTCGAAGCCTTGAATGTTGAAATGCACCTGGAGAATGAGATCATCGCAATTGATCGCAGCAAGAAGACTGTGACAGATAAATTTGGTGAACATCATGCCTATGACAAGCTTATCCTGGCTACTGGTTCACGTGCCAACATACCGAAGGACGCACCCATAAAACTGCCGGGCGTCTTTACCATGCGAACGCGTTCGGACGCTGATCAAATGAAAAACCATTTAAGATCAAAGGGGCATGTGCTGATCGTGGGGGGAGGATTACTGGGACTCGAACTCGCCGCGTCGTTGCGCGAGATCGATATTTCAATTTCTATCGTGCAACTCGGTAGCCGTCTCATGGAACGTCAGGTGGATTCCATTGCTGGAGAACTTTTGCGTGACTTCGTTGAAGAAAAGGATATTACGGTTTACATCAACGATCAGCTTCAGTCTGTACTTTGGGACGAAACGACTGAAACTTTGCTAGCCCAGTTCAGAAGCGGAAAATTAATCAACGTGAACGCCATTGTCTATGCCGCGGGAACACGACCAAACATCGAGTTTGCCCAGGAAGCAGGCATTGAATCGGCCAGAGGAATTATCGTAAATGATTACCTGCAAACCAACGATCCGGATATTTTTGCCATGGGCGAAATTGCTGAACACCGTGGAAAGACGCTCGGCATCACCTCAGCCGCTGAAAAGCAGGCAGACGTGCTCGCGCGCTTTATTTATGGAGATGCACAAAGTCAGTACGACGGCACTGTGCCGATGAATATTTTGAAGTTGCACGGTCTTGATCTCTGCTCCATAGGGATCGCGGAGATCCCCGCCGACGGTAAGGGATACGACGAGATCCTGTTCATTGATAAATCCATG
>Ga0193753_10003841_pt1 | contig 10969 bp, 11 predicted proteins | sample H1c2metaG_FD_144925 | JGI IMG/M metagenome (GOLD analysis project Ga0193753, IMG submission 144925) | Soil microbial communities from a riparian zone of the East river system, Colorado, United States - H1c2 | ecosystem: Environmental > Terrestrial > Soil > Riparian zone | place: USA: East... | reverse complement strand
CGACGCCCGGGTGCGCGCGCGCTGCCATGCGGCAATCGCCGGCAGAGGGGCCGTCGGAGGGGCCGTCGGAGGGGCGGCCGGGGGGGCGCGGCCGGTGCCAGCCCGATCGATGAGCGCTCGCCTCGTCGACACGACGCTCGCCGTCGGCGCCGGACTCTACGGCGTCCTCGTGATTGCCGAGGCCTTGCGAGGCGGCTGGCGCCCGTTCGGCTGACCGCGGCAGCGGCCGCGCCGCGGCCACGCCACGGCCACGCCACGAGCCCGGCGTCTACGACGACGACCGCGACCCGATGGTCAGGGCAAAGCCGCTTGGCTCGTCCACCTCGAAGGCGCGGCTGCCCCAGTCGGTGTCGTGCGGCTCGGACTTCAACTTGATGCCGGCCGCCTTGGCACGGGAGGCGACCTGATCGATGTCGTCGCTGGCCTCGATGTAGATGCGCACGCCCACGCCCTTGACGCGATCGCGGCCCTTCTTGCCGTCGTCCTGGTTGATCCCAAGTCGCGCCTCGCCGGCCTTGAGCATGGCGCCGAGCAGGACGCCGTCCTGCTCCCACTTGTCTTCGATCTCGAAGCCGAGCGCAGCGAAGAAGTCCAGGCTCTCCTGGAGCTTGTTCACCGTGAGGCTGGGCATTACGCTCGTGCCCTTCAACGTTGCGTTCTGCGCAATAGCCATGTGACATCTCCCCCTTTAATGCTCACGTTGCGTGATCCGCTTCTGTGCGCAGTATATCGACGCCTCCGCAACCACGCATGCTCAGCCACACGTACAAAGAAGAGGGCAGGTCTAAAGACCTGCCCCTACCTGACCTACCCGCCTCACCCGCCCGACCGGACGCGAAGCGTCCGGCCCTACCCGCCCTAGACCAGCTTCGTCTTCGAGATCGGCAGCTCGCGCACGCGCTTGCCGGTCGCCGCAAAAATGGCGTTGCCGAGCGCTGCGATCACCGGCGGGAGGCCAGGCTCACCGACGCCCGTCGGCAGCTCATCGCTGTCGACGAAGTGGACGTTCACCTGGTAGGGCGCGTCGTTCATGCGCGCCACCTGGAAGTTGTTGAAGTTGCTCTGGACGATTCTGCCGCCTGCCGCCGTGATCTCGCCGGTGCGGGCCAGGCCGACGCCCATCACCGCGGCGCCCTCCATCTGCGACCGCACGCGATCGGGATTCACCACGACGCCGCAGTCCACCACTTGATCGATTCGCGGCACCTTGAAGCCGCCCTTGCCGTCCATCTCGACGTGCACGACGGAGGCGACGTAGGTGTTGAAGCTGCGGTGCGCGGCAATGCCGTAGCCCTTGCCGTTGCCCGACTTCAGCTTGGCCCAGCCGCTCTTCTCGCCCGCGACCTCGAGCACCCGCCGCAGGCGCTTCGTGTCGATCGGGTACTTGTCGTAGGGCGCCCCGTAGTTCGCGTAGTCCACGCCCTGCGCCTTGAGGTCCAGCACGTGACCCGGCCCGAGCATGTCGAGCAGATACTCGAGCGGATCGCGGCCTGCCGCGTGCGCCATCTCGTCGACGAAGCTGCCGAGCGCGAAGACGTGGAAGTTGTTGGTCACGGCACGGAACCAGCCAATGCGAACGTTCGCCTTGGCCGGACCGTTTTCAGCGCGGATGTTGGCCACGTCGTAGGGCACGTCGGTGAAGCCGAGATCGAGCTCGAACGCCAACGGATAGTCCACGTCGCCGGCGAAGGTCGAGGCGATCGGCTGGAACGCCGTGCGGTGCAGCCAGGCCGTCGGTTTGCCGTTGGCGCCGATGACGGCCTTGTGATGCACGGCCGCGGCGGCGTGGTAGAAGTCGAACTTGATGTCGTCTTCGCGGCTCCAGACGACTTTCACGGGCTTGCCGACCTGCTTCGAGAGCAGCGCCGCTTCAGCCGCGAAGTCGGGCTTCGACTTGCGCCCGAAGCCGCCGCCGAGAAGCGTCACGTGGCAGGTGACGTTCTTCTTGTCGATGCCGAGCGCCGCGGCCACCGTGTCCTGCGCCGCCTGTGGATTCTGCGTGGCGGTCCACACCTCGACCTTGCCGTCCTTGTACTCGGCCACCGCCGCCGGTGGCTCCATCGCCGCATGCGCCAGCATCGGCGTGTAGTAGGTCGCCTCCATTTGCTTGCCGCCCTTGGCGAACTCGGCCTCCACGTTGCCGAGATTGCGGACGGCCTTCTGCGGCTGCCCCACCGTGGCGATCAGCTGCTGCTGGAACGCGCCCGACTCGAACGACGCGTTCGGGCCGTCGTTCCACTCGATTTTCAGCGCCTTGCGGCCCTTGAACGCCGCCCAGGTGTTGTCGGCGATCACGGCCACGCCGCCAAGGGGCTGGAAGTTCACCGGCCCCTTGGGCGGATCGAGCCGGATGATCTCGCGCACGCCCTTCACGGCGCGCGCCGCGGTGTCGTCGAGGCTCTTGATGGTGCCGCGCACCACCGGCGGGTGCTCGATCGACGCGTAGACCATGCCCTCGCGGAACGTGTCGAGGCCGAAGCCGGCCTTGCCCGAGGTGATGTCGCGCAGGTCGTAGATCTCTCGTTCCTGCCCGATGAACTTCCAGTCGCCCTTGGCCTTGAACTTCAGGTCGGCGGGCTTCGGCACCGGCAGCTTGGCCGCGGCCGGGACCAGCGCGGCGAACGCGCGCCGCCGGTTGCTCTTGGCGTGAATCACGATGCTGCTCTGCACCGTGAGCTCCGACTCGGGGACCTTCCACTCCGCGGCCGCGGCACTCACCAGCATCGCGCGCGCGGTGGCGCCGGCGGTCCGGAACGCGTCATAGAAATCGCGGATCGACCGCGAGCCGTCGGTGTTCTGATCGCCGTACTTGATGTCGCCGAGGCCCTGCTCGATGCGAACGAAGCTCCAGTCGGCATCGAGCTCGTCGGCCGCCACGAGCGGCAGGCTCGTACGGATGCCGGTGCCCATCTCCGAGCGGTGCGTGATGATGAAGATCGTGCCGTCGGTTTCGATGCCGAGATACACGCTCGGGTTGAGCGCCGCCGCCTGGGCGCGGGTGCGCACGCCAGGGTCCTGCGCGAAGGCCGACTTGGGAAACACCTGCGCGGCGAGCACGAAGGCCCCGGTGGACAAGACGCCGCCGAGAAATTCACGCCGGCTGACGTTTTCGATGACGCTCATGCCCGGCCGCCCTTCTGCATCGTCGCCGCCGTCCTGATCGCGGCGCGAATCCGCTGGTAGGTGCCGCAGCGGCAGATGTTGCCCGACATCGACCGCTCGATTTCCGGGTCGCTGGGCTCGGGGTTGCGGGCCAGCAGGTCGGCCGCCTGCATGATCTGTCCGCTCTGGCAGTAGCCGCACTGCGGCACATTGTGGGTCGCCCACGCGCGCTGCACGGGATGGCTGCCGTCGGCGCTCAGCCCTTCGATGGTCGTGATGTTCTTGTTTTGAGCCGTCCGCATGGGCGTCTGGCAGGACCGGACCGCCCGCCCGTCCACATGCACGGTGCACGCGCCGCACAACCCGGCGCCGCAGCCGAAGCGGGTGCCGGTGAGGCGGAGATCGTCGCGCAGATACCACAAGAGCGGCATGTCGTCGTCGCCGTCGAAGGACCGCGCCATTCCGTTGACTTTCAAAGTGACCATCGATGCTGTTCCTCGGGGAAGGACCGCGTCGCTGCCGCGACGCGGCGAATCCGGGCCCGTCGGCCCCTACTCGTCGAATGGAATTGTAGTGGAGGCGCGCCGGCCTGAACAGCCGGCGACCCAGGTTACCCCAACGCTACTGGGAGGCCGGCGTCCAGCGAAGCGCGACGGCAGTCGGCTCGTCGACCGGCCACGCCAGCTCGATGCGGTCAGGCTTGCTGGGCCACTGCAGCCGCACGGCGCCCGAGGGCCAGGTCACGGGATAGTCGAGTGGAGTGGGGGGCACCGCGTCGGCCGTCCTGGCCCGACCGGGGCGGGTCCCCTGGACCGACGAGCGGGAGGCGCGCACCGCAGGCGGCGCAGGCGGCCTCGGGGGCATCGCGCTGATGGCAGCAGCCAGCGCCGCGACGGTTTGCGCGGCAGCCTGCCGCGCCGACACGGTCACCCGTCGCGCCGGAGGAGTCGAGCCGGAGCTGGAAGCTGCGGCCGCCGCCGACCGTGAGCCGGACGCTGGAGAGAGCTGCGGCGCGATGGTCGGCTTGACTCTCGCGATCATCGGACCACCGTGCTTCCGCGTCGCCGCGGTGTCGGTTGGCGTGGCCTGCACCGCCGGCTTGGCCGCTGGCGTCCCCACCGGAGTCGCTGCTGGCTTGGCGGCGGGTGTCTCGGGTGCCGCCGCCTTGGTCACTTGCGATTGAACCGGTTGAATCGTGGCCGTCTTCTTCACGGGCGTCGGGCTTGCGGGCGCCTGCTTAGCGAGAGTCGGCTTTACGGGAGTCGGCTTGGCGAGCGTCGGCTTTGTGGGCGTCGACTTTGTTGCCGTCGGCTTTGCGGGCGCCTGCGCGGTCTTGACCACCTGCGGCTTGGGCGGCACCACGGACGGGGCGATGGGCTTCACGACCTCGATCACCTCCTGCGGAGCCGCACCTGACCTGGCCGCCGCCTGCGGCGCTGCCGCCGACGAATGGGGCGCAGAGGCCTGCGCCGCCACCAAGGCCGGCGCCAGCGCCACCAGGGCGAGCGTGGCAAGCGATACCGTCAGCACGTAACGCATCTATCGGCCTGTCTATCTGCTCTCTGCCTGTCTACCGCCGCGACGTTTGCGTAGCAGGCATGCCCGGCGGCACCGGCTCCGAGAACATCACCCGTCCGCTCACGAGCTCGTAGTAGCCCCCCACGACCTCGAGACGGCCTTCGTCCACCATGCGGCGCAGCAGCGGGCTCTTCGCCATCGTCGAGTTGATCACTTCCTCGACGTTGGCAAGGATGAGTGACTTCAGCTCGTCACGATCCTCCTGCAGCGGCGGCGTCCGGCGCGCGGCTTGAATGGCCTTGAGGAGATAGTCGAAGTTCGCGCTCACCGAAGGCCCGCTGGCATCGGCCGCTGCCTTGACGGCGCCGCACGACTCATGGCCCATGACGAGAAGGAGCGGAATGTGGAGATGCTCAGCCCCGTATTCCACCGTGGCGAGGATCGAACGGTCGATGACCTCTCCTGCGGTACGGATGACGAAGAGATCGCCGAGTCCCACGTTGAAGATGTGTTCTGGCGGCACGCGCGAGTCCGCACACGAGAGCACCATGGCGATCGGATGCTGGTCATCGGCCAGCTCCTTGCGGCGGTTCACGCTCATCGACACCGGTTTCGAGGCGTTCTTCGCGAACCGGTCGTTGCCGGCCTTGAGCATGCCAAGCGCCTCGCGTGCGGTCGGCTGCGAGACAGTGGGTTCGGGCCCGGTGGCGGACAGCACCGTCGTAAGCAGGAAAACAATCGCGACAACGGGGCGAAACCGGGCAGTCATGGGCACTCCGAGCAGATGGGGACTCGAAGGATCAATCGTCCCGCCCGGGTGTTACTTGAGGGCCGCCGAGAGGGCGTTCCGGTCCCGTTTCCAGGCGACCGTGTCCCGGCTCTAGCGGGCGAGATAGCCGGGCCGGGCCTTCACCGTGACGGTGCGGCGGCCCTTCACCCGTACTTCCAGGCGGTGCCAGCCTCCCGAGGTGATGCCGCGCGGGGAGTAGCTCACGAGGTAGCGCTGCCGGAACTCGTCGAGGATCGCAAGAAACCGCGCCGACAGCTCACGCGGGCTGTCCACTTCGATGGTGGAGCCGCCGGTCTGTTGCGTCACGTCCTTCAGAAAAGGGATCGATCCGACGCCGCGGACCGACACGCCGTACACCACGGCGTCGCTGCGCTTGGCGCTCTCGATCACTTGTGGCGCGGAGAGCCAGCTCACCGTGTCCACGCCGTCCGAGAAGACGATCACGAGGTCGCGGCCGGGATCGCTCGCGCCCAGCACCATGCCGGCGTAGGTGCCGTCGAAGAGCGCGGTGTCGCCCGCCGGGGAGACACTCTCGACCGCGGCTGCCAGGGCGCCGGCGTCAGCGGTCAAGGGATGCGCCAGCTCCACACGGTGGCTGAACGTGAGCAACGCAGCCTGATCACGCGGCTTCAGGCCTCCGAGCATCGCCTTGGCGGCCACCTGCAATTGCTCCAGACGCTCGCCCGCGACGCTCGCGCTCAGGTCGAAGACGAGCACGACGTTGAGCGGAAGCTCCTCGAAGCTCACGAGGTCCACGGTCTGCGGCACGCCGTTGTCGAGCACCTCGAAATCAGCGGGGCCGAGCCCAAGGGTCACGCGATTCCGCTCGGTCACGAGCACGTCCACACGCACCGCGTCGAGGCGGCTGCTGAACGTCGGCTGCTGCGCCGCCGCACTTCCGCCCGAGAGACGCAGGCACTGCACGGCCGCCGCGAACACGACGGGAGCGATCACGGCCGCGCGTGTCCGAGCACGCGTCACTGGGCTGGCTCCGGGCGCAACGTGTCGATCAGGTCGGCCATCGACGGGCCGAAGAAACGTCCGGGCGCCAGTGCGTAGGTCCACCAGGGATCGCCGCCGCCGTCGGACCCGGCCGGCAGCGCAAATACACGCTCAAGGGCCGCCCCCGCCGCGTCGCCGTCGCCGCTCGCATACGCCAGCTGGCTGAGCGCCAGAAGCGGCGACTGCGCGCCGGGCGCCAGGAGGGCCGCCGACTCGTACGCCGCTCGAGCGGCGGCGATATTGCCGAGGGCCGCCTCCGATCGACCCAGGAAGAGCTCCGCGTAGTAGAGCAGCGCCGAAGGCGGCTCCGTGGCGACCGCCTGCCGGAGCTCTCCAACCGCATCCTTGTGGCGGCCGAGATCGGCGAGCACGTGGCCGAGGCGCAAATGCATTTCCGGAATGGTGACCTGGGCCTTCAAGGCCCGCCGCAACAGATCTTCCGCGGCACCGAGCTCGGCGCGGGGCGACGCGACGCCGAACGACAGGTTGCGGGGCAGGTCCGCGGTCCGCATCGGCTCCTGCACCATCGGGGAAGCGAAGGTTTCGTGCTCCGCACCGGCAAGAAAGAGGATCTCGCCGTCAGACGGGAACAACTCCACGCCACGGTCGACGATGGAGTGGTGGAATTGCATGCGCCCGAGCATGTAGGCGATCGCGGTGCGATACCAGCGCCGCACCCAGTCGTCGCGCGACGGATTGGGCCGCATGTCGCGGCGCTTGTCGGTCCACACCTGATCGAGCATGAACCGCGCCGTGTCCCAATGCCCGGTGCCGTCCTCGAGCGACTGCTCCTGCCCGTCCTTGAAGCGGAAAAGCACGTAGTCCGTGCGACGATCCTGTGGACCCTGGGAATCGGCGCCCGACCCCAGCACGACGGCGTCCATGTGCAGCAAGGCCGCGCGCTTGAGCATGTAGGTTTCGCCGAGCGCTGCGAGACGCACGGCAAGCGCCTGCAGCTGCCTCACCTCGCCACCGCTGTAAAACACCTGAACCGGCCGGGCGATACTGCCGCCCCGGCGATAGAAGATGCGGATCGACGGATCGCGCATCAGCGCGAGGACCGACGAGATGGTTTGACTGACCTCGGCGAGGTCGTCGCCTCTCCACCCGCCGAACTCATTCAGCGCGTCATCAGCCACGCCCGGCTCGTGGCGCTCCAAGGCAGTCGCCCACCGCTCCGCACGATCGAGTCGCGACGGGCGCTCGGACGCGCCGGCGGCGTCTGCTGGTGGCCGCTGCTGCACCGCCGCGGGCAGCGCTGCGGTGAGGCACACGAGTACCAGGATCAGCGCGACACGGCGGCCGATGCCAGGCCGCATCATCTCAGTCCCAGGACGGCACGGGGCGGCCTGGCTGAGCCATTGCGGCGAGCAGTGCGACATCGGCGCCCCCCATGCGCTGCTTCCCCTACTTCCGCTTGCTCTACTCCCTAACTACTTGACGAGGGCCGCAATCGCGCCCCGCCCGAGCACCACGCCTGCCAGGCACAGCGCCACGCTCATCGTCACGTTGAGCACCGAGACCAGGGTGGCGCCCGAGCGCCAGACCGCAACCGTTTCGTTGGCAAACGCGGAGAACGTCGTGAACCCGCCCAGGAAGCCCACCATCAGCAACGCCCGCACGTCCGGCGTCAGCGGGCCGCGCCGATCGCCGATCTCGGCTAGCGCGCCGACGACCAGACAGCCCAGCACGTTCACGGTCAAGGTCCCGACCGGGAAGAGCGATAGGGTGCCCGTCGCCGGGACGGCCCGCTGCGCCACACCGGACATCCAGAAGCGAAGCAACGACCCGGCCGCGCCGCCCAGCGCGACCAGCAGGGCGCTCATGCCTGATCGAACAGCTTCAGCGCCAGCGTCCCGTGGGTCGCCGCGGCGCCTGCCCGCAGCGCCGCCGCCAGCAGCGCCGCCTCCGCCACCTCGGCACGCGTCGCGCCCGCCGCCTTGGCGGCTCGAGTGTGTGCGTCCAGGCAATACGGGCACTGCGTCGTGCACGACACCGCGATGGCGATGAGCTCACGGTACTTCTTCGGAATGGCGCCGTCCTCACGCTTGACGATGTTGTTGAGGCCAAGCCATGCCTCGAAGTCGGCCGGCGCCAGCGTCCGCATGTCCTTCAGGAGCTTCGTGTCGCTTGGATCGTGATAGTGATCAGCCATTCTTGTGCTCTCTCCCTCAGCCTGTTTCTCAGGCTGACCCTATCGCCTCTAGGCGGGTAAGGCGGGTAGGGCCGGACCCTTCGGGTCCGGTAAGGCGGGTAAGAGCGTTTCTCCCCACCGCGAGCGCAGCGAGCGGCCCTACCCGCCCCACCCGCCTCACCGGCGCGCAGCGCCGGCCCTACTTCCCCACCATGTGCGGCACGTCCTTGTTGTTCTCTTCGCAGATGCTTTCGATGAGGTCGGTGTCAGGCTGAAGCGACCACGACAGCTGGACGTTCCACGGCTTGGTGTACGCCTTCGGGTCGTCAATCGTGACGTCGATCAGGATGCGCCCAATCGTGGGCCGCGTGAAGCGTTCGGTCACCTTCAGCGCGTCGGTCGCCGGCAGGCCTCGCATGTCGAGCCACGTCTTGCCGTTCTGCCCGATCGTCTCCACGATGAACGTGTCGCCTTCCCAGCGCCCGATCGAATAGCCCATCCAGGCGGGCTGCGCGTCCTTCGGCAGGGGCCGGCCATCGGTGAAGATCTGCCGGTAGATGGTGCGCGATTCGTGCAGGACGAGCGTGAGGTCGGGTGTCTGCACGAGCTTCAGCCCGTCCGGGATGTTGTTCTTCTCGGGAATGCCGGATGGCCAGCAGCGCGCGCCCGGGTGATCCTTGCCGTTGTTCTCGATGCGTTCCTCGAGGACCTTCTGGGCCCACGGCTGCAGAGGTACCTCACCGGGCTTGAGATCCGCGGCCAGGTTCAGCAGGTGCCTCACCGGATTGGTGGGCATCCAGAAGCCCGACAGGTCGACCTTGCCGTCGGCGGTGCGACGCGGCGGCGCGTTCAGGTCCACCTTCCCGTTGGCCAGGCGCGGCACGTTTTTCATCGGCCACGGCTCCCACTGCGCGGCCAGCGGCGCGGCGCAGATCCACACCAGGCCGGCGGCCACGACCGGCAGTGCCAGGGCGCCAGTCAATCTCGTCGTCATCATGCGTTCCCCCGCGGCATTCTAGTCCCCGGCGCCGTTGCGCGCGACGTCGGGGCCGGGGCGCCCGTCAGGGAATATAGGCGATGCAGTCGATCTCGACGCGGAGACCCTCGAGCGGCAGGCCCGCCGCCTGCACCGTGGTCCGGGCCGGGCGATGCGGGGAGAACAGCCGCTCGTAGACGGCGTTCATGCGATCGAACTCACGCATGTCGATCAGAAACACCCCACAGCGAAGCACGTGCTGCAGGCTCGACCCGGCCGCCAGCAGGATCGCCTCGACATTTCTCAGGCACTGCTCGGTCTGCGACTCGATGTCGGAGCCGGCCAGGGCGTTGGTGGCCGGCACGCGCGCGCCCTGCCCGGACACGAACACGAGCCGATCGAGCGTCGTGGCCGGCGAGTAGGGACCGACTGGGGCTGCAAGACCGGCGGTCTGGACGTACCGATGTGCGGACATACAACACCTCGTCACATTCGTTTGTGGTCGCGTGGCTGCGGGTGTGTAGACCCGCCTGGGCGGCGTACACGCAGCATCTCGTACCCGCCGCGCTGGAACTCGGGGGAACGTCGCGCGCCACCCGCGACAGCTCGCGCATCGAGGCGACGTGAAACGCTCCGGGCGGACCTGAAGGTCCGCCCCTACGAAAACAGCCGCAAGCGTACAAAAGAACGGGGCGCCGTGTTTCAGCGCCCCGTGCGTTCACAAGCCCCTAAGCCCTGAGCCTTGAGCCTTCCTAGGCACACCCACTCGTCGTGCCGCAGTTCGAGCACTTGTAGCAGCTGCCGCTGCGGATCATGATCGAGCCGCACATGCTGCACGGCGGTGCGTCGGTCTGGTTCTGCATCGCCGCAAACGAGCTCGGCCTGACGGGCTTGGCCTCCACAGGTACGACGGCGGGCACTGGCGCCGACACCGTCACCTTGGCGACCAGCTCCGGCTGCTCGTCGGCCGCCGGCTCCTCGCGCATGTTCACACCCGCACGGAACTGTGCTTCGGTCGAGAGGAACTTGCTCGCCATCCACCGGAAGATGTAGTCCACGATCGACTTCGCGAACCGCACTTCGGGGTTCTTGGTCATGCCCGAGGGCTCGAACCGCGCGTGGCTGAACTTGTCCACCAGCGCCTGGAGCGGCACGCCGTACTGCAGCGCATACGAGATCGCCTGCGCGAAGGCATCGGCAAAGCCCGAAATTGTCGAGCCCTCCTTGGCCATCACCAGGAAGATCTCGCCGGGGGTGCCGTCCTCGAAGAGGCCCACCGTGATGTAGCCCTCGTGGCCTGCGATGTCGAACTTGTGGGTGAGCGAGTGGCGCTCGTCTCCCAGCTTCCGCCGCTTCGGCGTTTCGACCACCCGGATGACTTCCCTGATCACTTCCCGCACCTCGACCGTCGCGCCCGCGTTGCGCGTGTCGGCCACGCCGGCCCTCG
>Ga0193753_10003840_pt1 | contig 10969 bp, 8 predicted proteins | sample H1c2metaG_FD_144925 | JGI IMG/M metagenome (GOLD analysis project Ga0193753, IMG submission 144925) | Soil microbial communities from a riparian zone of the East river system, Colorado, United States - H1c2 | ecosystem: Environmental > Terrestrial > Soil > Riparian zone | place: USA: East River... | reverse complement strand
CAATCTGGTTGGCAATCGTCACATCGAGCGTTTCGCCCGGAATATCCTTCGGATCCTTCGGCGCTGCGCCGGTCCTCGAGATCACCCAACCCGTGTAGTGGCAGAGGTTCTGGTAGTTGTCCCGGAAGGCCGTGGTGTTGGTGATCAGATTGATGTGATCGCGCACCGGGGCAAGCGAAGCGATTTCATCCGGCAGATCGAAACCCGCGCCCAATTTCTTGGGGATGAAGACGCTCGAATTCATTCCGAGGCCCCAGGCCCAGGTTCCGAAACGCACCGGCATCGCTGCGCCTGAAGCCATTGCGGTGGCGTTCGGGTTCAGAAAGCAATCCAGCAGTGGCAGCGCGACCGTAACCGCGGCTCCGTTCAACATACCCCGCAACACACGACGTCTGCTCACTCTGCTCATGGTCATGGTCATCTCTCTCGCGCTTGCATGAAACGCTTCGTCAATGTCAATTCTGGTTCAACGTGATCTGCTGGGCTGGCGGTTCGGCTGCTCTGTGCGCAGCCGGCGCCTGCGGCTTGCTCTTGCTGACATGCGCAAACGCGTCACCCATGGCTATCGTGCGCAGCAGATCGGGCACTCGGTATCCTTGCGCCGCAAAGCTCGTGTTCAGGTACTGCAGCAATGGCCGGTCCGCCGATGTGGTCGGGCCGCCCGAACCGTAGCTATAGACCCGCCCCACGAAGCAGGTCGGCAATCCAGGATTGTCGTGGAGAGCCTGCGCGAGTCCGACGACGCCATCGAACTTCTTGCCGTCGAGATTGCCGGTCGTGTCGATCGGTGCGCCGCCTTCGGTGGCACGGAACCGGCCTGCGCCATCGAAGTTCTCCAGCGCGAGTCCCATCGGGTCGGTGATCTTGTGGCAGCCGGCGCAGACTGGATTCTTGAGGTGCACAGCGACGCGCTCGCGCTGCGTCTTGTAATGCGCGTCCGGATTTTCCACGGCCGAGAAGTCGACGTTCGGCGGCGGCGGCGGCACCGTCTGGCACAACAGGATCTCACGCAACGCTTTGCCACGCCGTGTCGGCGAGCTGCGGCCGGGATGTGAGTGCACGGCGAGGAAACTGATCTGGGTCAGCAGCCCTGCCCGCGGACTGTCGGCAGGAAACTCGTAAGGCGTCCAGCCCGGAGGGGCGGGCATGTTGTAGAGAGCCGCCAGCGCTGGCGATATGAACGTCGAGCGCGTCGTGTACAGGTCGCGGTAATCGCCTTTCTTCACGATCAGGTGATCGATCGCGGTCCGCAACGTCTGCTCCCGCGCATCCGCCACCGTCACGCCCGTGAAGAATGGATATACGGTCGGATCTTTCGAGAGCGTGTCGAAGTCGTCGAAGGCGAACATGTCGTCGAAGAACGCGCGCATGCCGTCTTCGAGCCGCGGACTACCGAGCATCCTTTCGACGATGCGCTTGCGCCCTTTCGGGCTGTACAGCTCGCCGCTTTCGGCAGCCTTCAGCATCTCATCGTCAGGGCCGGCGTCCCACAGGAAGAAGCTCAGGCGCGACGCGAGCGAATACGCATCCAGGCGCAGCCGCCCGGATTCCTCCGGATCGGCCTCGGCCTTCTCCACGATGAAAAGCACTTCGGGGCTGATCAGCATTCCTTCCAGGGCAACCGAGAGACCCGCGTAGAAATCTTTCAGCCGGTCGGCTGCTGCCGTCGCGTCTTTGACGTAGGCAGTGACTTCGTCATTGGTCAGCGCGCGCCGATTCAACAGGCGCCCTGTCTGCTTCACGAACCTGGTCGCGCACGCCTGGTCGGCCGCGGTGTCCGAAGCAGGCTTGCAAGGGACCAGGAAGTTACGATGATCGATATCGACCACCTGGGTGGCGGCGCCTGCGGCGGCACGCTGGAACTGCTCAAGCTGGCTTGCGGTAACGCCGGCGGATGCAGCACCGTTGGCGAGCAATCCGTTGGTCCGTCGCAGCGGCGGGAACTTCACGTCCAGGTTCACGCTGGGCCCAAAGATGTGTGCCAGCGTGTTGACGTACTGTTGAGTGGTGATGAGGCGAAGGCGCGGCGGCGACCCGGGGATCTGCGGTTCGTTCGACTTCGAACACCCGGCAACCACGAGCACCGTCAACAGGGCGGCAGCGCCCCCGCGTAATACATATGGAAGACGGCACTGGCGTGCAGGGGCCGACCTGCGGATAAGCGAATTCACTCGACACACCCCCTACCCGATTGACTTCTCTGACAAACCCTTTGTACAAGCCCGGCATACGGAACCTAAGACCGAGTCTACGACCGCTGCCCTGAATGAACTTCCTGTTTTTGCCTGCAAAAATAGAACGTTCTTCAGCTACTGCAAACCCCTACATCGGCAAAGTTCCATCGATTTCCTGGTACACCTTCGCGATCGCGACGGGACCCTGCGAGTTGCGCAACGCCCAGTCGCCATAAACACCCCAATTGGCCTGCGTCGCCGCCGGACAGTTCTTCGCCGACTCGCAGGCAAGACCTGCGGCGCGCAGACGCTTAGCCTCGGCAATCACGTAGACAAGCGCCTTCCTGGCCTGCTCGAGGTCCCGCTTCATCGTGGCGGGGTCATCGACGAACCCGTGACCCGGCACGTACCAGGACACATCCAGCGCCTGCGCCTTCTCGATGGCGCCGACCCATTCGGTCGGATACGCCGAGCGCATCGCGGGAAATACGTCGTGCAGGTAGATCTCGCTCATGAACAATATTTTACTTTGCGGCAGGTAGACCGCCAGGTCGCCACCTGTGTGCGCGCGCCCCAGGTTCAGAAGCTGGAGCTCGGTCTTGCCCATCCGGATCGTGCGCTTGTCGGCGACGGTCTGCGTCGGCGGGTTGGCATTCTTTGCCAGGTGCTGCTGCGACACCGGCGAGGAGATGAATACAAGGTTGGGATACGCCGCCTTGAAAGCAGCATTACCGCCGACGTGATCGCCATGATCCGATGCAACGACGACGTACTTGATCGGCTGCTGCGTCAGCTTGCCGATGTTGTCGATCATCAGCTGCGTCTGCGTCACATCGCCCTGCCCATCGACCACGGTCACGCCGTCCGTCGTCACGACGATGAGGCTCACCGTATTGACGATGGTGCCATCCGAATCGGCAGAGTGCAGGCCTTCGTAGGAGTAAACGTTGGGAACGAGTTGCTGCCAGCGCGGAAAGTCGCCCGGCTTCAGATCCCGTTTGGCGATGTCGGCGGAATGTAAGGTGTCTGCGCCATGCCCAAGCGCCGGGAGGATCGACACGCACGCGAGCGCGGCGGCGCAGAAATGCCGAACCCCGCGCGATGCAGTCTTGTCTTGTCCAGCAGCTTTCGACACGATTGGCCGCCCTCGAATACGGTCAGGCGGACCTTGCGGCCCGCCTGAACTTTTCTATCTGCGAGCTCAACTCTCAGAAGCTGAAGCGCACACCGGCGTGGTAGGTACGGCCGAAGCGGTCATAGTTGCGCGAGCTCGACTGGCCCTGGTAGAAACCGGCACCGCGGCCACCGGCGATCAGCGGCGGATCTTCGTTCGTCAGGTTCTCGATGACGAAGAACAGCTCGCCCATGCCCACCTTGTAGTTCGTGGACAGGTCGAAGTACTGCACGCCATCGATGTGGTTGTCATTGATGGTTGGATTGAGCGCAGTCGCCGTCGGGCAGTCGCTCTGGCACACAATGAAGGCATTGTTGTACACACCCGAGCTGATACCGCGCATTGACAGCGTGACCGCGACCGGATCCAGCGTGTAAGTCGCCGAGGTCAGGTAGCGATACTTCGGCGCCGACAGTGCGGTGCCGAGGCCGATGCCGCCGTCATCCGAGTTGATGCCGCGGCCGTCGACTTTGCCCAGCACCAGATCGTTGGTATCGAGCTTGCTGACGAATGAGGCCAGCGCGCGCAACCGCAGATCGCCAACCGGCAGCCGGAAGTCGTAGCTGGCATCGACGTCGAGTCCGCTCGCTTCCTGGCCCAGGATGTTCGCGGGCTGGACGGAGATCAGGCTGACCTTGCCGTCGGGACCGCGGTCGATGAACGAGCAGAACAGCTGATTGCCGGCGAAGCACTGGTTCAGGATGTTCGTCGTGCTGACCGTGGCAATCGCGCCGTCGATCTTGATGTTGTAGTAGTCCACCGACATCGTGAAGCCCGGCAGGAACCTTGGCGCCAGCACCACGCCGATACCGGTCGTGTTGGCCTCCTCAGGCTTCAGGTCCGGATTGCCGCTGGTGCGCGAGAGCATGAAGTAGCTCTGATTCAGGAACGGATCGACGTTGTTGCCGGTACCAGACTGGCCTGCGTTGAACAGCTCGCCCAGGTTCGGGGCGCGAATGTCGCGGGAGCGGGTCACGCGGAAGCGCATATCCTCGATCGGTGTCCACACTGCGCCAGCCTTCCAGGTCGTTACGTTGCCGGAAGTGCTGTAGTCGGTGTAGCGCACGGCGCCGTTGAAATCCAGCGACTGCGCGAATGGCAGATCCTTCAGCAGCGGCACGACGGTTTCCACGAAACCTTCCGTCACGTTGTACTTGCCCTGGGTAGCATGGTAGTTGCCGGCGAAGAACGCGTTCGCTTCGTCGAGCGCGCTCGCGCTGCCTTCAACGGATTCGCGGCGGTGTTCAGCCCCCAGCGCTATCGACACCGGGCCTGCCCACGTGGAGAACGGCTCGCCGTTCACGCTCGCTGCGATCACGTCCTGCTTGAGGAGCGTGTCCGAGTAACCCGTCCCGGTCACGTAGTTGACTGCTGCGGCGGAGTTTACGCCCAACCCCATCGGGTTGTAGGGCACGCACGCCGGATCACCGCCGCGGCAAACGATCTTGCCGGAGACCGGATCCACGATCGCATCGACCGCGGCATTGTAATTCGCATTGATGCGATCGCCGGGCGTCCACGACTCGATGTCGTTCTGGTTGTGGGTGTAATACGAATCCCATTTCCAGTTGGCCCCGATGAGGTCGAAGTTGCCTTCGGCACCGACCACGTAGCGTTTGAACTCACGTTCGTTGATACCCTGCAGGTAAGGCATGTCGCCGTTGAACGTACCCAGTTCGAGCTGCTGAATGCCCTGCGCCGTCATCTGCGCCTGCACCGAGGCAGGAATGAACGGATTGCCCGACTTGATGAACAGGCCGCCGTTGTTCAGGTTCGGCACGACTTCCTTGTTGTGCGACTTGGTCGTGGAATACTGCAGCTCGGTGTAGACGTTGAAGTTGTCGGTCACGTCGAAGCTCGCGCGTCCGAACGCATTGGTGTACGCAAGCGGCAGAGCCAGTGTCGTGGTGCGATCGACGCGGGAGTCCTCCCAGTCGCCACCGGACATGATCGGCCCGCTCACCAGGCTGCCGAACTGAAACGGAAGCGGCGTGCCGCCCGGACCGAACTGCGTGCCCCGGAATGGACAGCTGGCCAGGGCTGCGCCGCCGATCGTCGCGGAACATCCGAGAATCAAACCACCCTTGGTGCCGTTTGCCACGCCGGCATTGGTGACGTTGAGCAGCTGCGGCTGGCCATTGCCCGCCCGGTAATTCGGGTTGTTCATCATCTGGAACGAGTTATCGGCCCAGCTGCGGTTGTTGCCGATGACGCCCTTGTCTTCCGAGTGCTCGCCACTGAACAGCAGGTGCCCGCGATCGTCGGCGAAGCCCGTGCCGGCAGTGATGCTGAACTTATAGTTCTCGCCGTCGCCCGCTTCGGACTCACCGCCCTCGACACTGCCCTTCACGCCGGTGAAAGTCTTATCGAGAACGAAGTTGACCACGCCAGCCAGTGCGTCTGAGCCGTATACGGCGGATGCACCACCGGTCACGACTTCAACGCGCTGCACCAGTCCGGCTGGCATCGAATTGACGTCCACGGCAGAAGCGTTGCCGCCAGTACCGAGACTCGATCCGACGATGCGCTTGCCGTCCAGGAGCACCAGGGTGCGATTCGCGCCGAGGCCTCTGAGGTTCAAGGCATTGACACCGGCCGTGCCGGTGCCGACATTCGAAGAAATCGTGCGCGGCGAGACGCTGCCCGCAAACGCCGGCAAGCGGTTGACCGCATCGGCGATGGTCGTCGTCGCCATCTGGTTGAGTTGCTCGGTGCCGAGCACGGAGACCGGCGTAGGCGCCTCGTAGCCGTCTTCGCGCTGGATGCGCGTGCCAGTCACGGTAACTTCCTGGAGCACTCCTGTGCCCTGGGGATTCGCCTGCTGTTCCTGTGCACCGGCAGTACCGGCAGCCAGTGACGCCGTCAGCGCCAACGTCACGCTTGCGCAGCCCAGTGCACGCCGTACTGCGAGAGCAACCGAAGACTGCTTGCCACGGGCCGAGGTTCGATGGTTCGTCATTCAATCCCCCAAAAAGACTATTTCTTAGTGCAAGAGACGTGCAACGCATCGCTCCCACGTGAGCGACTGCATCGTTCGGGCATCTGAAGGAGGCACTGGCTTTCGCGCTTGCCAATGCCTTTAATTCGCGGGAAAGGCTACACCGGTAGCGCAGCAAAATTTTCCCGAAAGTGTGCGGAGGCGGCCGTGTCTCAGCATGATTCATCTGTCGAAGCGCATCTGCGCGACCGTAGTTTGCGTTGATTTTCTGGCGGGCCGCAGCAACCCATGAACAGCGCTGTTTCACGCACGTGTCTCACGAGTCAGAGTGGTTGCAGCTCAACGCGAGCGCGGCTACCGTGAGAGCGTCAATGCATCGTGTCTGCTTCGCTCAGTGGCGCGGACACACAACTAATCAGGACTCACGGGGGAAATAATTTATGCGATCTCGATTGATAGTCTCGATGTTGGGCATTGTGATGATAAGTGGCGCGGTGCTCGCGCAGACGCCGCAGCAGCGTTTGAATCCGGTGATCGGGCTTCTCGAGCACAAGCAGCCAGTGATGGGTCTTTACAGACCGAGCAATCGACAGCACGGTCCCGCGGCAGCAGCAGCACCGACGCCACCGAAATCGCCGCTAGAGCTCGCGAAGGAAACTGTCGCATACCAATCCAGCGACTTCGTTTTCGATGGCAGCATGGAAGGTAACTTTGATGAGGCCTTTCCCGAGTTCTCTGCATTCGCCGGGGCGCTCAAGGAAGTCGGTCCCCTCAGCCGCACGCCGTTCCCGCATATCGCGCATCCGATGATCGTAAAGGTTCCGCTGATCGCACCGGATCCTGCGCAAGCAGTGACTCACATCAGCCAGCAGCTGAACCTCGGCGTGAGCGGCGTGATGTTCGTCGGCGTCGAGAGTCCTGAAGAAGTGAAGCAAGGCCTCGCCGCGATGCGCTTCAAGTCGAAAGGCGGCACGCGTCCGGACTCCGTCGGCACGGCACCGGCATTCTGGGGAATGTCCGAACAGGAGTATCGTCACAAGGCGGATGTGTGGCCGCTCAATCCGCAAGGCGAGCTCATCAACTGGACGATCGTCGAGAGCAAGGAAGGCCTGAAGCACGTGCGCGAAATCGCCGCAGTGAAAGGCATCGGCGTGCTGTGGCCAGGCGCTGGCACGCTGCGTCAGGTTTTCTCGTCACCGGGTCCGGATGGCAAGCCCGTGCTCGACCAGGCTGCATGGGAAGGCGCCATCCAGCAGGTGCTCTCCGCATGCAAGGAGTTCCACGTGCCGTGCGGCTTTCCGGCCAGGCCGGAGGACATTGAGATGCGCATGAAGCAGGGCTTCAGCGTCTTCGTGATGAACTGGGGTGACACCGGCTTCCAGGCAGCGCAGATGGGCCGCAAGGCCGCCAACCGTCCGGCCACCAACGAATAGCCTTCAACCTCGACAAGCACTCCCGTGGGGTATCAGTATGGAAAATGAAACCATTGTCATCGACCTGCTCAATCAGTTCGAGCGCGGCAGGATCTCCCGCCGCCATCTCATCCAAAGCCTGGTGACCGGCATTGCCGCAACCTCTGCGGTGATGTCTGCTGCGTCTGTGCTCGCGGCGACTCCAGCGCGCAAGGCTTTCAAGGCGGTAGCGGTCAATCACATTTCGTATGGCGTCGCGGACTACGGCCGCACGCGTGACTTCTACGCCGATCTGCTCGGCATGCGGGTGAGCGAAGATAACGGCAAGCAGTGCGCGCTATCGTTTGGAGACACTTTCATCATCCCGCGCAAGACACGCCAGCCCGACAACAAGCCATATATCGATCACGTCGCCTACACGATCGAGGACTGGAACAAGGATGAGGTCGAGGCAGAGCTGCGGCGCCGCGGTTTCGAACCCAGGCCGGATACCGAGGACAGCTTCCACATCAAGGACCCGGACGGCTTCGATCTGCAGATCTCAGGCAAGAACATGAAATCCGCCCCGTGAGGTGCGGGCGGAGTCTGGCTAGGGCGTCAGCAGGTGCCAGACTCCGCCGACCCCATCGCCTTGCGTTCGGCCAGGCACGTCGTGCGCGAACGTGTAGACCGGCTTGCCGCGATAGGTCCACTGGAGCGTGTCGTCTGAGCGCTTGATAGTGATCCAGTCGCCCACACGACGCGCGCCGCCGGACGCGAGCACAGGTGGCCATTCGCGGCTGCATGCGTCGATGCAGTTCGATTTGCCATCCACGTCGCGATCGTATCGATACACAGCGAGGCCCTCTGCGGTTCGCATTGCAATGACTCCGCCCTCCTCGAACAGACTGATGTCGACCGGCGTGGGTGGCAGAGTCAAAGCGGCAGCTGAACTGGTTTTGCGATTGCTCATGGAACTTGCCCGTCATGTGGAACGCTCTACGGCCATCGTAAACTCATCGAGGTGGATCATGCAGCATCGTTCATTGGTTTTCGTCGCGGCAATAGCCTCGCTTGCTTCGATGGGTCTGGCAACCGCTACGCTCGCGGCTGATGCGCCGGCGCCCGCCGCTGCGCCCTCGTCATCTCCATCCAAAGATTGCAAGCCTCTGAGTGGCGATGCCCGCAAAGAATGCGAGAGTGTCGCGGCAAAGATGAAGCAGTCGCAGCGAGCTTCTGATGGGCCAAGCGCCAACAAGGCGGTCGGTGTGCACTCCAGCCCCATAATGATCGACGATAAGGAAAGGGCCATTGCCGAGGCAAAACGCAAAGGGCAGGACCCTAGAAAGGCCGTAGAGAAGATCGAGGCGAAGGAGCGGGCGCCTGCGCCCAGGCAGCCCTGATTTCAGCGGTGTGACCCCGCATCGGCATCGCCCGCTTCGATCCATGTAATCCTTACCCTGAGTTCGACAGCGAACAGAGCCAGCGATGCCGTTGATGGCACTATGGCTGGTCACCGTGTTCGCATTACCCCACGGTTGGAACCAGGCACGGACATGAATCCACGGACAACGCAATTGTGAGAGCCCTCCCAAGTGAATCGGGCTACCGCGCCAGTACTTAGCCTGGCCAGGCGTGTCGCGGCGCATGCGGCGAGGGAAAGCAGATCTTCCGCGAACGGAAACCCGATGCCTTTCCACCTGACCGAAACGCTGCGCCCGCAGCTGGCGACATTGCTGGGCCGCGCAGGATTTTGCTCCCTTCTCGCACGCGGTCTTGCGCTGGCGGGCCGGGAGGCTCCATGGCTGCGGACGTTGCATGTGAATCCGGACGGCTCTTTGCACGGAGGTGGCGAAGTGACAGCGAAACAGATCGCAGCAGGGGATGTCTTGCTGCTCGCGGAGTTGCTCGGATTGCTGGTCGCCTTCATCGGTGAGGGCCTGACGCTGCAGATAGCGCGCGAAGCCTGGCCGAAACTGCCCCTGGACGACTCTGATATTTCTCAGAGGATTGCGCAATGAGCAAACTGAAGCGGCCAGGCAAGCGCGCGGCTGCAGTTCAAACCGTGAACCGGCCGGAAAAAGTCACGATCCGCAAGCTGGGTACGGGTGTGCGCGGCCTGGACGACATTCTGGGCGGCGGCATCCCCGAGTTCTCGTTCAATGTCATCGCCGCGACACCGGGCTGCGGCAAAACCACATTGGCGCATCAGATCGCCTTCGCCAACGCCACGGACGAGAGCCCTGCACTGTATTTCACGGTACTCGGCGAACCGCCGCTCAAGATGCTGCGTCACCAGCAGCAGTTTGCATTCTTCGATGAATCCAGGCTCGGGAAGTCGGTGCGCTTCATCAACCTGAGCGAACTGGTCGAGGAGCAGGATCTGACGCCGGTGCTGGAAGAAATCATGAAGCAGGTCACCGCGGTCAATCCTGGCATCGTCGTAGTGGATTCCTTCCGCACCGTAGTGCGCAGCGCCGAGGCCGGTGCCGGCGTGTTGGGCATCCAGCTGTTCATTCAGCGGCTCGCCCAGTTCCTCACCAGCTGGGAGGCAACGACATTCCTGATCGGCGAGTATGACGAAACGGAAATACGCAGCAATCCGCTTTTTACCGTCGCAGATGGCCTCATCTGGCTGTGGCAGGTGACGGAGAGAAATTCCGTGGTGCGCAAACTTCAGGTCATGAAGCTGCGAGGCCAGGCGACTGTGCCAGGCCTGCACACGATTCGCATCAACGGCAACGGGATGCAGGCTTTCTCACGAACGCTGGGGCTGACCAGCACCAAGGCGAGACCGGCGCAGCCCCGGCGCCTTTCCTTAGGGATCCCGGAGCTGGACAAGATGTTGGGCGGGGGCATTCAGGAAGGCGACAGTCTGCTGGTGGCCGGCCCGTCGGGCACCGGCAAATCGGCCCTGGCGACCCAGTTCATCGCCGAAGGGCTGCGCGTCGGTGAGCCTGGAATCATGGCGATCTTCGAGGAACGGCCGGAAGGCTACACGCAGCGGGCGGGCACTTTCGGCCTGCATCTGCGGGCGGCGGAGCAGGAAGGAAAACTGGAAACCCTCTACCTGCGTCCGCTCGACCTGTCGGTGGATGAAACGATGCAGGAAATCCTCGATGCCATCGTGAGGATCGGCGCGAAACGGCTCGTGATCGATTCTCTGGTCGGTTTCGAGATGGCGCTCGCACCGGGATTCCGCGCCGACTTCCGTGAGTCGCTCTACCGCATGATCGGTGCTCTCACCGGGGCGGGCATCACGATCCTCAGCACGGTCGAAGTGGAGGATTCG
>Ga0193753_10003839_pt1 | contig 10969 bp, 11 predicted proteins | sample H1c2metaG_FD_144925 | JGI IMG/M metagenome (GOLD analysis project Ga0193753, IMG submission 144925) | Soil microbial communities from a riparian zone of the East river system, Colorado, United States - H1c2 | ecosystem: Environmental > Terrestrial > Soil > Riparian zone | place: USA: East... | reverse complement strand
CTTCGTCGGATGCGCTTGCGCGCGCCGTCTGGATCAGACGGTCGCGCACATCGCCGACATCGCGCTGCACGCGGTCGACACCCTGTATCACGCTGACGAAGGCGGCGGGCAAAAGCCAGATGATGATCCAGAACAAAAGCCGCAGACGCAGCGGCCGGCCGCCGACCTCAGGTAGCGTCTGTTTCGCCGCTTGATCCCTGGCCGGGGTCGAACGGGGCCAACCGGTCAAGTTGCGCCATAATTTCATGAGTGGCGTCGCTCCCTGCCGGACGCGGCTCGTTCGGCAGCGGACCAGCCCCTTCCAATGTGGCGGACAATGCCTTTCTCGCGCGTGCGACGCGGCTCTTCACAGTACCGACCGCGCAATTGCTGATCTTCGCCGCATCCTCGTAAGAAAAGCCACCCGCGCCCACCAATATCAATGCTTCGCGCTGTTCCGCAGGCAAACCGCGAAGCGCACGCGCCGTGTCGGACAATTGTACGGCCCAGGTCTGTTCTCCTCGGGCAACCGGCATGCGTTCCGCAACGCTGTCATCCCAGGGTGCCTGACGCCATGCGCGCCTTCGGTCAGAATAAAATTGATTGCGCAGAATTGTGAACAGCCAAGCCTTCAGATTCGACCCGGCCCTAAAAGTATCACGCGATTGCCAGGCTTTGGCGAGTGCTTCCTGTGCCAGATCGTCGGCCAATTCCCGATCGCCGCACAGCGATCTCGAAAAGGCGCGCAGGAAGGGAATGAGTTCGAGCAGGTCCCGTTGAAATTCGCGGTCCGTCTCGCCCGTGCGCGGCGGCATGGGCATCGGGGCGGCTTCTCCGCTTGCACTCATCGACGGCTCGTCAAAATTATGAGATTTCACGAGGATGCGTCCTTCTTGCCCTTCGATTCGTCGATTTTCTTAAGAAGATCGAGAAAATCGTCGGGAACAGGCTCTTGAACGACATCGTCATACATGCGGCGCAACTCGCGCCCGATCGCACGCTGTCTCGCACGCGCCGCGATCATTTTTTCCCTATCGGGTTCCTCTTTTTTCACTTGCAAATTCCCGCCCTCGTGTCGCGGAGTCGATCCGTCCCAGAATCGTCCGTCCATAGCTATTGTCCCATTGTTAACGCGGGGGCCCCCTTCGCCGAAGCCTTTCCCTGAGTGTGAGAAACGGGCAATGTCGAAAGTGGTTCCCTTGAGACGGAACATTCTCCGCGGTTGGCCGTTTTGTGGACAGACATCGAGGGAAAATCCATGACGATTACTGAATCTCTGGCTCCGCATCTTCCATATTTGCGCCGTTATGCGAGAGCCCTGACCGGTTCGCAGAAAAGCGGCGATATCTATGTCCGCGCCGCCTTGACCGCGCTTTTGGCCGGAAAATACGAACTTTCCAGCGATATTCCTCCGCGTGTGGCGCTTTACCGTCTTTTCCATGTCATTTGGGCCAGCAGCACGGGACAATTCGATCAGGACGCCTCGGTAGATGTGCGCCAGTTGAGCCCCGAAGAGCGGCTGCGGGCCCTCTCCTCCGCCGACCGCGCAGCGCTGCTGCTCACCGCGGTGGAAGGATTCTCCTTGAGCGAAGCGGGCAAGATCCTGGGTGAAACGCCCGAAGAAGTGGAGCAATCCATCGTCGAAGCCCAGCATGCCATCGAACGGCAGCTGGCCTCGCGCGTGCTTATCATCGAGGATGAATCGATCATCGCGCTCGATCTCGAAAACCTGGTCGCCGAACTCGGACATAAGGTCGTGGGAACCGCCGCCTCCAAGGACGAAGCGGTCAACAAGGCCCGCACCCAACAGCCGGGCCTTATCCTTGCGGACATCAATCTTGGCGAAGGCGGCTCGGGCATCGATGCCGTGACGGAAATCCTTCGCAGCTTCGATATTCCGGTGATTTTCGTCACCGCCTATCCAGAGCGCCTTTTGACCGGCGAACGGCCTGAGCCCACCTATCTCATCACCAAACCCTTCCTGCCGGAGACCGTGCAGGCCACGATCGGGCAAGCGTTGTTCTTCCATTCCCTGCGGCGCGAAGCGGCCTAACCGCGGCTCACCGCATCTCGCGGAACCCCCCTGCTACCGTGACGTTTCCCTTGCGTGTTGATTCAACGCGCAAGGGAAACGCGCTCTCGGCATTGAGCCGGGGCGTTGCGGGCAGCGATGGTTCGGCTGGGCAATAAGTTACCTCATTCTCTCGCTGATCGCGGCCTATCTGGGCTTTTTCGGCCTCGCCGGCCTGGCGGCGGTTTTCGTCAAATTCCTCTTGCTCGTCTTCCTGATGCTGCTTGCCGTCAGCGCGTCCTTGAGCCTAATCCGGCGCAAACCGCGGGTTTAGCCCTAAGAAAAGAATTTCGGGGACACCCGGAACTACAATTCATCGCAAGCATTTTATGAGGGAGCGGACCACGATCCCAGGCTACGTCAAATTGCCCCCCTCGACAGTCGGCGTCGGCGGTCCGCTCGTTCCCTTCCCCCGCTTCTGATCTCCAACGCCTAGGGTTTCGTGCGACATCGCTCGGCGATGACGCTGTCTCACCTCTTCGCCATGGGCGTTTTGCGCGGCGTGCCTAGAGCGGCATCGCATAGATGATGGCGAAGGCCGCGATGACGAGCGTCAGGCTGACCACCAGGATAAGCCGCACCCGTCCTGAGATAAGGCCACCGCGCGCTGCAACCGGCGTCAAAACGGGTGCCGGACCGGTTTCGTTATCCCACTGGTTGGATTGTGCCATTGCCGTTCTCCCTGAATCTTCTTGCGTCGGGGAGGAAACGCCCAAGTCACGCAAGCGGTTGCCCGCGGGTGGGGTTTCCTGGGGAGGCGGCTGTCAGGCGTCCTGCGTGTTCGGCCGCCCGGGCGCTCCGCTGGGCTGCGACTCGGGCCTAGCTTCCAATTCCGCGCGCACACGGCGCAGACGCGCCAACTCGTCATCCTCGGATGGGGGTTCGGAATCCGCCAAGCTATTGGGCTGCAGGCGGATGCGCGCGTCGCGTTCCCACGCGGCCAATATCTCGAGACGGTCCTTGTTGGTAAGGCGTCTATCCCTGATAACATCCGACGGATTGCGGTAATACCGGGCTGGGTCCAGTTTGGCGTCCTGGACAAATTTGGCTTTTTTCATTTGTGATCAGCCTTACGGGCTACCGCACCAGGGAACGCGCGCCTTGCGACAGCGTTCCGAATCCCGGGATGGGGGCCAATCCCGGGTGATCGAAGAGGGGGAACATGGCGACCGCGAAGAAGACCAAGAAACGCGAACCCCACGCGAAAACCGAGCATAAGACCGAGCACAAATCCGAAGCCCGCCCGAAGATCCCAGGCCTTTCCGCGCGTCCCGTGTGGCAGGGACATTTGCGGTTGTCGCTGGTGAGCTGCCCGGTCGCGCTCTACAAGGCGACATCGCGCGCCAACGACATTTCCTTCAATCTTCTGAACCCTGAGACCAACAATCGCGTGCGCATGATTCCGACCGATCCCGAGACCGGCCCGGTGAATCGCAGCGATCTGGTGCGGGGCTATGAGATCGAGAAGAACCGCTATGTCATCATCGATGATGACGAACTCGACGCGGTGAAGCTCGAGACCACCCATACGCTCGACATCGAGCGTTTCGTGGATGCGGATTCCATCGACCGGCTGTTCTGGGACGTGCCCTACATCCTGCTGCCCACCGACGACATCGCGGCCCAGGCCTATGCCGTCATCCGCGAAGCGATGGCCGATACCAACCGCATCGCCTTGGGCCGTGTCGTCATGCACACGCGCGAGCGGCTGATCGCGATCGAGCCGCGCGACAATGGCCTGGTCGCGTCCAGCCTTCGCATGCGTGACGAAGTCGTCAACATGTCAAAGGCGCTGGAGGCTATTCCCCACGTCAAGCCGGACAGGCAGATGGTGGATATCGCGGAAAAAATCATCGCGCAGCTGGAAGGCGACTTTAATCCGGACGAATTCCGCGATCGCTATGAGGACGCTCTGCGCCGAAAACGGTGGCGCCGCCGGCCGAACCGAGCAATGTCATCGATCTGATGGCGGCGTTGAAGAAGAGCCTGGGTGCGAAGGGTGCGCCATCCAAGACTCCGCCCAAGAGCGCCGCGGTCCGCGCGAAGCATCCCAAAAAGCGCGCGCGCTAGTTCAGAGCTTCGCCAGTTTCTTCTGCGCTGTTTGCAGCGAGACCGCCGAGGCCGCCAGATCCTTCCAGGGATCGCCGCGCTTCAAAAGCGGCGCTGCCGCGGCAATGGTGAAGGCTGCGGGATCAAGGCCCTTTTTCAGCTGGCTCCAATTTAAGGGCACCGAGATCGTGGCGCCGTCGCGCGCGCGTGGCGACCAGGGCGCCACCGCCGTCGCGCTGCGCCCGTTGCGCAAATAGTCGATGAAGATTTTGCCCTCGCGCTGCTTCTTCGACATGTTGGTGACATAGCGCTCGGGGTGGGCCCGCGCCAGAGATTCCGATACGGCCAGCGCAAACGCTTTTGCCTCATCCCAACTGACCGGGTGCTTGCGGTCTGCGGCAATGGCGACAACCACATGGATGCCTTTTCCGCCGGTGGTCTTCACGAACGGCGTGAAGCCGCAACCCGCAAGCACGCCTTTGATTTCCTTCGCCGCGTCGATTACCGAATCGAATGGCACATCGGGCGCAGGATCCAGATCGAAGATCAGCCGCTCGGGGATCTCCGGTTCCAGCGGCTTGCAGCCCCAGGGATGGATTTCCAAGACCGCAGCCTGCGCGAGCGAGACGAGGCCTTCGACATCGTCCGTGGAATGGTAAGGCTGCTTTTCGCCGGCGATCCTGACCGGAACGACATGGGCCGCGCCCGCCAAGACATGACGTTGGAAGAAGCGCTGACCACCGATGCCTTCGGGCGCGCGCACCATGGAGATGGGACGCCCCGCGATATGGGGCAGCATCAGAGCGGCTGCCTTTTCGTAATAGCGCGCGAGATCGAGTTTGGTGACCGCGGCTTGTTTGGCGGCCGGCCATAACGGTTTTTCCGGATGGCTGATGGTGATGCCGGCAATGACATTGCCGCCCTTGGCCGGTTTGGTTTTGGTGGGCAGTTTTGCCTTCACAACTGAAGCGCCCATCTCCTTCTGAAAGCGTTTGCGCCTCCTCGACCGCCATCGCCTGTTCCACCACGACCGACCGCGCCGGCTTGTCCTCGCGCAGGGCTTTGAAGCTCGCCTGCCGCAGCAGCCCGTCGCGCGTGACCGTGGCAAATTCGACTTCAGCGACGAGTTTGGGTTCCACCCATGTGATCTCACGCGCGCGCGGCGGTTTGATGCCCGCGGTGAACGGCGATTGCGCCCGCTTCAATCGGTTCAGCGCCCGCAGCAGCGGTCCGGAATTCTCCCCATTGAAGCCTGTGCCGATGCGGCCGAGATAGAAGAAATCCTTATCCCGATAGGCGCCGATCAGGATGGAACGGAGTTTCGACGCGCCTCCCCACCAGCCCCCGATCACCACTTCCTGCCCGCCGCGGCATTTCTCCTTGGTCCAAAGATCGCCGCGTCCGGAACGATAAGGCGCATCAAGCCGCTTGGAGATGATGCCTTCGAGTTGGGCTTGGCACGCCGATTTCAGGAAAGTCGGGCCATCGATCGCGAAATGCTCGACATAGCGCAAACGCGAGAGGCCCTTGGTCTTTGCGAGCAAGCGCGCCAGCACGTCCTTGCGGGTGGAAAGTTCGGCCGCGCGTAGATCCTTCCCTTCAAGAAAGAGAAGATCGAAGACGAAGAAAACCAATTCTCCCGTCCGCTCATCCGAAAGCGCCTGTTGCAGATCGGCAAAGCTCGGCACGCCTTTATCGTCCAGCGCGCAGATTTCGCCGTCGATCATGCAATCGGGCAAGGCTCGCGCTTCGGCCGCGATTTCGGGGAAGCGGTGAGTCCAATCCAGCGCCTTGCGCGTGCTGAGCACGCTTTTGCACTTTTCCACGCGCAGCTGCATGCGATAGCCATCGAATTTGATCTCATGCGCCCAGGCGGCGCCTACGGGCGGCGTATCCACCAGCCGGCAGAGCTGCAGGGCGACGAAGCTGGGCATCCTCGCCGGCTTTATTTTTTCGAGAGTCTTCTCGGACGCTTGGCCGAAGTCTTTTTTTTTACCGCGGCGCGGTGTTTCCCATTCTCCTTGGCGGACGCGCCGTTCTCACGCGAGGAATTCCAGACGCGCGATTTCTTGCTGCCAGCGATTTCCTCCAGCGTGCGCCCTGTCGTGACCGAGGTGTCGGCGGCCAAGAGCGTATCGGGTTTCCCCGGCAGCGCCGCATCGTCCTTTTCCTTGATCAGCAGCCAATTGTGCCGAACCCGCTTTCCGGGTTTGACCTTATCCTCGCGCAACCGGATCAGCGCCCAGCCGCCATGCAGGCGCTGTCCGTCGATGGTGATCTTCAGATGCCCATCGGCAAGATCTTTTTGCGGATCATCGCTTTGCGGCGTCCAGGTGCCGGTATCCCACAGCTGCACGGTGCCGCCGCCATATTGGCCTTGCGGAATCGTGCCTTCGAACGTGCCATATTCCAAGGGATGGTCTTCGACCTCGACCGCCAGCCGCTTGGTGGCGGGATCGAGCGAGGGCACCTTGGTCACCGCCCAGGATTTGTAGACGCCGTCCAGTTCGAGCCGCAAATCATAATGCAAACGCGTCGCAGCGTGCCGCTGGATGAGGAAGCGTAAGCCTTTGGCTTTCCCACGCGCCACCTTCCCGCGCGGTTCGGCGGTGAGCTTGAAATTGCGTTTGGCGCGGTAGGTTTCTAGGCCGGCCATCGCAAACCTTTTGGCGGATTTACACTTGTCCGATCAAGACGAGGATCAGCAACACCACCAGCACCGTTCCCAGCAAGCCGCTCGGCCCATAACCCCAATTGCTGCTGTAACCCCAGGTCGGCAGCGCCCCAACCAGCGCCAGAATCAATACGATCAGCAGGACTGTTCCCAGCATCGGAATTCTCCCCGTTTTCGTTGTCATAAAAACCGACGAAAGCGGAAAACGTTCCCTTTGGCTTGGCTGTGGTCATTCGGCGGCGGCTGCCGAATTGCCCGTCGGGGAATTGCCGGTTGCGGAATTGATCGAGGATGTCTCGCGTCCGGTAAGCTCCGAGGGCGCGAAATCATCCACATCGATGGCATCGCGGATGATCGCATTGGCGCGCATCAGTGCATCGGCGTCGGCCTGCGTGATGATCCCCTCGCGCACCAGCCGCGGCAAATCGGCGAGCGCCTTGCGGCCCGTCTGACCCGAGGCGCGAATCTTGTCTTCGATCGCATCGCGCTCGAGCGCGGCGGCGAAGGCCGCTTCCATGCGCCCGGTGGGATCGGTGGGTGAGTGGTTGACATAGATGCCCGCGGTCAGACGTTCGCGTGTCTCCGTCGCGGACAGGATCAGCGAGGCGCAGGCATGCGCCAGCCGGTCGGACGGCGGACGGCGAAACCGTCCCAGAGGAAAGGCCACCAGCCGCAGCAGCCAGGCCACGGGACGATTGGGAAGATTGTTCAGCACCTCATCCGTGCGCGTTTGGATGGTGTGCAGCGCTGTCTGGTAATTCCATTCCAGAAGCGGCAGATCGGCCGCGTGCGCGCCATCGTCTTCAAAGCGCTTGAGCGCACAGCTGATGAGGTAGAGCTCGCTCAAGATATCGCCGAGCCGCGCGGACAGCGATTCACGCCGCTTCATCGCGCCGCCGAGCGTGCCCATGACAAGATCAGTGACGGCGGCAAAGGTCACCGCCGCCACATGCAGCCCGCGATAGAGCGGCGTGATACGGGGCACGTCGGGAACGCGCGCGAAGATTCCGCCGGTCAGATTGTGCAGGAAGGCGCGCGTTACGTTCGAGATGGCGCTGCCAATGTGGGCAAACAGCACGCGGTCGAACACCGCCAGCGATTCACGCGCGTCGGGCAGGTTGGCCGCTTCCATCTCCTTCAAGAGATAGGGATGGCAGCGGATCGCGCCCTGGCCGAAGATGATGAGCGAGCGCGTCAGGATGTTGGCCCCTTCCACCGTGATGGCGACGGGCACGCTCATATAGGTGCCGAAGAGATAATTGCGCGGCCCGTCGCAGATCGCCCGTCCACCGTGGATGTCCATCGCATCGTTGAGCGCGGTGCGCATGCGTTCGGTGGCGTGATATTTGAGGATCGCCGACAGCACCGAAGGCTGCTCGCCGGCATCCAGGCTCGCCGCGGTCAGACGCCGCGCTGCGTCCAGCCCATAGGCATAGCCGGCGATGCGCGCGAGCGGTTCTTCGATGCCTTCGAATTTTCCGATGGCCATCCCGAACTGCCGGCGCACCCGCGCATAGGCGCCGGCCAACCGCGCGCAGAACATGGCAGCGCCGGTGCCCAGCGCCGGGAGCGAAATCGCGCGGCCCGCGGCGAGGCAATCCATTAGCATGCGCCAGCCCTGGCCGACGCGCGCCTGTCCGCCGATGATGTAATCCATCGGGATGAACACGTCCTCGCCTCTCGTCGGGCCGTTCTGGAAGGATTGATCGGCGGGGAAATGCCGCCGCCCGATCTCGACGCCCGGCGTGTTGGTGGGCACGAGCGCCAGCGTGATGCCGATATCGTCCGCATCTCCGATCAGATGTTCGGGATCGTACAGCTTAAAAGCCAGACCCAGGATCGTGGCCACCGGGGCAAGCGTGATGTAGCGCTTGTTCCAGGTGACGCGCATGCCGAGCACACGCTGGCCCTTGTGATCGCCGTAACAGACAATGGCGCGGTCGGGGATGGAAGCCGCATCGGAGCCAGCTTCCGGCGCGGTCAGCGCGAAACAGGGAATCTCGATGCCTTTCGCCAGCCGCGGCAGATAATAATCGCGCTGCGCATCGGTGCCGTAGCGCATCAAGAGTTCGGCGGGACCAAGCGAATTGGGCACCATCACGGTGACCGCTGCCGCCGGGCTGCGGCTTGCCACCTTCATCACCACATAAGAGTGCATCAGCGCGGAAAAGCCGAAGCCGCCATGCTCCTTGGGGATGATCATCCCCATGAATCCCTGGTCCCGGATGAAGCTCCAGACATGCTCGGGCAGGTCGGCCGCGCGGCGGATGCTCCAATCATCCAGCATGGAGCACAGGGTTTCGACCGGCCCATCCAGGAACGCCTGTTCCTCTGCGGTGAGTTCGGGCTTGGGAAAGCCTCTGAGCTTGGCCCATTGCGGCTTGCCGGAAAACAGCTCGGCATCCCACCACACCGTGCCGGCGGCGATGGCATCGCGTTCGGTGGCTGAAATCGGCGGCAGCTGTTTCTTGTACCAGGCGAGGATGGGCTTGGTGATGGTGCGGGCCCGCCAGCTCAGGGACGCATTCATGTTCGCTCTCCTCGGCGGCGCGAGCTTTTCCGCGCGAATCCGCCCGCTCTACGGGGCATCATAGGGGATTTTTGGCGGTTTGCCTGGATTTCCTCGCGCGCTATGCTGCAGCCCATCTCAGCGGGAAGACCATGAAACCCATTGCCACGATCGCCCTGTCTCTCGCTTTGGCCGCCGCGCCGGTTGCCGCCGCCCAGCGTGTTCCTCCGGGCGAGGGGGCCGTCGGCACCCAAGACCTCGCCCCAGGCTTGGCAAGCGTGAATTGGGGCCCCATGGGCTTGAATGTCGGGGTTTCGGCGGGCGCGGACGGCATCCTTTTGATCGACGATCAGGAGGAGGCGGGTGTGCCCCGGCTGAAGGCCGAAATCGCCAAGCTTTCCGGCGGCCCCGTCAAACTGGTGATCAACACGCATTGGCATTTCGATCATGTGGGCGGCAATGCGGAGTTTGCCAAGGCGGGCGCCATCACCATCGCCCAAACCAACACGCGCACGCGGCTGATGGCCGAGCAGGTCAATCCCGTCAATGGCGGCAAGCAGAAGGCGTTTGCGCCGGGATTCTGGCCGCTTCTCACCTTTGACGACAGCCTGCGGCTGTATTTCAACGGCGATGAGATCGATCTCATCCATGTGCCCGGCGCCCATACCGACAGCGATGTGATCGTCAAATTCAAGAAGGCGAATGTGCTGTTCGCGGCCGATCTCTTCAACAATGGCGACTACACGCGCGTCGATGGGCGCGGCGGCAGCCTCGACGGCATGATCGCGGCCTATCGCAAGCTGCTCCCCACGCTTGACGATGCGGTCAAAGTGGTGCCGGGCCGCGGCCGCGTGGGCACCAAGAAGGATTTGGAAGATTATCTTCAGGTGATGATCAGCCTGCGCGCGCGCATGTTGAAGCTCATCCAGGACAACAAGACTCTGGAAGAATGCGTCGCGGCCAAACCGACCGCCGATTTCGACGCACATTGGGCCAACGGGCCGGTGCGGCCCGACCAGCTGGTCGAAGAGCTTTATGCGGATTTGAAACCGAAAGCGCGCTGACGCGGCAGCCTACGAGGCGGCGCGGTTATTTTCCCCAGGCCATCCGCTCCTGCCCGGCTTTGGTCAGGCGCAAGCCGTCGGAGGTATGCTTGATCAGCCGCAAGCCGAGAAGCTTCAGCTGATGGGCCTCAGGCAAATCGCGCTGGATCATGCCTTTGCTAACCTCGCGCAGCGAGGTGAATTCGTCGGGCGTGAGCAGGGCGTCGAGGTTCAGGGTCATGGGAGAGTTATCGCATCACCATGTTGCGAAATTCCCAACGGCAAGGCCGCAACAGCGTTAACCCGCGGTAAACTTTCCCCCTCTGCCCAGCCCTGTCCGGTTGACGGGGGCCCGGGTTTGGCGAACTATTGCGTTCAATTTCGACCCGCCTCAGAGCGGGCGTCTATTGCTGCCGTTTGCGGATATTCCAGGAGGACACCGATGCATAAAACGATCCTGTCGCTGCTGTTGGGTGCGGCCGCGTTCTTTATCGCCCCCCACGCCTTTGCCGCGACCCTTCAGGGCCAGGTGACCTCCGCCAAGGAAGGCAATATGGAAGGCGTGCTCGTCACCGCCAAGAAGGACGGCTCTTCCATCTCCACCACCGTGGTCAGCGACGAGAAGGGCCATTACGCCTTTCCGG
>Ga0193753_10003838_pt1 | contig 10969 bp, 13 predicted proteins | sample H1c2metaG_FD_144925 | JGI IMG/M metagenome (GOLD analysis project Ga0193753, IMG submission 144925) | Soil microbial communities from a riparian zone of the East river system, Colorado, United States - H1c2 | ecosystem: Environmental > Terrestrial > Soil > Riparian zone | place: USA: East... | reverse complement strand
GCGGCGCAGGGGCGCGTTGGGTTGATGTTGAATGTTCGGAAGACCGAACTGGATGCGGTGGTTGGCGTGCTGCCTGCGCTGAACTCGCCGACGATCTCTCACTTGAGCGATGTGGAGTGGGTAGCGCTGAATACGATTCTGGATGAGGCCGAGGTGCGGGAGGTGATCCCCAAGCTGAAGGCGGCAGGCGCGACCGGGATTGTGGAGTATCCGCTGAGTAAGGTTGTTCTGTAGGAACAGCTTTTAGCTCTTAGCCTTTTTAACGAGAGGCTAAGAGCTAACGGCTAGAGGCTGTCTCTGGGGTTCGTTGATGAAGCTGGTGAAGACGTTTGGTCGAGGGGCGAAGGCTGCGGCAGCGTTGATTGAGACGCTGGAGCGGCGTGGAGCGGCAAGTACGGCGAAGGTGGAGCCGGTGGTGCGGCAGATTCTTGCGGAGGTTCGCAGGGGCGGCGACGCGGCCTTGCTGAAGTATGGGGCCAAGTTCGATGGGTTGGCGAAGGGCTCAGCGCTGCTGGTCTCGCAGGAGGAGATGCGAGAGGCGTGGGATGCAACGGCGCCGGAGCTGCAGGCGGCGATGATGGTGGCGCGGGGAAATATTCTGGCGTTTGCCGAGGCGCAGATGCCGAAGGAGTGGATAATTTCGCCGGTGGATGGCGTGAAGACGGGGCAGGTAGTTCGCGCGCTGGGGAGCGTGGGCTGCTATGTGCCGGGAGGGCGGTATCCGCTGCCTTCGACGCTGCTGATGACGGTGACTCCGGCGCAGGTCGCGGGGGTGGAGCGGATTGTGGTCTGTTCGCCGAAGCCCGCGAGGGAGACGATGGCGGCGGCGTGGCTGGCGGGGGTGATGGAGTTCTATCGCGTGGGCGGGGCGCAGGCGATTGCCGCGATGGCGCTGGGGACAGAGACGATCGGACGGGTCGACAAGATTGTGGGGCCGGGAAATCTATTTGTAACTGCGGCGAAGACATTTGTCTCTTCCGAGTGCGGGATCGATATGCCGGCGGGGCCAACGGAGATTGTGGTGACCAGCGAGACGGGACGTGCGGCGGGGATTGCGGCGGATTTAGTGGCGCAGGCAGAGCATGATCCTGAGGCACTGGCGGTGTTGATTACAAGCAACCAGGCGCTGGCGAGCGAGGTTGCTGCCGAGGTGAAGGCGCAGTCGAAAGGGAATGCGATTGCGAAGCAGTCTCTGAAGGCACAGGGGTGCATATTTGTAACTGCTACAGTTTTAGAGGCTCGCGAACTGACGAACCGGCTGGCCCCAGAGCATTTGACGGTGGATGCGGCGGCGGATTTGAAGTGGGTGCGGAACGCCGGGTCGGTGTTTGTAGGAGAGTATGCGCCGCAGTCGATGGGGGACTACGTCTCCGGGCCGAACCATGTGCTGCCTACGGGCCGCGCGGGGCGGGTGCGGGGCGGATTGAGCGTGATGGATTTCGTGAAGGTGATTACGGTGCAGGAGTATACGCGGAAGGGCCTGAAGAAGATGGGCCCGCACGCGATTGCGCTGGCTGAGGCGGAAGGTCTGGTTGGGCATGCGGAGAGTGTGCGAGTGAGGATGCGATGAGCGCAATTACGGATGCAGTGACGCAGGTGAAGCCGCGCAAGGCGGTGCTGGAGATGCCGGAGTACCATCCGCCGCTGGCTGGGCGCGAGGCGCTGCGGCTGGACTTCAACGAGAACACGCTGGCGCCTTCGCCACGAGTGATGGAGCGGCTGCGGGCAACGACGGCGGAGGGGCTGACGAAGTATCCCGAGCGCGAGCCGATGGAGCGGATTGTGGCGGCTCACTTCGGTTTGCAGGGCGAGCAGGTGCTGCTGACCAATGGGGTGGATGAGGCGATCCACCTGATGTGCTGCGCGTTTCTTGAGGACGACGACGAGGCGCTGATCTGCACGCCCACGTTTTTTATGTACGACGTGAGCGTGCAGATGATGACGACGCATCTGCGGAAGGTGCAGGTGGATGCGACGCTGGAGTTTCCGTTCGAGGAGTTTGTGCAGGCGATTACGGAGCGGACGAAGCTGATGATCGTGGCTTCGCCGAATAATCCAACGGGAGCGGTGGTGAGCCGGGCGCAGCTGCTGGCGATTGCGAAGGCGGCTCCCCAGGCGGTGTTGATGGTGGATGAGGCTTACTTCCACTTTCATGGCGAGACGACGATGGATGACGTGGCGACGGTGCCGAATCTGATTGTCGCGCGGACGTTTTCGAAGGCGTACGGGTTGGCGAATCTGCGGATTGGAATGCTCGCGGGGAGTGCGGAGCTGTTGAAGTATGTGCGGAAGGTGAGCTCGCCGTACAACGTAAATGGCGTGGCGCTGGATTGCCTGCCGGTAGCGCTGGCGGATGAGGAGTATCTTGCGTGGTATGCGGAGCAGGTGCGGGTGGGGCGCGAGCGGATGATGGAGGGTCTGCGGGAGATGGGGGTTCCCTTCTTTCCGAGCCATGCGAATTTTGTGTTGATGAATATCGGGCCGAAGCATAAAGAGTTGTTGGTGGCGATGCGGGCGCATGGCGTGCTGCTGCGGGACCGGTCGACCGATCCGGGATGCGATGGGTTTGTGCGCATCACCATTGGAGTAGAGGAGCATGTGACGCGAGGACTGGCCGCGTTGAAGGTTTCGTTGCATGAGATTGGATGGAGTGCAAATGGCTAAGGCTAAGGTTCGGACAGGAACGATCAAGCGGGATACGACCGAGACGCAGATTGCGTTGAAGCTGGTGGTGGATGGGCAGGGCGTCTATAAGGTGTCGACTGGGATTCGGTTCTTCGATCACATGCTAGAGCTGTTTACGCGGCATGGCGGGTTCGATTTGACGCTGAAGTGTACGGGCGACCTGGACGTCGATCAACACCATACGGTGGAAGATGTGGGGATCGCGCTGGGGGAGGCTTTTGGGAAGGCGCTTGGGGATAAGAAGGGGATTATGCGCGCCGGGTACTTTGTGATGGCGATGGATGAAACGCTTGCTGTTGCCGCTGTGGATTTGAGCGGACGGGTGGCTTATGTCGTCGATGACAAGGTGAAGGTGCGGCTGGTAGGGGATTTTCAGAGTGAGCTGCTGGCTGACTTCTTCGATGGGTTTGCTCGGGGGGCGAAGGCGAATGTACATGTGAAGACGATGTATGGACGCTCGAATCATCATAAGATTGAGGCGATCTTTAAGGCGTTCGCTCGGGCTTTGCGCGGGGCTTGCTCGCGGGATGAGCGGATGAGGGAGATGCTGCCTAGTACAAAGGGTTTGCTATGAGCGAAGCTCGTAATTGGCGGGCCACGTGTTTATCGATCGGCAAGTCAATAGCCACTATCTGCGCCGTGATTTATGTCATCGCATGGTTTCGAGTTCCTCATCTTATGCCTAGGCGTTCCTTCAACGAGCTGGCCGCCTACATATTTGGCGGACTAATTTTGTCCGTTACAGCCATTGTGTTCCTGCTACTTGGAACTGGGAAAAAGCGATGGCTGTTTGTTTCTATCAGCGCTATAGAACTGATTTTGTTTTTCGGCTTTGCGGCCATGGCCGCACAACTTTATGGATGAGAATTTGTGATCGCTGTTATCGACTACAAAGCGGGCAATCTTACCAGTGTGGTGAAGGCGCTGACCTATCTTGGCGCTGAGACGTTGGTGACGCAGGATCCGGCGGTGGTGCGGGCGGCGGCGAAGGTGGTGTTGCCGGGGGTGGGGCACTTTCAGGCTACGCAGTTGTTGACCGATCTTGGGTTGACGGAGGCGGTGCGGGAGAGCGTGGCGAAGGGTGCGTGGTTTCTGGGGGTTTGCGTTGGGCTGCAGTGGTTGTTCGAGGGGTCGACCGAGGCTCCGGGGGTTGCGGGGCTGGGACACTTCGGGGGGGTGTGCGAGCGGTTCCCTGCTTTGTACGAAGGGGCGGAGCTGAAGTCGCCGCATGTGGGGTGGAATTCGCTGGAGGGTGTAAGGGTGGATTCGAAGCTGCTGCGCGGGGTGAAGGATGGGGGATTTGTCTATTACACGCACTCGTGGCGTGCGCCGCTCGTAAATGCTACTGCGGCGGTTACAGAATATGGTGGAGGGTTTACCGGGGTGGTGGAGAGGGAGAATGTGATGGGGGTGCAGTTTCATCCGGAGAAGTCGAGCGCCGTGGGCTTACAGGTTTTGAAGAACTTTGTGGAGTTGTAGAGATGCCTTTTATGTATGAGTTGAAGATCGCAGCCGAGGAGCCTTCGTATACGTTCGTGCAGCAGTTGGTGCCGGCGGGGTCGCTTATTGGAACGGGACAGGCAGTTTGTACATTGACCGATGGGGCGATGGAGTTCCATGTGCCTGCGCCGAGACAGGGGCTGTTGGTGGAATGGTTCGTGGAGCATGGAGCGGTGATCGAGACGATGGATTCGCTGGCTCGGATTGTGTGCGAGGGCGATGAGGTTGCGGTGGCGGCGGTTGTGCCGCAACGGTTGGGGTAGAGTTCGAGGGATTTTGTGGAGTTGTTGCGATATGACCTATGAGACTGTCATCGACGAAGCGCTCTCACATGTTCCTGAGCTGCGTGCAATGGACACATCTCACTTTCTGGACGAAGATCCGCCACTTACTTATGTAGTATTCGGATCTCTCCTGATCCCTGTATTGGAGAACGCATTAAACTCAGGCGATCTCAAGGTCATCCTGCGAATATGTGCCTTTCTTGAAGAAGCTTCCGTGAGTGCTAGACATGATGGGATGCTAGAGGCGCTGATCCAAGTAGAAATCGGAGAATGGCTCGGCGGCACCTCTCTCGAAGAACAAGTTTCGTCTTGGCTAGGGCCGGAGACAAAGCGAGTCTGCGGGTACGTGCCCGGTCTAGCGACCCAACGATTAGCTTTGCGTGAGCAGAGGAAGAAGCAGCGAATTAGTTACCGTGTTTTGGCATGGTGGAAGAAGTTAACAGGGAGCAAAAGCCGACATGCTGACTAAGAGAATTATTGCGTGCCTGGATGTTCGGGGTGGGCGGGTGGTGAAGGGTGTTCAGTTTGTGGACATCGTGGATGCTGGCGACCCGGCGGAGTTGGCGCATCGTCATGCTGCGGCTGGGGCGGATGAGATTGTGCTGCTGGATATTACGGCTACCCATGAGGGGCGGGGGACGCTGCTCGATACGGTGAAGCGGACAGCGGAGAAGCTATTTGTTCCGTTTACTGTGGGCGGGGGGATTCGGAGTGCGGAGGATGCGGCGGCGGTGTTCGACGCGGGGGCGGATAAGGTTTCGATTAATTCGAGCGCGATTGCGCGGCCGGAGTTGATTGGGGAGATCGGCGGGAGCTTTGGGGCGCAGGCGGTGATTGTGGCGATCGATGCGCGGCGGGGGGCGGCTGGCGTCGAGGATGCCGAGGTCTATGTGAGTGGGGGGCGGAAGGCTACCGGGTTGCGGGTTGTCGATTGGGCTCGGGAGGCGGAGGAGCGTGGGGCTGGGGAGATTCTGTTGACCGCGATGAATACGGATGGAATGCGGGCAGGCTTCGATTGCGAGTTGACCGCGATGGTGAGTGCGGCGGTGCAGATTCCGGTGATCGCCTCCGGGGGGGCGGGGGCTGCGGCACACTTTGTGGATGTGTTTGGGAGAGGCCGGGCGGATGCTGCACTGGCGGCCAGCATCTTTCATTTTGGGGTTACGGATTCGCGGGAGTTGAAGGCGGAGTTGCAGCGGGCCGGGGTTAGCGTGCGGCTGCCTTGCTGAAGGCGCGACCGCGGATTTGCGCGGAGGGCGCGGATAAAAACAGGCAACGGCAACAGCGAGATGCTGGGTTTCGCTTTGCTCAGGATGACAGCTTTTATTTATTAATTAAAGGGGAAAGAGCGATGTTGATACCTTCGATTGATTTGATGGGTGGGCGGATTGTGCAGTTGGTGCAGGGCGAGAAGCTGAAGCTGGCGTTCGATGACTTCGAGTATTGGATTGGGCGCTTCGAGAGGTATCCCGTGGTGCAGTTGATCGATCTGGATGCGGCGATGCGGCAGGGGGAGAATCGTAAGCTGATTGAGATGATTTGTAAGCGGCTGCCTTGCCAGGTTGGGGGTGGGTTGCGAACGGCTGAGGATGGGCAGGCTCTGCTGGAGGCAGGGGCCAGGCGGGTGATCTATGGCTCCAGCCTGTTTGGGGTGGATGGGGTGAATAAGGAGTTTGCTGCAGGGCTGAAGAAGGCGTTGGGGGAGGAGGCGCTGGTGTTCAGCGTGGACACGAAGGGAGGCAAGGTGGCGGTGAAGGGGTGGAAGGACTCCGTGGACCTGACGCCGGAGGAGGCAGTGACATGGCTGGAGGACTATTGCGCCGCGTTTCTGTATACGCATGTGGATACCGAGGGGACGATGCAGGGGTTTCCGTTGGACGTGGCGGCGGTGCTGCGGGCTTGCACGGCGAGGCAGTTGATTGTGGCGGGGGGAATCAAGGAACGCGCGGAGGTGGATGCGCTGGATGCGATGGGGGTGGATGCGGTGGCGGGGATGGCGGTCTATTCGGGGGCGATGGAGGCTTAGGGCGGGAATCTTTGCGAGGGTGTGCGGCTAGAAACAAGCAACAGGAAAATACGGGTCTCTCCACTGCGCAACGGACAGTGAAATTGCCCGTTGCTCCGGTCGAGATGACGGACAGTTAGGAGTGTGGGAGAGAGGACGGTTCATGTTGCGCACGAATGCCCACCTTAGGCGCAAAGCGCGCGCCGAAGATGGGGCACACGGATTTGCGGTGGTTCAGTCGCTGCTGTGGCGGATGGCTCAGTCGTTGCCGAGAGCGTCGGCCATGGCGTAGTAGCCTTTGCGGGTCTGGATCTTCTGGCCGGCCTGGCAGGTTACGTTGAGGGTGCGGAAGGTGCCGTCGATCTTGGTGTTGGTGGGGGTGAAGCTGGCGAGGTACTGGGTGCGCAGCTCGTCCTGGATCTGGTCGAAGGCCTCTTCGAGCTTTTTGCCGTTGCTGCCGACGTTGATGACGCGGCCGCCAGTGTCTTTTGCGAGGCGCTCCATGTCTCCGGCACCGCCGAAGGTGAGACCGAAGCCACCGTAGGCGCCGGGGTCGGTGATGAGGATGACGTAGATGATGGCGTTGGACTTCTGGGCGGCCTCGGTGGCGGTTTTGAGGGTCTCCTGGCTGCCCTGGTCGCCGCCGTCGGTGAGCAGGACGAGAATTTTGCGGCCGGCCTCCTGACGGAGTTTTTCGTGGGCGGCAAGATAGACGGCGTCGTAGAGGAGCGTGCCGCGGGGGGAGCCGTTGCCGGTGACGGAGCCGGTGCCGGCACCGGTGTTGATTTGAGCTTTTTCGATGGCGCGCTTGAGTTCGCGGGGGCTGTTGGTGTAGTCGGAGAGCAGGTCGACGTTGATATTGAAGGAGATGAGGAAGGCTTCGTCCTTTGTGGTGAGGACGTCCTTGAGGAACTCGGCGCCGGACTGCTGCTCGAGGGGGAGGACGTTCTGCTGGCTGCCGCTGGTGTCGAGGAGGATGCCGATGGTGAGGGGGAGGTTCTTTTCCTGGGTGAAATTCTTGGTCTTCTGGGCGACCTTGTCCTCGTAGATGGTGCAGTCGTCCTTGTGGAGGTTGGTGATGTAGCCGCTCTTGTCGCGGACGGAAAAGTAGAGGTTGACGAGGTTGACGTTGACCTTGAGGGTCTGGACGTCGTCCTGGTTAATGGGCTGGGCTTCGGCGGTGCTGGCGGGCGGCGGGCCACCGGGGGAGGGAGCCTCCTGCGCATGGAGGGCAGTGGAGAGACCTAGACAGAGCACGGCAGCGGCGGCAAGGAGAGGGCGCATACCTCATTAGACGACGAAGATGGGCGCGAGTCAGCGGAAAAATGCGGCGGAGGCGGAAGGCGAGGCGACGGAGCACAACGTTGTGACAGGGAGAAGCGTCCAAAGGAAAGGAGGATACGGGATGGCGGCGGCGATGGCTCGCTGGTAGTCTGGTAGTTGGTACAGCTTTGGGCTGGAATTGCCCAGTCGGCTGACAAGGTTATTGGGGGTTGTTGCGTGGTCAGGATTAGCGTATTGGCGGGAACATTGGCGTGCATGATGCTTGGGCAGCCGGCACAGCAGACGGCGGCACAGGATGTAGCACAACAGGCGATTCCCGATGCTCCGAAGCCGCAGGGGCTGCCGATGGATGCTGTACGGCCGGGTATCGGGACGACGCAGACCTCCAATGGAGATGTAACGCAGTCGACCTCGGAGCAGGGTGCGCCGGGAAGCTCGCTACCCGCGTCACAGGCCACAAGGCCGGATGACGGGCCTCAGCCTGATCTTCCAAAAGAGGGAGAGGGCCCTGGAGAGTTTACGTTGCGGGTGCAGACCAACTTTGTTGAAGTGCCGTTTACCGTGAAAGATAACAAGCAACGTCTCGTGCCCGGGCTGACCTGGCGCGATGTGCGGGTGTACGAGAATGGCCTGCGACAGAAGATGGACGTGTTTACGGTGGATCCGTTTCCCCTGTCGGTAGCGCTTGTGATCGACCAAAGCATGACGTACGACAACATGACCAAGGTGAACAATGCCCTGGCGGCATTGCAGGGTGCGTTTACCCCCTACGACGAGGTCGCAGTGTTTACGTACAACAACGGACCCCGGATGCAGACGGACTTTACCGGAGCGCAAAGCGCGCGGCTGGGTACGGTGCTGGAGCGGTCGAAGACGACGGGCCGCGAGGGCGCGATGATGTACACGAGCGGACCGCTGTCGCAGAACATCAACCTGAATGGCGGGGCGCTGAGCACGATCGATCCGAATACGAACTCGTCGCATGGCAGAAGCATGAGCAATATGCAGAATGTGCCGAAGGAGGTCCACACGCTGAACGATGCGATTCTGGCGGCGGCGACCTCGCTTTCGAAGGCGAGAAAAGGCCGGCGGCGCATTGTGTACGTGATCAGCGATGGCCGGGAGTATGGCAGCACGGCGAAGTACAAGGGTGTCGTGAAGTTCCTGCAGACGAACAAGATTGCCGTCTATGGAACGCTGGTGGGCGACTCGGCGCTGCCGGTGGTCGGCTTCCTGGACCGCATCCACCTGCCGCTGACGATGCGAGACAACATTCTGCCGGCGTATGCGGCGGAGACCGGCGGCAACTTCGACGGCGAGTTCCGGCAGAAGGGGATCGAAACGAGCTTCGCCAAGATTGCGGAAGAGGTACGGACCCAGTACACGGTTGGCTACTACACGCATGAGCCGTTTATCGATGGGAAGTACAGGCAGCTCGAGGTGAAGGTGATGCGGCCGAACCTCACGGTGATCGCGAAGAAGGGGTACTACCCGACGGCGAGCGATGCCGGCAGAACTTCGGTGATCACGCCGCAGTAAGGCTTCCCTGCCCTGCCGGAGAGTCTGGATCGGAATTGGATGAATATGCTGTTGCACGGAAATGTCCTGCTTGCGCTGGCGGCGGCGGCCTTGTGGGGCGGTGGGGACTTCTCAGGCGGGATGGGGGCCAAGCACGCCGGCGGCACGATGGGTGGCGCGCTGCGGGTGGTTCTGCTGAGCCATGCGCTGAGCCTCAGCGTGCTGCTTCTAGCTGCACGGCTGCGGGGCGATGTGCTTCCGCAGGGGGCCGCGCTGGCCTGGGGCCTTGGCGCCGGGCTGGCGGGAGGACTCTCGCTGACGCTGTTCTATGTCGCGCTGTCGCGAGGCGCGATGGGAGCTTCGGCAGCTCTGAGCGGGTTGCTGGCAGCAGCGATTCCGGCAGCGGTTTCGATCAGCTCGGAGGGCTCGCCCGGGGTGATGCGAATGATTGGGTTCGTGGTGGCCGGGGTGGCAATCTGGATGATTGCGGCGGGGGAGAATGCTGAGGCTCAACCGGTGGACAGGGGGACGGCCTGGCTCGCCGCGATGGCAGGGGTGGGCTTCGGGGTGTACTTTGTCGCCCTGAAGATGGCTGGATCTGCGGGCGTGATCTGGCCGATGGCGACGGCGAGAATGGGAAGCCTGAGCCTGTGCTCGGTGATGCTGCTTGCGGTGCTGATTCGGCGGGCTCCGGGTGAAGCTGGGGTGCGGCTGACGCAGCGGGTGGTGGCTTGGGTTGTGGCGGCTGCGGTGCTGGATACTTCGGGGAACATGCTGTTCATCGCGGCGACGCGGGCCGGGCGGCTGGATGTGGCGGCGGTGCTGGCTTCGCTGTATCCGGCTTCGACCATACTGCTTGCGGCCTGGACGCTGAGCGAGCGGCCTACGCGGCGGCAAGGCGTCGGAATGGCGGTCGCGGCGGCCGCTGTGGTGATGATTACGCTTTAGGCGTTAGAGCTCGAGGGTGGAGACGTCTACCGAGGGTGCGGGATAGCTGAGCTTGAGGCTTTGCATCAGGTCGACGATGACCGCGGAGATGGCGACATTGCGATACCACTTGTTGTCCGAGGGAATGACGAACCAGGGGGCGTGCTTGTGGCTGGTGGTGGAGAGGATGTGAGTGTAGGCGTCCGTGTACCGAGACCAGAACTTGCGCTCGTGGAAGTCGGATTCCTCAAGCTTCCAGTGCTTCTCGGGCTTGTCGATGCGGGACTGGAGACGGCGGCCCTGCTCTTCGTGGCAGATATGCAGGAAGAACTTGAGGATGAGGACGTCGTTGTCGACGAGCATGGACTCGAAGGAGTTGATATCGTCGAGGCGGCGGCTCATGACCTTGTCGGAGATGAGCTTGTGGACGCGGGGTGAGAGAACGTCCTCGTAGTGGGAGCGGTTGAAGATACCGATCATGCCGCGAGGGGGGACGGCGGCGTGGGCGCGCCAGAGAAAGTCGTGACGCGCTTCGAGGGGCGTGGGGACCTTGAAGGCGGTGACGTCGCAGCCCTGCGGGTTGATGCCGGAGAAGATGTGGTTGATGGTGCCGTCTTTGCCAGCCGTGTCCATGCCCTGGAGGACGATGAGCAGGGCCTTCTTCTGGCTGGCGTAGAAGACCTCCTGCAGATCGTTGAGGAGCGTTCTATGCCGAGTGAGGACTGCGGCGGCGGCTTCCTCGGACTTGTAGGGGCCAGTCTCGGAG
>Ga0193753_10003837_pt1 | contig 10970 bp, 10 predicted proteins | sample H1c2metaG_FD_144925 | JGI IMG/M metagenome (GOLD analysis project Ga0193753, IMG submission 144925) | Soil microbial communities from a riparian zone of the East river system, Colorado, United States - H1c2 | ecosystem: Environmental > Terrestrial > Soil > Riparian zone | place: USA: East... | reverse complement strand
CCGCCCCAATCGCCGCCGCAATCGTCGCCACCCCCACGCAGGTCACGGTCGCCGTCCGCAGCCCCGCCAGAATGACACTCGCCGCCATCGGCAGTTCCACTTTGAAAAGCCTCTGCCACGACGTCATCCCCATCGCCTCGGCCACATCCACCAGCGCCGGGTCGACACTCCCGATCCCCGCGTACGTATTCCGCAGGATCGGCAGCAGCGCATACCCGGTCAGCGCCAGGATCGCCAGCCGAGCCGCATTCTCCCCCAGCCACGGCACCGGCAGCAGCAGCCCGAACAGGGCCAGGCTGGGCACCGTCTGCACCACATTCGCAACCCCGATCACCGTCCCCGCATACCTCCGCCGCCGGCTCAGCAGTATCCCCAGCGGAAGCCCCACCCCCGCCGCCAGTACCATCGCACTCAGCGTCAGCCAGAGGTGTTCAAACGTCAGCCGGGCGATCTCCCAGCCATGCGAGTTCAGAAACGCTATCATGCCGGCACCCAATGATGTACGGCCCGAACATAATTTTTCACATAAGAGTTATCCGACCCCGAAACCTCGCCCGAAGGCATATCTGCCACCACCGCTCCATCCGAAAGAAACACCACCCGTGACGCCAGGTAGAGCGCCTCGTCCAGATCATGCGTCACCAGCACCACCGTCTTGCCCACCCGCTCCAGCAGCCCCCGCAGCATCGTCTGCATCTCGGCCCGGGTCAGCGGATCGAGCGCCCCGAACGGCTCATCCATCAGCAGTACCGCCGGGTCGGTCGCCAGCGCCCTGGCCAGCCCCACCCTCTGCCTCTGCCCCCCCGAAAGCTGCCACGGAAAGCGCCGCCGAAACTCCTCGAAACCGAGCCCTGCCAGCTCTAATACCTCACGCACCCGCGCACGGATCTCCGTCTTGGAGCGCCCCGCCAGCTCCAGCGCCATCCCGGCATTCCGCTCCACCGTCATGTGCGGAAACAACCCCGTCTCCTGGATCACATACCCGATTCCCCGCCGCAAAGCCACCAGGTCGTACTCCCCGGTCGCCCTACCGGACACCCGCACCTCACCCGAGCCTGGCGCCACCAGCCCATTCACCATCCGCAGCAATGTCGTCTTGCCCGACCCACTCCGCCCCAGCAGAGCCGTCGTCGTCCCCGCCTCCAGCTGCAGCGAAACCTCGCGCAGCAGAACGCGCCCTTGCGAGCCGTCGGCACCCCGCGGCAGCGTGTAGCTCACCTTCGCGAACTCGACGCCAACCGTGGGCATGCCCTCTACTCTACCGTGTCGTGTAAAAAATTACTCCGCTGCCTCCGAAGCATGCCCGCCAGCTGCGGCAGACTCCCCGGCGACCGGCTCCGACCCCGGCTGTCCCTTTACCCGGACCACCGTGATCTTCTCAAAGCCTTCCTTGAACGTAGGCGGCTTCAGACGCTCTGCCATCTTCTGCATCACCTCGTCGGTCACCTGGCGGTCGCGCTTCGAGTTCCGCTCCAGGCACACAGCCAGCGGCACATCGAAGAAGACGGCCTGAACCTCGTATCCGAAGCTCTTCGCCATCTTGATCCACTGCTTCCGCTCATGCGGCGACAGGTTCGTCGCATCCACATAGTTCCAAGGCATCTTCGCGATCAGCCGGGCCCGCAGCAGGCTGCGCAGAGTAGAGAACACCAGCCCCTGGTAGCGCTGCTCGGTAATATCGTCGAACAGCAGCGTCCGCAGCAGGTCGCTCGACAGCGGAGTCACGCCCCGCCGCTTGTACCAGGTCGTCTTACCCGACCCCGGCAGTCCGATCGCCAGCACCACGTAGCCCTTCGGCGACTTCAACGCCGTCAGCTCCGCCGGCGGCGTTCCCAGCGACTCCGGCTGCGTCTCCATCACCAACTTCGGCTCAGGAGGCGCCTGTGCGGCAGCCGGCGGTGCCGCCGACGCTGCCACATTTGCCATTAAATTCTGTGACCCGGAGCCGGTTCTCACCTCGGCGGCAGCCTGTAGCGCGGCAGGGTGCGCCGGCGCGGCCTCGGCAACGGCTGGAGTCTCGACCCGTACCGGCGCAGCCTCCGGATACGTTGGTCTCAGGGGAGCTGGTTGGTTTGCGGGCAGCTCCTGCCCACTCTTCCCCGTGGACTCCGAATCATTCGGTCCACGTCTAGGGCGTCGTCTCATTTTTTCGCTTATCCATTCGCGCAATTCGCGCATACGACGCTTATAACAGAGGCCGGAAGCCCCCCGCAAATCTCCCGCACCTCCCGCGACACCCCATCCAGCTCCAATTCCCGTTTTCTTTGCCCGATTACATCGTCCGTTCATCCCTTCTCCGTTACTGAGACCGGCACAAGAGGTGAACCATGGAAGTTCCCACCGCAGAACGACGAATGGGAGCAAACCCACTCCCGCTCGCAACAAGGTCAAAGCTATGGAAGTTCTTGGCCTGACGGCCGGTCCCACTCCGCGTGGAGCGGTCACTTCGTGACTTGTATATCCCCTTCTGGCCTAGGCTCCCGTTGGTCGCTGGGAAAATTCTTCCCGCCGACCATCGGGAGGCAGTAGGCGAAGCCGGTATACCCCCCACGAAGTGGGCGCCGCCCGCGCAGGGCGCCTCTTCGCCTGAAGAATATGTCGATACGCCCTAGTCCTTGTTCTCCCAGCTCGTCGTCTCGCTAAAATCTGCTCTTGCCTTTGCCCGTCCCATTTTGCGCCACCCCCATCCCGGTGATAGCATCCGCCGTGATGGGGCGCACACCATTCCGCCGCGCTCTACAATAGCTGAAGAGTTCATCACACCGCACCACACGACAGGAGCAACCGAAATCATGGCAGTAAAGGTAGGCATCAACGGCTTCGGCCGCATCGGACGTAACGTCTTCCGCACCGCTCTCGGCAACCCGGACATCGAATTCGTAGCCGTAAACGACCTCACCACCCCCGCCACCCTGGCCCATCTCCTCAAGTACGACTCCATCCTCGGCAATCTCAAGCAGGAGATCACCCACGGCTCGGACTTCATCGCCGTCGACGGCAAGCAGATCAAAGTCTTCGCCGAACGCGACCCCTCCAAGCTTGACTGGGCCTCCGTCGGCGCGCAGATCGTCGTCGAGTCCACCGGATTCTTCACCGACGCCACCAAGGCCGCGGCCCACCTCGGCACCACCGTCAAGAAGGTCATCATCTCCGCCCCGGCTACAAACGAGGACCTCACCGTCGTCCTCGGCGTCAACGACGACAAGTACGACGCGGCCAAGCACAACGTCATCTCCAACGCGAGCTGCACCACCAACTGCCTCGCCCCCGTCGTCAAGGTGCTGCACGACACCTTCGGCATCGCCTCCGGCATCATGACCACCATCCACAGCTATACCAACGATCAGGTCATCCTCGACACCCCGCACAAGGACCTCCGCCGCGCCCGTGCCGCAGCCCTGTCGATGATCCCGTCGAGCACCGGCGCCGCCAAGGCCCTCAAGCTCGTCGTGCCCGCCATGGACGGCAAGCTCGACGGCTTCGCCATCCGCGTCCCCACCCCCAACGTCTCCGTCGTCGACCTCACCTTCGTCTCCGAGAAGCCCATCACCGACAAGTCGATCAACGAAGCCCTCAAGAAGGCCTCCGAAGGCGAACTCAAGGGCATCCTGGGCTTCACCGACGAAGAGCTCGTCTCCTCCGACTTCAAGGGCAACCCCCTCAGCAGCATCGTCGACAGCAAGCTGACCAAGGTCGTAGGCCAGAACACAGGCAAGGTCATCAGCTGGTATGACAACGAGTGGGGCTACTCCAGCCGCGTCAAAGACCTCATCCTCTTCCTCGTGAAGAAGGGCCTGTAGTCTGCGGAGATAAATTCAACCACTCAATGTTCGGCCTCGGTGTCATTCACCGAGGCCGAAATCACTTAATCAACACCACAGGACCGCACCTAATCGCCATGACCCAGCGCACCAACATCCCCGGCACCAGCCCCTACGAGCCCATCATCGGCTTCTCCCGAGCCGTCCGTATCGGCAACCACATCCACGTCTCCGGCACCGGCCCCGTAGGTGCGGATGAAGCCGACGTCTCCGAGCAAACCGACCGGTGCCTCAACCTCATCGCCACCGCGCTCAACAATGCCGGCAGCTCCATCGAGCACGTCTACCGCACCCGCATGTACCTCACCCGCGCCGAAGACTGGGAGGCCGCCGGCCGCGTCCACGGCAAGTTCTTCAGCATCATCCGTCCCGCCGCCACCATGGTCGTCGTGGCCGCCCTGCTCGACCCCAGATGGCGCATCGAGATCGAAGCCGACGCCGTTATCCTTGGATAAAGTCTCCGACGCAGGCAACCCGCCCTGTGCTCGCGCAATCTATCAGGCAGACAGCAGAGAGGTAACGTCAGGCAGTCCCTACTCTATCCCGCCCCCTTCGACTTGCGTATGAGCCAGGTTCAGTGGAATACGGGCCTTAGACTGGTGATACCCGTCTTCAACGACTGGGCCTCTTTCGCCATTCTCCTTCGTGCACTCGATGCGGTTGCAGAGACCCTGCCGTTTCGCATCACTGTCTCCGCCATCGACGACGGATCGACGCAGAGCGCGTCGGCCATCTTCGAACTCGCCTCCAGCCTTCACTTTCTCGACCGCGTCGAGATCATCCGTCTCTCCCTGAACGTCGGCCACCAGCGCGCCATCGCCATCGGCCTCTGCGTCGCCTGCGAGGATGCCGACTTCGACGCCATCCTCGTCATGGATTCCGACGGCGAAGACCCGCCCGAAACCATCCCCCTGCTGGTCGAGCAGGCCGGACAAAAGGAAGAGTTCTGCATCGTGGCGGCGCGGCGCAAGCGCACCGAACGCATATCCTTCAAAATCTCCTACTTCATCTACAAGACCGTCTTCAAACTTGTCACCGGCAAGAACATCAGCTTCGGAAACTTTTCCCTGCTCTCGGCCGGCTTCGCCCGTCGCCTGGTCATGATCCCAGACCTATGGAACAACCTGACCGCAGCCGTCCTGCGCTCCCGCTTCCCTATCGAGAAGATCTCCATCGACCGGGGCAAACGCTATGCCGGCAAATCGCAGATGAACTTCACCTCGCTGATCGTGCATGGCTTCAGCGCCATCTCCGTCTATGCCGACACCATCTTTGTGCGACTCCTGCTCACGACCATCGGCCTGCTCGGGCTCACCTTCGTCGCCATCGTCACCGCACTTGTCCTGCGGCTGCTCTTTCCATCCCACGCCACACCCGGCTGGGCAACGACCGTGAGCTTCGGCATGATCATCATCTTCCTGCAGGTGCTCTTCACCACGCTCAACTCCATCCTGATGCTGCTGAACAACCGTGTCCAGCGTCTCGTGGTTCCCGCCGTCGACTTCAAACCCTACGTCCTCACGCGCGACCCCGTCTTCTCGAACGCCGGGTCCGTGATCACGTCCGAAACTCGGCTTGCCTAGCTCCGCAAAACCCCGCATGCCCAACCCGACATGGCTCGCCGTGCGGGCCACGGCCATTGCCCTGGCACTTGCGGCGACACTCACAGCGCTGATCAGGCTCCTGTGCTTCAGCCACATTGGCCACGATCAAGCCTGGTACCTCTATGCCGCGCAACGCATGCTCACCGGCGTTCAGCTCTACGGGCCGCAGCTCACGGAAACCAACCCGCCCCTCATCCTCTGGCTCTCCCTCCTTCCTGCCCTTGCTGCCCAGCTCCTGCATGTTCCGGCAACGCTCGCCTTGAAGCTTCTCGTAATCGCCCTCATCGTCTGCAGCACAACGTGGTGCGCCAGAATGTTGACGATACTTAATCGTGCCCCGAACCCTACCTCGCGGACACAGCATCTCCTGCTCGTCGCCTGCATCTTCTTTGCGGAATCTCACATCATCTTCGAGGACTTTGGCCAACGAGAGCACCTGCTGGTCATCCTCATCATGCCCTACCTCTTCGCCATCGGCACCGGAGGCGCGCCTCTACTCTCGCGCCGGGAGCTCATCGCCGTGGCAGCCACGGCAGGGCTCGCCGTCTCCCTCAAGCCACAGCAGATCCTCCTGCTCGCCGCATTCCAGCTCTCGGTCGCCCTCTCCCTTCGTGGCCGCAACATCCTCCGCACGCCAGAGTTCTTTGCCCTCCTCTGCCTCTGTGCCACCTGCCTGCTCTATGGAGCCTGCATCCTCCTCTTCGCCCCGCTTTACCTGCACACCACCCTTCCGCTCCTCCGGAACACCTACTGGGCCTTCGGCATGTACTCGGCGGCGCAGCTCATCAAGAACCAGCCGGCCTTCGACGCCCTGTTTCTCATCAGCGCGGCCATCTTCCTCTTCGGTCGCCGTCGGCTCGGCTTTTCGCCGATGCCCGCGCACCTGCTCGCAGCCAGCCTGGGCGCATCGCTCGCCTATGCCATCCAGCACGCCGGCTTCAACTACCAGAAGATCCCGCACGCCGCACTCCTCTCGCTCGCGATTCTCATCCTTCTCGTTGAGTTCCTCAGCCCTCGATTCCCTGCGCTTCACGCTCCCCTTCGCCTCACCCGACTCCAGTGGACAGCCTGCGCCGCCGCTGCACTCCTCTACGCCGCCGCCTCAGCCCACCGCATCCGCGCTCACCAGGTGACCCTCTCGCATCAGCGCCCAACCATGCAAAACTTTCTCGCCTCCTTGCCGCCCGGAACATCCGTCTTCGCCCTCTCAACCGCTCTCAACGCCACCTTCCCCGACATCCTCGAGGACCGCCTCGTATGGGGCAGCCGCTTCGCTCATCTCTGGATGCTCCCTGCAATCCAGCAGAACGAAGATATGGAGCGCACCGGCCGAATCCCGGCAAAGGTCCTTCCTCCCGCCACACTCCAGCAGCTCCGGCAACTGCAGCGACAGGACACCACACAGGACCTTCTGCGCTGGCGCCCGCGATACGTCTTTGTCCCCCGTTGCGTTCAGCCCCCCGACTGCCAGTCGATCACCACGCCCGGCTTCGACACCCTCGACTGGTTCCGCCAAAGCCCCGCATTCGCCGCTGCCTGGTCCTCCTATCGCTATCGCGAGACGCTGCCCAACGGCAGGGACCCCATTCAGTTCGACGTTTACGCCCTGAATCCACAGGCCCAGCCGTAATCCCGTCTCATCCGTACCACCATCAGGCAAACTCGCTATGATGAATGTCATGTCTAAGCTGTCCATCCGCGATCTCGACCTCACCGACAAGCGCGTCCTCATCCGCGTCGACTTCAACGTCCCCCTCTCCGTCGACGGCGCCGAGGTCACCCCGCGCATCCTCGACGACACCCGCATCCGCGAGACCCTCCCCACCATCGAGTACGCCCTCCGCCGCAAAGCCAAGGTCATCCTCTGCTCCCATCTCGGCCGTCCCAAGGGCAAGGTCAACCTCGCCATGAGCCTTCGCCCCCTCGTCGACCATCTCCGCTCTCTCCTCGACCACGTCCTCGACGAAGATGAGAATGTAGCCTTCTCCCCCGACTGCGTGGGCGAGATCGCCACCGAGCTTGCCAGCAACCTCGAGTCCCGCCAGACCCTCCTCCTCGAAAACCTCCGCTTCCACCCCGAAGAAGAGGCCAACGACCCTGCCTTCGCCAAAAAGCTCGCCTCGCTCTGCGACATCTATATCAACGACGCCTTCGGCAGCGCCCACCGCGCCCACGCCTCCACCGAGGGCATCACCCACTTCGTCAAGGTCGCGGCCGCAGGTCTCCTCATGGAAAAGGAGCTGACCTACCTCGGCAAAGCGCTTTCCGAACCAGACAAACCATTCGTAGCCATCATTGGGGGAGCCAAAGTCTCCGACAAGATTCAGGTCATCGACAACCTGCTCGACAAGGCTGACGCCATCATCATCGGCGGCGGCATGGCCTACACCTTCCTCAACGCTCAGGGCCAGACCACGGGCAAATCTCTCGTCGAGACCGACAAGATCGACATCGCCAAGGCCGCGCTTGCCAAGGCCAAGGACAAAGGTGTCCGCTTCCTGCTTCCGGTCGATCACGTACTCGCCGACAAGTTCGCCCCCGACGCCAAGACGCAGATCTTCTCGGGCACCGGCGCCTTCCCTGCCGATCTCATGGCCCTCGACATCGGCCCCAAATCCATCGCATTCTTCGAGGATGAAATCTCCGAAGCCCGCACCATCATCTGGAACGGCCCCATGGGCGTCTTCGAGATGCCCGCCTTCGCCCACGGCACCAACCAGATCGCCGCTGCCGTCGCCCGCAACCGCGACGCGACGACCATCGTAGGCGGCGGAGACTCGGTAGCCGCCGTCCATCAATCCGGCGTAGCCAGCCGCATCACGCACATCTCCACCGGCGGCGGAGCCAGCCTCGAATTCCTCGAAGGAAAAATTCTTCCTGGTGTTGCTGCTCTTTCCGATAAGTAAACAAACCGATTATGTCTTTAGTGATCTTTGTTTGCGTGTCCATTGCGTGCATCATTGCTCTACTAATGGTTCTGGGCACTCTTGTATCTCCAACTGGCAGGAAGGAATGGGCCAGTCGAGTATTGGCCCCTCTTATCGGCCTTTTGGTCAACTTCGCATGGGCAGTATTTGGGATGTCACAAGATGAGAAGTTAGGCGGGTTTCCTTATAGACACAGCGACGCCTTTTGGAACTTCGTTGATATTTTCCAAGTCGTTCTACCTGTCTCCGCTATCGCTTTCGTCTTCGCGATCGCGAAGTTAATTAGGAATCGGAAGAGACTTCAGGCAGTGGAAGAATCTTGACCCTTGCTCGAAGGAATCAGTTAGCGAGTCCCGAACCGAAAAGGCTGTCAGATTGAATCTTATGGCTTCTACAAAAATACTGAAGATGCAATACTGATCCCCACGATGCGCAAAGCCCCGATCGCCATAGTAGCTTTCATAGCATCAGCCATCCTCGGCTGCATACTCCTATTGCTCATCAGCATGGCGGTCGGTTACGTAGAGATCGGCATCTATCAACGCAACCACCCCGGCTTGGGGGCCGTAGCCGGGGGTATCTCGGAGACAGCAGTCATCGCTGCTCCCATCCTCTGCGGAATCATAGGCACACTCATCACCCTCCGCCGAATCGAACATAAACGTTCTTGAGCACCCGATATATCTTCTCTTCCCTGAATAAAGCCAAGATGCAATACTGATCCCCAACATGCGCAAACCCCTGATCGCTGCCAACTGGAAGATGTACAAGACCCCACAGGAATCGCTGGCGTTTCTCCGCGAATTCCTCCCCTTGGTGAAAGACCACGCTGCCAGCCAGATATGCATCTTCCCTACCATGTCCTCGCTCGGCTATGTGATCGAGGCCACGAAAGACACCAACGTCTCAGCGGGCGCGCAGACTATGCACTGGCTCAACGAGGGCCCCTATACCGGCCAGACCTCACCAACTATGCTCGAAAGCATCGGCTGTACCAAGGTCCTGCTGGGCCACTCCGAACGCCGCATCTACGCCCACGAGACCGACGACATGGTCAACTGGAAGCTCAAGGCCGCCCTCGAGCACGATCTCGTCCCCATCGTCTGCGTCGGCGAAACTCACGACAAGCGCGAGTCGGGCCTCACCGAGGCCGTTCTCTGCTGGCAGATCGCCTGCGCTCTCAACGGCATCGGAGGCGATTTCTGTGGCCAGCTTGTCATCGCATATGAGCCCGTCTGGGCTATCGGAACCGGTAGCGTGGCCACTCCGCAACAGGCCAACGACGCCCACGCCATCATTCGTCGCGAGGTCTCGAAACATCTTGGTCCGCGCTGCGCCGATGGCATGCGCATTCTTTATGGCGGTTCCGTAAAGCCAGACAACGTAGCCAGCTTGATGGCTCAGCCCGAGATCGACGGCGCACTCGTCGGAGGAGCTAGCCTGAATCCTCGCTCCTTCGCCGACATCATCTTCAACGCGACCGCTTAGTTATCTCGCTAAGAGAAACAGCCTCTGTAGGCATTCGCGCTACAGAGGCCATTCGATGAGTGATACTCACGACTACCTGTAATAGTGGTGGTTGTAGTATCGGTAGTGATGGTAATAACGGTGATGATAGTGCCGATGGTGATGAGGACCTACTCTGATAACCACCTGGGCTTCTATCGGGGATGAAGCTGCACTAAGAAAAGCGAACAACAGACACAACGGGAAGATCCAGCGCACGAGGCGTAGTTTCAAGTTTTTTCTCCTGTGTACAAAGTCACATCTTGCTCTGCACATCTGGAGATACGATTCCTTGTACTACGATTTCGTTGTACTCATTCGCGTGTAGATAATTGAATCCACACTCTTTATAGCGATAAAAAATCAGTTACCGTACAACCCCGGCCTGATCCACGGGCCAATACACAAACGCCGCCTTGCCGTAGATCAGATCCCGCTCCACCGGCCCGAAGTCGCGGCTGTCGCTCGAGATCGATCGGTGATCCCCCATGACAAAGTATTCGTTGTCAGGAATGACCAAGCCAGGCTGCGAGCGATCATCCGCAAATCGTGCCGGCACATACTTCTCCTTGATCGCGTGGCCGTTCACATACACCTGCCCACGGTCGATCCGCAGATCGTCTCCGGGCAACGCAATCACCCGCTTGATATAGCTCTTCGTGCGGTCGTGCGGATAAAGAAAGACCACCACGTCGCCGCGATGGATATCCCCAATCTTGTATGCCATCTTATTGATGAACAGCCGATCCTGGTCCTCGAGCATCGGCAGCATGCTCGTGCCTTCCACCCTAACCGGCTGGTAGAGAAAGATAATGATGAACGCCGACACCACGATCGAGACCACCATGTCTCGTAGCCACGAGCGCATCCCACCCTTCGCGCTCGGCGCCACAGGTATCTCCCCGGAACCTGGGTTCGATTCCAAACCCTTCTGATCTTGCGTCTCCACGATCTCTTTACGATCCTCTATCATTTAGACGCACCAACCGGCGTATCGGCAACCCGATCTGTCAAACCAAGCCCTGGAACAAGGATTTTACCGTTTAAACCCGCCGGAGACCACGCCTCCACGATCTCCTTCGCCAGTCTCCCGATCAGCACCTCAGCTTCAT
>Ga0193753_10003836_pt1 | contig 10971 bp, 10 predicted proteins | sample H1c2metaG_FD_144925 | JGI IMG/M metagenome (GOLD analysis project Ga0193753, IMG submission 144925) | Soil microbial communities from a riparian zone of the East river system, Colorado, United States - H1c2 | ecosystem: Environmental > Terrestrial > Soil > Riparian zone | place: USA: East... | reverse complement strand
GTGTTTAGCCGGAGGCCGAAAGGCCACCAACGTCCCAGCCGAAAATTAGCAGTCCGTGAAGTCGACGCGATCGACTGACAGCGATTACCTAAGTCGACGACAACTACTAACAAGCCCCGCTCTGCGGGGCTTTTTTTTGGGTGCCCGATGGGGGAAATGGGGACAGGCTCGCGTTCAGCGGCCGTTCCTTATTTCCTAGCAAAAGGGGACGCACCTCATTCCTTGATTTGAACGAAGAGGTGCGTCCCCTTTTGCGCGCCTCGCGGGAAATGAGGAATGCCCCCATTTCCCCCACCGGGCACCAAACTACAATCCAACGCCATGCGCATCACCCCGCTCCTCGCAACCTTGTTAGCCCTGTGCGTGCCGCTCACGGCCTGCCAGCGCAGCCTCGATGAAACCGACGTGCGCGAGTTCGTCGACAAGGCGGATGACGCAGCGCGCAAGCGATTCGCGCCGGAGATCTGCGAACTGCGTGGCAAGGACTTCACGCTGCAGCTGACCTTTCAGGGCCACGAGCGGTCCTTGGAACCCACCGATGTGGAGATGGATCGCGCGCTGTTCTGCAAACAGGCGGGATCATTCTCGCGGATCCGGCAATACCGGCTCGAGCGCAAGTCCATCGATGTCGACGTCGCCGCCGACCGCAAGACGGCGCGCGTGACCGCGGACTACGTTGAAACGCTTCCGTACTACGAGCCCGACCGGACGCCCCGGACCCCCGATGACTTCGACAAATTCCAGGTCGTCGAAAGCCATGACGACTCCGTGATCGGCATCGAAAGCGGCGATCTCGTTTTCCTCAGCACCAGGTCCGCGTCGAGCCAGGAGCTCGTGCGCAAGGACTCGATCTCGCTTCCCTACGACTGATGCGCGCACTCGCCGGCCCCGCAATGTTGTTAGTGATCGTGGGCGGATTCCTCGCGGTCCGCTACACGACCAGGGACGAGGGTCCGTCGCGGGACTTCACCGCGCTGGAATTCGCCGACTCCTGCTATTCGCTCGATACGGTCCTGATCACCAACCGGTTCCTGAGCGCCGCATCGCGCACCTGGACCGCGCCACGTGACGATGCCTGGACGCTGAAACTCGACGACATCGTGCAAGGAAACGGCGGGCCGGTGCGCATGTTCCAGAAATTCACGTTCGAGAAGTACGGCGACCAGGTGCGTCTCGTGGCGATGGAAGCTTCCAAAGGGCTGGAGACCGATGTCGCTCACAACGTCGATGCCCTGCTCGAGGCGGCGAATGAACGTCACTCCACGCCCGTCGAACGCTGCCAACGACCCGGAGCCACGGGTTACCACTTCGTGCCGAAGCGCTGAGTCGCAAGTTGTGGCAAGGTTTGCGGCATGCCAACTACCCGCGCACTCTTGCAAATCTCCCTGCTCGCATTCTGCGTTGCCGCTCACGCGCAGCAGCCCGTCGCACCCCCGGTCATTCCCCTGTGGGAAAAGGGCGCCCCAGGTTTTGAAGCCCGGCGCAATGAACCCGAGCAGCACCAGGACTGGTGGTACAAGAACATCCACAATCCTTCGCTCACGGTGTTCCTGCCACCCAAAGGCAAGTCGAATGGGACGGCGGTCATCGTCGCCGCGGGCGGCGGCCATCGCGAGCTCGTGTTCAACCCGGAGGGCGTCGAGCCGGCGCAATACCTGGCGAGCCTTGGCATCACCGCATTCGCGCTCAAATACCGTTTGTTTCGCGAGCCCGGCTCGAAGTACACGATCGACAACACCGCCGAGGACATCCGCCGTGCGATGCGCACCGTGCGCGCGCGTGCCGCGGAATGGCAAATCGATCCCAAACGGATTGGCATCATGGGCTGGTCGGCCGGTGGCGAAGTCGCCGCGCTGGTGGCCTATCCACCCGTCGCCGGCGATCCGAAGGCGCCGGATCCCGTCGAACGCGTGAGCGCACGTCCCGACTTCCAGATCCTCATTTATCCGGGCCCGCTCGGCATTCCGCCCAAGGTGTCGCGCGATGCACCGCCGCTGTTCCTCCTGGGCGCCGCCGACGATGAGTACGTGGCGGATGTGCTGTTCGATCTCTCGCGCAAATATCAGGACGCCGGAGCGTCCGTCGAAGCGCACATCTATGCGCAGGGCAAACACGCCTTCAACATGGGGCAGCGATCCCAATACGTGAGCATCCAGCGCTGGCCGCAGCGCCTGGCGGAATGGCTCGAAGATCGCGGACTGACCAAGGCGCACTGATCACATGGACTTCGACAAGACCCCCGGTTCGGTACTGATCCTCGGCGCGATACTGTTGATGAGCGCGCTGGCGTTGTGGGTAGCGCCAGCAATCAAGGAGCGCAACCTGCTGCGGCCGTACTGGCTGCTGCGGCGAAAGCAGTACGACACCATCATCACCAGCGGATTCATCCACGGCGACTTCGGCCACCTGCTGTTCAATTCCCTGACGTTCTACTTCTTCGCGCCGACCCTCGAACATCGCATCGGCACGGCGCGATTCGTGGCGCTGTACTTCATCGGCCTGGTCCTGAGCAGCCTCGGCACGGTCTACAAGCAGCGCAACAACCCCGACTACGCGGCGCTCGGCGCGTCCGGCGCCATACTCGCGGTGCTGTTTGCCTATATCGTCTACTACCCGACGCAGATGCTGTATCTGTACTTCGCGATTCCGATCCCCGCGGTGGTGTTCGCGTTCGGTTACGTGGCGTACAGCTGGTGGGCGTCGAAGCACAAGCGCGACAACATCAACCACGACGCCCATCTCGACGGCGCATTCACCGGAATCATTTTCGTGGGCTTGACGGATTTTCCGGCCTGGAAGCACGCCATCGGAATGTTTGTTGGTTAGCGAGGGCTTGCGGGGCTGCGCCGCCGGCATTCGTCAAACATTCGATTGGCAAGCAAGCAGCCGGTCGCTTTCCTGCTTGACGACTCCGTAGCACTCGCAGGAGCGTCGCTCGACGGCGCCCCTGTCGAGCACATTGATCTCACCGTCGTCATATTCGATCAAGCCTGCTGCTTTCAGGACATCCGTTGCGGATGCGACCTGCGCGGCCTGGAGCCCGAGCATATTTCCAATCAGTTTTGGCGTCATGCTGATCCGGTCTGAAGGGAGCCGGTCCAGGCTGAGCAGCATCCAGCGGCACAGCTGTTGATCGATCGAGTGGTGACGATTGCATGCCGCGGTCTGGACCATTTGTGTGATCAGCGCCGAGCCAAACATCAGAAGTGAACGGGCAAAAGCGCTCCCTCGATTGAACTCGTTCTTGAGAATTTGCGCGTCGAGGCGATAGGCGTGACCCGCGTTTTGCACGATCGCCCGACTCATTGTCGAGTCGCCGCCCATGAACAGTGCAATACCGATCATCCCTTCCTTGCCGACGATCGCTATTTCCGCGGACTCGCAGTTCCTCATGACGTAGAGCAGGGAAATGATGCAGTCGGTGGGGAAGTAGGCGTGGCTCATCGTTTCACCCGACTCGTAAAGCACCTGGCCCAACCGCAGGGGTACCAATTCCAGATCGCCGGCAAGACGTGCCCGCTCCGCAGCAGGCAAGGCGGCCAGCAGTCCGTTCTGCGGCGCGCCAGGAACCGAAATCTGCGCGTTCGCATTCATGAACTTCTCCTCCGGTGCCTAAGGGTGTCAGGGGAGCCCAACCTTCCCGGGACCCACCGGTCGCTATGTGCGCTGCCAGACAGAACACGATTCGGCATTTGCTACCGTAGGACGATAGGAGACTATTCAGAAGGCGTTGACTAGTTTGATGTGCGTGCCTCCCTACAAGTATTAGCGCTGATTTAGAGGGACCTGACTACCCGAGGTGATGTATGGCGCTCCTGGAATTCCTGAAAACGAATGAACAGGCGATCCACGCGAAGATCGAAGCGAAATATTCGGCCCTCACGGGCGTGCGACCGCTCGCCGAAGTGCCGAAAAGCGGGCTGCCTATCTTCTACAAGCAACTCCTCCACGTTCTCGAGCATGCCCCCACCGAGGTCGTCCATCTCGACGTCGACAAAGACGGGATGGTGAAGGCTGCCAATGACGGCGATGAGGCGGCGATTGCAGTGGCAGCGGGTCATCCATACGACGTTGAAGTCGCCGCGAGCGCGGGCGCCTATGGAAAGGAGCTGCAACACCTGGGTTACACGCTTTCCCACGTGGTTCACGCGTACGGGGCGATCTGCCAGGCAATCACCGAGATTGCGATCGAGAAGAAGGCAGCGATCACGACATTGGAATTTCGCGCACTGAATCGATGCCTGGATACCGCGATCGCCGGCGCAGTCACGATGTTCCATGAGGAGCGGGCCGAGGACTGGACCAATCGGGAGACCCAGCATCTGGGATTCCTCGCCCACGAATTGCGCAACGCGCTGTCCATCGTCAATACATCGCTGCGCCTGATCAGGGGTGGAACCGTCGGGTTCAACGGCAGCATCGGGCAGGTCCTGGACCGGGCCCTCAAGCGTCAACAGGAACTGATCGATCGTTCGCTCGCGGAGGTACGCCTTCGCGTAGACCCGAAGGTGCACAAGGAGGTCGCCTCATTCGCTCATCTCATCGATCAGCTGATCGGCACTTCAGAAGCGGAAACGCGCCTCAAGAATCAGACGCTGAAGATCGATATCGAACCTGGCCTGGAAATCGAGGCTGACCAATATCTGTTGTTTTCCGCCGTATCGAATCTGGTTCAAAACGCGATCAAATATACCTGCGCTGGCGGAATGATCCGCATCCGGGCTCACGGGCTCGAGGGCAAGACGATCATTGAAGTCGAGGATGAGTGCGGAGGTTTGAAGTCCGCCTGCCCGAGTGATCTCTTCAAACCCTTCGAACAGCAACACAAGAACCGCGAGGGCCTGGGGCTGGGCCTGACCATCGCCCATCGCGCCATCGCGCTCAACGAAGGCACGATTGACGTGAAGAATCTGCCGGGCCACGGATGCATTTTCAGAGTCACCCTGCCAGGTGTCAGGATCAATGCGCCCAAGGGACGAGCTACCCGAGCGCATAGTCCAGGCGACTCAAAGGAAGCTGGCATTCAGCCGCTCCGACTCTCCGTGGTCCCCGCGAGAGATCGGTTTCGCACGACAAGCGGCCCAACCGGAGCCCCTCAGGAACCGTGATGCTCACGCCTGAGAAGGTGCCGGGCCGGGAAACCGGGATAACTCAAATACTCGACCTCCGCTGAGTTATCCCGGTTTCCCGGCCCGGCACCGTTCAGAACCAGGAATAGTTGAAGCTGATCGAAATGCGTTCCGCCTCGGTGGGGTTCGGCGCCACCTCGTGCCGAAGCCAGCTTTCGAACAACACCACTTTCTCCTGCTCGGCGGGCACCGTGACCCACACCTGGTTTTCACGGCGCGCACGCGCCTTGCGCGGCGGCGAAGCCATGAACCGGTCGAGCCTCGGGTCCTCGAATTTTAGGCCCGAGCAGCCACGCGGCGTGCGCACGTAGTAGGTGCCGCTGACGCTCGCCAGCGGGTGCAGGTGCAGGCCGTGCACCACCTGGCGCGTCATCACGTTCACCCAGCAATCCGTCATTACGAGCTTGCGGCCGGTTAGGTCGAAGTCGAGCGTGCGGGCAAAGGCGCGGACATGCGTGTCGATGCGTTTTTCCAGCGCCGCGAACGTCGGCGACATCCGGTGCATGCGCGCCAGGGAGTTGTACGACGTGTACCCGCCCGGATAGTTAGCCGCGGACCAGCGTATGCCGGCGGCGTCTTCGACGCTGAGCTGGCGGCACTCGCGCAACAGCCGCGCATTCAGTGGGTCCGAGGAGCCGCGCTTAAGACTTTTGGTGTAGACACGGGTGGCAAACAAGGTGCTCACGGGCATGCGGTGAGCATAGCGCGCCTCTATACTTTGCGTCCCTTATCCAGGACCTGCGCAAATGAAAACAACGATCGCACTGCTGGTTGCCATGGGGATTGCCGCCACAGGCCAGGCTCAAACCACTCACAAACTCACCAGGCTCTGGGAATCCGAAGCCACGCTCAAGGTACCCGAAGGCGTGCGCCTCGATGCGAAGCGCAAGGTGCTGTACGTCTCCAACATCGACGGCCAGCCTTGGGAAGCGGATGGCAAAGGGTCCATCGCCAAGGTGGGGCTCGATGGAAAAGTCATCGCCGCCGAATGGGTCACGGGGCTCGATTGCCCGAAAGGGCTCGTGCTCTCGGCGAACGGCAAGTGGTTGTACGCCGCCGATATCGGCGGCATCGTGGTCATCGACGTCAGGAAGGGCAGGATCAGGAACAAGATCGCCATCCCCGAAGGTGTGCAACTCAACGATCTCGCCTCGGACGACCAGGACACACTTTACGTCTCCGACTCCAAGGGCAAGAAAGTGTACGTCGTGAAAGACGGCAAGGCGCAGGTGTACCTCGACGAGACGGTGCTCAAGGGCCCCAACGGGTTGTTAGTCCATGACGGCACGCTGTACGTGCTCGACAACAACAGCCTGAACCAGGTTCTGCCCGACAAGTCGCTCAAGGTGCTCGCCGATGGCATGCCCGGCGGCGTCGACGGCCTCGAGAACGTCAAAGACTCCGATTTCCTGATTTCCGTGTGGAGCGGCGCGGTGTGGTACGTGAGTGCTGACGGATCCAAGGAACTGCTGTTCGATGGCAAGGCCGTGCAGACCAGCACCGCGGACATCGGCTGGGACCCAAAAACCCAGACGGTTTACGTGCCCACGTTCTTCAAGAACTCGATCATCGCTTTCAAAGTGGAATGACAATAAATCTGCTGGCTGTGAACGGTTACACACTCCTGCGGGGCCAAGCCTGATGCCGCTCGTGGCCAAACCTCAGTAATCTGTCCCGCTGCCGACATGGTTAGCAGGAGTGGTGTGTCCGAGGTTGCGCCTTGCGCGCGTGTATCAGGTGAACCCCGATCTCAAGAAACAACTGGCGCGGGCCTTCGGTACCGGCTCGGAAGCCGGGCTCGAAGCCCTGATCGCGAAGCTGCGTGCCGGTGGTGAGGTCGACCCCCAGCTGCTGCGCAAGGGATGCCTTGCGCTGATCGACCACGCGAGCGACGCGCAGGCCGCCAGCGATCGGCGCCTGCAGGTTGCGCTGGAAGCTTCGAACCTGGCCTTGTGGGAATGGGATCTCACTACCGGAAACATACTCGTCGACCGGACCTATTTCGGTTTCCTCGGACTCGACCGCAACGACGAGGTGCTGCCCATCTCCGATCTCGTGGCGCTGGTATCTCCGGAAGACCTGCAGGTATTCCGCGCGGCGATTGCCGACGCGGTCCGCGGCAGCGCGCCTTTGTTCCAGGTTCAGCATCGCATGCGGCATGCAGACGGCCGTTGGGTCTGGATCGAGACCTCCGGCACCGCGAGCCGGCGCGACGAGAGCGGCCGCATCACGCGCATGACGGGCACGAATTCCAACATCACCGAGCGCAAGCAACTCGAGCGCGCGCTGTCGAACACGCTGCGCGTGCTGCGCGCGCTGCTCGAGACGCTGCCTCTTCCCGTGATCCTGCGCGACGCCGAACGCCGCGTCACGCTCGTGAACGAGGCGTTCGAGAACATGTTCGGTGTTCTGCGCCAGGACATCGTCGGCAAACAGCTGGACCACGACCCCACGCGGGCGCCGGTCCGCAATCATCGCGAGACAGACGATCAGCTGCTCGCCGAGCGCAAGTCGCTGCGTTACGAAACCTCGCTGCCCGCGAAAGGCGGAACGATCGTCGACGTGATCGTCGCCAAGACACCGTTGATGGCCGAGGACGGCACCATCACCGGCATCGCCTCCGTGATCACCGACATCTCCGAACAGAAGCGGCTCGCCGAAGTACTCGAGAAAGCACGCGTGGCGGCCGAGGCCGCCGTGCAGGCGAAGTCGCGCTTCCTCGCGAACATGAGCCACGAGCTGCGCACGCCGCTCAATGGCGTCGTGGGCATGGCCTCACTGCTCGAGAACACCGCGCTCGACGCCAAGCAACGCCGTTTCGTGCGTACGCTGAAGTCCTCGGCCGAAGCGCTCATCACGCTCATCAACGACGTGCTCGATCTTTCCAAGGCCGAGGCCGGCAAGCTCACGCTCGCCAGCGGCCCTTTCGAACTGCGGCGCGAGCTCGAACAGGTGGTCGGACTGTTTGGCGCGCGCGCCTACGACAAGGGCATCGAGATCGCAGCGCACATCGCGCGTGGCGTACCGACGACCGTGCACGGCGATCCCATCCGCTTGCGCCAGGTGTTGGGCAACCTGGTGAACAACGCGGTCAAATTCACCGACGCGGGCGCCGTGTTGTTAGCCGTGACCGCGCATCCCGCGGACGCAGGACCGGCCACGCTCGAATTCTCGGTCGCCGATACCGGCGTGGGCATCGCTCCCGCCGAGCAGCAGCGAATCTTCGATGCGTTCGAACAGGCGGACGGCAGTGTCACGCGCAAGTTCGGCGGCACGGGCCTGGGTCTCGCCATCAGCCGGCAGCTCGTCGAACTCATGCGCGGCACCATGGATCTCGAGAGCGAGCCGGGCCGCGGCAGTCGTTTCTCTTTTCGCATACCGATGGGCGTGGAACCGCTCGAACTACCGCAGGTGGCGCCGGCGGCGGACCTGGGCGCGATCGTCATCGGCCTGCACCCGATCATCCGCAGTGCGGTTTGCGACACGATTTCCACCGAGTGCTCGCACGTGATCAGCGTCGATTCGCCGATCGCCGCCATCGAAGCGTTGCAGGACTTCTCGGCGCGCATCTCGCGTGTGCGCATCGTCATCGACGTCAACGCCGCTGCGAAAATCGAGCATGCCGTGAGCGGGTTGCGTGCCGCGGCAGCGCCTCGCCAAGTGGACGTCATTGCGCTGATGCCTCCGGATGCGGACGCCGCGCCGCCGACTGGCGTGAGACGTGCGCTCGTGAAGCCCTTGTGCACCGTCGACCTCGTCGCGGCAGCGGTCGTAGACACCGCGCAGAGCACACGCATTCGCGCGCTGCCCATGCAGGGCTCGCGCGGCCGCGCGCTGGTGGTCGAAGACAACGCCGTGAACCAGGAAATGGCGCGCGCCATGCTCGACATGCTGGGCTTCCGCGTCACCACGGCTTCGAACGGCCAGGAGGGCGTGCTGGCCGCGGCCGCCGACCCGGAGCTCGATCTCATTCTCATGGACTGCCAGATGCCGGTCATGGATGGCCTGGCGGCGGCACGCGCGATCCGCGCCTCGGAGGCCGACGGTGTGCGTGTGCCCATCGTCGCGCTGACGGGCAATGCGATGCCCGGCGATCGCGAAGCCTGCATGGCCGCGGGCATGGACGACTACCTGGCCAAGCCGTTCTCGCTGACCGCGCTGCGAACGATGATCGACCGATGGACCGGCGTCCGTACGCCGCCCAGCGGCAACGCCGTCCGCAAAGCCTGACTCGCCCTCAGGGCAGCCCGCTCATCTGGCGCGCATGCGCCGAGATGATGTTCACCGTCGAGACATCCGAATCGAACACGCAGTACAGGCCTTGCGGCTCCTGCGGAGGATCACCGACGAAACTGTCGCCCGCCTTCCACATGAAGTCCGCGTTCTGCGTCCGGCCGGCGCCGCCCCAGGCCCAGAAGTTGGAGCCCGCGATGGCGTCTCCGGCCGCGGCGCGCCGCGCGAGCAATCCATAGATCGCCTGGTAGAACTTGTCGCGATAGACGGTGGTGGCAGTCGGACGGTACGAGCCTTCGTCGCGGTTGATGCCGAATTCCTCGAGCACGATGGGCTTGGCCAGCTTGTTGGCCGTGTCGATGTGCCAGTCGAGGTAATCCTTCATCTTCGTCCACGCACCGTCGTATGTGGCCGCGGCCTTCCTGGGGTCGTACCAGCTCCAGTTAGGCGCCCACATGTGGAAGGTCAGGTAATCCACGTTTTTCGTGGTGTGCGCCTTCACGAACAGCTCGCGGCTGCCGCCTGTGCCCATCCAGCCTTCGTTGCCGGTGCTGACGAGCTGCTTTGGCGCCAGCGCCTTGATGTAGCCGGCCGTCTCGTCGATCCATTTCACGAATGCGTCGAAGTACGGTTTGGCATTCGCATCGCTGCCCGGCCGCGGCTCGTTGGCGAGCTGCCAGGACATGATGGTCGGGTCCGCGGTGTACACGCGGCCGTTCACCGAATTCTTGCGCGTGATGAGTTGTCTGACCGCGAAGCGGAACGCATTTTGGGCCTTGGGTTCGCGGTAGAACGCGGCGGAATTGTCCATGAACGCGTTCCAGTCGCCGGTGACGTCCGGATCGAGCACCGGCTTGCCGTTGAACCACGCGAGGTATTGCGACATGCCGCCCGACCACTGCCAATAGTTGTTGAGGTACAGCACGGCCTTCATGTCGCGCTTCGCCATTTCGGCCAGCAGGAAATCGAGCCCTTGCCACAGGGTTTCGTCGATGTGATTCGGCCGCAGCACCACCGCCGGGGTGACCGAGCGCATAAGCGTGCTCGACTCGGAGATCGCCAGCACGCGCAGATTCAGGATGCCCTGCGCAGCGAGCTGGACCAGCTCCTTGAGCAGCCGCGCGCGATTGCCGGTCTTGCCGGGAGAGCCCAGATACATGCCGTACCAGAGATTCGCGCCCGCGAAGTAGTAAGGCTTGCCGTCGAGCAGGAAGTGCTTGCCCTTCACGGTGACGAAGCCGGATTGAGCGGCAGCATCGGCGGCGTGTGCGCCGGTAATGGAGCCCAGCAGCACGACCAGCGCGGCAAACCAGCGGCGATTCAGCATGGACGTTGACCCCTCATGAATTGGACCGGCGCGATACTAACGTGCCGTTCGAGAGGAGAGTCAATCGCGCGAGACTTTGATCCCCGGGAGTTCGGCGCTGGCAATCCCGAGTTCGTTGGCCAGCGCCGTGGCTTCGGCCGGGCTTTCCGGTCGAATGGATTCCACCGCCGTGGTTGCGCTGGTACGGCGCTCGCCTTCGGGCAAGGTCTTCATCCAGCGGACCGCCGCTTCAGGATCGCTGGCAATCCACTGACGTGTCACTTCGAAAAGGAGTGTGTCGCG
>Ga0193753_10003835_pt1 | contig 10973 bp, 2 predicted proteins | sample H1c2metaG_FD_144925 | JGI IMG/M metagenome (GOLD analysis project Ga0193753, IMG submission 144925) | Soil microbial communities from a riparian zone of the East river system, Colorado, United States - H1c2 | ecosystem: Environmental > Terrestrial > Soil > Riparian zone | place: USA: East River... | reverse complement strand
CCTTCGCCCGTGCAACGGATCGCGTGGGCCAGCGTCGTGGCTGTCGTCGATGCCAGCACGGCGAGTGAAGCGATGTTCGTCACCGCGTCGCACGCGCCGGACACTTCGACGGCGTATGTGCCACCAGATTGGTTCGTCGCCGATGCGATCGAGAGCGTGGCGTTCGTCTCACCATCAAGCGCAACGCCGTCTTTGCGCCAGACAAACGCGAACGGCCCGGACCCGTTCGCTACGGTATTGAAGGAAACAGAATTTCCAACGCACACCACCGCATCCGCCAGCGGAGAAGCCGTGGTCAACTCGCGCACGGTCAGCAATGCGCCGTTGGTCACCTGACCGCAGGCTCCAAAAATTTCCAGCGAGTAAACTCCCGCGTCATTCATGGACAAACCACTCAAGCTCAGCGTGTCGTTGGTTTCCCCCGGGAGGGCCACGCCATCTTTGCGCCACGCGAAGAGCAACGGCCCTTCGCCTTGAGCCACACTGCTGAATGTCACGCCTTCGCCCACACAGCGAACCGCGTCGGCCAGCGGCGTAGCGACCGTCGCTTCCAGCACATTCAGGACGGTTGAATTCGTCACCGAATTGCACGCGCCAGAAATTTCGACGGTGTAATTGCCCGCGGACCCATTGGTCGCCGTCGCGATTGAGAACGTGGCATTGGTTTCGCCATCAAGAGCCATCCCGTCTTTGCGCCAAAGGAAAGCGAATGGGCCGGTCCCGCCCGGCGCAGCAGTGAAGAAAATCGGCTGGCCCATGCACACAGTCGCGTCAGCCAGCGGAGCGTCCGTGACCGGCGCGCGCACGGCCAGCAGCGCGCTGTTCGTCACTCGGCCGCACGCGCCTGAAACCTCGAACGTGTAAATGCCCGTATCATTTGTCGAAAGGTTCGTGAGGCTCAACGTACCGGTCGTGGCCGACTCAATCAGGACGCCATCCTTGCGCCAGACAAAGACCAGCGGCGCGACGCCGTCGGCCACACTGCTGAACGTCACGCTTTCGCCCACGCACCGGACGGCATCTGTCAGCGGTGTCGCCGTGGTTGGCGCCAGCACAAGGAGCGCGCCGAAGTTGGTGACCGCATTGCACGCGCCCGATACTTCGACGGTGTAGAACCCCTCATCTGCCGGAGCGACCTGGGGAAAAACGAGGCTGGCGTTCGTGGCGTTTGGAATAACCTGGCCAAAGTTGCGCCAGACAAATGTAAACGGGCCGGTTCCCGCCACCGTAGTCGTCAACGTGACTGGACCGCCGGCGCAGACAGGCAGGAACGGAAGTGGCGTGGCGGTCGTGATGGCGTTTACGACGAGCGTGGCACCGACGGTTTCAGTGCGGCAAATGCCAGTGACTTCCAAAACATAAGTGCCCGCTTCGTTCGTCGTGACAGTGGGGAAAGAAAGCGTCGCATTGGTTTCGCCGGGAATGATCGCGCCGTTTTTGCGCCAGACCAAAGTCAGCGGTGCGGTGCCGCTGATCTCGCTGGTGAACATGGCAGGTTCTCCTTCGCAAACCGTTACGCTCGTCAACACGGTTGCCGTCGGATTTTGCGGCACGAACAGTTCAGCAGAGTTAGTCGCGGTTCCACAGGCACCGGTGACTTCGACCGAGTAGGTTCCTGCTTTGGCCGCCGTCGCCAGATCGAGGGCAAGAGACGGGCCGGAGGCATCGTTGATGATCGCGCCGTTCTTGCGCCACACGAAGGTGAATGGGCCGGTGCCGCTGGGCGTGACTTGAAAGGTGACCAGACTGTTCGGGCAACTCGTGGTGTTCAACAGCGGCGTGAGCACGGGCGGCGTATTCACATCGAGTTGGGCGGAAGTCGAGGTCGAGGAGGCGCACGCATCACTCACGAACACGTTGTACTGACCCGCGTCAGCGGCGCTCAAGTTGGTCAACACCAGCACGCTGTTCGTCTGGTCCGTCAGCATTTCGAAGCCTTTGGCCCATTGATATCTCAAATGGGAACCGGTCGCGATGACTTCGAAGCTCGCGCTCTCACCAACGCAACGCGTGAGGCCCATCGCCCCGACCACAATTTCCACGGGCAGGTTCACGACGAGCGTGGCGCTGTTCGTGATCGCACCGCAGGCATTCGTGATGACCACGGAATAAACTCCCGCGTCACTAGCGCCCAACGGACCGCGCGTCAACGCGCTGTTGTTTTCCCCGGGTAGAACGTTGGAATCCTTGAACCATTGGTAATTCAACCCATCGCCGCTGGCACGGACGTCGAACACGGCAAACTCGCCCGCGCAATGCACCAGGTTTTCCACCGCCGCGATCACCGTGGGAGGCGCCGTCACCGTCAGCGTCGCGCCATTGGTATCGTTGTCGCCGCAAGTGCTGAAGATCACCACCGAGTAAAAGCCGGCGTCATTCGTCGTGACGTTGGGCAAGAGCAGCGTGCTGTTGGTCTGACCTGCCAACGGGACGCCGTCCTTGAGCCATTGATACGTCAACGCCGTGCCCGTGGCGCCGATGTGGAAACTGGCGTTCTCTCCAGGACAGAGCGCGAGGTCCGTAGGGCTGGCTGCGATCTGGAGCGAAGGATTCACCATGAGCGATGCGCCGTTCGTAATGTTTCCGCAAGGGCTGGTCACAATGACGGAGTAATAGCCCACGTCACTCGACGAAACCGTGGGCAGCGAAAAGATGCTGTTGGTCTGGTTGGTCAGCGGAACGCCGTCCTTCGACCATTGATAATAATATTGGAAGCACCCGGACACGTTCACCTGGAAGTTCACGTCCGTGCCGGCGCAGGCGATGGCGTTGGTCAGCTCTGGTCCGTCGATGCGCGAGGGACCACGGCACAGCACCGTCGAAATGGCGTCGAAGACGGCGGTGAGTTCGGAAGAACTGTTGGCGTAAAAGAAATCGTTCGTCGAAGAGGCCGCCTTGGCGAGCAGCGTTTTGTCCACGTTGGTCCCCGAGCCGTCATTCAATCCAAGTGTGAAAATTCGCGTGCCGGCGTTCTTCGCGAGTTGCGCGAAATAAAGGACGTTGCTGACCGAATCACCGTCTTCAACTTTTGGCAAACCGTCCGTCAAAAGGACCATCACCGGCAACGCGCCCGAACGATGGCGGATTGACAGCAGCTCGCCTTGGGCATTGGTCAGTCCGCAACTGATGCAAGTGCCGCCGTCCGCCTGTGGCATCGCATGGATGGATTGCTCAAGCGCGACGCGATTGTTGGTCAGGATGCGGTTGAGCGTGCTCGATGGGTTGAAGGAGACGAGGCCCGCATAATCCACGTTGGTGCTCAAGAGAAGATTGCGAACGAAGTTCGTCGCGGCGGTTCGCGCATCGCGATAAGGCACCCCAAACATCGACTCGGAGCGATCGATGACGAGCATCACATCGAGCGAATTGAAACAATAGGAGACGAGTAGCGTAGCACTGTTGGTCACACTGCGGCATGCGCCATTCACCACCACGCTGTAAGTTGCCGTGTCGCTCAACACCGTATTGCTCAACGCCAGGCTGCGGTTGGTCGCGCCGGAAATAATCGCACCATCTTTGAGCCATTGGTAAGCGAACGGCCCGGTACCGGAAGGCGTCGTGCTGAAGCTCGCCATGGAATCGAGATAGCGCACCAGGTTGGTCAGTGCGGTCGCGGTCACCGGTGTGTTCACCGCCAGCGTCGCGCTATTGGTAATGTTGCTGACGAGGTTCGTCATCTTCACGCTGTAGTTTGTGGCGGCCGCTGCCGTCAGGTTGCTCAGCACGAGGACGCTGTTGGTCTTGCCGGAGAGAACAACATTATTGCTCCGCCACTGATAGGTCACCGCCGTGCCCGTCGCTTCGACGCTGAAGGTAACCGTGTCGGCCAGACAGACACTTTGATTCATCGGCGGTGTGACGACGGTAATCGGCACGGGCACATTGGTGATTGTGACCGTCGCCACCGCGCTCGTGGAAACACCATCGCGCGCGCGATAGCTGAAAGAATCCAGCCCGCTGTAGTTCGTCGCTGGGGTGTAAGTGAAGGAGCCGTCCGCATTCAGCAGCAAAGCACCGTGCGTGACATTAGTAACCAACAACGCGGTCAGTCCATCACCGTCGGCGTCGCCGTCATTTCCGAGGATGCCTAGACTCGCGACGACCAGGACGCCGTCCGAGTTCACGCTGTAGGAATTGTTCGTGGCGAGCGGCACGTCGTTCGTCGGGTTGATCGTGATGGTCACCGTGACCGGCGCTGAGGTGCCCATTGAATCATCGCGCGTGCGATACACGAAAGAGTCCGTTCCGTAGAAGTTCGTGTTGGGCCGATACGTGAACGCGCCGCTGCTCGAACCGTTGGTCGTTAAGGTCAGGAGGCCATGGGTCGTGCTGCTCACGAGGACCGGGTCCAACTCATCATCGTCATTATCAGGATCAGTATCATTGTCCAGAATCCCAGGCGCTGAGATGGAAAGTGGTCGGTCCTCGTTCACCGTGTAGCTGTCAGGATTGGCCGTGGGCGGGACGTTCGCCGCGTAGCTGGAGCACACCAGACAAAGCAGGAGCGACATGACGAGCAATCGCCCGACTGCGAAGTGTCTGTGCGTTAGAACCATTTATTATCCCAGGACGACGTGCGCGTAACCGTCGGCAGCGGAGGCTGGTTTTGCCTCCTGTGCGCCGGCAGTTCACCTATCAATGCATGCTAGAGATGCGGTCAAAACGGGACAAGAGGGTTCCACCGATCTGAGGCTGGGTAAAAGTACTACTGAAAGGTTCCCGAGAAATGCGGTCCAAGACTGACTTTGGGGCGGATCTACAGGTGTTTGATGAGTCATGGACCGACGGGCTTTTCGACGCCGTAATGCGCCTTCAATGAGCTTACCGACGCCACGGCAGAATGCTCCCGGCAGGCTCTGGCAACGTGCTGCCGGTTTGCAACCGGCAGTTCGGCGCCCCTCCATTCCAACGCAGATAGAGAGCAGTTCGCGCGTCCTGAACTCAGAACGTTTCTGCCAGTTAAAAACTGGCAGCACGTTGCCGGAGTTCGGTATCGCGCGAGTTTGACGGCCCCGCCGGGTTTTGTGACGCTGAGCCCGAATTTATGGAGATTAAGAAAGCGGTCATTACCGCCGCGGGAAAAAACCAGCGCACGCTGCCGCTGCAAACGTTGGTGGATCGTGATGGCGCGGCGAAGACCGCGCTACGCATCATCATCGAAGAAGTCCTGCAAGCCGGCGTCGAGGAAATCGCCGTCGTGATTTCGCCGGGCGATCAAAAGGCTTACGAGGCGGCGGCGGGCAGCTACGCGTCACGTCTGCAATTCGTCGAGCAAGCCCAACCGCTCGGCTATGGCCACGCCGTTTATTCCGCCAAAGCCTTCACCAGCGGCAGCCCGTTTCTCCTGCTCGTCGGCGATCATCTCTACGTGAACCGCACGTCCAAGCGTTGCGCGCAGCAACTCGTGGAAGTGGCGCGCGAACAGAAGTGCGCCGTCTCGGCGGTGCAGGCGACGCACGAGAGCAAACTGCCATTTTACGGTACGGTGGGCGGACGGCTCGTGCCCGGCGCGCAGACGCTTTATGAAATTGAAAACGTGCTGGAGAAACCGACGCCCACCGAGGCCGAGCAACTAGCGATGGTGCCGGGGTTGCGTGCGGGACATTACCTCTGCTTTTTTGGAATGCACGTGCTGACGCCAGTGATAATGACTTTGCTGGGCGAACAAGTGGCCGCGAGCAAAAGCGGCGGCGGAATTCATCTCTCCAGCGCGCTCGCCAAACTGGCGCAACACGAGCGTTACCTGGCGTATGAAGTCGAAGGCCGCCGTTACGACATCGGCGTGCGCTACGGTCTTCTCACTGCTCAACTCGCGCTCGCGCTTGATGGGCAGGATCGCGACGAAGTGCTCAGCGGCCTCGTGGAACTGCTTGCGTTGAGAGGGACGAAATGAGCGGACGCCTGATCGGAATTATCACGGCCACAGACCCAGCCGTGCGCAATCAATCGCTCGACGCTCTCTGCTCCGCGGCATCGCTCGATGAGTTGCTGGGCGAATGCGCCGCGCTCGACACCTTTCGTCGCCAGAGCGGCAATTTATACGAACGAGTCCGTGCGCTGTTTTTCCTTTACGCCATCCATCGCTTTCACATTCCCCGCATCGCGGGGCTGAATTGCCGCGGACTGATTCCCTTCCACGGTTACGAGCATTTGCTCCAACGCCGTTTTGAGGAGGCAATCGACGCATTCCTTTCCGTACAACAGCGCGAAGGCCCGAGCGACGCTATCTCCAGCGCTCTTGCGACGGCTTATCATCGCCTCGCATTTCAAACTCTCGCCGATCAAGTGCGCCGCAGTGTGCGCTCCGTGCGCGGCAACCAATGGATGTTCCGCATGGGGCATCCAGCCGATCAACCGCTGCGCATTCGTCGTGAGTTGCTGGAACTCAGCGCGGACGGCACATACCCGATTCTGCGTGAACGCACGCCGGTGCGGATGGATCTCACGCACAGCGGCTGGAGCGACATTTTCTTTTTGGGCATGGATTTCCCGGAAGGCGCGCGCGTGCTGAACGTCTCCATCGACCTCGGCGTGCATGGACGCGACACCGCGCCGCGCCCGCCGGTGGAAGCTTATCTCCGCGTTATCGAGGAACCGGTGCTGCGGTTGACCAGCGTCGATCTCGGCGCAACCGCGGACATCTCGAACCTCTCGGAGGTGTTCGACTTCGCCAAAGATTATCTGGGGCTTCTTAAGGCCGCTGCCATTGCCTCTGGCATCGTGCCACCCGGCATCGAAGGCTCGGGACAGAACCTCGCTGCCTTGCTTGAACGCATCGTCGGGAAAGGTCGCGGGCTGGAAATTGTCAGCAACGTCAACAACATCCCCAAAGGTTCGCGCCTCGCCGTTTCCACCAACTTGCTCGCGTCCTTGATCGCCGTTTGCATGCGCGCGACCAGTCAGGCTGCTGCGCTCGATGGTCCATTGCAGGAACACGAACGCCGACTCGTGCTCGCTCGCGCTATTCTCGGCGAATGGATTGGCGGCTCGGGCGGTGGCTGGCAGGACAGCGGTGGGGTATGGCCGGGAATCAAGTTGATTGAAGGCGTCCTCGCCGGCGAAGGCGATCCGGAGTTCGGCGTGAGCCGCGGACGCCTGATGCCGCAGCACAAAATTTTTGCGCGTGAAGAGATTTCAGAGAAAGCGCGCAAGTTGCTTCAGGACAGTCTTGTGCTCGTCCACGGCGGGATGGCGCAAAACGTCGGACCCATCCTGGAGATGGTCACGGAGAAGTACTTGTTGCGCTCCGAAGCCGAATGGAACGCCCGCCAGCAAGCGCTCGGCCTGCTCGATGAGATTCTCGGCGCGCTCAAGCGGGGCGACGTTTCAGCCATTGGCGCCGCCACCACTCGCAACTTCACGCAGCCGATCCAATGCATCATCCCGTGGGCCAGCACCGCCTACACTGAACTACTCATCGAACGCGCCCGGGCCGAGTTCGGAAAAGATTTTTGGGGCTTCTGGATGTTGGGCGGCATGTCCGGCGGCGGCATGGGTTTCATTTTCGCACCAGAGAGGAAAGCTGAGGCGCAGCAACAGGTGCAGGAAATCATGTCCACGGCGAAGCGGGAACTTTCTGCGGCGTTGCCCTTCGCCATGGAGCCGGTGGTTTACGACTTTGCCATCAATGAAAATGGAACGTTCGCCGACTGGCTCACCGGCGACGCGGCCTTGATGCCCGCGAGCTACTACGCGCTCACCGTGCCGCGTTTGTTGCGACAGGAACTGCGCACGCTCTCCTCCCTTCGCCGCACCGAGTTAGACAAGTTTGCCACGGCCTGCCGGAACAAGCCGGAACTGCGCGGCATGGTGCAGACACTCTTCGATCAGATGCTGCCGCGCGGCAAAGCGGATTCCGGCAACGAACAAACATTGCACGCGCTCCTCGATGATTTTGGCTTCGATCGGACGCAACACGAGAAAGTGCGCGCCGATCTGGCCGACACTCGTATCGGCCTCGCGCAGAACCGTCTCGCACCGAGCGCTGTGATTGAAGATGTCCGCACCGAAGACATCATCGACACGACGAACTCGGCAAATGCTCCCGAACAAAAAGAACTGCGCCAGATCGGCGAAGAGGCTCTGCGTTCTGGTCAACTGGCGGTGGTTACACTGGCCGCAGGCGCTGGCAGCCGGTGGACGCAGGGCGCGGGTGTGGTCAAAGCGTTGCACCCGTTCTGCAAGCTCAGCGGCAGACACCGCACGTTCATCGAAACCCACTTAGCGAAGAGCCGCCGTGTCAGTCGTGAAGTCGGAACCGCGATTCCGCACGTCTTCACCACGAGTTACCTCACCCATCGGCCCACGTCAGAATTCTTGGAGCGCGCGAAGAACTACGGCTACGAAGGTCCCCTGCTCCTCTCGCCGGGAAAATCCATCGGCCTGCGGCTGGTGCCCATGGTGCGCGACCTGCGCTTCGCGTGGGAGGAAATGCCGCAGCAGATGCTCGATCAACAGCAGCAAAAAGTCCGCGAGAGTCTGCGCGCCGCGCTGATCGGCTGGGCGCGTTCCGCGGGCGAAGGAAGTGATTACACTGACAACGTGCCGTTGCAATGCCTTCACCCCGTGGGCCATTGGTACGAAGTGCCGAATCTGTTTCGCAATGGAACGTTACTGCGCCTGCTCGAAGAGCGTCCGCAGCTTCAATACCTTTTGCTGCACAACATCGACACCGTCGGCACCGACGCTGATCCAACGTTGCTCGGGCTGCACATTCGCGGAGGCGCGTGCCTAAGCTTCGAGATGATCACGCGCCGCATCGAAGATCGCGGTGGCGGCCTCGCGCGCGTGAATGGCCGTCCGCGCATCCTCGAAGGACTGGCCATGCCGCGCGAGGAAGACGAGTTCGCGCTCTCCTATTACAATTCGATGACGACGTGGATTCACATCGACAAACTTCTGGCGGTGTTCGGCCTGACGCGCGCTGATTTGACCGATGCCGAAAAAATCGCCACCGCTATTCGCGACGTCGCGGCAAAGATGCCGACTTACATCACGCTCAAGGACGTGAAGAAACGCTGGGGTCACGGACAAGAGGATGTTTTCCCGGTAGCGCAATGGGAAAAGCTGTGGAGCGACATGACACGCCTGCCGGAAATCGAAAGCCGTTTTTTCGTGGTGCCGCGCGGGCGCGGACAACAGCTCAAAGACCAGGCGCAACTCGACGGCTGGCTGCGCGACGGTTCGGCGAGTTACGTCGAGTCACTCTGCGCGTGGGCGTAAGCGCGAGTCTCCAACGCTGGTAGGCAGCGGTGTCATCACAGCGCTGCTTTTCTAGTCTCAGCCAACGTCTCTGTCTTGCGCGGCGCGCTGGGGACAGCGCGCCCTACCTACCGCCTCATCCCTCACTCCACGGTCCTGATCCTAAAGAACCCCTGGGGCGCGTTGGTCGTGGTGTTGGTGAAGCTCAGGGAATCGCCGAGCGCCGTGTTGGTCCAGAGCGGGGTCCACTGCGCCGCGTTCAGGCTGGCCTTGTAATCCACGGCGTATTTCTCGCCGGCGCGAGTGCGCCAGTTGAGTTCGAGGTTGGGTCCGTTGCGCAGACTGCTGGTGAAGTTGGGTCCGCCCAAAACTTCCACGGTAAATGTTTCACTGTCGCTCTTCGCGGGCACGCCGTTGTCGATCACGCGGATGGTGATCGTATTGGTGCCAATCGTAGCAGGCGTCCAGGTGAACACACCGGCGGGAGTGACGACGGCCCCGGCGGGCGGCGTGGAGTCGAACAGGAAGCCCAGCACTTGCGCGGGAAGATCGGCGTCGGTTGCAGTCGCCGTGAAGGCGAGCGTCTGGCCGAGGTAAATGGTCTTGTTGCCGACTGGATCGAGCACGGGCGGAGTGTTGGACGAGCCGGAAAGATAATTGGCCGTGCGCGGTGAGGCCGTCGCAGGCATCAACGAGATGTTCGCGCCGCCATCGGGAATGCGCCCTTGGCTCACATCGTTGGTCTGATTGGTAAACGTAATCGCGTCGATCTGCGTGCCATCGGCGCCGAACAAACCAATCGCCTCAGCCGCGGCGGCGAGTTGGAAACCTACGTGCAGATCGGGACGCGGCAGGCCGCCGGACATATTCTGCCCCGTTTCGTTGTCCGCCCACACGAGCAGATAACCCTTGGGCGCGATGACATGCGGCCCGTTGGTCGTGATCTCGTACTTGAATTTGTTGGTCAACGTATCGGTGAGATAAAAGCCCGCGAGGTCCACGGCTGTCGTGGCGGGATTGTAGAGTTCGAACCAATCTTCGAAATCGTCGTCGGCGGGATCGGCGAGCGTGTCGGTGTTGGAGACCATCCATTCATTGATATAAACGAGCAGCGGTGCGCTGCGTCCGTTGTTTGTGCCACGCGGCGTCAGGTAGAAAAATTCCTGGCGCTCGAAAGGCTGGCCATCCGGGAACGATCCGTAGCTGCGATCGCTGTGCAGCCCCGCGTAGTTCACGTAGTCGAGCACTTGCGGCGCGTTGTTGTGCAGGCGCGAGAGCGCCACCGCGCCCGACGATGCCGCCAAACGAAAGCTCGTGTGATACTCCGTGTTGCTCGTCTGCACGGACTGCCCATCGCAGAACACCACGAGGAATTGCGTCGGCCCAATGCTGCTGCCCGCCGGGAACGCCCAGTTCGTGAGGTTGGTGTAGCTGGCCGAGAGATAAAGTCCATCGAGTGAAACCGTGTTGCTGCTCGTGTTGTAAATCTCGATCCACGGATCGTGCTCGCCGTAGGTGTCCGCAAGGCCCGTGAGATTTTCCGCCTGCACTTCATTGATCCAGAGCGGCGGGAAGGCAGGCAGGCTCGTCACGATCGAGTTGGTGACGCCGGGCGACAGCGTGTTCGTCGCGGGACTGAGCAACGTGGGCGGCACATAATTCGACGGCGTGATGAAGATATTGATATTCGTGGCCGCGTTCGCCGGTCCCGTCGTGAGGCCCGAACTGTTCAGAATGCGCACGTAAAGGTTCGTGGCTGAGTTGGTCGCCCA
>Ga0193753_10003834_pt1 | contig 10976 bp, 7 predicted proteins | sample H1c2metaG_FD_144925 | JGI IMG/M metagenome (GOLD analysis project Ga0193753, IMG submission 144925) | Soil microbial communities from a riparian zone of the East river system, Colorado, United States - H1c2 | ecosystem: Environmental > Terrestrial > Soil > Riparian zone | place: USA: East River... | reverse complement strand
CGGTTGCGGCAGCGCCCGTCCACACCACCCGCACGCTGGACTCTCTGCGGTTGCCCGCGTCGGCACCGTCGCGCAATGAAGATCTGGAACGCGCGCTCTCAGCCGCGCTGCTCTCGGACAAGGACGAAGGCGCGCACGATCTCATCCGGAAGGACCCGGAAGCCGCCGCACGTTTCGCCGAAATGCAGACCGAGCCCGAACTGCGCACACTCGCCATTCATCGCCTGGCGTTGCTCTGGGGTGCGCTGGATCCCGGGCGCGCAGTCAACTGGGCGCGCTCGCTTCCCGATACCGCCGAGCGTGATGCGACGCTGATCGATATCGCCAATGGGCTCTCGAGCGTCGATCCGGCGCGCGGCGTCGAACTACGCGAACAGTTCGTTGCCGCCACGCAGCCCGACAGCGCGCTCAGCAATCTCGTGCAGCAGTGGGCAAACCACGACTTCGACGCCGCGCTCGCCTGGACCAATGCGCGCGCGCCCGGCGCGCAGCGCGACGACCTCATGCAGCGGATCATCTACGTACGCGCCGCGGCGGGCGACCCCGCTGCCGCGGCAAGGCTGGTGACGGAATCGGCGCTCACGGGCGAAGCGAAGAGCGCCGCAGTCGCAAGCGTGAACCAGGAATGGGAACAGCGCGACGCCACCGCCGCCCAGGAATGGATGCAGACCCTGGGTCCGGCCACACCTGACTGATCAGTTCTCGAGCGGCTTGCCGAACTGCAGGCCACCGTCGTGCAGGCCGATGTTCGGGTTGCCCTTGCGAAGGTCGATCATCTCCGCGCCGGCGAGCAGCACCGGGCCGTAGCCATGCGCGGCGAGAACATGCACGGGGCGGTACATGTAGAACATCGGATCCCAGCCCACGCCCGTGCCCACGCAGGTGCCTTCCACCTGCCCTTTCGCATTCACTTTCGCCACGACGGCGTTCCAGCCCAGCGACACCGCGGGACCGAACGCCAGCCCATCGAGCCAGCCGCGGTTGATGCCACGCGCGATGGCGAACACGAACATCGCGCTGGCGGAAGTCTCTTCATACGACTCGCGGCGGTCCAGCAACTGGTGCCACCGGCCCGCGTGGCCCTGCGCGGCCGTGATGCCCGCCGCATGCTCGCGGAACAGCGCCAGGATGCGCGGCCGCGCGGGATGATCCTCGGGCAGCACCTCTAACAACTCGACCGTCGCCATGATGGCCCAGCCATTGGCGCGCGCCCAATGAAAGGCGGGGTGATACTGCATGTCCTGCACCCAGGCGTGCATGAACAGCCCCTTGTCCTTGACGAACATCCGTTCCGAGAACTGCAGGATCTGTTTCGCCGCGTCATCGTAGTAACGACGGTCGCCGGTGAGCTTGCCGGCTTGCGCGAGGCACGGAACGCTCATGTACAGGTCGTCGAGCCACAGTGAATTCGGCAGCGGACGATTGCGCGCCAGCGTGCCATCCTTCAACCGGAACTGTTTCGTGGACACGTATTCCACGTAGTTGTCGATCCACGGCCGCAGTTTGCCGTCGCCGAGGCCGGCGAGCTCGGCCTTGATGAGCGCCGCGCACATCGCGCCGGAGTCGTCCAGCCTGCCCGGCAGCAGGATGGACCTGAATCCCAGCCCATGCTTCGAAACCGGGTAGTTAGCAGAAGTGGCGCCGGGCGGCATGTTCTTCTTCGCGTGGGCGGCCAGCGTCGCGATGGCGGAAACCCGCTCCTGCGTATAGCTGCTGTAGCGCTTGTCGCCCGTCGCCTGGGCGCTGCGCAACATGCCGGCGTACGTGACGCCCCACTCGTAGGTCAGGATCTGCAGGTCGGTGCGCGCCAGCGCAGCCTTCGCCGGCAGGTGCGCGAGATCTGAAACCGGCGCACCGGTTTCGCCATCGATGACCTGCACCGGCGCGGCCTGCTCGACATACGCGTGAACGCGTTCGAGCGTCTTGCGGATGTCGTCCACGGTCGCAAGCTCGTAGGGCGTGGGGTAGTCCACCTTGAGCCGCCCCGAATACACGCCGGGATCCTGTTGTGGCGAGGTATGCACCTGTATCGGCGTCGATTGCGCGAACGCGGCGCCCGGCATCGCCAGATCGAGAGCGAGGGCCATGGCAAGCGCGCACGGCCAGCGAACAGCAGCGCGAAGCCGCGGATTCATGTGTGACATTTCGGTATTCCTGAAGTTGCCGCGCTGGTTGGTCAGACGAGGCCTCACTGCCCGGGCGGCGCCAGGCCGCGTGAGTAAGTCACCTTGCCGTCGGGCGAGACGGCCACCGCATCCACATCCGGCAGCGTGTTGATGAACGCGATGCCCTCTTCGGCGCCCATGATGAACACGCTCTTGGTCAGCGCGTCGGTGCGCGTCGCCGTGCCGCTGATCACCGTGACGCTGCGCACCTTGCGCGCCGAGTCCCCGGTCTTCGGATCGATGATGTGGTGGAAACGCTTGCCGTCTTCGTCGAAGTAGCGCTCGTAGTCGCCCGAGGTCGAGAAGGCGGTGTCCGAGAGCGGCAGACGCAGGAACACCTTGCCTTCATGGTCCGGATCGCGGACGCCGACCACCCAGGGCTTGCCGAAGCGGTCACCGATGATGCGCGTGTCGCCCCCGGCGTTGACCATGGCGCGAGTGATGCCCTGCTTCTGCAGGATCTCGATGCCGCGGTCCACCGAGTAGCCCTTGGCGATGCCGCCCAGGTCGATGCGCATGCCGGGGCGCGTGAAGAACACGGTCGTCTTCTTCTTGTCGAGCACCATGTGCCGCCAGTTGATGCCGGGCAGCGCCTGGTCGATGGCTTTCTGGTCGGGGTGAACCCCTTTCTTGAAATCGTATAGATAGCCCACGCTGGCGTAGGTGATGTCGAACGCGCCGTGCGTGAGCTCGGAATATTCCACTGAAACCTGGAGCAGCCTGAACAGCTCCGGCGAGATCTTCACCGGATGTTTGCCGCCTTCGCGGTTCACCTTCGAGATCTCGGTGTCTTCCTTCCAGGTGCTCATCAGCCGGTCGATGCGCTTCATGTCGTCGAATACCGACGTAATCGCCGCGTCCCCTTTGGCCTTGTCGTCGCTCCACAATTCCACGGCACAGCGCGTGCCCATGATGGCTTCGTTGCGCGTGATCCACTCGGCGTGAGCGGCGCCGGGCAGCATCGTGATGACGGGTAAGGCCACGGCAAACAAGAGGCGGAACCCGATGGCGCGCAACCGGTCGAAAGTGCATGTTTGGCTTCGCATGGTGGCGATTATGCCGCATGCGTTAAGCTCGCGGCCTTCAAGGAGTGCATATGAAATTACTCGTAACGTTGTTGTTCGCTGCCACCGGCGTTGCCGGCATGGCGCAACCCGCCTTTGCCAGCGCGCGTGAAGAAGCGCGGCTCATCGAAGCCTCGGGCGTGCTCGAGGAATTGCGTGCGCAGCGCGACACCGCCATTCCCGATCGCCTGCTGGCGCGCGCCTACGGCATCGCGGTCATCCCCAACGTCGTGAAAGTCGCGGTCGGTGTCGGCGGGCGGCGTGGCAGCGGCGCGCTGGTCGTGCGCGATGCCAACGGACGGTTCACCAACCCCATCATGGTGTCCATCACCGGCGGCAACATCGGCTGGCAGATCGGCGTCCAGTCCACCGACATCGTGCTGGTGTTCACCACGCGCAAGAGCATCGAAGGCATCACCGACGGCAAGCTCACCCTGGGTGGCGACGCCTCGGTGGCGGCAGGTCCCGTAGGACGCGCCGCATCCGCCGCCACGGATCAGAACTTCACCGCCGAGGTGTACTCGTACTCGCGTAACCGCGGGTTGTTCGCCGGTGTCTCCATCGACGGCAGCGTGATCGCCATCGACACCAAGTCCAACACGAAGCTCTACGGCAAGAGCGCGCCGGCCGCCGAGATCATCGCCGGGCACGTCACGACGGATGCCGAGGCCGCGAAGCGCTTCCAGCGCGCCATCCTCAGCAGCACCGGCCCGGCGCTGACGGTCGCCCCGCCGCGCAGCGCGGCAACAACCACTCCGGACACGGACGCTGCCGCACCCACGGCCGACAAGTCGCCGCCTTCGGGCGCGCAGACGTTCCCCATGGAGGATGCGCAGCCGGGGGCGGAACCGCCAAAGTAGCCCTGGGGAGAGGGGGCGTCGCGCATGAGAAATCCTGTCTTGTGACCGCGTTCGCCGCTCCCCTCTGGCTCAGCTGATACATAATGCGCCGGTGTTCCGCTTCGCCAAAAAATCGAGGTTTCTGATCGCGCTGGTATGCGTGGCGCTGCTCGCGCTGCGCGTCGGTGGCCTGCATGCCCACCTGTGCCTGGACGGCGCCGAGCCGCCAATCAGCTTCCACGTGGCGGACTCGGGTGTTCACCACCTCGACCCGCTTGCCGAGGCCGAAGATCATGCGGATCGCGATGTATCCATCGCTTCCGACATCGTCCTGAAGAAACCTTTCGGCGATCTCGATCTGTCGCTAGTGGCCGCATTCGGTGCGGTCCTGCTTTTCCTGTTCGCGCGTCGGCGCGAGCTTCCTCCCCTCTCACCGCAGCCCATCCGCGTCCGCTCCTCGAGTCCGCGCCTGCGCCCGCCGCTGCGCGGACCGCCCCGCTAATCCTCACTCGTTAGATCTCATCTGATGACGCGCGCGCTCCCGATACGGGAGCGCGACGGAGGATTCCATGAATATTTCTCGTGCATGCGCCCTGGGTGCGTGCGCATTGATCTTGTTAGCCGGCATCGGGGCTGCAGCGCAAGGTGCCGAGAGGTCCGACCTCACGCTTGGTGATGCGGTCGAGCTCGCGCTGAAAAACAATCCAGAGCTTCTCGCCAGCCGCTACGAATTGACTGCCGCCCAGGCGCGCAGTCTCCAGGCAGGGCTGCGGCCGAACCCGGAGCTCAGCCTCGAGCTCGAGAATTTCGCGGGGTCGGGTGAAGCCCGAGGCACCGACGCGCTCGAGACGACCCTGAGCCTGAGCCAGGTGATCGAGCTCGGCGATAAGCGCGGACTGCGACGCTCGCTGGCGGAGGCGGACGGCGACCTCATCGCCATCGAACAACGCGCTCGCCAGCTGGACGTGCTCGCCGAAGTGACACGCCGATTCATCGACGTGGCCGCCGCGCAGGAACGCGCGCGCTTCGCCGCAGAAAGCACCCAGCTTTCGCAAAAGACGCTGGATACGATCACCGCGCGCGTGAACGCCGCGCGCGCGCCGCTCGCCGAAGGCAGCCGCGCACGCATCGGCCTCACGCGCGCGCAAATCGAAGAGCGCCAGACCCGCAGTGAATTGCAAAGCGCCCGACACGCCCTCGCCGCGCAATGGGGCAAGGCCGAGCCGGGCTTCGTTGCCGCCAAAGCGGACCTGTTCGCGTTTGCGCCCGTGCAGGCGCTGGCGGCGCTGCTGGAGCGCATCGAACGAAATCCCGACATCACGCGCTTCGCTTCCGAGGCGAGGCTGCGCGACGCTGAGCTGCGGCTTGCTCAGGCACAAAGCAGGCCGAATCTCGCCCTCAGCCTGGGTGTCCGGCAAATAGCCGCCAGCAACGACACAGCGTTGGTCGCCGGTTTCTCCATGCCCCTTCAGGTGTTTGACCGCAACCAGGGTGGCATTCGTGAAGCGCACGCCCGACGAGCGCAGAGCGATGCGCAATTGCAGGCGGCGCTGACACGCGCCCGCACCACGCTGTTCGCGCTCTACCAGGAAATGACCGCGGCACGTGAGCGCACCGAAGCGCTGCGTTCCGATGCCCTGCCGCAAGCGCAGACGGCGCTCGAGCAAACCCAGAGTGGCTACGAACGTGGCCGCTTCTCGCTGCTCGAGCTGCTCACCGCGCAACAGGAACTGCTGGAACTGCGCTCCGCGGCCATCGACGCCGCCGCGGACTATCACCGCCTGCTCGCGGAACTCGAACGAGTCACCAGCGAGCCGCTGACAACCAACGATCTCGAGGCTTCCCTGCCATGAAACTCATCTCACTACTGATGCTCAGCATGCTCTTCACGCTCGCTGGCTGTTCCAAGGATACGGAGCCTGAACGCGGCGAGGATGCAGTCCATGAAGAAGGCGAACGCGGTCCGCATGGTGGCCGCCTGCTGAAGGACGGCAATGTCTCCGTCGAACTCGTGATCTTCGAACAAGGCGTGGAACCTGAGTTGCGTGCCTGGATCACGGATGTTGGAAAGCCCGTACTGCCAGCACAGGCGCAGCTCGCCGTGGAGTTGCGGCGCTTCGGCGGCAATGTGGAGCGCATCGAATTTTCCGCCGAGCAGGATTTCCTGCGCAGCACTACCGACGTGCGCGAACCGCATTCCTTCGATGCCAGTGTCGAAGCGACCATCGACGGCGCGACGCATGCCTGGAAGTTCGAAAGCCTCGAAGGACGCGTGGAGATTGCCGCTGCCGCTGCACAGGAAGCCGGCGTCGTAATCGAAACCGCCGGCCCGCGTCTCATCCAGGATGTACTGCAGCTCTACGGGACGATCGCCGTGAACCCGGAGTCCGTGCGCGCAGTATCTGCGCGCTATCCCGGTCCGATCAAAACCGTTTCAAGGTCGCTGGGTGACAGCGTCGCGCGCGGTGAAGTGCTGGCGACGGTGGAATCGAACGAGAGCCTGCAGACCTACAGCGTCGTAGCTCCCATCGGGGGCGTCATCACCAGCCGCAACGCCAACCCCGGCGAAGTCGCCGGAGAGACTCCGCTCTTCGAGATCACCGACCTCGCCAACGTGACGGCCCAGCTTTCGGTCTTCGCGCGTGACATTGCTCGCGTGCGGCCCGGACAGAACGTGCGCGTGCGCTCAGTGGATGGCGCCATTGAAGGCACAGGCCAGGTGATCGGTGTAAGTCCCGGTGGAGCCGGCTCCAACCAGGCGCTCACCGTTCGCGTGAAAATCGACAATCGCGAACGGCGGTGGACGCCGGGGCTGTACGTCAATGCCGATGTACTGACCGGCGGAAAGGAAGTGCCCGTTGCGGTCAAGACAGCTTCACTGCAGCGCTTCCGTGATTCACAGGTGGTGTTTCGCAACGAAGGCGACGCCTATGAGGCGCAGCCCGTGGAGATGGGTCGGGGCGATGGTGAGTGGACCGAAGTAGTGAGTGGCCTGTCGGCCGGCGCGCGCTACGTCGCCGCCAACAGCTTTCTCATCAAGGCGCACCTCGAGAAATCCAGCGCCGCTCACGATCATTGACCGGAGACCACCATGATTGACGGTCTGATTCGTTTTTCCATCGAGCGGCGTTGGGTCATCCTGTTCCTCGTGCTGATCGCGGCCGCGCTCGGCGCGTGGAACTACCAGCGCCTGCCCATCGATGCCGTGCCCGACATCACCAACGTGCAAGTGCAGATCAACGCGGAGGCGCCTGGGTATTCGCCGCTCGAAGCCGAGCAGCGCATTACATTCGCGGTCGAAACCGCGATGGCCGGCCTGCCCGATCTCGACTACACACGTTCGCTGTCGCGGTACGGCTTGTCGCAGGTCACCGTTGTATTCAAGGACGGCACTGACCTCTTTTTCGCGCGCAACCTGGTGGCGCAGCGCCTGCAGGAAGCGAAGAGCCTGCTGCCGGAAGGCGTTGAACCTTCCATGGGGCCCATCGCCACCGGCCTCGGCGAGATCTTCATGTATTCGGTCGTTGCCGACCCCGCCGCACGCCAGCCCGATGGCCGACCTTACGACGCCACCGCGCTGCGCACCGTGCAGGACTGGATAGTCCGCCCGCTGCTGCGGCAGGTGCCCGGCGTCAGTGAGGTCAACAGCATCGGTGGTTACGCCAAACAGTTCCATGTGACACCCGACCCGGCCAAGCTACTGGCTTACGGCGTCACCATGACCGATCTCACCGAGGCGCTGGAGAAGAACAACGCCAACGTGGGCGCGGGCTACATCGAGCGTGCGGGCGAACAGTACCTGATCCGCGTCCCTGGCCAATTGAGCGGCATGCAGGACGTGTCACGCATCGTGGTTGCGCGGCACGGCGGCGTGCCGGTGCGTGTGAGCGACGTCGCGGACGTCATCCTCGGGAAGGAACTGCGTACCGGGTCCGCCACGCAGAACGGCGACGAGGTCGTGCTCGGCACGGTCATGATGTTGATTGGCGAGAACAGCCGCACGGTCAGTCTGCGCGTGGCGGAAAAGCTCGCCGAATTGCAGAAAGCGCTGCCGCCGGGCGTGAAGGCGGAAACCGTTTACGACCGCACCACCCTCGTCAACAAGACCATCGCCACCGTGCAGAAGAATCTGCTCGAAGGCGCGCTGCTCGTCGTCGTCGTGCTGTTCGTGCTGCTCGGCAACCTGCGCGCCGCGCTGGTTACGGCCATGGTGATTCCACTATCGATGCTGCTGCTGATGACCGGAATGGTGGAACAGAAGGTCAGCGCCAACCTGATGTCCCTGGGCGCGCTCGATTTCGGACTCATCGTCGATGGCGCCGTCATCATCGTCGAGAACTGCTTGTTACGCCTGGCGGAACGGCAGCATCAACTTGGCCGCACACTCGAAACCGATGAGCGTTTTCACACCGTCTACGCAGCCACGCGAGAAGTATTCACGCCCAGCCTTATCTCGGTGCTTGTGGTGGTACTGGTCAACCTTCCCATCTTTGCGCTCACCGGTGTCGAAGGGAAAATGTTCCACCCGATGGCCTTCGCCGTCATCACCGCCTTGTTGGGCGCGCTGGTGCTCTCACTGACCTTTGTGCCGGCCGCCATTGCGCTGGTGCTGCGCGGCAAGATTTCGGAGAAAGAAAATCCCGTGATTCGCGTCCTGCGGCGCGGCTATGAACCACTGCTCCGCGGGGCGCTCAGGATGCCCTGGGCGGTTGTCGGGTCGGCAGGCGCACTCGTCGTGCTCATGGGTTTTGTCGCCACACGCATGGGCACTGAGTTCGTGCCCAGCCTGGACGAAGGCGACGTCGCGATGCACGCCATGCGCATACCGGGCACCGGGCTCGATCAGGCCACTCGCATGCAGGCACAACTCGAGAAACGCATTGCCCGGCTTCCCGAAGTCGAACGCGTGTTCGGCAAGCTCGGCACCGCGGAAGTGGCTACGGATCCGATGCCACCGTCGGTCGCCGATACATTCATCATGCTGAAACCACACGAGCAATGGCCGGACCCGTCGAAGTCCAAGCGGGCATTTCTCGAGGAGCTCGAAGCGGCGGCGGAGAGCGTTCCTGGCAACAATTACGAGTTCACCCAACCGATCGAGATGCGCTTCAACGAGCTGATCTCCGGTGTGCGTTCGGACCTGGCGATCAAGGTGTATGGCGACGACCTCGACACACTTCTGGCGGTCGGCAAACAGATTGAAGCCGTCGTGCGAAACGTGCCGGGGGCTTCGGACCTCAAGGTCGAGCAGATCACCGGTCTGCCGATGTTGTCGGTGCTACCGAAACGTGAGGCTCTGTACCGATACGGGCTCAACGTTGCTGATGTTCAGGAGCTGGTGGAAGTTGCGCTTGGCGGACACACCGTCGGGCAGATCTTCGAAGGCGACCAGCGCTTCGACCTCGTGGTCCGTTTGCCGGAGAGCCTGCGCGGCAACATTCCAGCCATCGAGCGGCTACCGGTGCCGCTGCCCGATGACGCGGGCTATGTGCCGCTGTCGGAACTGGCGACGCTCACGATCGCCCTTGGACCCAACCAGGTAAGCCGCGAGAACGGCAAGCGGCGCATCGTGGTCACGGCCAATGCGCGCGGCCGGGATCTCGGTTCGCTCGTCGCCGATGCGAAGCAACTCATCGAGGCGCGCGTCAACACGCCGGCCGGTTACTGGATAGAGTACGGCGGCACATTCGAGCAGTTGCAGTCCGCCAGCAATCGACTCGCCCTGCTCGCGCCGATCACGCTGCTGCTGATATTCGGCCTGTTGTTCATGACGTTCGGTTCGGCACGCGACGCGGCGCTGGTCTTCAGCGGTGTGCCCCTGGCGCTGACCGGGGGTGTCCTGGCACTCTGGATCCGCGACATACCCATGTCCATCACGGCGGGCATCGGGTTCATCACGCTGTCGGGAGTCGCCGTGCTCACTGGTGTCGTCATGGTCGCGGCGTTCCGCGATCTGCGCGCCAAGGGAGCATCGCTCGAGCAAGCCATCTTCAATGGCGCGTTGCTGCGACTGCGGCCCATCGTCATGGTGGGCCTGGTGGCGAGCCTGGGCTTCCTGCCCATGGCGCTGAATACGGGAACAGGCGCAGAGGTTCAGCGGCCCCTGGCCACCGTGGTGATCGGCGGCATCATCTCCGCGACCATCCTGAGCTTGTTAGTGCTGCCCGCACTGTATCGGCTGGCGGGGAGGCGCGATGACCCAACCGCCTGAGCGCACCGCGCCGCCGATTGCCTGGTACACATTCGCTCCACTGCGCAATGCGCTGCTGGCCGCGTTGCTGGCAGGCATCGTGTTCGGGCTCGCGCGTGGCGGAATCATTTCCCGTGAGTTCGCGGTTGCGGGTTTCGTGGCGGCCATTCTGCTTGGCGGCTGGCACTGGGCACGCGAAGGACTAGAGGATCTCATTCGCGAACGGACGGTGGGCATCGAGATCCTGATGCTGGCGGCGACGGCAGGCGCCGCGGTGCTCGGCATGTGGGACGAGGCGGCAGCGCTCGTCGTCCTGTATGGCGCTGCCGAAGGCCTTGAAGAGTACGTGTATGCGCGAACGCGCGCGTCCATCCGCTCGCTGCTCGACCTGGCGCCGAAGGAAGCACGAGTGCTGCGTGATGGGGCGGAGCACAAGATCCCGGCCGGTGACCTGAAAGCCGGCGATCGCTTTATCGTGAGACCCGGCGAGACGATCGTTACCGACGGCGACGTCATCGATGGCCGTTCGAGCGTGAACGAAGCCCCCGTCACTGGCGAATCCGAGCCCGTCGACAAGCAGCCCGGATCCAGGGTGTTCGCCGGCACGCTCAACACCGAAGGCGCGCTGACCGTCTCCGCGACCGCCGCCTTCGCCGACAACACGTTGTCGCGCATCATTCACCTGGTCGAACAGGCGCAGGACGAGAAAGGCAAAGCC